>WPCH01271980.1_pt1 | contig 23296 bp, 14 predicted proteins | sample 5399881 | NCBI WGS metagenome assembly WPCH01 (sample SAMN12869468, study PRJNA574797) | sludge metagenome | isolation source: wastewater treatment of pH5 | place: China:Beijing | collected 2019-05-20
ACTGCTTTTTTCGTTTCCGCAAAAGCTTTTCTTCTTCGTCAGCACCTTGTTTCAAGGCCCTTTCTCCGGCGACAGCTTTATCAGAATAGCACCCTATTCCTTCACTGTCAACACCTTTTTTTACTTTTTTTTAACAAAAAACGCAATTCAAATTCCAAGGCTGTTAAAAAGGCAGCCGATGAGAGGAAATACTCCTGCCATCGGCTGTTTTTAAATGCTTAAAATATGATATGTAATTTTGAACATATATAATGAAGCGTTTTATTAATACTCCGCTTCATACGTATTTCTATATATCTTCTTCCGGGGGTTTCAACAGGAACGCTGTCAGTTTCTCATTTGTTGAATCCTCAAAGATATGGGCGGCGTCGCCGCGAACCTCAATGATGCCGTCGGACATGAAGATAATCTCGTCGGCAACGTTTTTGGCAAACTCCATTTCATGGGTAACGACGATCATAGTCCTGTCGGATGATTTAAGGTTCTTGATAACCTTGAGAACTTCTCCCGTAAGACTCGGGTCAAGAGCGCTCGTCGGTTCATCAAAGCAGAGGATATCGGGACTGAGGGCCAGCGCCCGGGCGATAGCAACACGTTGCTGCTGTCCGCCGGACAGTTGATAGGGATAAGAATCTCTCTTATCCGTGAGCCCCACCTGCGCCAGCAGTTTATCCGCATTTTCCGAAATAGCCTTCAGAGCGGCCTTCTTCTCTTCATTCGAGCATTTGTTGACTTTACACCTTTCCTTTTCGAGCATTTCTGCCGCCAGCGTGATATTTTTATGTACGCTGTATTGAGGAAAGAGATTAAAGGATTGGAAGACCAGGCCAAAATGCAGCCTGTTTCTTCTCAGTTGCTGCTCGCCGAGGGCCTTTTCCGAATCCGCGTCGAAGACCGTCTGTCCTGCCACGGTAATCTGACCTTTATCCGCCGTTTCCAGGAAATTCAAGCAGCGCAGCAGCGTTGTCTTACCGCTCCCCGACGAGCCTATTATCGCAAGAACCTGACCCTTCTCAAGGGTAAAGCTGATGCCCTTCAGGACATCCAGCTCCCCGAACTGCTTATATAAGTTTTTAACCTCAAGTATTGGCATATCCTACCCTCTAAAATAATTCAATCGCTTTTCCAGATAGCCGAAAAGCAGCGTCAAAATCCCGCAAAACAGCAAGTAAAACGCACCGATGTAGAAAATCGGCCAGATGATAGCCTTTAATCCAACGATGTCCTGAGCCGCTTTTACCAGCTCAACTACCGCGATTACCCGGGCCAGAGAAGTATCCTTTATTAAAGTTATGATTTCATTCCCCATAGGAGGAACAATCCGCTTTATAACCTGAAGCAATATAACGTGGAAGAAAATCTGGGATTTCTTCATACCGAGTACCTGCCCGGCTTCATACTGCCCCTGGGAGATGCTTTCAATGCCTCCCCGGTAAATCTCAGAAAAATACGCTGCATAATTTATCGAAAAGGCGACCAGCACTGCTGTCAGTCGGGGAAAGCCCGTCATTCCCAGTATGAGTCCCGGCCCGTAGAAAATAACGATAATCTGGAGCATCAGCGGCGTACCGCGGATGATCCAGACAATTGTCCTTGTCAGCCATCTGAGCGGCGTGAGCTTGGACATAGAGCCAAAGGTTACAACCAGACCTAAGGGCAGACCGCAAACCAATGTGACTCCGAATATCAACAACGTTGTTTTGGAACCTTCCAGCAACTGTAGAGTTACTTCCATAAACGACATAACAAGTTTTCCTTTGTATGTATCAGTTTTTAGTTAAAAAGCAAGCACATCGCTCAAGCCGTACTTCTCCGCCAGCGCCTGTAAGGTCCCATCCGCCAGGAGATCCTCTATGGCTTGATTGAATTTCGCCAGAGTCTCATCGTCACCGATTCTGAAGCCTATGGCATATTCTTCCGGAGCCAGCTCGATGTGTTCGAGAATCATCAAATCACTGTAGTCCGTGTCATCGCGAATGACGGAGCGCGCCATTACAAAATCCAGTACTCCAATTTCGGATGTTCCGGCTTTGATCTCCATGAGCACGTCTCTTTGAGCCGCCGAAGCCACGAAGCTGTTCGCCGAAAGAACTTCGTTATCTTCTACGGCAGACTGACCGGCGGATCCGTTTTCAGCTGTAACAGAAGCTCCTGCCATGTCCTCAAGGTTTGCGTATTTTTCGGCGTTTTCCGCTTTAATAACTATGACCTGTTTATTTTCGACATAAGAAGTGGAAAAAGCCATATCATTGCGTCTTCCTTCTGTGACAGTCAGGCCGTTCCAAATGGCGTCGATGGTTTTGGATTTGAGCTCGGTCTCCTTCTGCTCCCAGTCTATGATCTGGAACTTGGGTTCAATGCCCAACAGCGCGCAGGCAGCTTCGGCAAATTCCGTATCAAAACCTGTGAGATTGCCGTTTTCATCATTGTAATTCATTGGCTCATAAAGCGTGATCCCGATGATGAGCTCACCTTTGTCTTCGATGTAATCCCAATCCGTCAAATCCTCGCTGTCGCCTCCGCATCCCATTGCGAACGCACCCACCAATAAAACCAGTATCAGCAAAAAGCCGACTTTTTTCTTCATAATACTCTCCTCCTGTATGCAGATTGCTCAAAGAATACACAATAGAAATCCTTGTGCAAAAACTAACATGATTATACTTTATTGTAGTAATAATGTAAAGCGGTGATTATTTTTGACCGGGCGTTTTGAAAGGCGATGACGCGAAACCCTCTAATACCAGTCTTTTTTAACTTTAGCTTTCAGGTTGGCCCTAATTCTTCCAACCATTCAGAATAGATTAACAATTCCGTATCTTGACTGCGTAAATCAACGGTTGTATAATTTATACAGCGTATGAATACGCTATATAAGTTATTTTATTTCTTAATTATTTTTATATTTCTTTAAGGAGGAATACAATGGGTAGAAAAATTCCTATCTGGCAAGTCTTGATCGTCATAGCTATCATGCTTGCCCTGCTGTACTATGAGATAGTAGTCAGCGAACATGGCGATGCGCACGTTGCTTTGATCATATCGGCGATCATAGGAGCAGGGATAGCAGTCGCCAACGGCTGGAAATGGACTTATCTCGAAAAGGGCATCCTGTCCGCCATCAACCGTTCCATGCAGGCCTGCCTGATCCTCATGATCGTAGGTATGATGATCGGCTCCTGGATCGCCGGCGGCGTCGTTCCCGCTATGATTTTTTACGGTCTTAAAATTTTAAGCCCAGGCATCTTCCTGTTTGCCGGCTGTATCCTATGCTCCATCGTAGCTCTGGCCACAGGAAGCTCCTGGACCACCGCCGGCACTATCGGCGTAGCTCTCATCGGCGTCGGCATGGGGCTCGATATCAACCCTGCCATGACAGCCGGAGCTATCGTTTCCGGCGCTTATTTCGGCGACAAAATGTCTCCCCTTTCCGACACCACCAACCTGGCTCCCGCAGTTGCCGGTTCCAATTTGTTCGAGCACATCAGGCACATGGTCTGGACTGTTACTCCCTCTCTGATCATCGCTCTGATCGTATTCTTAGTGCTCGGAATGGGTCACGCCAGCCAGAATGTGGATATGAGCAGTGTCAATGAGTTGCTGGACGCCCTGTCGGAGGAATTCTGGATTTCCCCGGTTCTCCTCATCCCCCCTCTCTGTGTTATCATAATGGTGGCTCTGAAAACCCCCGCCATTCCCGGACTCCTGGCAGGCACCGCTTTAGGCGTTGTCTTCATGGGCGTGCAAGGCGTGGGTACTGTGGATTGGGGACTTATCCTCCACTACGGATATGAGTCCACCAGTTCCAACCCCGATGTTTATGATCTTCTCACCAACGGCGGCCTTCATAACATGATGTGGACCATATCCCTCATCCTCTGCGCCATGAGCTTCGGCGGTATCATGGAAGCTTCGGAGCAGTTGAAAACTCTGGCGGACGCCCTCCTGAAGATCGCGAAGGGGACAGGAGCACTTGTCCTGACCACTCTTCTAACCTGCATCTTCGTCAATATTGTGTCCTGCGACCAGTATCTGGCCATCATCCTGCCGGGAAGAATGTACAAGGAAGCTTTTGAAAACAAGAGACTCAAAGCTAAGAACCTGTCCAGATGCCTGGAGGACGCGGGGACCATGACCTCTCCCCTGATTCCCTGGAACACCTGCGGCGCTACCATGAGCACCTTCCTCGGCGTACATCCCTTCACATACCTGCCCTATGCCATCATGAACTGGGTCAATCCCATAGTATCAGCGTTCTATGGCTTCACCGGCATCTCCATGGAGAAGATGACAGATGCGGAATATGAAGCGATTTTAAAGCAGAGAGATTTGGACAAAGAACTGGCAATGAGAGCCATGGAAGCTTAAGCTTGCTCTGCTGAGTAACATACACACATCCAAAGGGGACGCAGCTGCGTCCCCTTTCATTTCATCTCCCGTCCCTCTCTTTCATCTGAAGGTCTACAGCTTTACCGCCCGATCCGCTGAAAAGAGATAGAGGTACATTTCATCCACTGCAAACCCTCTGATTTGTTCCAGGGCCTCTTTATAAAGTTCTAACTGTGGTCGGTAAACCTCCGTCAGCCCATCGATGTTTTTCTGCTGATCCCCCACGTAATTGGATTTGAAATCAATTAAGACGCATTTACCCTTTTCCACAAAGTAGCAGTCTATGATACCCTGAACTATGATCTTTTCTCCATCCCGCTCCCGAGTCAGATTAAAAGCCTCTTCCCGGCCGACCCGGTCGGCTTTGCGCAGCCGCAGGCCCAGAGGGGATTCAAAGAAACGAAGAATCCTTGTGAGATCTACGGATCCAACCTGCTCCTGAGTAAGAACTTCCCTTGCGATCAGACTTTCGGCGAAAGCCTTCACACCCTCAAGCCCTTCATCCACAACCGGGAAAGGAATTTTCTCCATAATCTCATGATAAACGGAACCTCTTTCCGCGCCTTTTGCGCTCAGAGCCACTTCCGTACCAATGGTCCGCCGCGTCGGCCCGGTCTGGCGGCTGCTCAACTCCGATACCGTGTATTTGGACTTGCTTTTTAAAGCGCCGGCAAAGCGGTAGCTCCAACCCAGACGCTCTTCCACCGTGCTGTAGGGAAGTTCTTCTCCCTCAAATCCTTTCTTCAAAAAACTCCGAATTCTTTGCCCGGAACCCAGCCCTTCCTTTTTCTCAATGGAAATACCTCCTCTGTCGTGAGTGTAAAGAGCGATCTCCTTACTGCTTTGCAACGCGGGCAAAAGCAAATCTAAATACCTCCTGGCTTTCGCGGAGTTCTGCTTTCCGTAATTCCGGACTCTTTCCATGGCGGCCTCCGCGTCCTTTATCGAACCTAAAAGGATCAATTTGTCCATGGGGCGGGTCAGAGCCACATAGAGTATTCGAATTTCCTCCGCCATCCCCTCTCTTTTTTGTCTTGTTTCTATTATATTTTGCAGGAGGGTCTTACTGTAACAGCGTAAATCCCTGTCAACCCGTCTTATGGCTATCCCCAGATCTTTATGGCAGCTCACAGGCCCCGCTTTTTCTCCATGGAACTCTCTGCCCAAACCGCCGACCAAAATCAGGGGAAATTCCAGCCCCTTGCTCTTATGCACCGTCATGATCCGGACAACGTCGTCACTCTCTCCGATTAATCTGGTAGGAGCGGCCGCCACCTTCCCCTTTTTAATCGCTTCCACATAATTGATAAATCCGAACAGGCCTTTGCCGGAGCCGGCCTCATAGGCGGCGCCTTTATCCACCAGAGCCCGAAGGTGTCCCTGGCGCTGCATTCCTCCCGGCAGCGCTCCCGCGTAGTCATAATATCCCGTTTCTCTGATCAACTCCCAGAGAAAATCCGGAAGCATGAGAAACTTCGCCCTTTGCCTCCATTTTTCAATGGAGCGAAGAGCCTCCTCACATCTCAATCGTAATTCCTGACGTTCTCCATTCATACTATAATCCGAAAACGCGTTAAAATAGGATTTCTTTTTACAAGCGCATCGTATTTCCGCCAGCTCGTCGATGGAGAAGCCGAAAACCGGCGAGCGCAATACGCTTAGAAGAGGCACATCCTGCTTCCTGTTATCAATGACTCTGAGAAGATTGAGAAAAACTGATATTTCCATGGTATCAAAATATCCGTCCCCTGTATCCATATAGGCGGGTATTCCTTCTCTCCCAAGCGCTTCATAGTAAATATCGGCAACTCCGGAGGCGCTCCGCAACAGTATCACCATATCCTTGTTGCTCAACCGCCGCTCTTTTTTCATTTTTTCATCGTAATAAGGCAGCCCTCTGTTTTGTTTTATGAGATTCACCGCAACCTGGGCTTCAAGCTCCGCTTTTTTCATTGCCGCGATCTCATCATCAAGAGCGTCATCATCTATCTGTCGGTCTTCCACCAGATGGAGTTCCGTCTGATAGGCCAGAGGCCCCTCATAGCTCACTCCTTTGTTAAGGGCCGCCGCCTCATCGTAATCCATTCCCGCGCTTCGTCGGTCCATGATGAGGCTGAATATATGATTGACGGTGTTAATCACAGGAGCTTTACTCCGAAAATTCCGGTTCAGGTCCAGCTTCACTGCGGAAGGGTCTTCCCCCGCTCTGAACGTCTCATATTTCTTCAGAAAGATTTCCGGCTCGGCAAGGCGAAATTTATAGATGCTTTGCTTCACGTCACCTACCATGAAGAGGTTATCCCTGCGTTGGATCTTGGAAATGATAGCTTCCTGCACCAGGTTGCTGTCCTGATATTCATCTATAAATATGTAGCGAAACTTGTCCCTGTATTCCTTAGCCGCGGCCTCATCAGACAGAATTTCCAGCGCGAAATGCTCGATATCGGAGAAATCCATGACGCCCTTTTTCTTCTTTTTTTGCTGGTAAATCTCGTGAAATTCTAAAACGAGATCTCTGAGAATCAAAGCGGTCTGATGGGTCTGGTTCATTTCTGAAATGTATTCACATAGAGGTTTGGCAAAGTAACCGGCCGCAAGTCCTTTCAAGCTGCCTTTCACTCTGTCCCGAAGAAATGCCACGTCCTCACGGATCTCCGCGTAGCCTGATTTCTCCTCCCCGGAAGCGACAAACCGCTGAAAGGTCATGGCTGCCAGAAGGCGGGCTCCTTTATCGAAATCCTCCCGGAAAGCATTTCGAATTCCCTCTGTCATGTCCAAATCAGCCAGAGCTTTTTTCCCAAGGCCTGAAAGGCCCCAGTCTGAAATCAGCTGCAAAACCCGACGGCAGTCCGATACCGCCGGCTCCAGCTCTTCATCGATATCCGCCAGCATTTCCCGGAACAAAAGACTTTGTCGAAAGGTTCCCTCATCCCAACCCAGGATATCTATTTTATTTTCCAGCCAGGCAAAAGGCTCCGGAAGGCTTTGTATAAAGCGGTGGACATCGAAAATCATCCCTTTGGCAGCTTCCTCATTTTTGCTGCCGGCGTAAAGCTTGAGGAAGTGCAAAAAATCCCCATCCTGCTTCTGAAAGCGGTCCCGAAAGAGCTGGTCCATAGCCTCGTTCTGCAGCAGGATTCTTTGAGCGTCATCGCAAACTCTGAAATCAGGCTCTGCATCGATAAGATGAAAGTAACGGCGGATCACTTCAAGGGCAAAAGAATGAAACGTGCTGATATGGGCTTTGTGCAGCCGGCTCATCTGCTCGGGAATGGCGGAAACTATTTTTTCACGCATCTCCGAGGCTGCCGCGTTAGTAAAAGTCACCACCAACAGTTCATCGAGAGAAAGTCCATCTTTCGATATGAGTTGCTTTATACGCTCCACAAGTACGGCTGTCTTTCCGGATCCTGCGGCAGCAGACACCAGCATGCTCTTGTCCCGGATTTCAATAGCTTGTCTCTGTTCTTCTGTCCAGTTCATAGATCCTCCCTCAGATCTCAGTATCGCTTCATATTGTAATAGACCTTTTTAATTATAGCAAAAAAAGCCGGGAAGCTATATGCTTTTCCAGTGATTTTTGCTATAATCAGACAAATACGATTATCGAAATTCTTAACGGAGATAAAGATATGAACACAATGCTGATGATATTGGACGGTTTCGGCAAAAGCTTTTCAAAGGACTGTACCGACGCTATCGCTTTAGCGTCCACACCGAATCTTGATCGCCTTTTCTCCGCCTGGCCAAACACCATTATTACCGCCTCCGGAATTTCCGTTGGTCTGCCTGAAGGCCAGATGGGAAATTCTGAAGTAGGACATCTGAATATAGGCGCCGGCCGCATCGTATACCAGGATTTGACCCGCATTTCCCGGGAAATCGACAAAGGCGCTTTTTATGATAACAGCGAGCTGAATACCGCCGTGGAACACGCTCTGGCAAGGAATTCTTCCCTTCACCTCATGGGGCTCCTTTCGGATGGAGGCGTCCATAGTCATATAACGCATATCTTCGCCCTGCTGGAACTGGCCCGGGGGAAAGGGCTCCATCGCGTTTATATTCACACATTTTTGGACGGCAGGGACGTTCCTCCCCGCAGCGCTCAGGTGTATTTCAACCAGTTGGAAGGTTACATCCGTCAAAATGGCGTCGGTCGGATCGCCTCTGTATCAGGCAGATACTATGCCATGGATCGGGACCGCCGCTGGGAAAGAGTTCAGTTGGCATATGATGCTTTGACTCTGGGCGAGGCAAGATGCGCGTCCGATGCTTCTGAAGCTTTAAGTAATGCCTATGCGGCGGGAGAAAACGACGAGTTTGTAAAGCCCACGATTATTACCGATGGAAACCGTCCCGTTTCATTGGTGCAGGATAATGACGCCGTCATCTTTTTCAACTTCAGACCCGACCGGGCCAGACAGCTGACCCGCTGTTTCGTAGATGAAAGCTTTAACGGTTTCGAGAGAAGACAGCGTCTCTCCGGACTTTGCTTTGTGTGCATGACCCAATACGACGCGGGAATGCCCAATGTCCTGGTGGCCTTTCCGCCCCAATCTCTTAAAAATACTTTTGGAGAATACGTTTCCGGACTGGGGCTGCGACAGCTGCGCATTGCCGAAACAGAAAAATACGCCCACGTAACCTTTTTCTTTAATGGCGGCGTGGAAGCGCCTAACAGGGGAGAGGACAGGCTGCTCATCCCTTCACCGAAGGTAGCCACCTACGACATGAAACCGGAAATGAGCGCCTATGAAGTTACTGACCGTGTGGTAGAATTGATTCATGAAAAGAAGTATGACTTTATCATCCTGAATTTTGCTAACCCCGATATGGTGGGACATACGGGAAGTGTTGAGGCTACCGTCAGAGCAATAGAAGCTTTGGATAGCTGCGTAGACAGAATTGAAACAGCCCTGCTGCAAACGGGAGGGCAAATGATTCTCACTGCGGACCACGGCAACGCGGATTGCATGAAGGATGCCGACGGCGCTGTGATTACTGCCCACTCGTCAAACCCGGTTCCTTTCCTTGTCATGTCCCGACGTCCGGTAGAATTGATGCAGGGCGGCATCCTGGCGGATGTGACTCCTACCCTTCTGGATCTGGCAGGAGTGGAAAAACCCGTAGAAATGACCGGCCACAGCCTGATAGAGTGGAAATAACTGCTAACGGGCTCCGGCTTTTCGGCAGCGTTAGAACTTAAAACCGGACAAAAAGCTGACTTTTTTCGCTAAAGTCAACTTTTTCTAATATAAGGCTGTAGCCAAAGCTGCTCCACAACCGCTTTCAATCCGACCAAACTCCTAAATATTTCATAAATTTGATCAAAATGTTAATTGATGGCCCTAAATGCATCTTCCAGACTCGAAATCAAGTCAATAAAGATGCTATTCTCTTAAAATGTCAACTTTTCTCTGAGATAAACAATAGCCAAAGCTGCTTTTGAGTTACTATTCACGGTCTGTTTTTATTTGAATCAAAATCTCTATGTCATCCTGAGCGCAGCGAAGGATTTTGCATAAAATTTAAGATTCTTCTTTAATTTAGCGACAGGGTATCGAGAAGATTATGCGCCATAGCGCCATTCTTGTTTAGATTCCTGGTTGGAAATAAACAATTTTTCGCTTCGGCTGAGGATTCTTCTCGAATTAAGCGGCAGGGTATCGAGAAGATTATGCACAATAGTGCCATTCTTGTTTAGATCCCAGGTTGGAAATAAACAATTTTTCGCTTCGGATGAGGATTCTTCTCGAATTAAGCGGCAGGATATCGAGAAGATTATGCACAATAGTGCCATTCTTGTTTAGATCCGAGATTGGAAATAAACAATTTTTCGCTTCGGATGAGGATTCTTCTCGAATTTAGCGACAGGGTATCAAGAAGATTATGCGCCATAGCGCCATTCTTGTTTAGATCCGAATAAAAGCAGACTGTGAATAGTAACGCTTTTGACAAAATGTCTTAGTACTAATTTTCCACTCCCGCCGCGTATTTGCCGGCCGTCCAGCCGGAGCTCCAGGCCCATTGCAGATTCCAGCCTCCGCACCTTCCATCCACGTCCAGGACCTCCCCCGCAAGAAACAGGCCCGGGACAAGCTTAGATTCCAAAGTTTCGCTTTGGAGTTCCGACCCTTTTACTCCTCCTGCTGTCACCTGAGCTTCTACCCAGCCTTTCGTACCCTTTACAGCTACTTCCCTGCACTTAAGCAGTTCCGCCAAAAGAAGCAGCCGCGCCCTATCCACCCGCTCTATAGGGGAATCGGCGTCTATATCGGCAAGTTCAAGATATACGGGAATCAGCCTGTCCTTGAGCATTCCTTTTAACAGGCTTTCTCCCCGGCGTCCGGCCATCCTCTCCTGTCTCTTCACAAGCAGTTCTACTAATCGATCCAATGGATATTCAGGAAGTAAATCCACCTGAATGCGAAAGTCCGCCGGTTCTTCCCCTAAATAGCGGCTAAGATCGAAAACACAGATTCCTGACATGCCGTCCTCTGTAAATTGAATTTCTCCCTCTTCCCGGGCAACGATCCGAGCACCCTTTACAAGGCTCACCACACCCTTGGCTCTGACTCCTTTAAGCCTGCTGGCAAAGCTGTCACCGGTAACGATCTGCACCAGTGCCGGAAGGGGGCGCTGCAAGGTATGCCCAAAGCCTTTGGCAAAACCATAGCCGTCCCCTGTGGAACCGTATTTATGCCCCGCTTTGCCTCCGGCAGCTATAATCAGATTTTGAGTCCGAAGAGTCCTGTCGCCATATTTTATGACAAACTCATTCCCTTTCTTCTCCACTGCCGTCACTTCCGTACTCAGCCGGATATCGATCCCGTTAACCGTCAGTTCCTCCCGCAAAGCCTCCGTGACGGAAGAAGCCTGTTCCGGGTAAGGATACAGTCGTCCCTCTTCTTCTCTGGAAAGGACGCCCAGTTCCTCAAAGAGGATTACCGTGTCTTTCGGGCTCAGGCAATTGAAAGCTCCACGAACCACCGAGAGGTCCTGCCCTCCGTAATCCTGCCACCTGCAGGAGCGGTTGGAGAAGTTACATCTGCCGTTTCCCGCAGCTGAAACCTTCCTGCCTAAAACCGGATTCTTTTCCAGCAGGACGATCTGCTGCCCCGAAAGAATGCGCGAGGCGGAAACAGCGGCCATCATACCGGCAGCTCCGCCTCCGATGATGGCTGTCCTAAACTCCAGCCTTTTCATGTTCTTCCCCTTCAATCTGCCTATCCTGCTCAACCTTCGCCTTATCCCGGCTCCGGGGCTGTCGCCCTCCCAGGAAAAACGCGCCGTTCAGGACACAGCCGGCTCCCTGCAGAAAAAAAATGATTCCCAGCACGATAGCCAGTGACAGCCCGGACAGAAGAGGATTGGAAAGGCTATAAATTCCTGCCGCCAGGATGAGTCCGCCGATTCCCAACTCCCAAAGCCAGCCCGGGAACCCTTCTCTGTGTTCCTCCCGCGAAGCCGCAATGCGCAAAACTCCCACGCATTGTGCCCACATGCCGAAGAACAGCGACACCATACCATCGGTGAGAATACCGGATATCACTGCGGCTCCGGCCAGCACAGTGACCGCTCCGTTGGCGAAGAGCCATAAAAAGCTGCTCTCTTCTCTTCTGTAGACAACAAAGGTTAATATATTGCTCAAGCCGAAAATCAACATGGCTATTCCCAGTATGAACGCCATTGAAGCAAAGGGCCCTCCCGGATGCGCAAAGCACCAGACCCCTGTTCCGACCAGAAATGCACCTGTAAGTATCGTTACGATTCGCATGAAGACCTCCCTGAATGATCCGTTAATACCATGGGACTATATCAAAAACTCATTTAATTATATCATAAGAGCAAGCCGTTGTTCCGGCTTGCTTCACAACGATACAATAAATACATCCGGAGAAAATCCTTGGGATTTTCCTTCGATATTTGTATTTATTATATCTTCGGCACTTGTTACCGTCAACCATCCCTATGTGATTCGGTACGTTTGACAATGTCTTATCTTTAGGGAAAGGGATGGAATTTTCCCCGCAGTTCATGTATAATCATAAGTACAGGGTAACAAATTTGTAAAAGGGGGGAAGGGATTTTGGCTATGAACGTGATGGTCTGCGTAACACAACAAAAGACCTGCGACCGACTCATTCAATATGGCCATGAACTGCTGAACGACGCCAAAGGCGAGCTTTTCATCATCCATGTGGCCCACTACCAGTTTAAGTTCTTGAATAATTCCAAAGAAGGGGAAGCTTTGGAATACCTATATGAAAAAGCCATGGAGTACGGTGCCCAGTTAACTGTGGTCCGCTCCAACAACGTGCAGGATACCTTAGTAGACCTGGTACATAAATACAAAATCACTCATATCATTTTAGGCCAATCCGGCCAGGCCGCCGAAAGCAGCAATGTGGTGCAGCAACTCTCAAATCGAGTGAAAAAACAAGCCGAGGTGATCGTTGTACCCTCCGCCTGATCTTCACAGCTGGCCAATAGAAGTTTTTCAAAAGCAAAGAGGCGGGAAATATCTTTTCGCCTCTTTTTAATGTTTCTAAAATGAAGAAAACGTATGTCATTCTGAGCGTCAGCGAAGAATCTTAATTTATAAGATCATTCACGACCTTCAGGATGACAGACTTATGCTGTTCATACTGCCTCTTTACAGTTGCGCCGCTATATTGACAAAATATCCGACAGGTTCATGATAGAACCGTCCCATACCCGTTTCATTTCCAAAGCTTCCGAAAGATCTACGTCGATGATTTCCGCTCCTTTGATACCGATGGCTCTGCTGGGGCTGTCCCCGAGGAGCAGTTCTACCGCCCGGTATCCCATGCGGCTGGCCAGCACCCGGTCTCTCGCCGTAGGCGATCCCCCTCTTTGCGTATAGCCTAACACCACCGCTCTTGTCTCCAGCCCGGTGCGCTGTTCGATAATACAGGCCAATTCGTCCGTACCCAGTTTGACTCCTTCAGCGCGGATGACCAGACTATGAAGCTTCCCTCTGTTTTTCCCCTGTATTATTTTTCTGCACATTCCATTGATATCCACCTCTTCTTCCGGGATAAGAATATACTCAGCTCCTCCCGCAAGGCCGGAATAAAGAGCGATATCGCCACAATCGCGGCCCATAACCTCCACAACGGTACAGCGATCGTGGGACGAAGATGTATCCCGGATATTGCTTATGGAGGTTAGTACCGTGTTCACCGCGGTATCAAATCCGATGGTGTATTCCGTATAGGGCAGATCGTTATCGATGGTTCCGGGCAGGCCCATTACTTTTACCCCGGCCTTTGACAGAGCAAGTCCCCCTCGCAGAGAACCGTCTCCTCCGATCACCACAAGCCCCTCAATCTCAAAATTCTCCAACATATCCAGAGCTCTTTGAAACCCGGCAGGTTCCATAAACTCAGAACTTCTCGCCGTTCTCAGTAAGGTTCCGCCCCTCTGTATGATATCCGATACGGAAGAGACTCCCATTTCTTCTATGTCTCCTTCCAAAAGACCTTCGTAACCCTGTTGGATACCGTAAACTTTAATCTTGTTGTAAACGGCGCCCCTTACAACTGCCCGAATGGCCGCGTTCATGCCCGGCGCGTCTCCTCCGCTGGTCAATACGCCTATTGTCTTCATGGTTGCATCTCCTTACTTGATATTCTCTTTTCCCACAAAGGCTTCCATCTCGCGATAGAAATTCTCCGATGGTTCTACCCAAAGCTTCGTATCCACCTTGAAGCATTTTCCCGACGAAGCGCCGTAAATCAATACGGGACAATCTCCGGGATAGCAGCTCAGCAACTCCTTGATATCACACAGAGCGGTCTTCTCATCCATGGAGTCCGGAATTCGGACCTTTACGGGATTTCGTCCTTTTGCAACGCCAAAATCCTCGATAGCGAAGATCTTGTCCGCCAGGATCTTGGGAGCCTCGTCCTCCTTGCAGTCCACCGTTCCTTTGAGGACGACGACCCTGTCCTCCTGCAGGAGCTCCCGGCTCCTCTCATAAACATTGGGGAACACCACCGCTTCTATGGTTCCATGCAGGTCCTCAATCTGGACGAAGGCCATCATATTATTTTTCTTGGTGATCAGAGTTCTCTTTCCGCTTATAATACCCGCTATTGTCACGGACATTCCATCTCTCGTCAAATCCCCCTCTTCACTGTGAGTGAGTTCCTCCGTAGTGACGGTCTGAATCTCTCGTATACGTTCGGCATACCCATCGAGAGGATGGCCGGTGACATAAACCCCCAGCATCTCCTTTTCCATGGATATCAACAGATCAGGAGAGAAGTTTTCCACCTTCGGCAGATGGTCCGTAACGCCGCACTGGCGCAGAATATCATCGTTTTCCTCAAACAGCGATATCTGTCCGGCAATGGTCTTTCGGAAGTCACACTGAGCGCTTTCGATCAGCTCTTCGTAGACGGCCATGAGCTGAGCTCTGTTTTCGTTAAGGCTTTCGAAAGCGCCGGCCTTTATAAGACTTTCAACGGCTTTCTTGTTTATCTCCCGTATGTCGATGCGCTGGATAAACTGAAAAATATCCTGGGGCGGATCCTTTTCACGCATGCGGATAATGGCGTCGACCACCCCTTCGCCTACATTTTTCACTCCCAAAAGTCCGAAACGGATCTTGCCCTTCGTAACGGTAAACTTTTTTACGCTCTCAAGAACATCGGGAGGCAGGACTTCGATCTTCATCTCTTTGCAATTTCGAATGTACTTCGCCACTTGCTCCGAATCCCCCATGACGCTGCTCATGAGAGCAGCCATGAACTCTACCGGATAGTGGGCCTTGAGGTAGCCGGTTTCATAGGCCACTACAGCGTAGGCAGCCGCATGGGATTTGTTGAAGGCGTACTCGGCGAAACTGTCCATCTGCTTGTAGATATCTTCTGCCGCTCTGGCAGAGATTCCGTTGCGTATGCACCCTTTGATTTCAGGGTTTCCGGACTCGTCGTCCTTCCCATGGATGAAGTACTGCTTCTCCTCCTCCATCACATCCCGTTTCTTTTTACTCATAGCCCGCCGCACCAGATCGCTCCGGCCATAAGTATATCCCGCCAGATCCCGCACGATCTGCATGACCTGCTCCTGATAGACCATGCATCCGTAAGTTACGGACAAAATAGGCTCCAGACTCTTGTCTACATATTTTACTTTCTGGGGATTCTTCTTATTCTCGATGTAGGTGGGGATAGACGCCATGGGCCCCGGACGGTAAAGGGAAATACCGGCGACGATATCCTCGAAGCAGTCAGGCCGCAGGTTCATCATGAACTGGCGCATGCCGGAACTTTCCAGCTGGAACACGCCCAGGGTGTTTCCGCTGCTGATAAGCTCATAGACCTTGGGGTCGTCGTATTCCATCTTTGAAAAATCTATTTTAATTCCACGGTTTGCCTCAATCATTTCCAGGGCATCCCGAATCACCGTGAGGTTTCGCAGACCCAGAAAGTCCATTTTAAGCAGACCCAGCTCCTCTATGGTACCCATGGTGAACTGGGTTGAAATACCTTTATCCGCCAGATACAGAGGAACGTACTCGTCGATGCTCTTCTTCGTTATAACCACTCCCGCCGCATGGGTGGAGGCGTGGCGGGATTTTCCCTCCAGAGCTCTCGCCGTATCGATGAGAGTGCGAATCTGTTTGTTGTCGTCGTAATCCGCCCTTAGATCCGCATTCATCTCCAGAGCTCTGTCAATGGTCATTTTCAGATCAAAGGGAATCTTTTTGGCAATGGCGTCCACCTCTCCGTAACCTATGTTCATGGCTCTGCCTACATCCCGTATAGCCTGCTTTGCCTTCATGGTTCCGAAGGTGATAATCTGGGCAACCTTATCGGCGCCGTATTTTTCCACCACATAGTCAATGACTTCTCCTCTCCGCTCATAGCAGAAGTCAATGTCGATATCCGGCATGCTGATTCGCTCCGGATTGAGAAACCGCTCAAAGATAAGTCCGTATTTTATAGGGTCCACATCCGTAATGTGCAGACAATAGGCTACGATGCTGCCTGCGGCGGAGCCCCGGCCCGGGCCCACCATAATTCCGTTTTTCCTGGCGTAACTGATGAAATCCCAGACGATGAGAAAATATTCCACATAGCCCATGGATTCAATGGTGTTCAGCTCGTATTCCAGGCGCTGCCACATAGCTTCATCGGGCTGCACATAACGATCTTCCATCCCGATTCTGCAGAGCTCTCTGAGATAATCTCTATTGCTCTTGCCCTGCGGGGCCTCAAATTCCGGAAGGTGCAGCTCGCCAAACTGGAACTCCACATTGCATGCCTCAGCGATGCGTGTCGTGTTTTCCAAAGCTTCCGGGATATCGGAAAACAGCTGCTGCATTTCTTCTTCGGATTTCAAATAAAACTGGTCGTTGGGAAACCGCATTCTGTCTTCTTCGTCCACAGTCCGGGCCGTCTGTATGCACAAAAGTATGTCGTGGGCTTCCGCGTCTTCTCTGTTCACATAATGCACGTCGTTGGTGGCGACGAAGGGAATTCCCGTCTCTTCCCGAAGCTGTTTCATATAAGGCAGGACTTTGTACTCTTCCTCCAGCCCCTGATCCTGCAATTCCAGATAGAAATTTCCCTCTCCGAAAATATCTAAAAGCTCCAGAGCCTCCGCTTTGGCTCCGGCGTAATCATCGTTTAAAAGCTTCGTCTGGATATCTCCCGCAAGGCAGGCGGAGAGCGCGATAATTCCGTCGCTGTATTTCCGCAGCAACTCTTTGTCCACCCTCGGTTTGTAATAGAAACCTTCCGTGCATCCCGCGGATACGATCTTCATCAGATTCTGGTATCCCTGACGGGTTTTGGCCAGCAACACTAAATGACCCTGACGCTTATCCCTGTCCGGGTCCTTATCCTTCATGGTTCTGGCGGCGGTGTAGACCTCGCAGCCGATGATGGGTTTAATGCCTTGCTTTTTGGCTTCTTTGTAGAAATCGATGACGCCGAACATCACACCGTGATCCGTTATGGCCAGAGCATCCATGCCCAGCTCTTTGGCTCTGGTGATCAGGGCTTTGATCCCCGCCAATCCGTCCAGAAGGCTGTATTCCGTATGGGTATGTAAATGGGTAAAGCTCATGCTTTTTCTCCCTGCTTCGATTACTTTATTACATTAATTTTATAGCACTGGCAGCAGGATTGCAAGGGTGTGACAAAGGGATAGCTCTTTAGGTGTCATTCTGAGGAGCCTGCGACGAAGAATCTTCATTTTGTTTAAGGCCCTTCGTTGTGCTCAGGGTGACAATCGTGACCCGGGAACGATATCACACCCTAATCCTGCAATAAAAAATCGGCTTTCCCAGCAGGCGGAACCGGTTCTCATACTGCGTTGTAATCAGCCGCGCCGGCAGATCGCTTTTGTGCAAATCTCCGGTGCTCTCTTCGACGACGAGTCCCACCGCATGGCACTCTTCCAGTGTAAAATTGAACAACTCTTCGCTGTCCGTTTTAAATTCGATAAAGCCCCCCGGCACTAAGGCCCGCTGGTAACCCTTTAAATATTCCCGGTAGGTAAGGCGCCTTTTGGCATGACGGGCTTTGGGCCAGGGATCGCTGAAATTGAGATAGATGCCGGAAAGCTCATTCCTTGAGAAATAGTCCTCCATATCCATGATGAATTCCGGAATGAAAAGTACATTTGAAACCTCCCGTTCCCGGATCAGCTCCATAGCTCGAAGCACCACGCTGCTCCTGCCCTCGGCTCCGATGTAAAAGTCGTCGGGATGGGCCTCTCCCAAAGCGGCGAGGAAATGCCCTCTCCCGCAGCCCGCTTCCAGATAGATCTTCCCGGAAAAAGCCGGGTTTTTTTCCTTTATAAAATCTGCCCACCCTCCGGGAAGCTCCCGGCCATTCTCCACCTGCAGATCCGCCAGGGCGGCAAGTCTCTCCTTCTCATTTTTCACCTTACGCTGACGCATAGTTTCTTCCCCAATTGTTCCATTTCTTCCGGCGTATATGGCGAATATACGCCGTCGCTATCCAATATTTTACCCGGATTAATGAACCGCTGCAAATACCAGGGAGGCGCATCCGGATATTCCGCTATCATTCTTTTTAAATCGCTTTCACTTAACAATTCCCTGCATACAGTCGTACGAAATTCGCAGGGGAAATTCTGCCGTTTAAAAGCGTCAGTCAAAAGCGTCGCGCTCTCCTTTATTGTATCCATGTTGATGGGGTATCTTACGATCCATTGGTACTTATCGGCAGGTCCTTTTATATCCATGGCCACGTAATCGACAAGGGCTTTTGAGAGAAAATCACGGAGCATGTCCGGATTGCTGCCGTTGGTATCCAGTTTGACGGAAAGCCCCAGGCTTTTTATCTGTTCTATCAGTTCCGGCAGTTCCTTATTCAGAGTAGGCTCTCCCCCGGAAATACACACACCGTCCAAAAATCGCTTCCTCTTCTCTAAGAATGCCATCAAATCCACGGGGTCGATGCCATCCTGAGGAACAGGGGAAACCTTTTCATCGGGCTGCCGCTGCGGGTGCACCATCTCCGGATTATGGCAATAGCCGCATCTAAAATTGCATCCACCGAGAAAGATAACGGTGGATGCTTTTCCTGGATAATCGATCATTGATGACTTTATGACTCCGGCAATTTTCATGCTCTGCCTCCGGCTGTCGTTAGGCCGTGACTGACATTCCCGCTTCCTCACGATCTTTCCTTTGCGGGTCCGCCGCTGTATCCTTCAGATCCAGGCTCACGACAACGTCAAACTCTTTCCGCTCTCTGTATTCTTCTCGTTTCCCCTTGTTCCATGACTGGACAGGGCGATGGAAGCCCACCACTCGGGTCCAAACCTCCGCATCTTTTCCGCAGGTGGGACAGTTGAAACTCTCACCGGCAATATACCCATGATCCGAGCATATGGAGAAGGTGGGTGTAATGGTGATGTATGGGATGGAGGTATTCTCCATGATTTTTTTAATAAAGGTTCTGCAGATTTCCGCGTCATCGATCTTCTCTCCCAGGAAGGCATGCAATACCGTTCCTCCGGTATAGGAGGTCTGCAGCTTCTCCTGAAGCTCAATGGCCTCGAAAACATCATCCGTGGCGCCCACCGGCAATTGAGTGGAGTTGGTGTAATAAGGCTCATCCACTCCTGCGGTTATGATATTTGGATACAGTTTTTTATCCAGTCTCGCAAAGCGGTAGCTGGTTCCTTCCGCCGGCGAGGCTTCCAGATTCCACATGCTCCCGGACTCTTCCTGGAACAGCTGAATGATCCGGTTCATGAAATCCATGATCTCTACCGCAAAATCATTGCCTTCCTCCGCGGTAATGTCTACGCCCAGAAGGTTGAGACAGGCTTCGTTCATCCCGTTAAGGCCGATGGTTGAGAAATGATTTTTGAAATATCCTCCCGTAGCCTGTTTCACTCCGGAAAGGTAATAGCGGGAATAGGGGTACAGACCAGCTTCCATATACATCTCCAGCATATCCCGCTTGCGGTCGCAGATTTCCCTGGCATATTCCATCAGCTTTCGCACCTGACTCTTGAACTCCTGAACGTCCTTTGCGATATAGCCGATTCTGGCCATGTTGAGAGTTACTACATTGATGGATCCGGTCAGAGGGTTGGCTCCGAAAAGACCGCCGCCCCGACGCCGCAACTCCCGATTATCCAGCCGCAAACGGCAGCACATGGATCGAATGTCCTCGGGAGAGAGGTCGGAGTTGACGAAGTTTGCGAAATACGGTGTGCCGAACTTTCTGGTCATCTCCATAATCATGTGAGCCGCCTCCGAATCCCATGGGAAGTCGTCGGTGATGTTTACCGTAGGAATGGGGAAGCTGAAGGCCCTGCCGGCTCCGTCCCCTTCCATCATGACCTCGCAGTAGGCGATATTGAACATATCCATCTGTTCCTGGAATTCGCCATAGGTCTTGTCCATCATGGCGCCGCCGATGATGGCACCCTGCTTTTTCAGCAGAGGATGGGGAGCAATGTCAAGGCTTATATTGGTAAAGGGCGTTTGGAACCCCACCCTTGTAGGTACGTTAAGGTTGTAGACAAAGCGCTGCACCGCCTTCTTCACCTGCTGGTAATCCAGGCCGTCATAATAAATGAAGGGGGCAAGATAGGTATCGATGCTGGAAACCGCCTGGGCTCCCGCCGCCTCTCCCTGAAGGGTGAAGAGCAGGTTTGCCAGCTGCATGAGGGCGGACTCGAAATGCTTCGGAGGTCTGGATTCGATCTTTCCCTTAGCGCCTTTAAAGCCCTTCATCAGAAAGTCCTCCAGATCCCAGCCGCAGCAATAGGGCGCCAGCAGGCCCAGGTCATGAATGTGGAGATCGCCGCGAATGTGGGCGTCTCTGAGTTCCTTGGTGTACACTTTGTTGAGCCAATACTTTTGGGTAATGCTCTCTACGATATGGTTGTTGAGACCCTGAAGGGAATAGCCCATATTGGAGTTCTCGTTTACTCTCCAATCGTCCAGAGATACGTACTCTTCTATCATCTGTTCCGCATCCATGAACAGATTGCCATAGGTGCGAAGGTTTTCTCTTTCTCTTCGATAAATAATATAGGCTTTGGCCGTTTTGGCGTGGCCCTCCTCGATGAGAATCTTTTCTACGATATCCTGAATATCCTCCACGCTGGGAATGCTGGCTGGATAAGTTTCAGTAAGGACCCCTTCTACCAGCCCAGCCAGGCGCCGGGCCTCCACTTCGTCCTGTCCTCCCACGGCCTGAGCCGCGGCAAAAATAGCGTTTCGTATTTTAGATAAATTATAGTCTACAATTTCTCCGCTACGCTTTTGAATTTTCGTTATTCCCATATCCTGACCTCCCGTATCGGCTTAAATTCCTGTAACATTCCGTGTCGAAGGGTCTGAAGCGCAGATTTCCCTGCAGACCCGCCATATACTCTGTATAGTTGGTAGTTCGTATCACGGTTACTATATATAGTATAGGAAAGGAATGGGCTTTGCAAGTGGTAAATGCGTTTTTTCGCATTTTATTCGTCATTCGGATATAGGAATCGGGCCGCGCCGCTAAAAACATCCTCATAACTGTTTTCTTAACGGTTTGTCTACACTGAGGGACAACGGTAGACAACCTCCCAAGGCAAACCAGTACTTTGTCTACATTCTGGCCTCAAAATAAACAACCTCCAAAGACAGGTCAGTACATTGTCTACATCTTCACGATCTCCTTCCACTTGAACTGTCGTAATTTTTGCGACAGGTGACAGCGCGTCTAGTTCTTCACGTAAAGCATTATTAATGTGCTTTCCTATCGTTTTTATATCTCTTCCAAATAATTGAGCAATCTGATTACGATTGAGCCACACTGTATCATTCTCCAACGTGACATGGATAGAAACAGCTTTATCATCCGTTTCAAACAAAACAAGATTTCTTTTATCATCAGCCATTTACTTCACCCCACAATCAATATTTGGTTCCTATTTTAAATCACATGCGAACGTTAGTTCTTGGTCAACTTTATTTGAATTTTATTGAGGTTAGTACAAGGTAAAGATAAGTCCATTCCTTCTTGCCGCGCAATTAAGTAGATCTGTGCGTTTTCTATGCGTTTTCTGAAACCAAAGCGGATCTTGCGAAAAAACAAAATCCCTGTAGTCTTTGCGATTACAGGGGTTTCCTGGAACGTCAGGAGGGATTTCGCGTCTGCTCCCTTCCGTCACATCTGCCGTCCTGCAGCTTCCTGAGAAGCCTTGGACCGTGTCGCTAAAAACCATCCACGATGGTTTTCTTAACGCGTCACGCCCTTGCGGGTTCGAATCCCTCTTGACAGCAACACAAAGAACCCATCACGAGGATGGGTTCTTTGTGTTGGCACGCCAGGAGGGATTCGAACCCCCGACCTACTGATTCGTAGTCAGGCACTCTATCCAGCTGAGCTACTGGCGCATACAGGTGCCTTTATGGCACGGATTTTATTATACAGCATGGGACAGCCGAATGTAAAGGGTTTTTGTATTGGAATTATATATTCGCTGTTTGCACTGTTTGCAAGGTTACTGCTCATACCCTGACTGTCATCCTGAGCGCAGCGAAGGATCTTGAAGAAAGTGAAAGATTCTTCGTCACATATTCCTCAGAATGACACTTATATCAAAACTTGTCCTTGTATTTAGGTTAACCTGCGAGCAATAACGCACCAGAAAGACATAGCCTTTTCAGCAAGCACGGCTAACGCATGAAAAATAAAATGTGCTTTATCCAAAAATCAAAAAAGATGGGTCTGTGTATAAGAAAAGCGGGATTTCTTATACACAAAAAAAATATCATCAATTTTGGATAAGATTGCGGCTCTGGGCCCTGATTCCTTCCCATATATTGGTTAATCTTATACACAGAAGAGCTTTTTTTCATTTTTAGATAATTTACGGAATAGTTGTGGAAAGTCGCAAGCAGAGCAGGAGGGAAAACCTTGCGTTAAAATGGTTTTAAGGGAAGTTTCACGCGTAAGCCCTGGTGGAGAAGGGGACGCTATGTCTTTTTATTTTTAAATAAGCTATTATAGATTAAAAGGGGAACAAGTATGAATAAGCTAAAACCTAAAATGGTAAACAGAGTATGGTTATTGCTTTTAGTCATCGGCGCCACTCTTGGATTTATTGGCGCGGCCGCCGATTCTTCTCTAATTTAGCGGCGGGCTATATAGAAGATTGTGCCCCATGGTTCCATTCTTGTTTAGATCAAAGGCTGAAAATAAACAACTTTCAGCCCCGAGCGCCGATTCTTCTCTAATTTTCGCGGGGGGGGGTGTTATATTTCTTTGAAACGCAGTGGCAAAAAGATTTATTGGGATGCCCGGAGAATTACGTATAGCCTGACCGACAAATTGGCCTTTACCGTTGAAACTATCAGGCGAAATCAACGGAGTGTTATCGGAGTTCT
>WPCH01172990.1_pt1 | contig 23273 bp, 29 predicted proteins | sample 5399881 | NCBI WGS metagenome assembly WPCH01 (sample SAMN12869468, study PRJNA574797) | sludge metagenome | isolation source: wastewater treatment of pH5 | place: China:Beijing | collected 2019-05-20
TATTCTCTACGTTCGCCATTAAACGAAAAGCTTTGATATTGTTCCATGCAATCACTCCTTAAAATCTACGTTTCTGTTCTTCTTCGCGTGTTGTAATTTCTTTATAATGCGGATACGTAGCATGCGCTACTTCACGCCCGTCGATTAAACTTGTCAGATTAATCGTGACATTAAGTTCTTTATCATTTTCAGGATTAGACTTAACCGCACTGAGCATTGTTGTTAAATTCGGTATTTTATTTAATGTATCAGCAGGAATCGTACGATCCATATCATACATGAATTTCTTAGATAAGTTCTTTTGTGCATTATAAACTGCATTATTTATAGAATCTGCTGCAATATCTAAACTAATATTCCCGGCTATTTTTTCCCCTAAAGAATCTTTAACGTTATCCATTACATCCGTTATTTTTTCTCCAAATGATTCAAAGTGTGTTACTACTTTATCAGTCATAGTAGATACATTACTGAATAACGGCTGCATAAATGTATTATTATTGGCAGAATCCATCGCACTTTCTAACGTAGTAAACGCAGAACTTGCTAAATTTTTAGCAGCTGCAGCAACAGTTTTAACAGATCGGTTAACACCTACCGCAAAACCACCACCAAAATGCATACCGATTTGATCCCGCACCTTACGAGATGGAGATCGAATGTCAAGCCATCTTTTCGCCGCTTCAAAGGCAGTAGACGCTAATGCTCTCGCGGCACTCGCAGCCATACTCCCACCACCACTAATACCACTAGCAAATCCAGATGCAAAGTGACTACCCAAACTATACGTATTGGATCCTTGTAGTCCAGATTCACCACTACTCTTCACTTGGTTACCAGAACTTCTTGCATTTCCACTTTGTGATCCTAAGCCACTTGCAAAATCAGCCCCACCTTTAACACCGAACGGAGAACCATTTATAGTATTGAAACCAGAGTGCGCTGCTCCTGCATTACTCTGTGCATTACCTTGAGCGTTACCACGTTGAGAGCCAATTCCTTGCGCAAATTGGTTACCACCCTTTTGCCCTGCAGGATTACCATTAATAGTATCGAAACCAGCATGTGCTGCTCCTGCGTTACCTTGTGCATTACTTTGAGCATTACCACGTTGAGCACCAATTCCTTGCGCAAACTGATTACCGCCTTTTTGCCCTGCAGGATCACCGTTGACTGTATTAAATCCTTCATGAGCAGCAGCTACGCTATCTAGAGCACTCCCTTTAATATATCCGCGTTGGGACATAATTCCGCCTGCAAAATCTGATCCACCTTTACTACCGCCGCCGCCATCAGAGGTACCGGCTAAAGTACTTTCTACACCACTTCGAGTTTGTGCTGCTGCGACAGATGGTTGTGGATTTCCTGCAAGCCCATTTCCTAATGTTGTTGAAATATCTGATCCGATTTGTGTAGCATCCAATTTAGCACCATTACCGATTAATAGTGCAATAGCTTTAGCAGCAGTTTCTGCATCGATTTGCTTACTCTGCATACCTAAAATTAAGGATTCTACTGTAAATGTACCTTCTGCTCCAAGATCAGCCTTCGCATTACTTTTTATGTCTAACCCAATCAGCTGTGCAGCTTGGGTTACAGAGATGGCCCCAATATTCATTCCATTTACAAGTGTCTGCATACCAGCTTGTCCTTCTGCAGTAGCATCGATTTTCACACCATTTTTCACTTGTTGTTGGAAGTATTGGAATACAGTGTCAAAGGATAAAGTCCCGTTTTTCAGACCTTCCATCCATGTTCCGATAGACATCTGCCCATAAATACCAAGATCAATATTAGTATCGTTAGCAAGTTTCACGCCTAACGATGATTTAATTTCAGAAGTGTCTTTTCCTATAAGACCCTGTGTGAAGGTCTGCATAGAAGACATACCACTCTCTGATAAATCTACCTTGTAAACATCTTTTAATTTATTCGCATTCGCTACAGCTACATCACTTGCTTGTAACTCGCCACTTTTCAGCTTGTCAACGAATGATTGAACTGTAAATGTACCGGCAGGACCAAGATCAACTTTCATTTTCCCATCAATTTCTTTAGCCATTGTTTCAGCTAACATAATTGAGGATTTGGTTCCTTTAGACAACTCAGCAGTATATTGATTTAGATTTTCAATTTTATCTCTACCATATTGTTTTTCATAGTTTGCAAGCGCCTCTTTATGTGCCTTTTCTGATTTATCTTGCTCACTATTAAAACGACTCATGGCCTCGCCGTAAGTTTCTGCACCGAATAATAATTCTTTATATTTCTCATACCAAGCAGCTTTCTCTAACTCTTTCTTACGAGGATTCGCAAGAACAAGAGCAGCATCTTCCGCTTTTAAATTATTTTCTAATGCTTTTGTCCCTTCGTTACGGATACCGATTAAATCCATAACATGTTTTTTCTCATATAGATCAATAGCGTCTAATGTAGCTTTACGATCACCAGCGTTTATTTTCCCTAATTTAAATTCCTTTTCTATACTCTCGCGCATTCCATCTGTTTGTTTAGTTAGTCCATCCATACCCTCTTTGAAGGTGGTCATGATTTCCGTGAACTTTTGAGTACCCGCTTTTACACTTAACATACCACCTTTAGTGATACTTTCTGCTAAACCGGTAAGTTGACTGGCTTTATCATAGAATAACTTAATATTATTATCGGCAACTGCCATCGCTTGTTGATATTGAGCTGCAAAATCTTTCGGCATTTTAGAAACATCACCTTGATATTTCTGTACACCTTCCATTAATACTTTATTGGCAGTTCTTGCTGCTTCTATTTGCTTATTAATAGACTCAACAATGTTATTTTTAACGACTTCAAGGGTTTTTTGTGCAGATTCCGGAACAACTCCCATTAATTGAGCAAACATTATTTCGAATTTACCTTTTTTACCGTCTAACTCTTTGATAACCTCGTTTGTCATCTCTTGGAATGCTTGAATCGTTTCACTTTTCGCTTTTTCTGCTTCTTCACCAGTTGTACGACGTAATTCCATCATATGAGTAATAGCTTTATCTTTTAAATCTTGATAATGCTGTGCGGCCTCTGGAACTTTAGAGAATGACCCCGTGAGTTTCCCTACACCTTCAATCGTACTGGCAATCATGCCACCGAAAATTTCAACGAATGGTTTGATGCACATTACCATGAAATCAACTACACCAGCAAGCGCATCACCCATCTGTCGCCACACGCTAACTGTTTTTTCACTATCACCAGATACAGAGTTGAATCCTTGGGAAAATGCTGATTTTATTTGTTCCCAACCTTCTGACACGGCTGTTCGTAATTTTTCTGAAGCGTCCCACATCTGCATGAGAGACCCGACAACAATGACGATACCTGCAGATATAACAGAAGCCATCCCCGCAACCCGGAGCAACCCTAGAGCTAAATCACTTATAACTACCCATAAAGCCGCAAATGCCGCTTTCATACCAGCTGCGCGTCCAATACCAATCGCCATTGGTGATAAAAGGAATGTCATGGCCACAGCTAAATAACCAAAATTACCAACTGCAGCGGAAATACTAGGGTTTAGTTCATTTAACTTATTAATTACTTCACCTATAGCGGTTCCCACATCTAAAATTACTGCAGCGACTCTGCCCCAAGAATCAACAAATGGCCCTGCAGCATCAGCCCAGGTACTTTTGAATTTTTCCCAAGAAAGTCCTAACGGTTTCAAACTATTTTGTAGTTCTTTAACTTTCCGATCTGTCTCTGCTTTTAATCCAGAAAGCTCATCAATTGCCTGTTCTTTCGCTAATCTGCTCTTTTCGCGCCATAGGGCTACGTACTTATTTAATCCGCCCTGCGTCATTTGAGTAAGCGCTTCTACCTCGTTAGCTGCTTTTGGTCCCATTTGTTGCAGTTCTTTAATTAATCCATCATCTACACCACGTGCAGCCAATATCTTTAAGTTTTTCATCCAGTTAGAAAGAACTTTTGTTTGTTGTTCTAAATTATCCATTAATTTAGCAGGCTTAACCGCTTTTATTTGAACCTCTTCAAAAATACTGGCAAAATTACGAATTTCATCAGTTCGCTTTTGCAGTGCTTCGGTATATACTGCATTAACTTTATCTATTTCACTTCTAACTTCAGCAGGATCTGGTCCGTGTGCCGCCTTTGCCATAATCGCTGTAAATCCAAGTAGGGCGATACCAGCATACATTGCTACTTGTTGCGTACGCAGAATACCCGTGTTAATTAAAGCAATACGATCTTGTAAAGCTTTCATGCTCGCGTTTGGTCCTAATTGACTCAAAGCAATTTGAGCAGCACTACCTTGCTTGGCCATGTTTTCTAATCTATGACCTACTTGTAAAAACGCCCGATCTAAACGTTGGATATGACTAGTATCTCCTAGCGCATCCATCATACGTTGACTTTGCGTTTTCATTGCATTCATCATACTTATAGAGTGCATAAATGAATTACGTTGTGTTTCTGCCATAATGACCATTCTATTTGCTGCATCTTGTGTATGAACACCTAGACGTTGCAACATCGCATTATATTCATTTCCACCCAATGCAGCAGCACTCATTGCTTTTCTTATCTCACTCAGTTGCTTTTGAAGTGCTTTATTCCCTGCTTCATAAGAAGAGATATCACCGGCATCACGTAATTCACGTAATTTCGCTCTTGTTTTTGCAACTTCTTGTCTATATTTAGCTAATTGAGCCTCAGCTGCCTCAGCGCTTATACGGATTTTACCTTCCTTATTTAATCCAAGAATAGCTAATTGAGTTTCATGTAAATGCGAATTTAGATTTTGGATAGCTTTAGCAGCATCTTTACCTGCAGAGTTCGCACTCATCATCCGATTCAGTTCAACTCTATTTCGCACTGCAGCATCAGCCATATCATCTAAACTACGTGCAGCACGTCCTACAGCTTTTAAGTCCCTTTCCATTTGCATAAATTCCGTATGGAAGGCTTTTAAATGCTCTGGCATATTCGCAAGGACTTGTTGCATTTTCCTTGCTGCATTAGCAGCTCTAGCAGCAGCTGCCCCAGCGGCGGCGGCTGCAGTTGCAGTTGCTCCGGCGGCAGTAGCGGCTGCTACAGCTGCTGCGGCAGCAGCACTCGCGGAAATTCCCGCCGCTCCTGCTCCTGCTGTCGAAACCATCGACGAAGTAGGAGTATGTGGACGTGGAGGTTGTTGTAATTGTTGGCCTTGTACTTGATGCATACGATTAGCCGCGCGATCTAAATACTCATAGTAATCATGGAAAGTACTGCTAGATGTACTCGCAAATTGTTCTTGCAGTCTTTCTAAACGTCGGATTTTCGCTTCCAATTGATCTAATTGATTTGTATTCACGTTGATAGTTACCGGTTCGGATAAAGCTTGCATAGCATTATTTACCCTTGCCACAACATTGGCCACTTTATTTTCTAGTGTATTTAATACTTGAATGCACGTATTTACTTTTTCTTCTAGTATTCCGGGAATCTGCGAGAAGAAATCTAAACGACTTGTATTTGCTGCAGCAGTCTTAATTTGATCTGATATATTCGTAGCAGTATTATTTACACGCTCATCCAAGTCTTTTAACGTATCTTCTGCCGCTTCCATACCGTCAACATCAACCGTTACCGTGATTTTTGAGTTTATATTACTAATACGTGCCGTCAGCGTCTCCACGCTATCCTGTACAACGTTTAAATCTCGTTGGAATGAATTAGTATTAACTCGTAATTCAAAGTCATCTATGCGATTTTGAACGGTACTTACTACTGTTTCTAAATTTTTAAAATTACGTTCGACTGATTCGAGACTTATTTCGATATTTCGAGAGGCAGTTTTAATAGATTCTTCCAATACTTTAAATGGATTGTTTCGTTTTAATCTTCTTCCGAAATCAGCTGTACCCTTATCCATGACTTTCTGTAAATCAAAGAACGCTTGTTTCGCTTTTTTTGAATCCGCGATAATTTCAATCGTTGTTTTTCCGACGTTGCTCATATGTTCACTCCTTTCTAAACACAAAAATGGTTAACTTCCCTTATTGGGAGTTAACCACCATTGAGTTGAATCGTATTGATTTGGATTATTTTCTACTACCTCATCCGATTCTTGTACATTATTAGATATAGCTTGTTCACGTGTAGGAGGTAATATAGTATTAAATTCTGCTCCCTTATTAAACATAGTATCCAGCAGCAGTAGGAAACTTTGATATTGGCCACGAACCGAACTTGTATGAGAATCATACTTTTCATTTAAAGCTTGTTCGACTTTCCTTCTAAGCCAATATGGAGTATGACTTAATACATATTCTTCTGTATAACCATAATGAGAAGAAACAAATTCGATTTGTTTAACTATAGATTCTAAGAGATCTGACCAGGTTGCTCCAGTTCCTCTACTTCCGGAACCAGTGTCTCCCACAGTTTGTCCCAATCCGGAAGATCCTTGTTGAACGTCTTCGCTAACCTTTGGATTAGCGAATAAGTCTTTCCCAAATCCGTTTTTTCACAGTACTCAATTAAAATTAACAATGTTTCGTCTAAATCTAAAGATACTGCTTCTTCATCAGAAATACCTAGTACAATAGCAATTACACGAACCAATTGTTTTGGATCCAATGCAGAAAGGATTGCACCCAATCTTTCCATCATACTCAATTCTGTCATTCCTATGATTTCTTTGATTGTATTGTATATTCCACTTCCATCGGTGCAAATAAAATGCGCTAATTTAAAAATTTTATCCATCGAAATTTTAGGCAGAGAAAGAACACTACCGTTAGATAGTGTTACCTCGCCGATTGCTTGATTAATATCAATTAATTTTAAGATTTTTTCCATAATTATTACCTCCCAATCACGTATACAGGTTAATTAGATTACTTGTTCGATTTCGTAATATACATTTTCTTGTGTAGCAACATTACCTTCTGCGAATGCCTTTAATGACAATGGTAATGTACGTTTCTCTTTACCCCATGTTTGCTCTTTTGATTCACCAGAAACTTTCACTTTACGGAATACAACAACCGTTAAGGCTCCTGTTTTTTCATGTTTACTAATTAATGCAGCAGAACGCATAGGCGCATCAGATACTGTTCCATATCCAATTCGTTTAGTTCCTAAAGCAGTAACAGGTAGAACGTCCGTTTCTACTGTTGCAGCAGTTGAAATACCAGTTTCAATAGTAACTGTTGCTCCTGAAACAGACATAATTTTCTTCGTTTCATTACCAATTTTCAAGAATCCACCTACCTTAAAATCAGCACCTGCAGCAGTAGCTAATGTAATAATTGTTGCTCCTACAGCAAGAGCTCCTTTCGGTTTTACTGCAGTTCCGTATTTTGGAGCTTTCTGGATGATTTCGCCACCAATTAAAGCTAACTTTCTATTTTCAATGGAGTTTTCCGCAAGAAGTGTAGATACATCATGGCTCCATTTTGTAATAGTTGTTTCAGCAGGTCCTTGGATTTGATCTACTTCCGTTTCTTCTTCATCATAAGAACGTGTAACCTTAATACCTTCTTGCGTCGCTCCTACATCTTCCCAACCTGGTTTAAGTTCATAAGTTGTAGGATCAATTAAATCCTCAATTGATTCAGGTAATACAGTTCCATATGGAGCACTTACAAGTCGCCCTGGTCCCCCAACAATTTTCGTAGAATCTACTTTAAATAATTCAGCCATTATTTTGTTACCTCCTTGAATTTCCATGATTTTTCACTCAGAAGCAGCTGGGCTTCTTGATCTGAAATGTCTTTCCCAATTACTAACTCACTGTGAGGATAAATAGTTACATCTTCACGTAAAACAAAATAAGCAGCTCCATTACCCTCTGCTGCTCCTTCGCAAAGTAAAACGCGCTGCTTCTTGTCTTTCTTGTTCGGTTGTTCATTTTCTGACTGCTTTTCTGCAGTAGTATCTTTTTGAACCATATAATCACTCTCCTAAGAGCCTAAATGTTCCAAATTCATATAACACCAGGCTTCTTCTTTATTTGCTTCTGTATCTGTAAAAGGAACCGGATTACTTGTTCGTTCGCACCAAACACCCTGTAGCCCTTGTACATCTGATATAAAGCGTTCCATTGTATTCATAGCTTGTATAGCTAGATTCATTGCTTCAATATCATTATTTTCCGAGCGTGCAATGAGTTGTAATCGTGTATATCCATTACCACCTGCTAAACGGATACAAACACACGGATACTCAGCATCATCAGGAAACTTATTACCATAACATTTCATACCATGTTGTTCTATTAATCTCCGAACATGTGGTACTGGATTTACATAAGAACTCACGTTTCATCACTCTCTTATTTAGAAAATATTTGTATAACTGCTTTTTCACCGGCTGCATGCATATCTGCTTCTGCGTTATCTAAACCGCGCCCTATGATGTTATACCGTCTCTCTACATGATGAGCATACGGTACAGCAGTTCCAGTTTCTAATTTGGTCATATCGCGCGTTTCAGTAAGAATATTTACAATATCATCACCGTTTGGTTTAATCGTCCCTCTACCTGTTTTATTCGTAGCAGGGAAATCTGTTCTTTCACTAATTGAATTGACATAACGAGATGAATCTACATGATCCTCATCTACAGTAATCCGCTTAGCTTCTGTAGCGAACGGTTCTCTAGCAGCTTCTACACAGGCTTTCCGCGCTTCTTTTAGCTGTGATGTAATCAAACCTGTATTAAATTGATGAGTAACTTTTAATTTCATTACTTTTTCACCTGCTCCAGATCAATTTCGTAATGATGAATTGCTTTTCTTCCGTACGCACGATTCTTCTCAGGAATAATAAAAACCCCCGATAACACAATGTCATGCGGAGGTTTCTTCATTCGTATATCCTTAACTTGAACAGCAGCTTCTATATCTTCAGACGGAAGCAGAAATAAAATGTTCTTCTCGACTATATCTATACTTTTATTAGTATTCTCTACTTTTTTTCGTATAGTATCCATGCGACACGGAACATTATGTACCTCTTGATCCTGGTACTTATTACGGCCGTTTTCATCTTGTCCAATAATAACTCCCTTTTTCACAAGCGTACAGCTATGTATAAGCAGTCTTTTAAAAGATCTACTCGCCATAGTTACACCCTCCTTAATCGTAAGGCCACTGTTCCCTGCTTCTTCTTATCCTTAATCCATTTGAATAGCAAAGACCTTACATCAGGCTTTATATAGCCATTTATTTGCTCAGAATAGTTTCCTATACGTTGCGACTGTACATCTTCAACGGATGCTTCATCAGAATTTACAAGTGCATGGTATTGAGCTAACTTACAACATGCAATTTCAACTTCTTCAGGAACAGTAGGGTACGCACTCTTATCTTGAAAATCAATAAATGTTAATGAAAAGATGTCATTTTGAGCTTCTACAATATCCATTTGAAGCAGTTTAGGATCTCGCTGCTTCACTTCATCGAATATAGTGTACTCTACTAATCGATCTGGAGAGATAATGGGCATATTACGCCTCCTGCTCCTGAAGCTCAAGAATTAAAGCGATACGCTCATTTTCATTTTTAGTATCTTTAATAAGATCTCCCTGATTTAAAGAACGAATAATTTCTTCCTGCTCCGCTTTAGAAAGCTTTTTTAACATAGATTCAGTGTATTTTTCATCAATTAAAAGGGAAGGTGCGACCTCTGTCTCACCTTCCCTAACTGCGAATAGCATATTATCTTTCAAGTAATCGTATGTCTCTTTCTCAACAACTTGTTCTACACCGTCATTAAAAATATGGCCATCAACTGTATATGTCTTGCCACCTACTAATTTAGCAAAATACAAGACTATTCACCTCACTCTTTTACGTTGATAATTTTCGCTACTGCATCTTCTTCCTCAAATTTAGCATCGATTTTTGCAGTTAATACAATAATGAATTTTCGCTCACGAATGTCTTTATCTACTTCAATGCTAATTTGACGACTCATACCTGTTAAGATATTTTTCGGATGAGTAAGAATAATATCAGATACAGTGTTTTCAGCAGCTGTATACGGCTGTAACATAGCAATACCCTGTACCGGAACACCATAAGCGGAAGGTAAACCACCGTTGATTGCTGCGTCTCCTAATGCAGTTTGACGATTAGACATAGCATCTAAATATTCAACTTCGATTCCTTGTGAAGTGTAGAATCTCCAATCTTTCTTATTACGTAAATATTTAGCAGGAACAGCTTTGTAACCGTGTTTGAATACTTCTTTCGCAAAGGCCGCTCCTTTATGATCCACGATGTGCGATGTAGCTTGTTTACGGATACCATTGAGTAAAGCTAAGTATGGATCGCTTGAAGAAACGTCACCATTTACAATTAACTCTTCCCAGTCAAGAGCAGCACGTTCTGCAATCATTTGCATAAGCGTATCCTTCAATTTGCCTTTTTCAATGTTGTTTTCCAGCGTATCGTACGTGATATTAACTTCTGCAATTACTTCTTTTGCTTCTAATTTCACTGTACTAGTTTGAGGTACAGAGCGATCTTTATCTGCTAATGCTTTACCTTCAACACCAGGACGTAAAATTCTTGAGCCGAATCCTAGTTTCTCAACCTTACGAGAATCTGATTCCATAGGGACAAATCGTGAATCTTTAATAATTGTTGGTGCTGCTTGTACCATCTTTAAGAAAGCGTTGGATTGCTCTGTGTTTAATCGGCCACCTGCTGCTAAATCAGATAGTGTCATAGCTGCTTTTTCGATAATTTTATTGTTGTCTAACATATAGTGAATTCCTCCTTATATTGGTGTATTAAAGTACGCCATCCCATAGGGAATTGGATTTTTGAATCTCTTCTTCATGTTTTTCTTCTTGTTTAGAAATACCGCGCGCAGTTTCAATAACTTCTAATCGTTTTTCAATCGGCTCTACAGCTTTTTGCACCGCTGCAGTAACAGACTTTACAATCTCATCATCTTTATTTCCTTCAGCTGCAGGTGGTACCTCTTCACCAGATTTCTCTAGCTTTTGTAATCGCTCGTCAAGTGGCGCAATAGCATCTGCTACAGCCTTTGTAATATCTTCTAATTTCAATTCGTCTTCCTCCTTATCGCTTACGCGGTCGATAATATTTTGTAATGCTGTTTGAGCGGTTTCGATATCTGCCATAGAAGCAGCGCTAACTTTTCTTCCTGCTTTCTCAATCTCTTCTGTAAGGGTAGTAGCAGGCTTCATTTCTAGCGCTTTGACAATGGCTACATCGCCACCGTCTCGTATTTCTTGAATAATTTCTGTGAAGTCTTGAATAGCTTCCAGTAAGCGTTCGAAATCAACTGCTTCATTGGTATAGTTCTCCCATCTGGAACTGAAATAAGCATTCTCCATGCTATCCCAAGCAGCCCATACATTACGCATTTGCTGATTTCTAGCATAATTATCTCTTACTTCACCTTTTTCGATAGCAGCTGTGTTTTGGCCATTAAAAAAAGCCCCCATATGTTTCATAAAGGACTTAATAATTCCATCTTCTGATTTCGATACTTCTTCTTGATCTTCCACTTCAGCTGTTCCGGCCATACTATAACCGGTGATTTCACCTTTTTGGATTTTCTCCCATACTTCATCACTAGCCTTAGTAGCAATAACCCATGATCCTTTTTGAATAGTGGTACCGTTGATTTCTAAATCATCCGGAGCAATATAACTTTCCACTATTTCACCTGCTCCTGCTGTAAAATCATGCTGAGTATCAATATTTTGAGCCTCTTTCATAAATTCATGAGCAGCTTTTTCGATTTCTTCTGCAGTCATGAAATCATTATGAGCATCTGCAACACCAGGTTCATATACGACACCATAAACTAACTTCTGTTCGTCTTCACTTTTCGTTATAATGTCTACTTGCTTTTGGAATGTAGGTTTTTTATCCGCCGATTTAGTTAAGAAAAACTGTTTTTTATTCGCTGCCTTATCTACATAAGAAACATGCGTAATTTTTGCATTTTTCAATTCTCGTACTGTCATTTTCTCACCTCCTTTCAATCTTTAATGAATAGACCTGTCAGTAATCCGAATGTATACGCTACTACAAATAGCGCTGCACCCGTCAAAACTTCTTTTTCATATTCACTTAATAAGCTTTTTTTCATTTCCCTCATTTTCCTCATTTTTTTAATCTCCTTTCAGCAATATACTGCTGTCTTAGAGCTTCTTTATCTTCTTTACTTAATACAATTGTAAGTCCATCTATTACAGGGAATATAACGCAATGGCAGTGCATTCTTTCAGCAGGACTTAATTTCGGTTCCCGAGGAAACATACACGTTTCATCTGAATCTTCTATTTCAAATTCTTCATCGACAGGTATTTCCAATCCGTCCATTCTTTGATGATTTCCACGTGGATTCCCTTCTTGCCGATCTGTATGTACCCACATCTTCCCTGTAACTGCCGGGCTTTGTCCGTAACTCTCTTGTTGAGCAATACTTAAAGCCGTCAATACCTCGTTTTTAGCTATACTGGAAGCTCTGCCTCTGCTAAATACTCGTAGGTCCTGTAACGCCGTTATTAACGCTGAAACCGTTAAATTTCCTGTTATCGCAACTGAAATAGCACCTAATATACCATTTCTCGTAGCAAGAAAAATAAAGGCAGCTAACGTCACGCCCCATTCTGTAACATCGGCTTCGGTTTGCTCTGATAATTCTTCAAATAAAATATCAGGATCCAAAGATTCCATAATGATCTCACATAAGGCACTGATAATAGGAAGCAGGACCTCGTTTGATAAATTGGTCATATCACTTTCGAATGTATCATTTATTAATAAATCCTCTTCAAAAAGAGTCAGAATCTCCTCAGAAACAATATCTTCTGTTCCATATACGCTTAAAGCTTTACAATAATACTTCATTTGCTTCCGGAGCAGCTTGGCCAACTTCTTTTCGTACTCTTCCATGAATCCCTGCAGACTGTCAGACCCAGGCATATCATCAGGTAAATCATCTGATATATTCCCGTCAGTATCCGCTGCTTTCAATATTGCATTTAGTACGTGCAAGGCGCGATTTATTGACTCCATTTATCTCTCACGTCCTCTAATGCATCCCTTACTCCTTTTAATAAATCTACAACTGTAGGATCAAATGATTTCGTTATAGTTGTTGGAGCAGGAGCTACCGTAATAGGATTAAGTGCTTTATTTGGTCCAGCTATTAATTGGAACGGTTTTTCATCTGCTCCATCGTAAGTAAGTGGCTCCAATTCTTTCCCTAAAATTTCTCCTACTAAATCGCGTGGATCATTAGGAGTTAGCGAACCATTATTGATTAATGGTATTAATGCTTTCGCTTTTTCGATTGGATCAGAAGTATTAGGCCCTTTTAATGAAATGGAAACATAATGTATTTCTAACGCCTGGCAGAATAAAGTTGTTAATTTCCCGCCAACTATATTACGCTGTGGTCCAAATACCTGCTCTTCTGTAACTTGTTTAGCAGTCTGTGCAGTTGATTTATTATAATCCTGAGACTCACCTGTATATAGCGGTGGTAACCTAAACGCAGATCGTAACTTATCGCGCGTCTTTGAGTCGTATTCTAAGAACAATGCATCTTGTTGTAGCATTTCTGCCAAAGATTTTATTTGTACTTTTACAGGCGTTATATCTTCCTCACCACGCATCTTTTCCTGATCTAAACCCTCTGCTTCTAATAACAAGAATTGATGTGAGTTTTCTACGCCTTGTACATCTTTCATATACTCCTGTACAGCATTATATGAATCATCGGTTAATTGTCCGTTTTCTACAACAATAGCAGCAGGAACATGGCGTCCTTGTTTAAAATAGTAGTAATTTAATTCTTCTGCTTTTCTAGCACCAAATAAAGAAACAAGGTGGCCCAAGTATCTAGGCTTACCATATGGAGTAGGACCTATCTTTAACTGTACAACTTCCGTTGCTTCATCTTCTTCATTATGATCGGCTGTAAATTCACCTGTTTTCGAATTCATAAAACGTGGATCACCGAACTCTTTAAAGAATGTTTTGTTTCCATTTTTCAATTGAACAAACCGACGAAACTTTTTAGGGACTTTCATTTTTACAGGCTTATTCTCACGCATCACAACAAACGTCACATCTACAGAAGCAGTATACTTTGTTACCCGTACATCCTCACATTCCATATATATAATAGAACAAGGCTCTCCTGATCCGTTCCGTAATACTTCCATATAACCAGTTCCTGTCTTCTCCATGTCCGCTAAAGACCAGGATAAGATTGTTTCTGGTGTTTCATCAAAACTAAGATATTTTAAGAAGAATCTTAATTTTTCCCACTCTACATCTGCTTTCTTTTGAATTTCAGTTTTGGCCGCTCGATAGTCAAAAGAATACTCCGGTAGTAATCCAAACCCAGATATATTAGTAGTCATCGCTTCTACACATTGCTGTAAAATACTTGAGTACTCCGCTATATTTTTCAATTCTTTGATATTATGGGGTGGCGGTATAATACCATCTGTATCATACATGCCACTAAACGCATCATCATATATTTGTTTAGTAGTAGATGAAGCACCTTCCACTTTAATTACCGTTGTCCTTACTTTACTCACGCTGATTTACCCTCCCTTCCTTTTCTTTTTCGTTGTGGACGCTTCGAACGATCTCTAACTTTTGGATAGAATGGTGCAAACGCCATTACTACGGCTTCTGCTCTGTCGGGAGATTTTAATCCCCTGTCTTTCATAGCCTTTTTAGGTTCTATTTTTATACGTCCATCACTATTAATTTGATATTTCCGTACGGATAATTGAGCAATTAAATCTTCATCATCTGGTATAGATACAAATTCAAGGCAATTATCTTTGAAATGCCCATACATAACACTGACAATACAGGCATATTCCGCATTACCCTTAGATGCAAAGTTAATAGGTATTACATCAATTGGATAATCATTTTCTGCTACAACTTCTTTTAAACGGTCCGTAACACCGCCACCAACACCTGTATCATCTATTCGTATTGGTATACGTTTTCCGGTTCGTTCACACCATGAGAAGTACTTCTTCGCCTCTTGCACTAACAATCCAGAAACATACATCGTATCTCTTTGATGATGCACTTGCAGCGGCAGCACCTTCCATCCTCTTCTCGTCGCAATAATAGTTTCATCAGATCCAAAACGCGCAACGTCACAGCCGATTTCTACAACTGCAGTATCAGGAATGATTTCTTTTACTGTAGATTCTTCTTCCTCATTCTCAATAACCTCAATCTTGTATACTTCTCTCATCCGTGCTGCTTCTGCAGTTTCTAGTGAAATAAATGCATCTGCTTCACCACGAGGGAATTCGCCCTCTACACGAACCCGATATACATCTGAACCTTCTCCATACTTTTTCTTAAGCATTTCAATGTTCTTTTTACTCGTCCGTGGCGAATCTTCACTAGATACTTTATGAGATTTATACAATGATCTGTCTTTATTATGAGAATCAAAAAAGACCCCACTAGTTTTAGTCGGGTTACCACACATAAATAATTTATTTTCCGAACCAGATAATGTACCAAGAATAGCTTCCATAATATCATCTGCTATACCAGAAGCTTCATCTGCAATAAATAACATGTAGTCTTCGTGGAAACCTTGCATATTTTCAGGACGTGTAGCCGTTTTTGCAGTAGCAAACCAACGATCTTCGAAACCTTTCATATAAATCTTAGTTTTCGTCCACTTAAGCAGGTCTTTCACTTGAGAACTATTAAGCCATTTTGCAATCTCTGCCCATAGCACATCATATAATTGTTGTTTGGTTGGAGCAGTACATATTATCTTCGGATATGGTCTGCAGCAAAGGAACCAAATACAAATCCAAGACTCCATTGCCGTTTTTCCCACACCTTGGCCAGAACGTACACTCACATGCGAATGGTTCGCTATGTCATTAAGTACTTCTTTTTGCCACGGATCTGGTTCAACGCCAAGAATATCCTCTACAAATGCCACCGGATCATCTACATATATTTCTAGCAGTTGCGTAATTATATCTTGCAGTACTTCTTCCTCTGTTGTTATATCATTAGAAATTGACATACCATCAATCCATTGCACCACTAACGAATTCTTGCGTTGTGTCTGCTGCTACCAGTTCGACATTCAGCCTCTTCCAATAACTCTCATCATGGTTATATTTTTTCAAATGATCTGCACACCAACCACGCTGCTTGTAAAACTTCAATTCTGATTCATATTCTTCATTTCTAGCTTCCTCTTTAAATTTCGATTCAGCCAGTTCTTTTGCCCTATGCTCATTTTCCGCAATTACATATACATGTACTGCACCGTATCCCATAAACCCGTTGGTTACACAATATAGATTCATAACCATTCGTTTATGTTTATATCGTTTTCTCTTCATCATTACACCTCGCTAATACTTTTCTAGGCATACAAGTTTCGTGTGGAGAAATTACACCATCAATTTCTAAACGATCAATAAGAAATGCTGCCACTACATAACCCACTTGAAATTCTCGATCTATTTCATAAAGTGAGGTTGTTTCTGACTGCATTACAAAACATTTCACCTTTTCATAGTAATAATCCACTAAATTATTTGTAACTTTTATTGTAATCATTTCACAAACCTCCCTCACTAAACAAAATAATAATTGCGTGTAATTTATATTACACGCTATAATATAGATAATAGCTGACATAACAATGCAGGTTTACCAATCATATACCTGCATTTATCTACCAAAAAATGTTGCGTGTAATTAAAAGGAGTGTTTTTATGCATATACTAGATTCATTTATCAATCACGAAAAAGAACATGGAAAAAGCCCCGAAACAATTCGCGGCTATCATTACAAGCTGCTTCACTTTGAAAAATGGCTAGGAGCAGTCGAAACTAATCTATATGAATTTTCTCGTTCGGATGTTCAACAATACTTAGATGACCTAACTTCACAAAAGAAAAGTGCATCTACCATTAATGGCCATTATGCTGCAATTAGATCATTTTCTCAGTTTGCTAAGAAAACAGATTGCATTAAAGATATTCGTATAGTTAAAGCACCTAACTTATATCGTGAAGCTCCAGTTGCATTAGAACGAAAAGAAGTACTGCGTATTTTAAGAGAAGTAGACCGCAGCGGTAATAAACGTGATAAAGCTATTCTTCTAACCTGCGTATACGCGGGAATTCGAGTAGCAGAAATTGTATCACTCGATATAGATGATATTAGCTTTTCTGAAAGACAAGGTACCCTCCGTGTGAGACAAGGTAAGGGAAATAAAGAACGTATCATTCCATTACATAAAGAAGCGCGTTATGCTATCTCTGATTATTTAAAAACTAGAGAGAGCACAGCAGCCGCTCTATTCCTTAGTAACAGACAAACACGTATTAGCAAAAGAACGGTTCAACATATCTGTAATAAATACGGTGTGAATCCTCACCAATTTAGGCATACGTTCGTTACTGATCTTGTTGATGCTGGTATCGATGATAAAACTATACAAACCCTAACTGGTCATGAAAGCCCTGCAATGATTACTCGTTACCGCAGTGTTAGACCAGAAGACAAACAAAATGCCATTGAAGCATTGTATAGGGACCGTGATTAAGCGATTAGGATTCTTTCCTTTTCGCTTTTCTTTTTGCAAATATATTTTCCAAACTTCCTGCCCAAGCTTTCGTTTGTTGTTGTTGATTTCCTGCACTGCCTTTTTCCTTTTCCCACTTCTCTTCTAAAATAGCGAGCTTTCTTTCTTCAATTTCTAATTTTCGCGGCGTCGTATTAGCTAATGAATCTAATTTCTCGACTGCTTTTAACTTTTTATCTTGAATACGCGTCAACGCATCTTCATGCGCTAAGACTGCAGCTATTCGATCGCCTTCAGTTTCTTCTATAGATTGCTCAACCATTTCGAATTCTTTAACAGTCATCGTTTTATATTCACCACTTGGTAAATCCTCAACTTGTATCTGTCTTTTTACAGGTGTACGCTCCTTTACGATTCGCCTTTGAACAGGCGTTAATCCTTCACGTAATGCCTTTATACGTTTCATGATGAACATCTCACGGTACGTGTACAACTGAATCGCATCGATAAGCTCCTGTATAGGATCTATTTCTTCAATTTGGAGCAGCTGCCTTTCTTCTTCATCTAAGGCATCTTGCCACAAACTACGATACTCTCCTGTTTTCACCGCGTTCCCATTACGCAATGGAGCAGCGCCACCCTTGTTTCCTACAGCATTTTTATTACCTGGTTTACCACCAGGACCACCCCTATTACCTACAGCATTTTTATTACCTGGTTGGGCGCCTTTTGATTTAGGAGCGTTCCTTTTGCTAATAGGAGCGCTCTCTTTTGATTTAGGAGCGTTCCCTTTCAATTCGTCTTCCCATTTATCCTGAGCTTTCCATTTACGAATCGTATTAGCGGGCACTCCAATTTGTTTCGCAATATTTACTAATTTATTTTCGTTACCGCTTTTTTCATTATCAATCCATATTTTTTTAGCTTGATCCCGTCTAGGATCTCTTTTTCTAGCCATCTCTCATCTCACCACCTCCTCACCAGAATTCGAGTTCGAGTTTGTTTTTCGTGTTTTCAGTGAATTTATACCTACTCTTTATGTGCTCATTGTTAAAAAATCATCTATTGCTTTCTCAAGAGCACTCATAGCAGATTCCCTTTTTTGTTTAGGAGTGGTATTGTCTTCCATTTCATTTATAATTGAAATTACTTGATCTAATTTCTCCGGAGCAACTAGTTCAGTTACTTTCTCTGCTCCTATCATTGAAATAAATGTCCCTATAACTACTGTTTGTTCAAGTTTAGTTAATTTCATTATTTTCCCTCCCCAAAATAAAAAGAGCCCTAAAGCTATAGGGCTCTTTTCTGTTTAATATTCATTTGGGTGTTTATACCTCTTTGAACCAATAGCACTTTAATGCAGGCTGGCTATTAGCTCAAAGAGAGACAAAAGCCTCTCCTGTTAGTTGCAGATAATCATGATCCAGGAATGTAATTAACGACGAAATAACTTTGTGAGTAGTTATTATAAATTAAAATCGTGAAAGCATAAATGAATGAGCATCATATCCTAACGCTTTGAAATCAAGAATTGCAAATTCATTTAATTAACAACCACCATTTTTAATCCATATAATACGACGTTAATACACCTTTCAAATTCTAATACATAAGCCTGAAGGGGATTTCTCGCTACTATATCGGCCGACGCTCCAACATAATAGCATTCTAAAATAGTACAAGATGGCATTTTGTAACATTTGAGAGCAAGAAGGGGACGTTCTCACTCTCAATAGGATACAAAATCATTTTTTTGAAAAGGAGCTCCATTATGAAGCTCCTCACCGGTTTTTGTACTTCTCGCATAATATAAAGGGCAGATAGAGTAGAGTGTACAGGGTTACGCACCCTCCATATATTCTTTAAGAGTATATTCATAAAAAGAATATATGGAGAGGCATGTGAATGTTCTATTAAGCAAAAAACCACATCCTCAAAGGTTCTGGAGGGAACCAAGTAGCAAACAGTTCGTCTTCGTAAGCTATTTTCTCTACAATATCATAATAACACATTCACAATGTATTCTTTAAGCATATTTTCTGCTGTTTTTCTGCATTTAAACTGTAAATAAAAAACACCCCTTTAATTTGGAGTGCTTTTATCCTTCTTCAGATATTTTAATTGCCTTAAGTTAACGGCCAATTTATAAAATGCATCTGATTGAATATTATAGAATGTACGCTCTGATACATCTAAGAAATCCTCGTAAATCTCTTTATCTATGTAATCCTCAAAGTCGAGGTATTTTTTTACGATTAATGTACGTTCCCGTTTACTTAAACGATTTACCGCACGCATTATCCTACCCATGAATTTTGTACGTTTATCATTCTCTTCCATATTACGAATGACCGTATCTTCTGTACTGCTATGAAATGCATTTGAAAATGTTGGTGGAGCAATACTAAAATTTGGCGTGATCTTGGGCAAATTCTCTTCTTCCATCTCGTACATATACATTTTGTATTGATATAATTCTGCCTCTACCGCTTCCTTTGTAGCATCTCTATCAATTTCCTTTAACATAGAAGAAATTGATTTCTTTTTTCGTACTCTTCCTATTCTCCCAGTTTCATTTACGCTCATTTCTAATATTGCCCCTTTCTCACTCTCTATCTAATTACATTGATTGTTTTACCGCTATATCGCGGCTTATACGCACCCATTAGGTATTTAAGATCATGTTCTGTTAATGTTTCCTTTTGAAGTTTCTTTTTCTTTCTATTTCTCTTTTTATTAATCACTCCTGATTTCATACAGCTTACCTCTTCCCCTTACAATTTTTTTATTTACGTAGTCCTGCTGTACTTCCCTCTAATACCGTATCGTTTCTTAAATAACTCTAATTTCCTGTGGTCCCATCCCCACATTTCCCTAATGCTGTTCGCACTATGTCCTGCTGCAATTAATCTTTCATAATCTTCCCTTGTGTGAGTTGGCCGCTCTTTTTTCATTTTCTGTAATTCTTCATAACTTAACCTGTACTCAATTAACTCGCCAGGCAATCTATCAATATCTTTCGCAAAACGCATTGGACCTAATTGACGTGTAGACTTGTTACCTTTGTAGAAAAGGACCATTATCGATTTCTCCGTTTCCATTTACTCCAATTACGCCGCTGCGTCTTCTTTTTGTTATAGGATAATTTACGATTAATAGAATAATTACTCTTGGATTCTATAGATGTCATGGCATTTTCCACCACTTCTTTTACAACCTTTACATACTCACTAAATGGAATGCTCTCACCAGTAGCCTGTTTCTGAATGTTGACAGGACCTTTATCAGAATCCGAAAAATGCACACTATCTTTAGGAATTACCCGCTCTGTCTCCTCTTCATCTGTTCTATCTACAATTATCGTACTAGCAGCTGCATGTACTTCTTTGGGTTGTGACATATAGTTAACGATTGCTTGTCTAATTGATCCAATACCTTTTGTAACAACTGTTATTAATCTATTCATATCCATCAACCTTTCCAGAGATTATTTTTCGTTTTCCTTTCTTGCTTTTATTTCTCGTAAAACTCCTTAACTGCAGCTTCCCCGTACGTACACATACCCATTCTCCTTTCTATTCGAATAGCGTTTTTGTTGAAAATGATGTCCTTATTTATTTGGACGCATTTACCAGTATTTTTACCAAAAAATTCATTATATGGTTATTTAGTCGAGTACGTCATTACTTGACAATTACCCTTAGGAACTCCGCAGACAAACGGGGTTTCTTTTATTTAAATAACGATTTTGTTTTAATAATCTACGCAATCCTCACACCAATACAAAATTTTGTTTTTATAACTCCAATCATTTATGCCGCAGATCTGGTTTATATTTAATTTCTTGTCACATAAGTAACAAGTTTTAACTTTTGTTTTTCTCCACCTTTGTTTCTTCATCGTCGTTCCTCTTTTCCTCAAATAAGGGTTTTGTTACAAATCACCGGTTACTTAATCAAACTCAACATCCGCATCTAATTCTTTCGTTGTGAATTCCTCTTCGCAATTTAGGCACTTCCATTTTGTGAGACTTTTTTCAACCAAACTCATTTCATTACAATCCGGGCACATTCGATCTCCCATATAATCACCGGCTCTCTTTCAAATAAATATTTTGTTTAGTTTTCTTTATCCCACCCTTGATACTTTCTGAATAATTCAGACATTGTCATATTGTTGTATTTTGCTAAGTCTTTAGCTAACGCACACACATTTTTGAAAGAAGAACAACCTTTTTCCATTTCGAGATATTCCAGTAAATCTATATAGTCGCTGTAATAAGGTTCTTCCTCTTCATCGTCTTCAACTGGTTCTGCCCAGCAACGTAATTCTTTACCCTTGACGATTAGTGTCGCATTTGGCTCTCCTTGATTACTCCCTTCACACCAGCGCCATCCGCCATCTTTCCAATTACCATCGTTCATACTTCTTGTACTTGCATCATCACTCATCTTTTTGAAATCTTCATCTGAAACCTCGTATACTTGATACAATGTTTCTTCATAACCATAAGTACATGTAGCTTCTACACCTAATCTTTTTAGATCTTCTGTAATATTGCCTTGTACTAATATTTCTTCCATGTTAATTTCCTTAGTTAATTTGACAGTTCCGATTTTTTTATATGGTTGTACTGTGTAACCTTTTTTTTGTAGAATTTTCAATACTTCTTGCATATCCTTCCAAGCTGCTGTACCTTGTCCAAATTTAATAGTCACTGTATTCATTTCTCATTCCCCTTTTCTATTCAAATAACGCTTTTGTTTAGTTTTCTAATAATCCAACCACAATGCACGGAATGCTCTTACTTTCTTTTTTCTTATAAATTTCTTCCACTGTTTTATAAACAGGAAATCCGATGCATTCCCATTCAATCTTTTCATTAGGCTCCATTGTTTGAACGCTAATTTCTTCTAATTCATTACCTTCCTTCTGATTCTCCATAACAAAATATCCAATCGCTTCATATTCACTATTAGCTGCAATAACTTTTATAGTGGTCCAAATGCCTTCTGAAGTTACTTTATAGAATTTCATTTTCATTCCTCACTTTTTAATAAAATTCAAATTTGGTCTTACTCCACATCAACACGCGCTTGACTTGCTTCTCGGCTAAATCCATCCGGATATCTTTTAGCTAATTTTGCGATATTCATTTCAGCAATATCTTGTAACGTATATCCCAGTTCGTGCGCCATAATCGAAACATAATACATAATGTCACCAAGCTCTAAGGCTAATTTATAAGTATTTCCGTCCTCTTCTCCTGGGCAATGCGATGGTTGAAAACCATGCCCATGATAAATTGCTTTTTTAACAATATCAGCAACTTCACCAGCTTCCCCTGTAAGTCCTAAAGCCGCATTAGAAACACGTCCTCCAAAATCAGTTTTGTTATTCCAAGTGCGTAAAGTTGCTTCTTGATAATCGTTTAATTCGCCGATTGATAAAATGCTTGCAATCTGTAAAACAGTAGCCTCTTTTATAACTTGACCTTCTTTTCTTGCTTCACTAATTAATTTCGTTGCTTCCAATACACCGTTTTCCATAACTTTCATTTTCATCTACTCCTCTTAACTAATATTTTTATTTTTAGACTTAGCTGGTGTTGTAGCTGCTTTTATCGGTTCCCATCCATAACTCAATCTAGATCTGAAAGTACTTACGCTTATGCCATTGGATTCAGCAAT
>WPCH01099126.1_pt1 | contig 23142 bp, 38 predicted proteins | sample 5399881 | NCBI WGS metagenome assembly WPCH01 (sample SAMN12869468, study PRJNA574797) | sludge metagenome | isolation source: wastewater treatment of pH5 | place: China:Beijing | collected 2019-05-20
GAATTGAATTTATCTAGTTTTGAGAGATGTCTGGTGACGATGGCGAAGTGGTCACACCTGTTCCCATCCCGAACACAGAAGTTAAGCACTTCAGCGCCGAAGATAGTATCATGGATGCGAAAATAGGACGTTGCCAGGCAATATCTCTAATGAATGGGAGATTAGCTCAGTTGGGAGAGCATCTGCCTTACAAGCAGAGGGTCAGCGGTTCGAGCCCGTTATCTCCCACCATTCATTCTGCCGAAATAGCTCAATCTGGTAGAGCAACTGACTTGTAATCAGTAGGTTGCGGGTTCAATTCCTGTTTTCGGCACCACTATGACCCGTTAGCTCAGTCGGTAGAGCACTTGACTTTTAATCAAGGTGTCGTAAGTTCGATTCTTACACGGGTCACCACTTTTATTTAATTTTTTGCCTCGATGGTGAAATAGGTAGACACGTGGGACTTAAAATCCCATGGATGATGAATCCGTGCCGGTTCAAGTCCGGCTCGAGGTACCACGTTTGGGGCCTTAGCTCAGCTGGGAGAGCGCCTGCTTTGCACGCAGGAGGTCAGGGGTTCGATCCCCCTAGGCTCCACCACCATTATTCCTTTAACGCGGTTCAGACATCAAGATATAACATATGGCGGCGTAGCTCAGTTGGCTAGAGCGTACGGTTCATACCCGTAAGGTCGAGGGTTCGACCCCCCCCGCCGCTACCAGTTTGGACCCGTAGCTCAGTTGGTTAGAGCTACCGGCTCATAACCGGTCGGCCGTAGGTTCGAGTCCTACCGGGTCCACCAACTAAACTCTTCACAATAAAAAGGCAGCTGTGTTATAATATGGAGGAATACCCAAGTCTGGCTGAAGGGATCGGTCTTGAAAACCGACAGGCTGTAAAAGGCGCGGGGGTTCGAATCCCTCTTCCTCCGCCACTCAAAGTCTAATAAAATTAATATAATATCGCGGGATAGAGCAGTCTGGTAGCTCGTCGGGCTCATAACCCGGAGGTCGTTGGTTCAAATCCTTCTCCCGCAACCAAATGGTCCGGTGGTGTAGTGGTTAACATGCCAGTCTGTCACACTGGAGATCGCGGGTTCAATTCCCGTCCGGACCGCCATTATTAGGCTCTGTAGCTCAGTCGGTAGAGCAAAGGACTGAAAATCCTTGTGTCGGCAGTTCGATTCTGCCCGGAGCCACCACCAACGCATGATAAAGCCAAGAAGTAAGGCTTTTTTTATTTTATAAGGACTAATTACATTCTAATAAAGTAATATGCATAAACTTTGCTACAATAGTATGAGGTGCATATTATGAACATAAAATCAATGTATGTCTTTGAGGGATTACATGAGTTCTTTCGCTTTTCTGATATAGTAGAAGAGATTAATTGGAAAATAGAAAAACAACTCCTCAAAGAAAGAGTTGAGCGTTATAAGAAAATTGGTTTTTTTGCAGAGTTGAAGAATCAATTTATAACAAAGAATATATCAATTTGGGATTTGAAAGACGAAGAAATTATTACTTGGATTGATACAATTTCATTACTGAGAAAGACATTTATCAATTTACTAAGAAAAGGATATCAAAGTAGTGAAATATTTGTGCTAATGGAATATCCACTCGTAAACGGAAACTATATGAGAACCGATTACCTCATAGTTTTCAAACAATTGATTTTTGTTTTAGAATTTGGTATGTTTAATCAAGATGAAAAAAGAAGCGAAGAAAGGTATACGAAAAAGCTTCAAGAATCAATTAATTATAGACAAATCATAGCAAATCAAGTGTCGAGTCATATTGCAGTCGTAAATTACGTAGTGATTTATAAACCAGAGTTTGATCGTTACGAAAACAAAATTCACAAGGAAAATGTAATCTATAATGAAGAAGAGTTACGAAAACTTTCTGCCTACTTATTACATTTACTAGATAAACAACAAAACTTAACTGCTATTAATCAACTTAAAAATATAGGAATTACAAATAACTGATATATTTTGCTTGATTTTATTAATGCGTATGTTATTATAGAATTAGTCAATTAAATTTGATGTTCAAAATATTTGAAGGAGAAAATAAAATGAGTGAAAAAATTGGAATTGTAGTATGTGGAAATTCAGGTGTTGATTATATGAAGTTAGATTACCCAGTTAAATTAATAAGATCAACACTTAACTTGGGTGGAAAAGAATATGAAGATTATGTAGATATTCAAGCAAAAGAATTTTATGATATAATTAATGCAAACCCAAATATCGATGTTTCAACATCGCAAACTTCAACAGGCAAAATTGCAAGTGTCTATGAAGAACTAAAAGAAGAAGGTTACACTGATGTTATTGCTATTGTCATTTCTTCTAAATTAAGTGGAACGTATCAAGGAGCAGTATTGGCTAAAGATTTAGTGCAAGGAATTAATGTTTTTGTTATAGATTCTAGAAGCGTCTCTTATGGAGAAGCATATCTTGTATTAGAAGCTATTAAGATGATTAAGAACGGTTCAAAAACTAGAGAAATAATCGATCGACTTGAAAAGATTAGAGATCATATCTATATCTACGTCTTAGTTGATACCTTAAAGTTCTTGGTTAAGAACGGTAGACTTTCAGCAACTAGTGGATTTCTAGGAACATTATTAAAAATCAAACCATTACTTCATGTCCAAAGAGACGGTAGTTTAGTTCCATTTGAGAAAATTAGAACTACAGCAAAAGCTCAACAAAGACTCATTGAAGTGTTGAAATCAGATATTGAAGGCAAAAATGTCATTATGTTTATTGCCTATACAAACAATGAAGATAAAGCAGCTGAAATAAAACAACAAATTCTAGAAGAAAGACCAGATGTTACAGTTGAACTTGTTCCACTAACTCCAGTTGTTGGTGCACATGCAGGTCCCGGTACATTAGGTGTTGGATACATTGTATTATAGCAAAAAGGCGGTATAGCGAATGGTTTCTCCTAAAGAAGTTATTAATGAATTACTGGTAGATGTATTTAACCATATTTTAAGCATTGAAAATGATGTTCTAAAAAAAAGAGGAGTTAAGATATCCATGACAGAAGTTCATGTTTTGGAGGCTATTCGAAACTCGGAAATAACAACAATGGGAAGTGTTGCACAAAAATTGAGAGTTACCTTAGGCACACTAACAACATCAGTAAATGTTCTGGTTAGAAAAAACTATGTTTCTAGATATAGAGATGAAACCGATAGAAGAAAAGTGTTTTTAAAGTTAAATGAATCAGCAATCGAAGTGCTAAAAATTCATGATGAGTTTCATGATGAGATGATAAGTTCTCTTTTCAAAGATCTTGACATAGAGAAAGACGAAGTTTTGCTTAAATCCCTAGAGAACATCTCCACATATTTCAAACAAAGATATTAAAGCAGTTAAAAACAAATATTACAGGCATTTTGACGGTTGTCGATAGTGCTGTAATATTTTTTTATATTTTTCGATTTCTTTATTTATTTTATATAAATAAACGTGTATAATAGTGTTAGCATTTTAGGAGGTATATAATGAAAAAATACGTCTATGGAGTCGATGTTGGGGGAACTAATCTAAAATTTGGATTATTCGATATTATATCAATGCAATTAATTGATCAATTCGAAATTGAAACACCAAAATCTAATCACGAGATTAGTATTTTTCAGAGTATCTTCGATACAGTTAGTTTATTAAATCAAAAAAGCAACATTACGATTGATGAAATTAAAGGTATCGGCTTAGCCGTTCCATGCCCAGTAAAAAGTGGTTGTGTTAATAAGTGCCCCAATTTAAACTGGAAAAACCTTGACATTGTTAAATCAATGCAAAAGTTATTTTCAAATAAGGTTGATATCGTAGTATCTAATGATGCTAACATGGCAGCTTATGGAGAAAACATGACTTTAGAACAACCGTATATGAATGCAGTCTTCTACACTTTAGGAACTGGTGTTGGTGGCGGAATAATTATAGACGGAAATCTTTTAGAAGGAGGAACTGGTCTTGGTGGGGAAATCGGACATATGCATATGTTCGACGATTCAATTATTGAATGTGGCTGTGGATCTAAAGGGTGTCTAGAACAGATTTGTGGAACCTCTGGTATACTAAACTATGCTATAGAGTTATCAAATAGAAACCATACAATTTTAGATAAAAATCGTTTAACAGTAAAATCCATTTTTGATGCTGCTAAAGCAGATGATGAAGTTGCTTTAACTGTAGTTCGTAGAGTTGCCGACTACATTGCAAAAAGTGCAAGTATTTTATCTGTTGTTTTAGATCCTGAAGTTTTCATTATCGGCGGAGGTATATCCAAAGCAGGTGATTTTCTAATTCAATTAATCGATAGTCAATATAAGAAATATGCTAGGTTTACTACCGCAAATATACCGTTTATTTTAGCTAAGACAGGAAATAATGCAGGAATTATAGGTGCAGCATATTTAGCAAAAAACAAATAGAGTAGAAGGAGGAACTGCACCTCACTAAAAAACATCATGTTTAAAAACAACATAGCTTGTGGTCACGCTATCAACTTTAATCGACTTTTAGACCACAATATCACTCAAGAAGAAATGGATTTTCTAATCAAGAAGGCTCATGAAGCAAGAGATAAGACTAATCTGGACTACCTGAAACCAGTAGAACTGATTGAATGCCGAGATATGGATTATCGTATGGCGATTGTTAGCCTTTTTGTTTTATTCTCTAGGCCAGTGTTTCCTAAAGAGTATAACCGTTTAGTAAAAGAGAGTTATGATTTGATTAGCTCATATAGAAAAGCTTTCTATAATACATTTGATTTAGAATTTGAAGTGAAGAGGTTTACAGGTAAAATGGATATTGCTATAGCACGCGTTGTTATGGAAGATATTCTAGACAAAATTCAATCGAGTATCGAAATAATGCTTCTAAATGAGCGCATAAGCAAAATAAAAAAAGACTATATTCTAATCGTGGATGATCTAAAAACATATTACTTTGATAATTTACCACATAAGTGTAAAGGTTTAATAGCAAGAAATGGTAACAATGATTTAAGAAACCTATTAGCATTTGAGTATCTTGTTCCTATTGTAATGTCTCAAAAAGCCATTTCGGATAACACGCGCATATCACTAGACCATTTCAAAAATGAGGTGATTATAAAACCGACATTAGAACAAATAGCATCAATTAAACAAGCTCAAAGTAATCTGCTGTTCAAAATGAATGAATCACCAATATACAATAACATTCCAATTAAACTATATACACCTATTTCTAACACTCGACATATTGATATCATCACTTCTGATGAGTGGTTTTCAGGATATGGCCCTATCAAATCTGAATTTTTATTTATGACAAAAAATTATATTCCACCGCAAAAAGAACAGGTTGAATATTATCTTCAGTTTTTTAAAAAGATGAAAGGTAAAGAAATCATTGTAAGTATACCTAACTTTGGTCCTTTAAAACAAAATTCCTTGACAAAAGATGCTTTTACAGATTTAATCACATTGAATCAATATGAAAGATTATACACAATCAACATGGAATCAATTGCAGAAGCTTCACTGATAGCAGGGACTCCGGTTAAAGTGGTTGTTCCTATGATTCGACTAAAGGAAGAAGTCAAATTTTGGAAAGAATTAATTCAAGATGCATTTGAAATAGCTGGAGCTGAAAAACCAGAAGTAGGTATTTATATCGAAACAGAATCAGCCTATGAATATTACGAAGATTACAAGGGTATGGATTTTGCAATCATAGGTTTGAACGATTTAGTTGAAGAAATAACAGATGATTACAGTCGATTCGATGAACTAACAAAAGATGAATTTTTAGAGATTTTTTGGCCACATATTAGAGATTTACATCAATATTTACGCACATACTTATTACAAGTTCCACACATAGTAAGTGGAAATATACTAAAAAACCCGAACATTCTGAATAAATTCTTAGCAGCAGGCTTTAAGGAATTTTGCATACCTGCACAATTCATAAAAGATTGTGAATCTAGTATTGATTTATATACTAAAACTAGAGGTACATTTAAAGGTGTAGCAGCTCAAAGAATTGAAAAAAGAGAAGCATTAAACTTGCAAGGAGAGGCACTTGAAAGGGCAATATTGATGAAGAAAGTCGAAAAATTGAAACGAAAAAAACAAAAAGAAAAACAAAGAAAAGAAAACCTACTCAAAAGTAAGCAATCGAAAGATTGATAAAGACTGAGCAATGATGATAAGTTAATAGAAAAAGTGTTAAAAAATAATAGAAAAAGCTGAATTTTCCTTGCTTTTTCTTTTTTTTTAATATATAATTGAAACGCTCGTGTAAAAACGAGTAGGCTGTGAAATGGAAGGTTGTTGACACACGGATAGCCGTTGTCTACGTGTTGAGTTTTTCCGTGGAGCAAGTCTATACAAGATTATAGGCGAAAGGAGCTATTAAAAATGGCAAAAGATGTTATTAAAATTCGTTTAAAGGCTTACGATCATAGATTACTTGATCAAGCTGCTAAGAAAATCGTTGAAAGTGCTCATAGAACAGGAGCGACTGTCCAAGGTCCAATTCCTCTTCCAACTGAAAAAGAAATATTCACGATTTTACGTTCACCTCATGTCAATAAAGACTCTCGTGAACAATTCGAACGCAGAACACACAAGAGATTAATTCAAATTATTGATCCAAACCCAAAAACAATTAGTGCATTAATGGATATCGATCTTCCATCAGGAATCGACATCGTACTTAAAAAATAATTTATAGAAAGAGGTAAAAAGTATGGCCAAAGGAATCTTAGGTAGAAAACTAGGCATGACTCAAATTTTCGATGAAAATGGCGTCTTAGTCCCAGTAACTGTCGTTGACGTTGCAGACAATGTAGTCCTACAACAAAAGACTATCGAAACAGATGGTTATGTAGCAACACAAATTGGTTTTGAAACTAAACGCGACAAATTAAGTAACAAGCCTGAACAAGGGCACGTGAAAAAAGCTAATACAGCACCTAAGCGCTTCATTAGAGAAATCCGCTTTAAAGAAGAGCTTAAAAATGAATTAGTGGATTTAGCGGTCGGTGACCTTGTATCTAATGAAATATTCTCAGTAGGAGAAGTTGTTGATGTAACAGGCACATCAAAAGGTAAAGGGTTCGAAGGAACCATTAAGAGACACAATCAACATAGAGGACCAATGACACACGGTTCAAGATATCATCGTGGACCAGGATCGATGGGTGCAATCAAAGGCAAGTTAAAAGGTAAAAATTTACCAGGACATATGGGAGCTGAGCAAGTAACCATTCAAAACCTAAAGATTGCAGGTGTTGATAAGGAAAACCAATTATTACTTATTAGCGGTAGCGTACCAGGACCTAACAAAGGACTTGTTATTGTGAGAACTGCTATTAAGTCAGCGAAGTAAGGAGGGTTATCATGCCAAAAGTAAACTTATTAAATCAAACAGGAAGTAAAGTTGCTGATCTATCCCTATCCGATTATGTATTTGGTATTGAACCACATCAACAAGCTTTGTTTGATGTAGTGAACGCTCAAAGAGCAGCAATGAGACAAGGTACTCACGATGTTAAAAACCGTGGTGAAGTATCAGGTGGCGGTAGAAAACCATGGCGTCAAAAGGGTACAGGTCGTGCTCGTCAAGGTTCTACACGTTCTCCACAATGGCGTCATGGTGGTGTCGTCTTCGGACCAACACCAAGAAGCTATGCGATAAAGCTTAATCAGAAGGTACGTCAGTTAGCACTAAGATCAGCACTATCATATCATGTTCAAAATGACCAAATGAAAGTCGTTGAATCAATTAAACTAGATGCACCAAAAACAAAATTATTTAGAGAATTCTTAACAACACTTGGAGTTGAAGGAAAAGTATTAGTGATTGCACAAGAGTTTGGTGAAAACGAAATTCTAGCAGCTCGCAATATTCCAACAGTAGCGTTTGCTCAAGTTAACCATGTGAGTGTGTATGATATTCTCAACTGTAAAACTGTAATCATTACTAAAGGTGCAGTTGAATCATTAGAGGAGGTATTAGGAAATGACTAAATATTACGACATTATCAAAGCTCCTATTATTACCGAACAATCTACAAAATTAATTGAAAGCGATAATAAATACACTTTTAAAGTCGACCGTAAAGCAAACAAAATCGAAATTAAAAAAGCAGTAGAAACAATTTTTAATGTAAACGTCCTTTCAGTTAATACAGTCAATGTTTTACCTAAATTCAAAAGAATGGGTAAATATGAAGGATACAAGTCAGCTTATAAAAAAGCGATTGTTAAGTTAGCAGAAGGTCAAAAGATTGACGCCTTCAGCGTGTAAGTGAAAAATTAGAGGAGGTTTAACCAAATGGCGGTTAAAAAATACAAACCGACGACAAATGGACGTCGTAACATGAGTGTGTTAACATACGAAGAAATTACAACATCTACTCCTGAAAAATCACTACTTGAGCCATTCTCTCGCACAGGTGGACGTAACAACCAAGGTAAGATTACCGTTCGTCACATTGGTGGTGGTGCGAAAAGAAAATATCGTGTAATTGATTTTAAACGTAATAAAGATGACATTATGGGTAAGGTAGCTACAATTGAGTACGATCCTAACCGTAGTGCTAACATTGCTCTTATTCATTATGTAGATGGTGAAAAGAGATATATCCTTGCTCCAAAAGGTTTAGTTGTTGGACAAGAAATTGTTTCAGGTCAACAAGTAGATATCAAGACAGGTAATGCAATGCCTATCATGAATATCCCTGTTGGTACAATTATTCATAATATTGAATTAAGCCCAGGTAGAGGTGGACAAGTTGCAAGAAGTGCTGGAGCATCAGCTCAAATTCTTGGTCGTGAAGACAAATACGTACTTGTTCGTTTACAATCAGGTGAAGTTCGCAAGATTTTAGGTACATGCCGTGCAACAATCGGTGTTGTAGGAAATGAATCTTGGGAATTAGTTAATATTGGTAAAGCTGGTAGAACACGTCATATGGGTATTCGCCCTACTGTTCGTGGATCAGTGATGAATCCTAACGATCACCCACACGGTGGTGGTGAAGGTAGAACACCAATTGGTAGAAAATCACCAATGACCCCTTGGGGTAAGAAGGCTCGCGGAGTGAAGACTCGCGACACTAAGAAAGCGTCGAACGACTTAATCGTACGTCGTAGAACGAAGTAGGAGGAAATTATGGCACGTTCAGTTAAAAAAGGACCATTTTGTGATGATCATTTACTAGCTAAAGTTCAAAAACAAAATGCTGCAAACGAGAAAAAAGTGATTCAAACATGGTCACGTCGTTCAACGATTTTCCCTGATTTCGTTGGACATACGGTAGCCGTATATAACGGTAAATCACATGTTCCTGTATATGTTACAGAAGACATGGTTGGACACAAATTTGGCGAATTTGCTCCAACACGTACTTATCATGGACATGGTAAAGACGACAAGAAAGCTAAGAAGAAGTAATTGGAGGAAATGAGACATGGAAACTAGAGCAATAGCTAAAACCGTACGCATTACTCCAAGAAAAGCAAGATTGGTTATCGATCTTATTCGCGGAAAAGATGTTAAAGAAGCACAAGCGATCTTAATGTTTACTCCACGCGCAGCTTCTCCAATTATATTAAAAGTGTTAAACAGCGCAATCGCTAACGCTGAACACAATAATAATGCAAACGTTGAAAAATTATATGTAAAAGAAGCATTTGTTAATGAAGGTGTACGCCTTAAGAGAATGATGCCAAGAGCTAAAGGTCAAGGCGATATCATTCAAAAGAGAACAAGTCACATCACTGTTGTTGTGGCAGAAAAAGAGTAGAGGTGAGTAGACATGGGTCAGAAAGTTAATCCAATAGGTATGCGTCTAGGTATCATCCGCAACTGGGATTCAAAATGGTATGCTGATAAAGCAAGTGTTCCATTCCTTGTTAAAGAAGATGCTCAAATTCGCGATTATCTAAATGATTTTTACAAAAAAGCTGCTGTATCTCACATCGAAATTGAACGACTAAAAGGTAAAGGTGGAAAAGATCGTGTGAAAATAACACTTCACACTGCGAAGCCAGGTATCGTTATTGGTCGTGATGCTGAAACAAAGAAAAAAGCAGTTGAAACACTTGAAAAATTAACAAAGAAAGAAATCGTATTTAATGTTGTTGAAGTGAAACGTCCAGAACGTGTTGCTACACTAGTTGCACAAAGTATCGCTGAACAACTAGAAAATCGTGCGTCATTTAGACGTGCACAAAAAATTGCTATGCAACGTGCACTCAAATCAGGAGCTAAAGGTGTTAAAACACTCGTATCAGGACGCTTAGGTGGAGCTGAAATGGCAAGAAGTGAAGGGTATTCAGAAGGACAAGTTCCTCTACATACACTACGTGCTGATATTGACTATGCAACTGCAGAAGCTAATACAACATATGGTATCTTAGGAATCAAAGTATGGATTTATAATGGTGAAGTTCTTCCAGGACAAACACGCGAAGATAATCTAAGAAAGCAAGATGAAAGAGCACCACGTCAAGATCGTGAAAGACGTGCTCCACGTGAAGGTGGAAACCCAAATAAGGGTAAAGCTCGTGATAACAAAGGAGGCAACTAATTATGTTAATGCCTAAAAGAACAAAATTTCGTCGTCCTCATCGTGTTAGTTACGAAGGTCTAGCAAAAGGTAGAAATGAAATTCTCAATGGTGACTATGCATTAGTTGCTCAAGAGGGTGCTTGGATTACTAACAGACAAATCGAAGCAGCACGTATCGCGATGACAAGACATATGAAGAGAGTGGGGAAAGTATGGATTAACATCTTCCCACACTTAGCAAAAACAAAGAAGCCACTTGAAGTGCGTATGGGATCTGGTAAAGGTGCTCCAGACCACTGGGTAGCTGTTGTTAAAGAAGGTAAAGTGATGTTTGAAGTTAATGGTGTTACTGAAGAAGTTGCAAAAGAAGCATTACGTTTAGCATCTCACAAATTACCTATCAAGACAAAGATTGTAAAAAGAGGTGAGCAAGCGTGAAAGCGGCAGATATCAGAAAGATTAGTACACCTGATCTTGAAAAACGAATCGTCGAGCTAAAAGCTGAGTTATTCAACCTACGCTTTCAACTTGCAGTAGGACAACTTGAAAATACAGCTCGTATTAGCCAAGTTAAAAAGACGATTGCACAAATGAAAACAATCATCAGTGAACGTGCTGAATAAGGAGGATACCATGGAACGTAATAGTAGAAAAATTTATACGGGAATTGTCGTATCTGACAAAATGGATAAAACGATTACCGTGGTTGTTGACACATATAAGAAATCTCCTTTATACGGCAAACGTGTAAAGGTGTCAAAGAAATTTCATGTGCATGATGAAGAAGGTTTAGCAGGTATGGGTGATACAGTGACCATTATGGAAACACGCCCATTATCAAAGACAAAGAGATTCCGTCTCGTAGAAGTCGTTGCTAAAGCTGATTTAGTATAAGGAGGACATAAATCATGATTCAACAAGAAAGTAGATTAGTTGTTGCTGATAACAGTGGCGCTAAAGAAGTCCTTGTGATTAAGGTTTTAGGTGGAACCCGTCGTCGTTATGCTAATATCGGTGATATCGTTGTAGTAACTGTAAAAAAAGCAGCACCAGCTGGTATGGTTAAAAAAGGTGATGTTGTAAAAGCGGTTATTGTACGTACGGTTTCAGGACTTCGTCGTGTTGATGGCTCATACATCAAATTTGATGAAAATGCGGCTGTTATCATAAAAGATGATTTAAATCCACGTGGAACTCGTATTTTCGGGCCAGTGGCTAGAGAGCTAAGAGATAAGAACTTTATGAAGATCGTATCACTTGCTCCAGAAGTATTATAAGGAGGTCTTGTCTATGTACATTAAAGCTGGAGACATCGTTACAGTTATCACTGGTAAAAAAGTAGATAAAGAAGTAACTGACAAAAAAGGTAAGACCACAAGAAAGACCGGCCGCGTCTTAAAGGTCTATCCTAAAACTGACCGTGTGCTTGTAGAAGGAATTAACATGGTGAAAAAACACCAACGTCCAACTCAAGCAAACGATAAAGGCGGTATTATTGAAAAAGAAGCACCTATTCATGTTTCTAATGTAGCAATCGTTGATCCAAAACTTGGTGTTCCAACACGTGTTGGATATCGTGAAGTCGATGGAAAAAAAGTTCGTTTTGCTAAAAAATCAGGCGAAAGCCTTGATAAATAAGGAGTTTGAACAATGACAGAAATTAAACAAAAGTATGAAAATGTTGTCAAACCCGAACTGATTAAGGCATTCAACTATACTTCAGTGATGGAAGTACCAAGAATTGAAAAAATAGTTGTTAATATGGGTGTTGGTGATGCTGTCTTCAATCCAAAAGTCTTGGATGACGCTGTTGAAGAACTAAGAGCAATCACTGGTCAAAAACCACAAGTAACAAAAGCTAAAAATTCAATCTCTAACTTCAAACTTAGAGAAGGTATGGCTATCGGTGCAAAAGTAACATTACGTGGTGATAGAATGTACTATTTCCTCGATAAACTTATTTCAATTGCTTTACCACGTGTTCGTGACTTTAGAGGTATTTCTGCAAATGCTTTTGATGGTCGTGGAAACTATACAGTGGGTATAAAAGAGCAAATCATTTTCCCAGAAATTAGTTTAGATAAAGTTAAAAAAGTTCGCGGTATGGACATTGTAATTGTAACAACGGCAAAATCAGATCAAGAAGGTCGTGCATTATTAAGTCTTCTTGGTATGCCGTTTAAGAAGTAAGGAGGCGTATTATGGCAAAGAAATCATTAATTATAAAAAATGAGAAACGTAAAGTGATTGTTGAACGCTATCGTGAGAAAAGACTTGAGCTAAAGGAAAAAGGTGACTATGCTGCCTTATCAAAACTTCCAAGAAATGCATCAGCTACAAGAATTAGAAATCGCGATGCGCTAGATGGTCGTCCACGTGGCTATATGCGCAAGTTTGGCTTGTCTCGTTTAACATTCAGAGAATTAGCTCACAAAGGCGAAATTCCTGGAGTTAAAAAAGCAAGCTGGTAATTAGGAGGAAGAAACATGGTTATGACTGATCCAATTGCGGATATGCTTACCCGTATTCGTAACGCAAATAGAATGCGTCATGAAAAAGTAGAAATGCCAGCTTCACGCCTTAAGTCTGACATTTTAGCAGTACTTAAGAAAGAAGGCTTCATTACAGATTTTCAATCTGCAAAAGATGGAGTACAAGGCAAAATTGTAGTAACCTTAAAATACACAAAAACTAAAGAACGTGTAATCAAAGGTTTAAAACGGATATCGAAACCAGGACTTCGTGTGTACACATCAGTTAATGATTTACCTAAAGTGTTAAATGGACTAGGAATAGCTCTCATTTCAACGTCTAAAGGTATAATGACTGATCGTGAAGCTCGTTTGGCTCAAGTTGGCGGCGAAGTGCTCGCATACGTTTGGTAATAAGGAGGAAATTATGTCACGTATAGGTAATAAAGTGATTCAAGTTCCTGCCGGAGTTACTGTAACGATTAGTCCAGAAAACTACGTTGTGGTTAAAGGTCCAAAAGGTCAACTTGAATTTCAATTCAACGAAATTTTATCCATTCATCAAGAAAATCAACAGATTAAAATATCTAGACCAAATGATGAAATATTTACAAGAAAAATCCATGGTACAACACGTGCTTTATTGTCTAATATGGTAACAGGTGTATCTACAGGATTTAAGAAACAATTAGAGATTCGTGGTGTTGGTTATAGAGCTTCTCTCCAAGGCAACATCGTGAACTTAAGTTTGGGTTACTCACACCCAATTAATCTAGAAATTCCAGCAGGACTAACAGTCAACATTCCAAAGAACACTGACATTATCATCGAAGGAGCAGACAAACAAGTTGTCGGCGAATTCGCTGCTAAAATCAGAAGTTATAGAAAACCAGAACCATATCTTGGAAAAGGTATTCGTTATGTTGATGAATATGTTCCACGTAAAGCTGGAAAGACTGCTAAGTAAGGGAGGACATCATTATGATTAAAAAACTATCAAGTAATGTCACAAGACAAAAGCGTCATTTACGTATTCGTAAAATTGTCAAAGGAACTGAAGAACGTCCTAGACTTTCTGTTTATCGTTCGAATAAAGCTCTTTATGTTCAAATTATCGATGATGTAAAGCAAACGACTCTTGTCAGTGCACGCAGTCAAGAATGTGGTCTTAACCATTCAAATATTGAAGCGGCTAAGGCAGTTGGTAAGCTTATTGCTGAAAAAGCTATTGCTAAAGGTGTAACTGCAGTTGTGTTTGATCGTGCTGGATATTTATATCACGGACGTATTAAAGCATTAGCTGAAGCAGCACGTGAAGCTGGCTTACAATTCTAAGGAGGTAAACGAAATGGCAAGAGAAAGATTCGTGCAAGAAGAACAACAAGAAAATCAATTCGAAGAACGCGTTGTTTCGATTAACCGTGTAACGAAAGTTGTTAAAGGTGGTCGTCGTTTCCGTTTTGCAGCCTTAGTTGTTATTGGTAACAAGCAAGGTCAAATTGGTTTTGGTACTGGCAAAGCAGCAGAAGTTCCTGATGCTATCAAGAAGGCTGTTGAAGATGCTAAATCAAATATGATTACTGTTCCTATCGTTGGAACAACCATTCCTCATTCAATCACAGGAAACTATGGAGCAGGTAAGGTATTCCTTAAGCCAGCTTCAGAAGGTACTGGTATCATCGCTGGTGGTGCGGTTCGTGCTGTATTCGAACTTGCTGGCGTAAATGATATCTTATCCAAGTCTCTTGGTTCAAGCACACCCATCAACATGGTTCGTGCGACATTCGCTGGCTTAAAAGAATTAAGAACAGTTGAACAAGTTGCTGCACTTCGTGGTGTAGATGTGTCGGAGTTGGTATAATGAAAATTCAAATTACATTAAAGAAAAGTTTAATTGGCCGTTTGCCAAATCAAGTAAAAACAGCACATGCACTCGGACTAAAGAAGGTCCACCAAGTTGTCGTAAAAGAGTCTAATGAAGCCATTAATGGTATGATTAAGACGATTTCACACTTAGTGGATGTTCAAGAAGTAGCGTAAGGAGGTAGAACCAATGTTAAACGATTTAAGACCCGTTGAAGGTGCCCGTAAGAACCGTAAGCGTTTAGGTAGAGGTCCAGGAAGTGGCACTGGTAAAACTGCAGGTAAAGGTAACAAAGGTCAACTCGCTCGTTCCGGTGGCGGTCCACGCCCAGGATTTGAAGGGGGCCAGCTTCCTTTCTTCCAACGTCTTCCAAAGAGAGGATTTAACAACGTTAACCGCAAAGAATTTGCAGTAGTTAACCTGTCAGATCTAAACCTATTTAATGATGGTGAAGTCGTTACTCCAGAAGTATTAATCGCTAGAAATGTATTAAAGAAATTACAATCTGGCGTTAAAGTACTGGCAAATGGAACTTTAGAGAAAAAACTGACTGTCAAAGCTCATCATTTCTCAAAAGCTGCTGAAGCAGCAATCGTACAAGCCGGTGGAACAGTAGAGGTGATTTAAAGTGTGGTTACGTATTAAACGAATTCTAAGTAACAAAACTGTGATGCTAAGATTAGCATTTACATTACTCATTCTATTAGTTGTTAGAATTGCAAGTCATATTACCGTACCCCTTTTTAACGCCGATTCACTGACTGAATCATTTACAAACAGCTCATTCTTAGCTATCCTCAATAACTTCAGTGGTCAAGCACTCGAACGTTTTTCAATCTTATCATTAGGAATCTCACCATATATTACTGCATCTATTGCTATTCAATTATTACAAATGGTTATTCCGTCTTTTAAAGAGTGGTCAGAACAAGGTGAAGCAGGAAAAGCAAAAATTAATCGTATTACACGATATTTAGCGATTGCATTAGCATTTATTCAAGCGTTTGCACTTATCATTGGTGTGATGGGGAATATGGGTGGTAATTTAATACCATCAATAGAACCAGCTGATATTACGAGATATCGTTATATCTATTACATCTACATGGCATTAGTCATGACAGGTGGAACAGCATTGGCTATTTGGCTAGCTGACTTAATTACTAAGAAGGGCATTGGGAATGGTACATCGATTTTAATTACAGCAGGTATTGTTACCAGTTTACCATCCATGTGGACGACTCTTTGGGCAAAATATTTCCCAGCAAGTGGAGCGACAGGTTGGGGTGTTGTAGCATTTATTACCATCCTACTACTTTATTTTGGTATTTTATTCGGCGTAGTTTATATGCAAATTGCAACACGTAAAATTCCTATTCAATACGCAAATCGTCAAGGTAAATCCGACTCAAACATTCCTATGAAAATCAATAGTGCTGGTGTTATTCCTGTCATCTTTGCTCAAACTATTCTAAGCATTCCATTAACTATTTTAGGTTTTGCAGGAACAGAAGCGGGATCTTCAAATTTCGCTATTTGGATTGAAAATATCTTCAATTTCCAATTACCGATTGGGTTTATCCTTTATGTAGCACTCATCGTCGTCTTCTCATTCTTCTATTCATTCCTAACCATTAATCCAGAGAAGATTGCTAATAACTTATCGAAGTCAAATGCTTATGTACCAGGTATTCGTCCAGGTCAAGAAACACAAGACTTCATTGCAAAATTACTATTTAAGATTACTGTTATTGGTACTGTTTATTTAGTATTACTTGCTATTATGCCAATTCTAACATCCATCGTTTTTGGATTTGAAGGAGCAGAAGCGCAAGCTATTACAATTGGTGGTACCAGCTTGCTGATTATTGTTGGGGTAGCGATTGAAACAACACAACAAGTTGAAACCGATGCAGCTCAAGCAGAATACAGTGGCATCTTTAAATAAGCGGTATAGATGAATGCGAATCATTATTATGGGCCCTCCTGGCGTAGGCAAAGGAACTGAGGCAGAATTATTGATCAAGCATTATAACATACCACACATTTCAACAGGAAATATATTTAGAGAATTATTTGAAACAGAACTTGAAATTGGCAAAATTGCTAAATCTTATATTAATCGTGGCGAACTTGTACCTGACGACATAACAAATGAAATCGTTCGCCAACGATTAGAAGATCGAGATGTTGTAAAGGGATTTCTATTTGACGGCTATCCAAGAAATATAGAACAAGCTGCAGCTTTTGATGAATTTCTAAAAGTCAAAGGTTGGAAATTAGACGCTGTAATTAACATCACCGGAGACGAAGAATTGATTATACGCCGTTTAAGTGGACGAAGAGTTTGCGAACAATGTGGCGCAATCTACCATGTGACAAACAAAAAACCTAAAAGAGATGGTTCTTGTGATAAATGTGGTGGCAAACTCATTCAACGTACAGATGATCTAGAAGAAACTGTACGTCGTCGTCTAAAAATATATAATGAACAAACAGCTCCAGTCATTGGATATTACTTAGCATCAGGATCAATCATTAATGTGGATGGAACAAGAAGCATTGATGAGACACATCATGATATTATGAAAGTTTTAGGTGAGTAGATTGATACAAATCAAATCGCAACGCGAAATCGAGTTGATGCGAGAAGCTGGTCGCATCTTAGATCAAACAAGACAATTGCTCTCTGAGCATATAAAGCCAGGAGTTTCTACGTATCATCTCGATCAACTTGCCGAAAAATACATATTAAGTCAAGGAGCTACCCCATCTTTTAAGGGTTATCATGGCTTTCCAGGATCAATATGCGCATCTGTCAATGAAGTTGTTGTTCACGGTATTCCTTCTAAAAGAAAAATTCTTAAAGAAGGTGACATTATTACACTGGATTTCGGTGTTAACTACAAAGGTTATCATGCTGATTCAGCAACCACTTATCCAGTAGGAGAGATTCATCCTGATATCAAGCAACTCCTTGATGTAACAGAGAAAGCATTGTATATTGGACTCGAGCAAGCTAAACCAGGTAATCGAGTTTCTGATATATCACATGCAATTGAATCATTTGTGAAGCCATATGGATATGGTATTGTCGAAGAGTTTACAGGTCATGGTATTGGAAGAGATCTTCATGAAGAGCCCTACGTACCTAACTTTGGTAAACCACATGAAGGACCTGTGTTAAAACCAGGTATGACATTTTGTGTTGAACCCATGATTAATCTAGGGACAAAGAAAGTTAGAGTCCTAGCGGATAATTGGACAACCATTACATCGGATCATAAACCAAGTGCCCATTATGAGCATATGATTGTGATTACTGATTCTGGATATGACATTTTAACATCATTTAAAAAGGAGTGAATCTATGGCAAGAGAAGATTTAATTGAAGTAGAAGCTAAAGTAATCGAAGTACTACCAAATACAAAGTTCAAAGTTGAACTTATCCAAAATGGCCATATTGTATTGGCTCATGTTTCTGGTAAAATCCGCATGAATAACATACGCATTTTACCTGGTGATAAAGTAACTGTAGAGTTATCACCATACGATCTAACACGCGGTCGAATAACTTATCGACGCAAATAAGGAGGAACCTTGATATGAAGGTAAGAGCATCAGTTAAAAAAAGAAGCGAAGACGATATCATCGTTAAACGTAAAGGCAAAATTTACGTCATTAATAAAAAAAATAAAAGACATAACCAAAGACAAGGTTAATGAGGAGGCACTATGGCAAGAATAGCAGGCGTTGACATTCCACGCGACAAACGCGTCGTGGTCTCGTTGACTTATGTATACGGCATTGGTTTACCAACTGCCAAACAAATTTTAAAGGATGCTAACGTGAGTGAAGACACACGTGTTAAAGCATTAACTGAAGATGAAATGAACCGTATTCGTACAGAAATCCAAAAATACGTTGTAGAAGGTGACTTACGTCGTGAAGTGACACTAAACATTAAACGTCTTATGGAAATCGGTTCATATCGCGGAATCCGCCATCGTAAAGGATTACCTGTTCGTGGTCAAAACACTCGTAACAACGCACGTACAAGAAAAGGTAAACCAAAAGCGATTGCTGGTAAGAAGAAGTAAGGGAGGAATAAATCATGGCACGTAAAAAGACAACTAAACGTAAGGTTAAAAAGAATATTCCCCTTGGTGTTGCACATATTCATACAACATTTAATAATACAATCGTAACCATTACTGATGTTGATGGAAACGCAATTGCTTGGAGTAGTGCAGGTGCACTTGGCTACAAGGGTAGTAGAAAATCAACACCATTTGCAGCACAATTAACTGCAGAAGCCGTAGCTAAAACTGCGATGGATAATGGAATGATTAAAGTTGAAGTTTCTGTTAAAGGACCTGGTCCAGGTAGAGAAGCTGCAATTCGTTCATTACAAGCAGCAGGTTTAGAAATTACTGCAATTAGAGACGTAACACCCGTACCACACAATGGATGTAGACCACCAAAACGTCCACGTGGATAATTCTAAGGAGGGGTAACTTATGAAAGATTTAAAATTTGAAAAACCAACAGCAGTTGAAGAAGTATCAACGGATGGTCATAAAGGTCGCTTCGTCATTAAACCACTTGAGCGTGGATATGGGATTACACTAGGTAACGCACTCAGACGTGTTTTACTTTCTTCACTCCCAGGCGCAGCTATTGTTAATGTTAAAATTGATGGTATTGAGCATGAATTTTCAACCATTGAAGGTGTTTACGAAGATGTTATGGGTATTGTATTAAATCTCAAAAAAGTCATCTTCGCTGTTGATTCTAAAGAACCAGATTTTGAACAAAAACTTGAACTTTATGCAGTTGGTTCAGGAAAAGTAACTGCAGCAGATTTTAATCATGTCGACGGTGTAGACATTATCAACCCTGATCAAGTGATTGCTAATCTATCTGAAAATGGTAGATTGTCAATGGAAGTCACTGTCCGTCGTGGTGTCGGATATGTTTCAGCTGAAAAGAATAAAATTCATAGTAAAAATGAAAAAAGTGTTATCCCCATCGACTCAATCTATACCCCAGTAACACGCGTATCTTATCATGTTGAGAAGACAAGAGGAGATGCAGATGAGCTTACACTAGACATTGAAACAAATGGAGCAATTGATGCCAAAGAATCTTTAGCTTTAGCATCAAAAATGTTAATTGATTATTTCCAAGAAATTGTGAAAATCAGTGAAAGAGCTCAATCAACAGACTTTATCTTCGAACAAGAAGAAGAACCAACCAATAAGAAGCTTGAAATGAAAATTGAACAACTTGATTTATCTGTGCGTCTATTCAATAGTTTAAAGCGCTCAGGTATTTATACAGTTGCTCAAATCATTCGCTTAACCGAAGAAGATGTAATGAGATTCAGAAGTTTAGGAAGAAAATCTTTCAAAGAATTGAAGGAAAAACTAGCTGAGCATGGATTAGAATTCGAAAATACATCGAATAAAGATTCTAAATTTCATTTAGACGATGAAGAGAAGGAGTAAATCATGGCCTATAGTAGACTAAGACGCAACAGCGATCAAAGAAAAGCTTTACTTCGTGATTTAGTGACAGATATCATTATTAATGAGAGAATTGTTACTACTGAAGCAAAAGCAAAAGAATTAAAAAAATTAGCTGACAGAATGATCACTTTAGCAAAAGAAGGTTCTCTAAGTTCAAGAAGACAAGCAGCAGAAACTGTACGTTTTGAAGATGTTAAAGAAGGGCAAACAGCACTTCAGAAATTATTTTCTGAACTCGGACCACGCTATAAAGAAAGAGCAGGCGGCTATACACGCATTATTAAGACAGTTCCAAGACGTGGCGATGCTGCGCCAATGGCAATTATTGAATTTGTTTAATCAATCATAAAGCACATAAGAATATGTGCTTTTTTGTTATATTTGATGTAATCATACATCATGATTGTTATAAATAACAAATCCATGTATAATAAACACTAAGGAAAGAAGGTATTAATCCATGAAATTTAATGAATTTAAGTATGAAAGACCTAATCTCGAAGAAGTCATTAAAGAACTTCAGGAGCAAATTGCTCTTATAGGTGAAGAAAATGATTTTGAAACTGAACGACAAGCAGTATATAAAGTTTTCGAGATTAACGATCGGATTGGAACACTTGGAACATTAGTTTCTATCCGTAACAGTGTCAATACGACAGACGAGTTTTATGAACAAGAGCAAGCATTTTTTGATGAACAAGGACCACATTTAAGACAATTTGAGCATTTATTTTTAGAGAAATTATTAGCTTCTAAACATCGAGAAGCTTTAGAAAAAGAACTTGGTTCTTTAATGTTTTTACGTGGCGAATTAGCACAAAAAACGTTTAAACCAGAAATTGTTTCTGATCTTCAACAAGAAAATAAATTATCTACCGAATATGGTAAATTGGTTGCATCTGCAAAAATTGAATTTCAAGGAGGCATCTACAATTTAAGTCAAATGTCTCCATTCCTTCAAGATAAAGATCGCGAAATAAGACACCAAGCACAACTTGCTGTTTCGAAGTTTTTCGAAGATAATGAACAGCAATTTGATCGTATCTACGATGACATGGTTAAAGTGCGTCATACGATTGCTCAAAAACTCGGATATGAGAATTTTGTTCAATTAGGATATGATCGATTTGGTAGAACCGATTATAATGCGAAAGATGTTAAAAATTATCGAGACCAAATCTACGAAGATATTGTTCCATTAGTCACAGAACTGACAGAACGTAAAGCAAAACGTTTAGGAATTGAGAATCCTAAATCATATGACCTAGCTCTGTCATTTTTATCAGGCAATCCAACGCCTAAGGGTGATCGTGTATGGCAGGTTGAAAGAGCAAAGAAGATGTATGATGAAATGTCACCAGAAACATCAGAATTTTTTAACTTCATGTTGGAACATGATTTATTAGAACTTGATTCAAAACCAGGTAAACAAGGTGGTGGATATTGTACATATCTACCTACATATCGTGCACCATACATATTCGCAAATTTCAACGGAACCTCGCATGACGTTGATGTTTTAACTCATGAAGCAGGTCATGCATTCCAAGTTTATTCAAGTAGAGATTTGTTACCTGAATATCGTTGGCCGACCATGGAAGCTGCTGAAATTCACTCGATGAGTATGGAATTCTTAGCATGGCCTTGGATTGATTCATTCTTTTTAGAAGATACTGCAAAATATAAGTTTAGTCACTTAGCAGGGTCTATTTCATTCTTACCATATGGTGTTTTGGTCGACGAATTCCAACATCATATTTATGAAAAACCAGAATTATCTCCTGATGAAAGAAAAGCATTATGGAGAAAACTTGAAAAGAAATATATGCCATTCAAGGACTACGGGGATGATATATTTATGGATAAAGGAACATATTGGTTCCGCCAAGGTCACATTTTTGGAGCACCTTTTTACTACATTGACTATACATTAGCCCAAGTTTGTGCATTCCAATATTGGATTAAGCATCAAGAAAATAGAAAAGATGCTTTAGACTCATATTTAAAACTATGTCGATTAGGTGGTTCAAAGAGTTTCGTTGGACTTATTGAATCTGCTCAACTAAAAAATCCATTTAAGACAGGAACTGTAAAAGAGATTGTTAAACCGATACGAGCATATCTTGATTCAGTTGATGATATGAAGTTATAAAATGAAAAAACAAGTCATTCATCTTTTACTTCAATGTGCAATTATATCAAGCTTTTTCATCATAGGATTTCAATTCAAAAATCAAGAAATTCTTGAAGAAGTATCTCCCTTGAATGCGATTTTTTCAGAGGGTTTTCCAGTGATTGGTCGTATCGTCTTAGCCTATATTTTACTTAGTACCATATTTCACCTAGTCACAATTATCATCGAGATGATTACACATCAGTTATCTAAAAAAATAGATGACATATTAACTGGAGTCATTACTATTCAGATGATAGCAGGATTACTTGTTGTTACATTTGTGGGAACATATCTTCTCATGGGTGGATTTCTCATGGTCGGATTGATTATCTTAAGTATATTTTTAAAGTACAAATATTTGAAATAAATAAAAAAGGGGCTGTAACGAAATGAAGATATAATTTTCTTCATGGACTTAGCAGTCCTTTTTTCTTTATGTCATCGCTTTTATTGTGGATAAATCATCAAAAACACCTATTTTTGGACATGTTTAAAAGGGATTCAACGAGAA
>WPCH01183942.1_pt1 | contig 23009 bp, 18 predicted proteins | sample 5399881 | NCBI WGS metagenome assembly WPCH01 (sample SAMN12869468, study PRJNA574797) | sludge metagenome | isolation source: wastewater treatment of pH5 | place: China:Beijing | collected 2019-05-20
ATTTAAACATATACGTTCACACAAGATCACATGTATTTAGTTCTGTAAATCTATAAAACTTTAGTTTGGATTTTCTTGGCCCAAGCTAGTCCCAAAAATGAGAGTTTAGAGTTTCATGCCTTTGTACAGTACATTAAGATAAGAGGGGAGTTTAACTCACATTTCCTCAACTGTTCGTTAAATTCCTATTTAACGAACACTTTATTTTTTAATATATATATTATATAATATTAATTGTATTAACTTATGAAATGTCATGTATCTAAATATAAGCTTTGTTTATTTAGATACTCCTCAAATTCTAATTGTATATAAAATTAAGGAGTGAAAGTAATTGAAACTAACAAGTGCAATTTTAGAGATGGATTCTAACGGAAATATTCGTAAGGAAGATAACATGGCTACAATCATTGCAAATACAGACACAGGTAATTCTATTCGTTTATATTGTAAGATTGATCCAGAGCAGAATACTATTGTTGCTTTTAACACGGCCATTATGGGGATTGTCTGTCCTTGTTGCTATTCAAACACATTTACATGTACTACACTTTATAACAAAAGACATAAGTTACTTCGTGAAGCATATGAACTTTTAAACGAAAACCATGCTATTGGTTTAAAATTACTTTATGACCATTTTGGAGAATTAATAGTTGAATAAATTTAACAATACAGTAGTTCACTATTCAATAGCACATATAATGTAATAAAAAGCATTAGGTTGACAATAACTTTATTACATAAACTATTCGTTAAATTATGTATTTATTTGGATCCTTGTCGTTTTATATATTAAAGTAAAATTATTTATTATCGCTCCGTATGTATTTGTTAAAAAAATTCATTTCAGAAAAACCTTTAAAATTACTTATTTCTTCTATTCATAAAACATCTTCAATGATATAACAATTTAGAAAATGCAAGAATGTGCATGGATAATAAAGTTGTCTAAATTACAATAAAGCCTTTTAAAAATAGAATAGTTATTTAACAGGCTGGGCTGAATTAGGATTTTATGCCCTCTATTTTATTTTGTGCTATTCAATAAAAAGGAATATTGTAACATTTCTTGTTAAAAAAAGGGCTGTATGCAGGAGGAGTTAATTAAATGTTAGGATTACCCTGTAGTAAAGTTTTTTAGTTTTTTTGACTAAGGAATAGGAGGTAGAATTCTTAAAAGAGAAAAAATTAATTGAAAAACAAATTGGAGAATACATTTTGGCAATACACCCTATTGTGAAAGTACTGTCACTCCAAACTTGAGTGCAAAACCTAATATTAATATTGCACTTGAATTAAAGAATTTTGAAAATGGTTTGAAATGTATCGCTAAGTTAGAACAGCTATATTATGGGTATAGAAAAAGAAAAGGTGTATTACTTGAAAGATATTATTTTAACTAAGGAGAACCGAGAACATATCAAACCATATGTATGAAAAGGGTAATAAATATTTAATTGAGCAATTGTGTTTTAGAGATTACTTATGAAATAATAAAACCGCTCGAATTGAGTATGAGCAGTTAAAGACTCAATTCGAGCGGGATAATCCCGATAATAAATATAAGTATAAGTATTTAGATGATAAAACAAACTTAGTTAAATCTGTATTCGCTAAAATAACTAATTAAAAAGGAGGCTATGTGTAACTAATCACTTTCCAAATTTAAATAGCTTTATTTTTCATGAAATATCGTTTTATGAAAGCATTAAAGCAATTTTTAAACAAATACAATAATCGCCTATCAAATTTATTGATAGGCGATTATTGTATTTCTAAGAACAAAATTAAAAAACTTTATTATTTCTACACAAAAAAGATTCTTATACATTTGTAAGGTAAGAAAGTAGATTGTTTTGTTTTTATAAACGATTTACAACTTCAAGTAAAAGAGCCTTGCTACATACTATTGTACAAAGACTCTTTTATATTTACTCAAATCTACTCACACTTTAAATAAAATGGTTTAATTCAACTTTACTAAAGCTCTATTAGTAATAGATAAACAGTATTATTTTTCAATAATATCTTCTAACGTAGGTAATGATGGGATAGCACCATAATTCATACATGTAATTGCTCCCACTTTGTTTGCAAATTTAACAAAAGTGTGTATTTTTTCTGAGTTTACATCAAATATATTTTCTTCCTGCGCAAATTGATAGAGCATAGCTCCTACAAAAGCATCACCTGCACCTGTTGAATCTACTTGCTTTACAGTAATCGAAGGAATAAGTACTTCCCCTTCATTTGTTGCAATAAGTGTTCCTTGTTTTCCAAGCGTAATGGCAACAGCATTTGCACCTGTTGCAAGTAAAAATTTTGCAGCATTAATCATATTTGTTTCTTTTGAAAGCATTATCGCTTCCTCTTCACTTACTTTTACGAAATGAGCTTGCCCAATGAAAGATAAGCAATCCTTAGAAAATTGCTCCTTATCTGTAATGAGTGTATCACGATAGTTTGGATCAAATGAAATGAAGTGATTTTGATCTTTAGCGTATTGAAATAAATTAAAATATGTTTCTTTCAAGTTACCAGGTAATAAAGCTGTTGCAGAACCAAAATGAATAATATCATTCATTTTCATCTTAGAAAAATCAATTTGTTGAAAATGATATTCTCCATCTGCACCACGCATGAATGTAAAATCACGTTCCCCGTGTTGGTCAATGGAAACGAATGCTAATGTTGTTTGTTTTTCTTTTACAAGCATAGAAGTATCAACATTATTTTCTTGTAATGTTTTTTCAAGAAATGTCCCAAAAGAATCATTTCCAACTTGCCCCATAAAGGAAGCCTTACCACCTAATTTTGTAATTGCCGCCGCAACATTTGCTGGGGCACCTCCCGCTTTCTTTTCAAAATATATACCTTCACTTAAAGATTCATTGTTGCAACAAATAAAATCAATTAACAATTCTCCGATGCAAAAAACTTTCTTCATTCTAAACCTCTCCCAAGTTTGTATTGTGTAATTTGAAATTCCATCTTTTCATCTGCGAAAAGTGAGATGCCACTTTCTAAATCTTTACGAGGAAACACACGTGATGTAAAGACAGTGTCTCCATCACATAAGAAAACTTCAACAATACTTTGATCAACAAAAATCTGCATACTCATCGAATCTTGAATTTGAATTTGTTTGCAACGTGTATAACCGTACTCTCCACCAAAACGATGTTGAAAATTTCCACGTTCAACTGAAACAGTTCCCTTTTCACGATGAAAAGTAATAGGGAATGATTCTTCCTCATGATGAAATAACGAAATACCGAAGACATTAGCCTTTTCCACTTGTAGTTGTACTTCTAATTCGTAAGAGCGTTCTTTAAGGAGGTCTAATAATACACATGTTTCATTCTGCACACAACCTGATATAGACTTTGAAGATGTACGCAATTCTTTCAATTCAGAAACAGGTCGTTGCTTTAATATATTCCCTTCAAGAGTAAGCTCACGAGGAATAGTTAAACAATGTGCCCACATGAAATCATCTGAAGGGTATGATATTTCACTGGATCCCGCCCAGGCAAACATAATGCGTCTTCCATTGGAATCTTGTAATGTTTGCGGTGCATAAAAATCAAATCCTTTATCTAATTCATTATAAGACTCAATATGAAAATATAAATTCTCTAAATCTAGTGTTCCAACTGCATAAATGACATTATAAACATTTTGGTAACTATCCCCTTTTCCTTCAAGTCCTTGTGGGGAGAAAACCAAGATGTCTTTTCCATCTAAATGGAAAAAATCAGGACACTCCCACATGAAACCAAAATCCTTCAAGTTAGTTTGTAGTTCTCCATATAGTTCCCAACTAAACAAATTTTTTGAGTGATAAATGAGAAGTGTTCCTGTCTCATTACTCCGTTGTGCCCCAAGGAGCATATAATAGCACCCATTATGCTCCAAAATTTTAGGATCACGAACATGCCTAGTATATCCAGCTGGGACTCCTCGAATAATCGGATTATATGCTATTTTTTCTATTTCATATTTGTTATTCATAAGAGCCAGACATTGATTCGCATTACTGGAGCCATCGTCATATTTTACATTTCCGGTATAAAATAAATGAAGTATATCATTTTTCACAAAAGACCCACCAGAATAAGCACCATGTGATTCGTAATCTTCTGTTGGCGTAATGGCCACAGGCATACGCTCCCAATGAATGAGATCTTTCGACTTTACATGCCCCCAATGCTTCATTCCATGAATCGGAGCAAAAGGATACCACTGATAGAATATATGATATTCATCGTTATAATAAGATACACCGTTTGGATCATTCATTAATCCATATGGAGGATGAATGTGGTAGATTGGCTTCCAAGAGTCTTGGTTTGCAACTTTTTCAAGTGAAGTCAATTCACCTTCTTTTGCATCCTGTATTTTTCTATATTTACTCATCAGGTATTCACCTCAAAATATTAATTCTTTTCTTTATATAAAATAATTGTTGCTACAAAAGCTGTAATTACCGCAATCACAAAACCAATTATATAATGGACTGCATTCATTACCCCTAATGGAACTACAATCGTAAGCATTGGAATTCCTGTTAAACCGTAAGCATTTGCTGCAACATTCATAAACACAACATATGCTCCGCCTAAAGCTCCACCAATTCCCGCACCAATAAATGGTTTTCCTAATTTTAAATTCACACCAAAAATTGCCGGCTCTGTAACACCCAAAAATGCTGATATTGCAGACGGAATTGCAATTCCCTTTGTTTTGGTATTCTTTGTTTTAAAGTAAACAGCTAGGGCTGCTCCACCTTGTGCAACATTGGCCATTGACCATATCGGGAGTAAAAAATTCACACCAATTTCTTTATTTGCAAGCAATCCGGCTTCAATTGCGTGGAAACTATGGTGTAAACCTGTTAATACAATAGTTGAATATAAACCACCGAAGATAAAACCAGCTATTGGTCCTGCAACTTCGTATACAGTATTTAAAATGTAAGTAATTCCATCACCTATCTTATAACCCGCAGGACCAATAATAATGAGCGATAGAAAACCTGTAATCATAACTGTTAAAAAAGGTGTAATTAATAAGTCTAAAGTATTTGGTACATGTTTTCGTAATTGTTTCTCTATAACACTCATAACGTATACACATAATAAAACTGGAAGGACTGTACCTTGATAACCAATCATATCAATATCCATACCAAGAAAATGTAAAACTGTTGGCTTCGCATTTACAAGTGTCCAAGGGTTCGTTAATGCAGGATGAGTTAAAATCCCACCAATTACAGCTCCTAAGAAAATATTACTACCAAATTCCTTTGCAGCACTAACACCAAGTAAGATTGGTAAAATTATAAAAGTAGCACCTGAAAATATATCAAATAATTGAATCATAGCATGATCAGCCGGCACCACTTTAAACGCTTTCAACATTCCTAGTAGACCCATTAATAAACCGCTTGCTACAATTGCCGGGATGATTGGCACGAAGATATTAGATAAAACTTTTGCTAATCGAACAATTGGATTCATATTTTTCTTTACGACTCTTGTATCTGTTTGCGAATTGATTTGAGATGAGCCAATAAGATTTGCAAAAGGTTCATATACCTTGTTAACAAGTCCCGTTCCGAAAATAATTTGATACTGCTCACCTGTAGAGAATGCACCTTTTACCCCTTCAATGTTTTCGATTTCTGTTTGTATTACTTTTGAGTCATCCTTTAAAACGAGGCGGAGACGTGTTGCACAATGCGTTGCACTTACAATATTTTCTTTTCCGCCAATATGCTGTAATACACTGTTAGCAATTGCTTTCATATCCATCCGAAATCCTCCTAAATATTTATGGAACCGGTTCCGTAAATATTCAAAATAGGAGACAGGTTTTTAAATGTAAAAAAATCCTGTCTTAACCTTACCGGAATGGAACCGGTTCTACAATAGATTATAGAGCGCTTTCACACTTTGTCAACACTTTCTCGAATTTTCAATTCATATTTTGAACTGATTATTTTTGGTACTTCCTTGTTCTCAACTAATTGTATAATAGATGTCGCTGCAACAGTACCAGTGTAATGGTAATCAAACGAGACGGTTGTTAAACTAGGATGAATCATCTCTGAAATATCATATCCTCCAAAACCAGTAACTGATATATCTGCTGGTACAGAAAGCTTCCTTTCATGAATCACCTTAATTGCCCCAATTGCAATATTATCTGTTGCACAAACAATAATAGTTGGAAACTGATTATTTAAAATGTCTGATACTTGTTTCATAGCATCTTTCACTTGAAATGTTGTCTTATAGTATGTAACATTGCATGATGGGGCAAACTTTTGAACTGCTTTTTGAAAACCTTGTTTTCTTTTTATACCTACCGAAACATCTTCTTCCGTCACTCCTACATATGCAATATCACAATGTCCTTGGGATAAAATATAAGATCCCAATTCAAATGCTGCTTCAAAATCATTGTGAATCAAACAGTATTGATTTTCGTATTGCTGGCCAACAAACAAAATAGGAATTTGTAACTTACACAAAATTTTATTGTGCTGAGCAGTTAATTTTGTGGTTAATAAAATGATACCAGCTACTTTTTGCTTTACAAAGTTTTCAATTGCTTCTATCTCTATTTCTTGGCTTTGGCTTGCGTTTGCAACAAGCATTTGATAGCCATGTTCGCGAAGTGAGATATCGATTCCGATAAGTGTTTTTGTTGTTGCAAAAGAATCTAACCGAGGGACGATTACTCCAATTAAATTTGTGGTTTTCGCTTTTAAACTCCGTGCAAATGTATTGGGAGAAAAATTTGTTTCTTGAATAATCAATTCAATTTTTTGTTTTGTTTTTTCACTGACGTATCCACCGTTCAAATAACGGGATACAGTACTTTTTGCAACACCAGCTAATTTTGCAATATCTGATATATTATTTGCCATTATTCTCTCCTCACTATCATTATTGATAGATGTATAGAAATTTGTATACTATTTATTAATATTAACTTATAAATAATAAATTTTCATTTATTATTTGAGAACAACTATTTCAGTTAGTTTTTCTCTTTTTTATTTGATTTAATACTTAATACCTCTATACTTTTATTACATAATATTCTAAAGCCTGTTATAAGAACTTTTCTTGTCCCATACCAATATCCATGGCATTTTGCATTACTTCTTGTTTAAATTCATAATCTGTATGAAAAGTTTATGGCTCTACATTACTTTATAATATTTTGATATACTCCATCGCGACATAGTTGAAAGGAATTAAAATAATTTATTATATACTAAACTAAGTACTACTACTTCAATACATTGTTAAATGTTGGAGTAAATAGTTAACTTACAAGATAATCATAGCACTTGTTAAAATTTGGAGATTTTTAATTTCTCATTACTTAAAATCTAGGTATATATTCAATTACTGCTCATTATGCTGCAATGATGTTTCTACTATAAATATAATTTAAACTAATTACCTTTTTGAGACTAGATTTCAGTTTATCCCTTAATCTATCGAATACTATAATTCATGTTATGTTTACTAACTGATTGGATAATAGTGATCCCGCCACATGCCCATCAATTTAAGAAGAGTAAACACCCCTAAATTGAAAAAATAAGCTGACTTCTCAGAATAACTAACTATAGAGAAAGAAAATTTTCATTTAGAGGGTACTTCAAAACCTTAACTTAATAGTAATGTGATGCTACACCTAGTTGAGATAGAATATCAGCATCCAATAGTTCGTTAAAAGTGTATTTAACGAACAGTTTGATGGATTTCATAGAATTGAGTATAGTAGAGGTATCAATCATATATTGATACCTCTCTTCTTTTTCAAAGACTAGTATGGTATCCATATATGTAATCAAGCTATTTATTAAAATAGTATTCTAGCTCAAAAATTTGAATAGTTAGTTTAAGTATTAGTTTAAAAATTTATTTACATTATTTGATTTGAGGTGTACAACATGAGTAACCAAGAAAAAGAAAAGTTTAAAATCCTAATAGATAAACATAAAAGTAAAATGCCCTGGTATATCATAGAGTATGCAGAAATGAAAACAGCCCTCTCCCCCGCTACATTGTATGCTTACATTACTGAATTTGAAAAGTTTCTAAACTGGCTTATAAGTAATCGATTAGCCGTTGAAAACGGTAAGGTTGTCACTAATATATGTGATGTACCAATTTCAACACTAGAAAATCTACCATTAAATGAAGCTAGAACTTTTCAAAGATATCTCCAGGGAGAAGGTATTGAGACAAGAGCTATTAACAGAACTTTCTCTGCTTTAAAATCTCTATTCAAGTACTTAGCTCAAAACACAGAGAATGAACAAGGGGAAAATTACATCTCACGTAATGTAATGGAGAAAATTGAACTGCATAAGGAGAAAGTAGATGCAGCAGCAAGAGCAGATGACGTTGCAAACATGATATTTAATGAAAAAGATGATGTAGCTTTTCTCCAATTTCTAGCAAATGATTATGGTGAAATGTTGAAAGATATATCACCAAAAAAATATAACTTTTTTCAGCGTGATAAAGAAAGAGACATAGCCATTATAAGCCTTATTTTAGGCACTGGCCTTCGGGTTTCCGAGGTAGCTAGTCTTACTATCTCTAGTATAAACTTCCGTCAGGGTACCGTAAAAGTGACTCGTAAAGGTAATAAAAGATCTTCTATATTAGCCACTCGCTCTTGCTTAGATGATGTTCAAGAATATATAAAGGTCCGCCCTAGTAAATATAACTGTTCTCAAGATGAAGATTTACTTTTCGTAACAAACTATAAAGGGAAATATACGCAGCTAACTGTTAGAGCTATACAGAAGTTATGTGACAAATATTCAAGTGCATTTGATGAGAAGCGTAGCCCTCATAAACTACGACACACATATGCTACAAATCACTATAAAGAAAACAAGGACCTAGTATTATTACGTGATCAACTTGGCCATACTTCTGTAGAAGTTACTAGTATCTATACAAATATAAATAATAAGAAGAAACGTGAAGCTATTGATCGATTAGAAAAAAGACAGTTTGAATAATAAAGGAAAAGCATCCTATTTAGGATGCTTTTCCTTTATTATTCATTATACATATCACAGCTTTTAATCAATTAAAGCAAAATTCAGTTTTAAAATAAAATTTTTAATAGATTTTATTTATTTATTTATTTAAGTAATATATAAATTATCACTATTACTCTTGTTTATTATTTAACTACATGTCATTTTTATTCTTTGTTATCTATATCATTATCAGTTCTATCACGAATGCCTCTTAAATCTAAATAGGTATACGTTTTAGTATTTTCTTTTAAGAGATAATCTACATATTGTTCAATAGACGCTATCTTCCCTAATTCAAAAGCAACTCCTTTAAATTCTTCAAGAAATTTAGATAAATTCACTACAATAAATCTTTTTATTCTCTTATCAAATAAATCTAATTCATTTCTTTCAAAATGATCGTATGCATATCCATAATCTAAAAGTTCAGTTCCTATAACAGAATCCATTCTATTTAATTCATTAAGTACCATGTTCTGTTCATTTTCTGAATATAAATGTGATATTTTAAAAATATTTTGTAAGCTAGGAGCGATTGGTATCGCCTTTCTAAATAACAATGGCCCAAAATTTTTTAATAATATTCTGCTGTTTACTTTTAAATAGAATTCCAAATTTGAAAAAGGTTTGATTTTATAATTTACATATTCTTTCTCATATGCGATAACACTAATTCCTTGCTTTTCAAAAAGCCTATTAATTTTAGGGATTAATGATTCCAAAAAATTCGGTTCTAAAATTTTATGTACTATATCAGAAGTGACATAACCAGTTTTTTTTATATGCTTAATTGTTTCATAATCATTTTTTAATTGAAGCCATTTAACAATTTTACGTGTAACAACATAATCCTTTAGTTTGTTTTCCGTTTCATAATCCCTCATATTGCTCAAAAAAGAATCCCTTGACTTTAAAAGTTTAGAAATCTTTTTTATATCAGCTTTTCCAACCCGTCTTTTTAAATAGTTATTATATATCTCTTTTAATTCACTCCCAATATCAAGGTACTTATTCTCTAAAAATTCAGGAATTAAGACGTGATACTTTTCTAATTCAGATTCCCATGACGATACTATTTTTTCTATACCAGGAAATTTTAATGTTAAACTCTGAATACGAGATTGTCGGTGTGCACGTCTCATAACTTCTGCTTTAGTCAGACCAGAAGGATATTCTAATGAATGAAATGCTGTTATACATTTACTTCCCACATTCATTTTCATTCCATTAAATTGATTTTTGATATGAAAAATTAATTTATTTTTCTGCTTACACAATGTACATTTTTTCCTTTTTTTCTCATCTTCAATAATCTCATAAGGATTTACATCACCAATCCACTCATCTCTGCACTGATTTATAACATTTGCTAATGTATCATTAAATAAAATAATTTCATCCTTTGTAAAATAATTAAACCCTTTATCAATTTCATTGGACGGACTATCCAAATACGTATATGCTAATTTATACAGAGATTGAGCATTTTGCTTTGCATATTGACTATATATTAATAATGCACGATTATTTCTATTAATGAATAGATTTCTTGCATTTTTTGATAAAGTATAACCTTCTTGCAATGAAACAATTTTAGAATTTATCAAATAATCAAACCACCCTTTTTTTGTATTAATAACCTTAATTTTACCATAAAATCTAATTAATTTTCAAATAATCAGATTTTAGTTGCGTTGAATTTTTAAATTTCTTCAAATTAAACATTAATTCATAATTGGCTTGAAAATGTTTGTATAGGGTTCATTAATATCTTAAGAAGCATCTATAATGTAAAATAAAATACTAATTGAGTAATTAGAAAAAACATTTTACGTACTACGACACGTATGTTACAATATCCACTTCATCCTTAATTAACTAGGGCTTTCATCCATTTAAAAAACCATCGTAATGAAAAATACGATGGTTTTCTTTTATTTTTTATTAACCTTATTCTCCACTAACAAGTTGACTTTCATCAAAGGGATTCATTATCAATATGTATTTTTTATTACCCAATCTCAGATTCACCTTATAAGGTCTATTCAAATTAAACATGTATATCTCTGGTTCAAAGTCATGTTTAAATTTATAACGACGCGCCGCATTTTCAATCACTATATACACATACTCAGCAAAACTATCTGGTTCCATACAATCATCCCATATTTCTTTCCACTTCGTTTTATCGACAACTACTTTATTTTTAAAATCAAGAGATAGAGTACTATATCCCATTAAACTTCCACTTCCTTTTAATATCTTATCTGATTATATAAGACTAACTTATTGGCATTACTTATAAATTGATTCTTAAATTAAAGAAAAACCCTCTAGTAACGATATTTCAAATCTAATTTGTCATAGCTGTCATAATATGTTCTACCGAAAGCATAATCTTTTTTCGATCCCTTTTTAATAATATACCCGGTTTCTATAAATGGACTTCTCCTATTTTGACAATGAGCACTACGATGCCCGTCTCCTCGTCCATGAAGATGCCATGTCGCACAATAAGGGCACCAAACTGCAAGATTTCCACTTTCATCTCTTTCATAGGCTAATAATACAGGCAATGATTTTTCACTTTTATTTAATCTCATATGTATCCTCCTAAAAAACACGATTTTAAAATTATAATATAAAGAAATAAAGTTTAATGATATATATGTTATCTTCCAATTACAAAAATTTCTTTTATAATAACTTCAGCTGAATATAGCCATCGTCGTTATCTTTTAAGTTTTCTTTTTGCTCCTTGTTCTTGCTATTTTTCTTTTTTAATTCAGCTTCTATTTCTTTTTCTACATGGAGAATCTTGTCTTTCATAAACCACCGTGGTAGTCCTGAAGGAAAATACTTTCTTTCATAAGCAGTGCGTTCTTTTTTAGGAATACATTTGTATTCCTCCCAAAACCTATTTCTAAAATTATCGATTTCATTTTTTGTTAAAAGTGGTATATCATCATAATCTTTGTTTAAAAGTTCTTGTTTTCTATATAATTGCTCTTTCTGTAATTGAATGCGTTTTCGTTCTTCTTCCTCTTTCTTTATTTTTTCTTGACGGATACGTAGCTCTTCTTGCTCCCTTTGTATTTTTTCTTTTTTTTGCACTTTATCTAACTTTTGTCCATACTTAGTCAAAAGCTTTTGATAAAATATTTTTTCCTTAGTATTATTTGTTTCCTGTTCATAATGTTGCTGTAATTCCTCTACAAACTCATTTAAACTTCTACCCTCAATCCATTTTTTATAACTATTTTGTTCCTTATTAAAATACATTTCATAATCATTCTTATCACTTAAGAAACGTGTTGGAAATCCTTTAAATAAAGTTTTTACGACTATATACCACTTATGGCACTCTTCATTTAAATAGTTCAACCAAGAATACCACTTACCGATTGAAGATAAATGAAATTGAACCTTTTCTGCCTCCAAGCGGTCTACTAGCATATTAAATTCCTTTTTATATTGATTGTATAAGTCGTTCATATAATCCTTTGCCATTTGTTCAGCCAATGTTTCCTCTTGCCTTCTGCGCTCCTCTGCTTTTTGTTGCTCTATCTCTAGTAGTTTGTTAGTATAGGCTATTTTTATTTCTTCTCTTGTTTTTCTCGCTAATTCTATACTATTTAATGCTTCCTCTATCTGCCAGGCTTTATCAAACTCAATAGCAGCATCTACTAACTTCGTGGGATCAGAATCACTTCTATGAATTTGGCCTTTAAATTTTTCATTTAATTGAGTACTCTTTTTCAGCCTCGTATCATTTTCACTATTTGGTGCACGCAATAATTCTGTTTCTAATAATACTGGTACAATGTCAGACTCTGCTATTCGGTTAACCAGAAATATATCATCTTGTGTTGAATGTTCTCGGTTCTCTAATAATGCATCTACCCTTAACTTAGAACTTTCGGGAGTTCTTCGAATTAAAAATACATGTCCATTATGATCAACAGTTACAATAACATGGTATACATCCATCAAATAGTTAAATGCTTTATTATTTTCCCCTGTTACAAAGAAGTACTCCTCTTTTAATGGAGCAATATATGTATACTCATATGAATTTGTTTCTGGATTAAAACTACTAATTCTTGTGCCACTATAACTATCCGTGTATATTTTTTCACCATTTACTTCTTTTTCCTTAGGTGGAAAGAAACTATCTAGTATTAACACCCATGCAGTTGGTACATTTTCTTCAAAATATATATTTGTTCTCTTTGCAATATTACTAGTCCGAATATTTGACGCCTGTACCTCGATTGCCAGCTTCAGCTCTTCTTTTCCATCAATTGTTTGCAGTACTGCTACGTCGGCACGTGAAATGTCTTTATATCGTTTCTCTTCTTTTACGATGTAACCAGCCTTACTAAATAATTCATATAAGTATTTCTTAGTTCTAGCATGTGCCAGTGATTCAAATGAAAAACATTGTTCTTTATCTAAATGAAAAAAATATGGATTTTTATTAACGGCCTTAGATCCTTTATTAAACGACATGATGTCTTCGCATATAGGGCATATTGCCTGATATATAGCTTTTCTTCCTTTAATAAGCTTAGCTTCCTTTTCATTATCTATAATCATAGAATCTAACTCTATATAACTTTTCTCCTGAAATTCTATTAAGTTACCACTAGGAAATATTTTTTTCCAACCATCAAAATACTTAATGTAAGAATACTGCATTTAATATACACCCTTTCAAAGAGGAATATTATTACCATCCATTTAATTCATTATAATACTATTCACGCATTAAAATTTATGAATATATACATTTAATTATTAATAGAAATTCTATGCTTACTTATTTTTATCTTCTGATTCTTATTAATAAATAGTTTAAAATCAACTTCAGATTAACTTTATTTTGCTATGATGGTAATAATTAAATAGGGCTAGGTTACTTCTATGAGAGGGGGGAATTATTTGTACAGAAACTTGTTGAATTTTTCATTATATTGTATTCTAAGTCTTTTTATATATTTAATAATTTTTTTTATCGCTATAAAACCTGCTATTATTAATGCTACGTCCATAGATTATAATAGGGTGCAATTTGTTTGGCTGTTACTTCTACTCATTTTAATTTCGATGATATATGGATTAATAATAAAAATATTAATTCGTCATAATTCTAGATATTCTCATTCAATCAAAAATGAAAGTATTTTATTTATATTTAGTCATATTTTCACTGCTCTTATTCTCTTTTTTTTTATTTCTATTTAGGCTTTTAAACGAATAACAAGTAAGATATGGCTTATTTTATTTTTATAATTGATTACCGAGAAATATTGAAAAATATATCACCACAAAAATATAGTTTTTCCGGCGGGATAAGGAAAGAGATATAGCCATCATAAGCCTCATTTTAAACAATAGACTTCTGGTTTCCCATGTAGCTAGTCTTACTATTTCTAGTATAAACTTCGGTCAGGGAACCATAAAAGCGACTCGTAAAGGTAATAAAAGATAGCCACTCGTTCTTGCTTAGATGATGTTCAGGGGTATATTAGGATTCGTCCTGATAAATATAACTGCCCTCAAGATGAAGACTTACTTTTTGTAACAAATTATAAAGGGAAATATACGCAGTTAACTGTTAGAGCTATACAGAAGTTATTTGACAAATATTCAAGTGCATTTGATGAAAAACGTAGCCCTCATAAACGACAGCACACATATGCCACCAATCATTATAAGGAAAACAAAGACCTAGTATTACTTCGAGATCAACTTAGACATACTTCAGTCGAAGTTACTAGTATCTATACAAATATTAGTAATGAGAAGAAACGTGAAGCTATTGATTGTTTAGAAAAAAGGCAACTTGAATAATTTAGCATATAATTCCCGAGAATTACAGTCTAGTTCATCTATTCACTAAGCACCTGTTGTAGAACGAAAATTGAGCGATTTAAATTTAAAGAATTGAACAAACATACCCCCGTTCTATATATAGGACGGGGGTAAAAATATAGTTGCTTAATCTCGATGTGAAATTGAAGATTTTTTTATCCAATGAATTAATTCAAAGGTACTAATTCTAATCGCGTAATTTATATTGGATAAATTCTATTATTAATCCTTGTAATTTGCAGCGATTTAGAGAGTAGATTTAGTCTTCAGAAGAGCTTCTTCTAAATCTTTAATTATTTTCGAATGTAATAACATCCACTTTTCGGCAGTATCTGGTTGACCTCCAAAGCTTAAAAAGAAGTTGTTCACTGTTTCTACCACATTTAGATCATTAAGTTCCATATGAAGATAGTAATGTCTTAAACATCGAATCAGATTTAAGATTTCAAAAAGTGTACGATGTTCTTTATATATACGCCCATCGATATCTTTCTTTTGCTTTTGCTCTTTGTGAAGTGATTCAAAAAAGATTTGCTGCATATAATTGATAAAATTCTCGAATTCGCGGTTGCTTTTACTTAATTTAAGGGAAACTAAATAAGCAATATTCCCCATGTTCTTAGGATGTAACTTGAAAATATCTATAGCAGTCGTATTCTCCATAATATCAGTCTGAAGATTTATGCATGCTATTAGTTTATTTCGATATTCTTCATCCTCTGGGACAAAGAGGATTCGATTGACTGAGGTTAAAGTAGTGTAAATATCATTGCTCTTTTTGTAGTTTGATTTATAAAACTTCAACACATCATCGTGGATTACATGGAAATCGTTTAGTTCGATATCTTCTTTGTTTTGTTCAATAAATCCCAAAATCCCTTCAAGTACTTTTCCTAAGCTGCTTGCGTCTTTTACGGCTATATTTTTAAACGCAGATACTATTTCTTCTTGAAGTCGTTCAAATGGTTCTTGCTTAATTTCTTTTCTTACAACATCATTTAATAAAGTAAATAAGAGTTCCAATGCTTCTATATTCGATATCTTTTGAATTAACATTTGTGAAGTAAAAGAACCATATTTTTTTTGTTTTCGAATGTAATTAATGTAATACTCAATACCTTCTATATTTTGATAGTTTATTAAATGTGCAGCACTCTTTAAAGCTATATTGTCTTTTTTATTAAGACTTTCTATTAAAATATCTTGAGTTTTTTGAGGTTCGAGCTGACTTAAATAAGCGGCACATGTATCAAAAATCTTCTCGTCTTCAGTGGACACCATTAACTCTTTTAAGTATGAAATTTCTACACCTAGATAAATTAAAGTTTTTAGACATTCCAACTTATCACGATTAGAAAGATTACTGTTACTAAATAATTTTTTTATTATCTCTATTGAATCCCTTACCTTATACTCTTTACAAAAGCTTAAATGATTGTATAGTATTTGCTCCCTGATGTCTTTATTTATTAGGTTCCAAAGGATTCTTTCCTGCATTAAAGACAAACTAACATATTTTTCTATATATTTAATTCCCACATGATTGTTTTTAATAACATAATCAAATGATATCATATCCAACAATATGTTTTCCGGATATTGAAGGTTAAACAGTCTTTGGAAAAACCATAATGACACATATATTGAACCAAATGTTACACTATTTTCGTTGTAAGTAATTGCAGTATTAAAATCAACGTGTTTTATTTTGTCATAGCATATTTGTGAAATTTTCTCTCTTTGTTCTTTAGAAAATTCGATATTCGAATTATTCGTTTTTATTTTATACGCCTCATTCAGTGTGAATACATCATAATCTGGAATTAATGTTTCGAATTCATCAAATGTAATAGGTTTTATTTTCAATATTTCTCTTAAGCACCGCAACATAAAACTATTATATTTCTCATCACCTTTTAAATTATCCCACATTTTATCGATTTCCAAATCATCGAAACATAATGCTTCTTTTTCTTCACCTATGAATATGTTTTTAACTTCTGCTAAAAACTTTTCTTTTGAGAAAATAATTTCAATAAATTCCATTAGTTTATTGTTTTGTATTTCTTCATAATTTTTAGAAGTGGGCTCTTCGATATTAAGATCATGTACTAATTTTTCTACGAAATCCTCCTCTTGATGATACACACGCATTTCAAAAATTATTTTCATTATTTCATTTTCAGATATTACATCATCTTTTTTATCGGAAATAAGTCTTAGTATATTCTCCTCTGTCATCGATAAAGCAATTACTTTGTAATAATAACGATCTTTTTTAATTTCCGCACGATTGTAAAAACTATCGAACAGCTGATTTAAAGTACCTGAAGCTACAAAAAAATTGAAAATAGTATACATTGCTTTGTGCGGAGATATGATATCTGATTTCCTTAAAAGTTCCCGCATCTTATTCCAAACAACCGAAGATTCCTGATAAATTAATGCTTTACCTACTATGCTAGGTATTAAATCATCAATATGAATATCCCTTAGTATCTGGGTGTTTTCAATAAAATAATCCAGTAGTTTTATAATTGCATCTAGTGATTGCAGTTTTTCTATACAATCATAAATAGCATAGTTTGATAAATGAATGGTTGAATCAAGATTAAAGTGCATTAAAGGAATGTGTTCAATAATAAATTCAATATAATCATCCACTGTTGAATATTTAGTTAAGAATCTAAAAAAAGAACCAATTAAGCCTACATTTTCTTTTTCTTGAAGAATAGGTAATACAGCATTAACAAGTTCATTATCCACCTGGTACAAACTTGTTAAAGTTGATAAGCTAACTGCCCGCAATTCAGTATTAATATCTATGTTTAATACAAGATCAATGAGTTTGTTTTTTAAATCCATTTCTGCATATTCTTTGAAGTATCGAATTATATAAACAGCGTTGTATTTATCCATATTACTACTTGAACTTATGATTTTATCCTTTAAATAACTGTATGTTTCATTATTCATCGCTAATTTTGCTAAATCAAATGGATTATCTCCTAACCAAATATCACGGGAGGAGTATCTCTCATATAGAGTTTTAAAAATTTGATTACGTTGTTGCTTTGTTAATCTTCCAACTTCTAAATCTAAGAGCATTGAAGGATCTATAGTAATTAGATTTTCAATTAGATCTTGGCTATCTCTCAAATATAACAAAAAAGCTACAGTGTTTTTCCATGATGGCAGAATATTAAATTCAGGCAATCCATCTATAGTAATTAATTGTAAAATATCATCGAGGCTCTTATTTTTTAAAGCGTCTGCAGCAAGATACTCATTGTAATTATTATGAATAAACTGGAAACTAATATTATTATTATTAAATCTTTTTTTAATTATAGATAAATTTTTAATGACATGCCTAGTTTCTTTATTAGGGATAATTGTCATAAGCTGTTTATTTGTTAAGAAATTTGATTGGATGCTTTCCATAACTAATGCTATTTTTTGTAAATTGAAGTATACTTTTTCTAATTCATACGATTCCTTAAATAAGATATCTTCTTCTAATTCATTTAGTTTTTCATTGATTGAAGATTTTATAACTTCATTAATAATTTTCGCAGTATTTTTAGGGAGAGAATTATTTATTTTATAATAATCAATAATTGCATTTAGATTGAATGGATTTTTCATAAATTCCATATAATTAAATATTTTAGCATCCTGTAGAAGTGCATTATATTTCAAAGGTAATTTATTTTTTACAAATTGTTCAATATCACGGGAGGAAAAAGGTAATAGTTGAACCAATTCTGCATTATTAAAGTTATTTGAATAAGCATTTGAGCGAGATGCAATACAAAAGTGTGAATCACAAAACTTATCCCGAAAAGACTGCAATTTTTTTATAAGTAATGCCTTATTTTGGACTTGATCAAATTCATCAAATAGAAAAAGAAACTTTAAATCTTTAAATTTAGTAAAGTCTCCATATTCCTTTTCTAGTAACATTTGAATATCTTCATCTGCATACATATTTAATGAATAATATAAGGCAAGATAGTTGTTACTTGGATCGCGATTACTCATAATTTCATAAGCACTTCTTTTTAAAAATATACTCTTACCTTCACCTGCATCCCCAAGTAATACAATAAACTTATTACTTTTTACTAAATCTAATAAATTCGAATCTTTAGTATTTCTCATATAAAGTAAATCCATAGGGATTGAATCTTTAAATGCTTTACAACTAATAATATTTCTTTTGATTGATTCCCCTGTTTCCTTTGTTAAATCTATAACCTTTTTTCTTAAATCATCCAAATCATTCAGATCATCAGAAGCTCTTTTGGTAACCGAAACATCTTTTTCATTACGCATAGCTAATACCACCTTTTGTTAACTTATCCAACTCTATCAGAAAAATTATATCATATACTGTGTTCACGAATTTTAAACAATACCCAGCTTAAAACATCCGCGTGCTCCTGAGGTTTCAATCTACGGTTATGAACCTTAATCTTCTCTATATAAGCCTCTCTTAATCAATTTTATATGGTTTCACGCTGTTTTTGCTTAGGTGAGATCATTTCTTATTGGTTTGTAGTAATTGACTCTTAGAATTCCTTATGTGATTCTTCATTGATCGCTCCTCCTATTTTATTTTTATTTACTTCTTATCCGAACCGAAGACACAGCGCATTCCAAATCGAGGCACAGCATATGTAGTTCCAATTTTACGGATTGAGCCTTTTGGGAAATCATTTATTCTTTTACGTAATGTTGATGATTCAATTCCCCACTCTTCTATAGCACCTGTACTACTCATAATTTCGTTATCCAATAGATTAAGGTCTCCCCGTTCTACATCTTCAAAATTAAATCTATCCATCTCTAACTGCTGCAGCATGTCTCTTTCGTCCCCTTTTACAGCAAATAAATTATAATCCTCTCCCTGATGGACCTCTTCTAACACTTCTACGTTTAGATACTCATTGGCAGCTACCTCAATCGTACTATTCTCAGATATATAATAGTAGCTACCTTCTTTTACTTTGAATATAGCCTTATTCCATATACCATCTGCACCAGTACCTTCAAAAATCTGTTCCGCTTTTATTTGTTGATTGATTTTTCTGAATTTTGTTGAAAAATAAAAATAAAACAGTTAAATACAATGGGGATTTTGCTACAATGGTAATATATAACATCAGTAGACTTCTATAGGATGGGGGAATAAATAATGATTGTTTCAACTAAGGGAAACAATGAAATTACAAAGCTACTAAACGATTGGTATCTTGAAATCCGCTCAAGACGTATAGGTAATGCTCATCAATTAAAAGAAATAATTGATACTAAGATTCATAGTATTGAAGAGGATCAGAATTTATTGCTCTACTACTCACTACTAGATTTTAGATATCAATTTGTAATTGATAATTTAAGCGTTTCAAAAAGCAGTTTTGACAAAGTTGAGGCTTTTGATATGCCTACAGATAATTTCTTAGCTTATTATTATCACTTTTTCAAAGGAATTCATGCCTCTACTATTGGAGAATATCAAATCGCAAAAGAGAGTTATGAAAACGCAGAAAAACTTTTAGACTGCATTCCTGATGAATTGGAAAAAGCGGAATTTTATTATAAAGTTGGAGCTTTCCATTATGATATGTATCAAGGGCTCTTATCTTATAAAAAAGTATCAGAGGCAAGGGAAATCTTTGCTCAACATGCTGGGTATGAAATTAATGTCGCTTTTTGTGATAACCTTATAGGCCTAGCTTGTACTCATTTGAGAGAATGGGAACTCGCAGAAGAGTATTTTACGAAAGCAATGGATATGTTCCAAAAAATAGACGAAGAGCAATTTATTTTAATGGTGCGTCAAAATTTAGGGTTAATGTATGCTACTCAAAACCTCTCGTCATTAGCTATTAGATATCTTTCAGAAGTAAATCAAAAAATGCCTAACAATTATAAAGCACTATTTATTGAGGCAAGGGAACATATGAAAGAAGGAAATCACTCCGTTGCAAAAGATCTCATAGTAACAGGACATTCCATTTGTGAAGAGGTTGCAAATATAGAGTATCTGCACCATTTTAAAATATTAGATGCAATGAATGGAGATTTTCCTGCCGAAACACTTGAAAAGACAGTGTTAGAAGGCGTATCATATTTTAAAGAGCAAGAACTTTTCGAATACATTAAAGAGTATGAAGAATATCTTGCTACTGCATTTTATAAAGAAAATAACCATGTTAAAGCAAGTCATTATTTCTATTCATGTTCTCAAGCAGGAAAAAAAGCTTTTGAGAAGGAGGCATTAAAATGAAAAAGACAATGCTCGGTTTAGTTGGTGTAATTACTATTTTTACTTTAATGTTTGGTGCCCAATCCCCTACAGAAACACAGAAAGCTATTGATGTTATTCAATATGCACACGGAAATCATGGTGGTTAAAGTCTTAATTTAATTCATTTTTCATAACTCATGCATTATGAAAAGGGAAGAAATTTTTCTTCCCTTTTTTAGATTATTTTATTTTGTATATGTTATTTTTCTATTTTTACTGTCTAAACTTTGTTGTCTATTTATTATAATTCTTGGTGAATCGTTAGAATTATAAATTATTGTACCTAAATCTAATACAATAGATAGATTTTCATTAATTCTGTTCATAAAATAATCATCAGGTAACCAACCCAAAATTCATTAAAGTTCCTCCTTAAGTACATTAACGTGACAAAACTAGATTTCAGCGAGAGATACATTTTGTCATTGAAGGTTGTACTTTTTTAATTAATAACACCATAAAAATTTGTTAAATTAGAGATAGGTTATTATTGCATGGATATAGAAAGATACTAGGAGTTGAATATAATGAAAAAAAAGTATATTGAATTTATCTTAGAAAATCAGGAACATATGAAAAAAATACAGGAATTAGATAATATATCTAAAGAAATTGGAGATCATTTACTTGGTAAGATCGAAAGAACTTCTAATGGCATTTTAATTTCTGAAAGTAAAGTGCATGACTTGAGCTATCTTGAAAGGGAACTTGAGCGATTAATTGAAGATAATTACTTCATGGACAACGATTGTGATTGCTTCGGTATGATAGAGCAAGGATATATGCATGCCCTTTATAACCATTTCCCATTAGATTTGATAGAAGCTATAACCACTGAACAAACGAGAAGACATACAAGAAAAAGGCATCCTAAAAAGAGTTGGGAAAAGCTAAGATCTTATGGATTGGAAACGGTAGATAAAAGGAAGAATACGAACATCGCATTTTAATACTAAAAGTTTAAATTAAAAAATGACTCCCGACAAATTAGAAAAGACAATTAAAACAAGAATGTTGTATAATGTTGTATTTTGATAAAGAAGACCTACATGAATATGTATTAGAATAAATTAAAAAATTTGTGGTTTTATTCCTTCAAGAAAATAACCGTTCAAGTGTATATGTTATAAAAAAATATAATTACACCATTCCTTATACATTTATTAGAATGAGTTAAAAAGATTGGGACATTTAGAGAGGAGGCGCAACTATTAATGCATACACAAGAAGATTTTTATAAGAAATTAATAGAGGAACAAAGAGTAGTAACGATATTTTTAATAAACGGAGTAAGAGTACCTGGAGTCATTATTGCTGTTGATAAATTTTCAGTGCTAGTCTCCAGTAACGGAAAGCAACAATTCCTTTATAAACAAGCTATTTCAACGGTTTCTTTATAAATAAAAATCTGCTTAAAATTGAATTTTGTTAATTTAAGAAGTTGTAAAAATAAAAAAAGGAATCCTTAGTAAAAGGATTCACCCCAGGAAATATAGATAAATAAAAAGAATTAAGTTTATTATAAAATAAAAGCATACTAAACATATTGAGAAACAAAAAATATTGAAGGTTGATAGCAAAGATTAATGTTTGCTATACTAAATGCGCACAAATATATGCAAAATCACAAATAAAATAAGGGCAGCTATGCTAGGCTGCCCTTATTTTATTTTTAATTTCATAATCCGCTATTTAATTTGAGGTATTTATAAACCTAGTACACTA
>WPCH01335128.1_pt1 | contig 22980 bp, 19 predicted proteins | sample 5399881 | NCBI WGS metagenome assembly WPCH01 (sample SAMN12869468, study PRJNA574797) | sludge metagenome | isolation source: wastewater treatment of pH5 | place: China:Beijing | collected 2019-05-20
TCACAGAAAAAATCAATCCAAGCCTATACGCGGAAGTGACCCAATGGGGAGCAGACAGTGTCTACCTCTTCCCATTTACCATGACCGGCGAGGTACTATTTTATAATAAAACAATGTTTGACAAGTACGGCCTAGAGGCACCCCAGACCTGGACTGAACTTGAAGAGGCAAGCAAGATTATCTATGAGAATGAAGGAATTCCTGGTTTTGGATCCGACTCCATTACTGACACGTTTCAAGGCCTAATTATGCAAGCCGGTAGCGGCTATATTGACGCCGAAACTAAGACCATTCAAATTGACGAAGCTATTGCTAAAGAAAAGCTTAATTGGTTTACAGATGGCGTAAGAGCTGGCTACTTCCGTCTTGTTGGCGAGGATGTATATTTTTCTAACCCCTTTGGTAGTCAAGCTGTCGCTTCTTATATTGGCTCCAGTGCAGGCGCAAGTTATGTTGCTTTAGCGGTTGGAGAAGCATTTGAAGTTGGTGTTGCTCCTATCCCTCAAGAAGGCCCTGTTAAGTATATTGCCCAATGGGCCAGTAGTTTAGTAAGCTTAAGCAGGGACGATGAGCACGCCCGAGGTGCCTTTGAATATTTCAAGTATTTGTCATCTAGGGATGTTCTTGTTGACTGGGCCATGGTACTGGGTAGTGTCCCAGTGTTCTTTGAGGCTGTTGAAACGGAAAAGTTCCAAGCATATGCTCAAGGCGAGGCCGCCATTAAGGCCCTTGTAGAAGAAATGAGATACGCAGGTATGCTGGCCAGTGTTCCTGGTGCACATAATGTGCGGACCGAGATCGATAAAATGGTTCAGCGGGTTGCCCTTGGGGTAATGGATACAGATGCAGCTTATGATGCCTTCATCAAAGCAAGCCAGGCAGCAATCCGGTAATTATGTCCAATTTCCGACGCGGAGAGGCCCCTAGCCTTTTATTCCGCGTCGGAATTCGACTTTTTTGGCAGCCAAACTTGGTGGCAGAAAGGGATGAGCGATAATGGAGATCACACTTGATATTCTTAGTCATGCTGATTTTATGGGTCGCATCCGCAAGTCAAATATGTCGCCTGGTTTGGCAGCATTTTCGGCCACTGTAGAAAGCGTAAGAGAGCTTAACTCGGAAGGTACGCTATTGATGGATTCTGGTGATGAGTTCACCATATATTTTTGGGGTGGCAAACCTGTAGTAAAGGGGCTTGGTCTTATAGGTACTGATGTCATGACCCTTGGCAATCATGAGTTTGATTGGGGCAAAGACTTCTTAGAGGACTGCATAGCTACTTGCGACTTTCCTGTCCTGTGTTCGAATATTCATCAGAAACAGACAGGTAAGCCCATTGCTGGCACTCTCCCCTACGTCTTTCTTGATCGCCTTGGTGTGAAGATTGGGGTCTTAGGGATAACCACAGAGTATACGCCATACATGGTGGAAAAGTCAGCCTTTGAACCCTTTGAGATTACTAGTGCTATTGAAGCGTGCAATCTCTATATTCCAGAAATGCGGAAACAAGGTGCTGAGATTATTGTCGTACTCGCACATTGCCCATTCTATATTGAATATGACGGTTCAATAAGCGGCGAACTATGGGAAATCCTCGAAGGAATTCCTCCTGTTGATGTGTGTATCGGAGGACATATTCCGGGTGATTATGCCAATGTGATTGGTGAGACTTGTGTGCTCAAAGCAGGTTTTTCGCAAGCAAGCCTTGGACATGCCCGGCTTGTATTCGATACGGACTCGAGGCGCATTGTGAACAAAGACTGCAGAATATTACATACAGATCGGGCAAGTAAAGGAAGACCCGATGTGGCCTCCTATGTTAAGGAAGCTATAGCTCCCTTTGAAAAGGACATAAACGAAACTCTTGCTGAAGCCAAAGAACTGTGGAAAATGACACTGGCAAGAGAGTCCAAGCTTGGTGACTTTCTTGCCGACTGTTTGCGATTTGGCGGAAAGACACAACTAGCCTACATGAATGCGACAATAATGCGTCTCTGCTGATCTCAGGATTCCATGCCGAGTTGGATCACACCCGACCATCACCTTGCAAAACAGTTCGTCTCACCTTAGCTGATGGCACGCCCATTGATCCAGAAAGAGTCTACACAGTAGCTACAAGCGCTTACATGGCTTCGGGGGGTAATGATACATCTGCCGTCGCTAGCCGGATCTCTTTTCGACCAACCAACTTACGTTTTCACGAAGTGGCTTTCGCTTATGCAAAGCACCAAAAAGTTCTTACTGTACATGATTACCCGCGGCTTCAGGAAAAGGGAACTCCTGAGAACGATAACTCTCCGTTCTGATTAAGAAAGCCGATATATTGCCATATTCCATTCCTAAGTACTCAGAAAGGAGAGTTAAGATGCCAAAACTTTTAGTGTTTTGTATAGATGCCTTATGCGCATCAGATATTGAATATATGCGAAATCTGCCCAATTTTGCTAAGATCCTACGGAAAGGTGCTCTCGTAGAAAAGATAAACCCAGTATTTCCAGCTTTAACCTATTGTTGTCATACATCGATTCTTACGGGAACATATGTGAATCGGCATGGTATTGTTCATAATGAGATGTTGTCCCGATTTGGAGGAAGTGGTGCCAAGTGGCATAGCATGAAAAGTGACGTCACTGGGCCTACGCTCCTGGATGAAGCACGGGAGCGAGGGCTGACCACTTGTTCAATTTCATGGCCCGTATCCGGGGGAGCCAATTACGACATGAATATGCCTATGATTGTTCCCTATCGGTATGAAGGGTATGAATCAGAGAAATGGCTTCACGGAACGGCCACCGATAGCCTAATGGAACGGTATTATTATAAGCATGGTCGTTATCTTAAGGGACCTGACCGTAGTTTGGATTTATTTACGATGTCCATGGCTCTAGATATTTTGGAGGATTTTGACCAACCAGATGTGATGTTGGTAAAAATGTGCGATTTAGATTCTATCCGACATGCCTATGGTGTGTACCATGAGAAGACCTTGGTTCAACTCCGCAGACATGACGAAGAACTCGGGGCACTAATGGAATGTCTCCGTCGCAAAGGAACGTATGCAGATACCAACTTTGTTGTATTAGGTGATCATGGACAGACTGACATCCAAGATCGGCTGTTTATGAATGTCCTGCTAAAACAGAACGGTTTTCTGCAAACAGATGAAAAGGGGAATGTTACGTCATTTGACGCATTTTGTCACTCTAGTGAACTATCTGCTCTTATCGAATTGAGGGATCCAGGTGATGCGGATCTTGTGGAGAGAGTACGGACATTTTTGGAGAGTCTCCGTGACGATGACGACATAAAGTTGAATCTTGTGATGGATGCTGCTGAAGCCAATAAGACATATGGATTTGCGGGCCCATTCGATTTTGTCATTGAGAGCTCGCTCCCAATTGCCTTTGGTGAAGAGGCAGGTGGCGATATCATTTGGGGAAGTAAGAAAACGGACTATGCCATCTCCGCGGCCACCCATGGTGGCAATCCTGAACGTGCAGAGGTAACTACATTTTTCGGTTGTGGTCCATCAATCAAGCACACAGTCGTTGCAGGTGGCAGATCCATGGTTGACCTGGCACCTACAATGGCCAGAATGCTTGGTTTTTCAATGAAGGATATTGACGGTAAGCCTATAGAGGAAATATTGAGGTGATTCTGTGCGCATAACACTCCAAAATTTGACGAAACGGTTCGGTGAAACTGTGGCGGTGGACAATTTGTCCGTGACCTTCAAGAGTGGAAAGTTAATTGCGATCCTTGGGCCTTCTGGTTGTGGCAAGACTACCACATTAAACATAATCTCAGGGATTGTGCCTGTCACGAGTGGACATGTTTTATTTGACGATAAAGACGTCACTGCTCTTCCTCCAGAAAAGAGGGGAATTGGCCTAGTCTTCCAGAATTATGCTCTGTATCCCCATATGACAGTCTTGCAAAACATTTGCTTTCCCATGGAAATGAATAAGGTTCCCAAGAAAGAGCGCTTAGAACACGCCGCGGAACTAGCTGAATTAGTACATATCACGCCATTGATGAAACGCAAACCAGGTGAACTCTCCGGTGGCCAACAGCAACGGGTGGCTATTGCCCGTGCCCTGGCTAAGCGCCCTGAAGTGCTTCTTCTTGATGAGCCATTATCTAACCTCGATGCCAAGCTTCGGGTGGAAATGCGTGAGGAGATTCGCCGCATTCAGAGGGAGTCGAAGATAACAACGGTGTTTGTCACACATGACCAGGAAGAAGCCAGCAGTATAGCTGATGAAATAATTCTGCTCAAAGACGGAGAATTGCAGCAACAAGACTCGCCGCGAAACCTTTACGATCAGCCTGCGAATCTTTTTGTTGCTGATTTTCTGGGAACCCCGGCAATTAATAAGCTCACAGGGACAATTAAAGACGGAACAATACTACTGGATGGAAGCAGTTTAACGGTTCCGGTACCAATGGGCAAGAAACTCCCAGAAGGCCTTAATGTTATCTTGGCGATTCGCGCAGAGAGTATCATTGCCCAACCAAAAGCGGCGGATTTTGACGTGTCCGTCATTGAACGTTATTCGTTGGGTAAGGACGAACTCATTCGTTTTCTTGTAGGTCAGGAGCAACAGATGCGCGGGTACGTTCCTAGTGAGATTGGAGTTCGAGAAGGCGAAAACTTACCGGTGGCTTTAAAGACACAGGGTGTCTTTGTTTTTGACGCCGAGAGTGGAGAGCGATACGCATGACAAAAGAAAGGGGTCGCAAAGTCGGGTCGATAAGAACGTTGATTGAGCCTATTTTCTATTTGTTGCCTTTTTTGATTGGATTGCTGATATTTACCGCGTATCCGTTTGCCAATGCGTTTGTTATCTCCCTCAAAGAAAATTATCGTTTAATGTCAGGCCAATATAGTTCCCTTGGTTTTGGTAACTATGTAAGAATCTTTGCTGATCCAAGCTTTATTAACGGTCTAAGGACGACAGGGTTATATGTTTTCACAGTGGTGCCTATCACCACGGCTATTTCTCTTACTATTGCTACACTCCTGAACGCAAAGATTAAGTTCAAGGGATTGCTTCAAACGGCTTATTTCATGCCCATGGTAACCTCTGTGGTGGCTGTTGGTTTGGTTTGGAAATGGATGTTCAACTATGATTATGGGCTCATCAACTTTTTCCTTTCCTTCCTAGGAGTGAAAGCAATTAATTGGTTAAACAATCCGGCTTATAATTTGGCTTCCCTCATTATTTTCGGGATCTGGAAAATGATGCCGTTGACCATTATTCTTTTACTGGCGGGATTGCAAAACATTAATCCCCAATACTATACAGCTGCACGGGTTGACGGTGCAAAGCCACTACGTATCTTCTTTAGAATAACAATTCCGCTCTTGGCACCTACATTGGGTCTGACGATGATAGTCAACACAATTTCGGCTTCAATGGTGTTTCAAGAACTTTTCCCGCTGTTTAATGGCAAACCCGGATCAGCGTACTCGCTCTATACAGTTGTCTATTTCTTGTACGATATGTTCTATAATCAATGGCAACTAGGCCTTGCTGCAGCCAGTGCAGTGGTGTTATTTGCGATTGTATTCGTTTTTACATTAATTCAGCTGTACATTCAACGAAAATGGAAGAATTATTGAGGGGGCAGCTATGGAAAAGTCGAAACGATCTCTACTGTACTTGCTTCTAATTATTGGAGCATTGATTATGGCATTCCCTTTTGTGTGGATGTTTGTGTCCTCACTGAAGACTGCTGCGGAAGTCAATACAACGCCTCCCACATTTTGGCCACGGAGGCTGATGTTTGAAAACTACCGCTATGCATTTGATGCAGCTCCGTTTTTCACTTACTTTAAGAATTCTGTGATAGTGATGGTGAGTAGTGTTGCATTGACAATGTTCACGACGATACTGGCAGCCTTCGCATTTTCGCGACTGAAGTTTCCAGGACGGGATTTGGTATTTTCGTTATCGGTAGCCATGATGATGGTGCCATTTGAGATGCTCATCATTACGAACTACACTACCATAGTTGACCTTGGGTTAGTTGACACCTTGGTAGCATTGATCCTTCCCTTTACGACCAGCATTTTTTACACCTTTATCCTAAGGAACTTCTTCCTATCTATTCCAGATAGTTTCTATTATTCGGCCCGTGTAGATGGGGCAAACAACTGGCGATATCTCTGGAGAATTATGGTACCCATTGCAAAACCCGCACTGGTCACCATCGGCTTACTCAACGCCATCGCGAGCTGGAATTCTTTTTTGTGGCCTCTGATTGCTACGAACAGTACGGCAGTAAGGACACTACCCTTTGGTTTATATGCTTTTATGACCTCCAGTGGTATTCGCTATGAGCGGCTCATGGCAGCTGCAACCATTGTTGTTGCACCAATGATTCTTATCTTCATCGTATTTAGAAAATACATTGTTGAGGGCGTTTCTCGCGGTGGATTGAAAGGATGAGAGAATGAAAATTACAATTGATATTCTTAGTCATGCGGACTACGGTGGTCGCATTCGTAAATCACGCAGTAACCCTGGATTGTCCGCCTTTTCTGCTACGATTGAAGAGATCCGTACACTGAATCCTGAGGGCACGTTACTGTTGGATGCTGGTGATGAGTTTACGGCCAATCTTTGGGGAGGCTTACCTGTAGTCGAGGCCCTGAACCTAATCGAAACGGATGTAATGACCCTCGGTAACCATGAATTCGATTGGGGACAGGAATTTATCGAGGAGTGTATAGCTGCTTGCGACTTTCCGGTTTTGTGTGCTAACGTTCAGCAAAAGCAGACAGGAAAGTCCTTGTCAGGCACGCTTCCATATACGATCCTTGAGCGCTGTGGTGTAAAGATCGGGGTCTTAGGAGTTACTACGGAGTACACACCATACATGGTGGAAAAGTCCGCCTTTTTGCCTTTTGAAGTCACAAGTATCATCGAGGCGGCAAATTACTTCATTCCGGAAATGAAAGAAAAAGGCGCTGAGATCATCGTCCTTCTCGCTCATTGCCCCTTCTATGTTGAAGATGATGGGGCCATAAGCGGAGAGTTATGGGAGATTCTTGAGGGAATTCCGGACGTGGATGTGTGCATAGGAGGACATATCCCTGGGGATTATGCCAAGGTGATTGGTGATACCTGTGTGCTCAAATCAGGATTTGCGGAGGCAAGCCTTGGCCATACGCGCCTTGTCTTTGATACAGAGACCAGAAGTATTGTGGCTAGAAGCTGTGAAATTTTGCATACTGATCGATCAATAGAAGGGAAAACTGAGATCATCGCCTATGTTGAGAGGGTTACGGATAGATTCGAAGATTACTTTAATGAACCCCTTGCACATGCCGAGGAGCTTTGGACAATGACGCTGGCGCGCGAATCAAAACTTGGTGATTTTCTTGTGGATTGTTTGCGGTATGGCGGAAAGACAGATATTGCTTATATGAACGCAACAAGTGCAGGTGGATCCATAGAACCTGGAACAGTGACACGGGAAACAATTACTGAGGTCATTCGCTTTAACGACCCGATCCATGTAGGTGAAATTACGGGCAAGCAACTTTATGAGCTGATCGAAATGGTTTATGAGCCAGAGCGCTTTGGAAACAACGCAGCACTCTTGATTTCGGGATTTCATGCTGAACTTGATCACACCCAACCGTCGCCCCATAAAACAGTTCGTCTGACTTTACCCGATGGTAATCCAATTGACCAGGAAAAAACGTATTCGGTAGCCACAAGCGCTTACATGGCTTCGGGGGGCAATGATACATCTCGCGTCGCTGAGCAAATTGCTTTTCAAAAAACGGATCTGCTTTATCATGATGCAGCGTTTGCCTATGCTAAGGCTCAGAGAGTCCTTGCTGTGGAGGACTGGCCACGGCTTAAAGAAACAGGCAAACCAGAGAACGATAATTCACCTTTCTAGATCATAAAACGAATACTTGGTCTGGTTTATTGTACCAGACACTTTTTTCTTGGATCACCCCCGTAGTACAAAGGAGTTTGGCACTAAAGCGGGAATCTTATTTTCCAAGAGCTAGGGGGTTAGACTCATGCAGACAAAGAAACATGCACGACTGATTTCAATTATGGTTGGCTTTTTGTCTTATTTGTTTTCGCTTCGGTGTCATCTTGCACGGCAGAGGAGCAACCCATTGTCTTCTCTGATGCAGTGTTTGAACGAATGCTGAAAGCCGAGTTAGGTCAAGAAGAAGTTCGTCCCTCGGATTTACACAGCTTCACTGGTATGCAGATCCTCGCAGATGAGTTTTTGTTCCTAGCTGCGGAGGGGAGACCGAGCAAACGGATTGTTCTTTATGGAGAAGACACGTTTGAGTACGAGAACCAAAGATACACCGGATTCGGTACCATTACGACACTAGAGAAACTGAAAGACTGGCGCTTACTGGAAATCTCATCAAGAATATTAAGCTTCTCAAGCATATTAAAAACCTAGAGTTTTAAGGATTATGCGATCCCAAGGATACAGCCTTGGGATTTTTTTATGTTAATGTGTGAATGTAATACTAGAATCCATTGTAGAAAATAATAATCATTTGTTGACAACAGTGTGTAGAACACAATATAATGGATTCGGAGTTGATGCAGATGAGCAATGTGACAGAGATCCTTGCGGGTTTAACGCAAGAACTGCGAAGAGGAACCGTTGTCCTCGCGGTCTTGAGCCAACTAACAGAGCCACAGTACGGGTACTCCCTTATTTCAAAACTTGATGACTTGGGTTTTCCCATCGAGGCAAATACCTTATATCCATTATTCCGCAGGCTAGAAAAACAGGGTCTATTGGAAAGTATGTGGGACACGAACGAATCAAGACCGCGCAAATACTATAAGCTCAGCCCCACAGGAAAAGACGTCTATGACTTGCTCTGCAATGAATGGACGCAGATGGTGGTTAGCGTTGGAAAATTAGTCTACAGTGAAGAAGGGGAAACGGATGGAGATGATTGAACGCTACGTTTATGCCGTAACGCAGAGATTGCCAGAGAAGGCAAGAACGGACGTTGAAATGGAACTCAGGGGGTTAATTGAGGATCTCCTGGAAGAACGAGTTCAAGGAAAAACAGTAAGTAAGGCTGATATAAACAGTGTCTTGATAGAATTGGGTAATCCTCGTGACTTGGCGAAAGAATACGGCGGAGAACCGCGTTATCTGATCGGGCCCGGGTTATTTGACTCTTATTTGGATGTGCTCAAAATTGTTGGTTCTGTCATCCTAACCGTTGTTGGCGTAGCTTTAGTCATCAAAGCTTTTGTAACACCCCAAGATATAGTGACCTTTATCATCGGATTTTTAGGGTCGTTAATTGGCGTTGCGTTTCAGGTGTTCGTATGGGTGACACTGTCTTTTGCAGCAGCGGAGTACTTTACTAAGGACGATCGCGAATCAATGCCTCAGCAGGAGTGGACTCCTGAGGATCTTAAGGAAATTCCCGATCACACCAGACAAATTCCTGTTAGGGAACCACTGGCGGAGGCTGGGCTTTCTATTTTCTTCTTAGCCTTGTACCTGATGCCCCAGCGTCTAGGCGTCGTTCAAATTACACCCGATGCAGTGACCACTGTGATACCAGTTGTGAATACATCCATGGTTAGGCATTTCTTGCCTCTTGTTGTAGCCTTCGTTGGAATCACTGTTGTAAGAGAGGCCTGGAAACTAGTGCAGAGAAAATGGAGCGGTCAATTGGCGGTTGTTAGTTTGGTCTGCAATCTCATCGCCATAGTCCTAGCTTACTTCATATTTGCCAATCCAGCGTTTTGGAATCCAAACTTTGTGGACCAGTTGCTTGGTGCAGGTGTCGGTGAGGTGGCTAGAGTACTGAAGAGCATTTGGCCTATCTTCACTGTTCAGTTTGTTCGCGTGATCATCGTAGCTTATGTTTTTGACACGATCCGAGCTTTTTATCGCGCATTTAAATCATCAATGCCAAGGTAGGTGTAGAGAATTGCTAACTATTATTGAAAATGTTCGTGTCTATGAACCCCAAGATCTTGGAGTGAACGATATTGTTTTATGCCATGACAAGATTGTAGACATAGGTCGCGGGCTTTTTCCCGCTTATCCAAAGGCTGAACGGGTGAACGGCAAGAATTTTATGGCCGTCCCTGGGTATATTGATCAGCATGTCCATGTCACTGGTGGAGGGGGCGAGGGGAGCTTTCGAACTCGCGTTCCAGAACTCAAATTTACGGACTGCATCCGTGGTGGTGTCACGACCCTAGTCGGCCTTCTTGGTACCGATGGGATAACACGGAGTGTAGAGAATTTGGTAGCAAAAACAAAGTCATTGAACGAAGAAGGGATAACCGCTTATTGCCTCACGGGCTCTTATGAATATCCAACCATCACCCTAACGGGAGATGTGAAGAAGGACATTGCCTTCATAAAAGAGGTTTTGGGTGTTAAAGTTGCAATTTCGGACCACCGCTGTTCTCATCTCACGAAACAAGAGTTGATTAGGCTGGTTAGCGACGTTCGTATGGCGTCCCTAGTTAGCGGAAAACCGGGGCTCGTGGTTATCCATCTAGGCCGGGGAAAGCAACAACTCAACATGCTTTTTGACATTCTCGAAGAAACCGATCTTCCCATTAAACACCTGAGGCCAACCCATGTGGGAAAGCTCAGGGAGCAAGCAGTGAGATTTGCAAAGATGGGTGGATACATCGACTTTACTGCAAGCAGTGATTCCAACGCGTCGGTTGGAGAGCTATTAGATGCTTTAGATGTTGGAGCACCCCTTGATCGGATCACGCTGAGCTCGGATGCCAACGGTAGCCTCCCTAAGTGGAATAAAGCGAACGAAATGATAGGGATTGTAGCCGCCTCTGTGACCTCTTTACACAAGGTCGTTAAGACCTTGGTGCAAGAACAAAAGATGAATATTACAGATGCCCTGAGCTTAATTACCGCAAACCCTGCCAGGGCCCTGGAGCTACAAGAAACAAAGGGGAGATTACACCCCGGGTACGATGCGGATATCCTTCTTTTAAATCAGGACTTTGCAATTGATACTGTAGTTGCCCGGGGGCGCTTTCTCATGCAGTTGGGTGAACTGAAAGTCAAAGATACCATTTAATATAGGTTCAGAGTTAGGGCTCTGGTTGTCCTCTTGAATGTTCCACTGAGAAAAAGGATTCGATCAAATTATCCAGAACAATGACCTGGAATAAGCCAGTTACGGAGGAGTGTAATGCCTCACTCTGGGATTAAGCCATACCCATTCAGGTCCCCTGCACACTTAAGCAAAGTGCTCAAATTGTGCAGATCTTAGAGGCCATTATTACATCTTCTATACGTAACGGTGAACAGATAATAATTATTAAGTAGCATGAAATGGAGTGACACGGTGGAAAGACAACTTGTCTTAGGTATAGACATTGGCGGTACAAAAATTGCAGGGGGCTTAATTGATCGAGAAGGTCGCGTGTGGTGGAAAGAGCGTAGCCCCACCGAGGCTAGTCGTGGCAGGCAGGCTGTTTTGGAAAACATCCAGGCTTTAGCAGCGCGGATACTTGAGCAAAATTCCAGTCAGAATTGGGGAACGGTAGCCGGGATAGGTATCAGCACTGCTGGAGAAGTTGATCCCCTACGTGGCCGGATCATCTCTGCAACGGATAGTCTTCCTGGTTGGACGGGAACGGAGCTTAAAGCCTCTTGTGAGTCACACTTTGGTCTCATTACGGTAGTTGATAACGATGGAAACGCCACCATTATCGGAGAACAATACTTTGGTGCTGGTCGGGATATCTCGGATTTTGTCTGTGTTGCGCTGGGTACCGGAGTCGGTGGAGGTGTGGTCAGTAATGGCCACTTGGTTCGGGGTGTTATGAACATGGCTGGTGCCTTTGGACATATTCCTTTGGTAGCCGGTGGGCGTCTCTGTCCCTGTGGAAATAAGGGTTGCCTAGAAGCTTATGTATCGGGAAGTGCGATTACCTCGATTGCCCGTGAGGTTTTTCAAGACCATAATCATGCTGAAGGGGCATCTATCACATCTGAAAGACTCTTTTCCTTGGCTCAAGAGGGCGACCCAACTGCGGACCATGTGGTCAAACTGGTCGCAGATTACCTAGGTTGTGGTTTGGCAAGCATCGCCCAGGTCCTCAACCCGGAGATAATTATCATTGCCGGTGGGGTTGCTGAAGCGGGAGAGTTCTTGATTGAACCTAGCAAAGAATCCTTTCGAAGACACACCCTTCGGGAGATCTTTGACTCCACTGAGATAATCGTGTCCCCCCTTAGGAGTGATGCAGGATTGTTAGGAGCGGCCGCGCTGTGGTGGAACCGGAAGGACACCGAAAAGTAGAGACTAGAAATAAGGGGCCCACTCTCCGAAACAAGAGTGGGCCTTAGTCTATGGTCTAAATTTTGCTTAGAGTGTCGACGAGGTTGTTTATGCTCTTAGTTGTTCCTTCGTATTCGTCTTCTAATCCCTCGAATTCTACAGATAACCAACCTTGGTAGCCAACAGCTTTGAGTTCTAGGAGCGCTTTAGTGAGATCAACATTGCCTTCTCCTGCCACGGTCCCCACGTACTGTTTCCCAGCTAGAGACGTGTATTGGCGTGCGTTTTCTCCCTGATGTAGCCTAAAATCCTTAAAGTGGATATGGCTAGCGTGCGGTGCAAGTTCAGTGACTGCTTCGGACGGATCTTGGTCCACTAACAGGAAGTTACCGGTATCGATTGTAGATTTCAACGCCAAAGAGCCAACATCGGCTATAATTCCTTTAACTTGATCGCTTCTTCCTGCAAGTTTACCGTGGTTTTCTAGTGCCAAGATGATTCCTTTTTCCTCTGCGTATGCGGCCCCTTGTTGGAGACCTTCAATGATCCATCCTCGGGCATCGTCAATTGTCATTCCATCAGCTAAATCGCCTGCGAAGACCCGTACCACTTTAGAACCAAGTGTCTGGGCCATATCTATGCCTTTCAAAACGGTCTGCAAACTTTCTTCTCTTTTAGATTGATCTGAAGTAGCGAAGTTGTTACCTACCGCATAGCAAGCCACAGGTAATCCTGTTTCTTTTAGAGCTGCTTGTGCTTGGGGAAGCTCATTATCGAGGTCCTTCCAGAAAAAGTCCAGTAGTTCGACACCTTGGGTCTTTGTGGTTGCCGCCCACTTGATGAAATCCACAATGCTCAAACGCCCGGCCATTGCTTCTTTATGTACACTCCACATACTTACAGCGATCTTCATATAATTCACTCCTATGATCTAAGTCTGTTGATTCCATATTCTAACAACGAAGATAAGAATCCTTCTTGCGCAGGGTCGTTGACAAGGTTTCGTCTTCCGTCTATAATAACCACAGGCGCCCGTAGCTCAGCTGGATAGAGTGTCTGACTTCGAATCAGAAAGTCACAGGTTCGAATCCTGTCGGGCGCGCCACTTCAAAAGACCGTGAGACCGCAATTTGCGGTCTTTTTTGATCCTTACCACTGCTGAGCTATCTGATCTGTCTAAAGGCTGACGACCTGGGTAAGTTGTCACGCATCATAATCAGTATTCCGAGGGCTTTCTAAGTTCGGTCATAATATCGTACCTCCCTAGTGGGCGGTCTCTAGAGCTTTACGCTTCTGGTGCAAATATTTTGCGGCAACAATGCTAACAAACTATGGTTGATGGCAAAGACGTGCGCTAACATCTTGGTAAAAAATTAATTTCTGTAAAAAAAATGTTCAAACAAAGCAGGACTTCTGGCTGATACGCAGAAGTATTGAGTTGTAAACCAAATTAACCATTTTGATACTTGTGGGTTTCAGACGGAGGGTTTTTCATGCAATTCCAGGGCGGTGTTGGTAGTTTACTTCAAGATAAGGTTCATACCTTAAATGATACACAGAAAAAGATTGCTTTGTTTCTACTTGAACATCCCGATGAGATTAAGGGTTTAGAATTAAACGAACTTGCGACACTTACTAGCACATCGCGCTCTAGTGTTTTGCGTTTTTTACAAAGCCTTGGTTTCAGCGGTTTACGGGACTTCAAGCAACAATGCGCCAGTTTCAAGTCGCCGACAGTGGATTTAGGTTCTCCGCTTTTAACTTGGCTATCGGATTCTACGGATACCGTGGTGAAGCAGACCGTTGCAGCTCTTGACCTTCAGGCCTTAAAGCGGGCTGTGGAGCATTGCGCTAAAGCCACGCGTATTTTTTGGTACGGGGCAGGAGAATCGGGTCTTCTGGCCGAGCAGGCTAATTATCGATGTTGGTTGATGGGGATCGACTCTAACTTTTGCCGTGAAATGGGTAACTTTAGCGATTTTAGCCACCGCATAGGTAGTGCCGAGGTAGTCGTTGTAGTCTCTCGATCGGGCAACGGTGACCATATCGAAAAACCTTTAGAGAGTATAAAGGAAAAAAATACCTTTGTCATCGGTGTAACAACCAACCGCTTATCCTGGTTAGCACAAAATGCTTCATTATGTCTTTTTACAACATCCGAAGCAGCATGTATTGAGAACCGAAGGATTCCGATCCGAGCAGGCTGCGAGTTAGTCAACAACGCTCTCATTCTTGGCACTGGCGAGATGAGGAACATTGATTTCCAGCTTGGAGAAACCAACTAATTGGGGAAATTTGGCTAGTTCACTGACTAAATTGCTTTACTGGCTCCGTTGCTAGTTTGAGCCAGAACTTTTTTATCGGAGGTGATTTTGCTAAGGCATAATGCAAAGCTTTTCAAGCAAGTCATTATCAGAATGGAGGATTGTTCAATGAAACGGAATGGTTATGTTGGACTGCTTGTTACCTTGTTGCTAATTGCATTTTCTGGTGGAATTCTTGCTGAGCAAGTGACGATCCGGTATATGATGTGGGACCCAATCTATCAAGAACTTGAGGAAGAGTTAATTAAAGAATTCGAAAGGGAGAATCCCGATATTACAGTAGAAATAACCGCACTTGATCCAAGCAACTATTGGCCACGCCTGGCTGCAATGGCTGCTGCTGGTGAACTGCCTGACGTCTTTTCCATGTCCACGGGCTATCATGATACGTGGGCTAAAGATGGATTAATGCTCAGCATTCAAGAATTCGTTGACCGCGACCTTAATCCAGATGATTACTTTGTCAACGTTTTTAGCGAGAATCGCTATCCCGACAAACAAACCAGTGATATGTATGCCATTCCCTACGCATGGGTTGGCACTGTCCTTTATTACAACAAGGATATGTTCGATAAAGCTGGTCTTTCTTATCCCACAGATGATTGGACCTGGGATGAGTTTTTGACAGCAGCCCAAAAATTGACGATACAAAAAGACCCCAAAAGAGCGCCTGAACAATACGGTTTCTGGTGGTATGGCCGTTATGCACAAGTAGAACCATGGGTTTATGCCAATGGCGGTCACATTTTAAACGAATCCAAAACTCGAGTTTCATTTGATGATAAGGCCAGAGAAGCTTTGCAATTCTTAGCTGACCTAACCAACAAACATAAGGTTGCACCAGCCCATCGGGATGTTGTGGGGATTCGCCAAGAAGATCTCTTCACCTTGCAGCAAACCGCTATGTGGGTGGATGGATCCTTTATGATTGCTAATGCCCAGAATATAATTGGAGATACGTTTAGGTGGGGTATTGCCAAGGTTCCTACAGGCCCATCGGCAGGCTCTGGCGAGGCTAGATCGTATTATTGGCCAGATTCGGTTGCTATCTCAGCTACCACCAAACATAAAGAAGAAGCTTGGAAATGGGTTAAGTTCCTCATCGGAAAGAACCGTCCCATCGAATCGTTTATGTCAGGTAAAGTGCCTATCTTCAAAGCCAACGCATATAGTGAAGAATGGCAACAAGCCCATCTTCAACCAGGCAATATGAGTATTATTTTAGAACTTGGTGAACAGCCTGGTCGAACCACGTTTACGATGGGTTGGAGCGAATGGAGAGGCTACGCGGCCACTGGTGGAGCAGGTATGAATGGGGAATTAGATCGAGTAACCAATGGTGAAATCACCGTGGATGAAGCCATCGCGAACATTACCAAATTCGGCAATACGATTTTAGAGCGATATTACCCTGAGCAATAAGTGATAGGGGGGGTTCTCCCCCCTATTTTTAGGGTTAGGAGGGCATAACTATGAAATACGGAAAAGTTACTCCCTGGCTGTTTGTGGGACCAACTGTTGTTGGGCTACTTTTTTTTCGATTAGGGCCAATTATTGCTGCTTTCTTGGCCAGCTTCACAAGCTGGAATGTGGTCTCGGCACCCCAGTGGTTAAGTTGGGGAAATTATAAAGAATTGTTACACTCCGATACGTTCTGGATGATCTTAAAAAACACTCTGAAATTTAGCCTTGTTTATGTACCTGGAGTAATGGCCAGCGGACTTTTATTAGCTATTCTTGTCAATAACACTCTCAAGGGGATCACCTTTTTCAGGGGCCTTTTCTATTTACCTGTCATCACCTCAACCGTTGCCGTGGGTGTTGTCTGGAGCTGGCTTTTAAGCCCTCGTTTTGGCATTTTTCCTAACTTCTTGTTGGATATAGGAATCTACCCTGTACCTTCGTTCTTGGGCGACCGCCGTTACGCCCTTTACACGCTTGTTGTGGTTTATATTTGGAAGATGGCGGGTTACCACATGATTCTCTTCTTATCTGGATTGCAGAATATTCCAGACGTGTTTTACGAAGCTGCCACTATTGATGGTGCCAATGGTTGGCAAAGCTTTCGCCATATTACACTGCCGCTCCTATCGTCGACGACGTTTTTTATTGGGATTATTGCCCTCATCCAATCGCTACAAAGCTTCGATATCACCATGGCTATGACAGAAGGCGGACCCAATTACGCTTCAGCTACTTTAAGTTTCTTCACATATATCAATGCTTTTGTCCATTTCCGAATGGGATATGCTGCTTCCATGTCGTTTGTACTTTTCTTGATTGTAGGAGTTATAACCTTTGTAAACTTCCAGGCACGCAAATATTGGGTTAACACGGTGGAATAGGGGGGCGAAGGATGAAACGTAAGAACGTTGTTTTGTATCTAATTTTGGTTGCCGTTGGCTTAGCCACGTTTTTCCCTTTTCTTTGGATGGTAACAACCTCGTTTAAAACCATGGGCGAAGTGTTCACGTTAACGCCAAGTTTCTTACCGGGCAATCTGTTTACCAGTGAAATGTGGGATAATTACCGTACGGTCTTATCAAAACATAACTTTTTGCGATATATGGGGAACTCCTTTTTTGTAGCAACCTTTGCTGCACTTGGTCAACTTGTGACCTGTAGTTTAGCGGGATTTGCTTTTGCCAGAATGAAGTTCCGAGGAAAGGGTATTATCTTCGGGTTCTTACTGGCCACTATGATGATTCCGGTGGAGGTTACGATCATTCCAGAATACCTTTTGATGCTAAAACTAGGCTGGTATAATACCTACCTACCTTTAATTGTTCCATCCATGCTCATTGGTTCATTTGGCACGTTTCTATTTAGAGGCTTCTTTGAAAATATGCCCTCTTCCATTGAAGAAGCGGCTTTTATCGATGGGGCGAATGCATGGCAGATGTTTTATAAAGTTTTTTTCCCCAACGCTAAATCGGTTAGCGCCTCCCTGATTATCGTGGCTTTTATGAATAACTGGAACGACTTGTTACGCCCTGTTATTTATGTTGAAAGCCGAAGGCTCTACACAGCGACCATGGGTCTTATGCAATTTAAGGGAGAGTACGGTACTCAGTGGCATTTGCTTATGTCAGCATCGGTGGTATCTGTTATCCCTCTTATCCTTGTCTACATTTCGTTGCAAAAATATTTCGTTGACGGTATGCTAACGTCAGGAGTGAAAGGCTGATATTTATGGGTGTAAGACGCCAACTTGGGGGCGAATTTCACCAAGTCCAGATTCAAAGGGGAGTACAAAGTATCCATAAGGCTGTTGCTCAATTAAATCCGGAGTGGCGATTAAACTACCACTTTATGCCACCAGCTAACTGGATGAATGACCCCAATGGATTGATTTATTTCCAGGGCAAATATCACGTGTTTTATCAGCATAATCCCCATGCGGTCAACTGGGGACCCATGTACTGGGGGCATGCCACAAGCACAGATATGATCACATGGACCCATCTGCCAATGGCTTTGGCCCCTAGTGAAGTGTACGATTATCATCCCGATGGTGGAGGATGTTATTCTGGAAGTGCGATTGATGATAATGGAACCCTAACCCTTATTTATACTGGACGGGTTGTGGGAGAAAATCCTTCTAGTGGGCAGTGTTTAGCAACAAGCGATGATGGTATTTATTTTGAAAAACACTCAGAAAATCCGGTGATTCTAGGTCCACCTATCTCTGGGCTTAAGGGCTTTCGTGACCCGAAAGTCTGGAAACATGGAGAGTACTGGTATATGGTGGTTGGCTCGGGCAGAGGGGATAAGGGTCTGATTTTATTTTATCGTTCCCCCGACTTATTGGATTGGCAGTACTTGGGGATTGCAGCAGAAAGTGATGGAAGTCAAGGGAATATGTGGGAGTGTCCTGATCTTTTTCCCCTTGGAGACAAACATGTTCTGATTTTTTCGCCCATGGGTTTAGAACGACTAAAGACGATGTACTTTGTGGGTGATCTTGATTATGAGAGCGGTAAGTTTGTGGCCCAGTCCTCTGGTGAACTTGATTATGGTCGCGATTTTTATGCGACCCAAACCTTTGTAGATGCAAAGGGCAACCGTGTAGCCATGGCTTGGATGGAGTCTTGGGATGGTAAGCACCCAACCAAGCAACATGGCTGGTTGGGTGCTTTGACGCTACCTAGAACATTGACCCTTGGGACCCATGGGCAGCTTAAAATGAAACCAGTAGAAGCTCTTAAAAAGCTTCGCCAAAATGAGCTTGTCTACGCTGACCTGGATGTGTTTGATCATGAAGCCCTTTTTCTTACAAAAGGGGACTCGTTAGAGGTTCAATTCACGTTGGACTTGTCGACCACGACGGCGCGTAGTTTTCGCTTGTATCTTCGGTCTTCCCCTAGTACCCGAGAAGAAACGGCTCTGGTTATCAACCTTGTGGAAGGTAAGGTAGAAGTAGACACGACCCTTTCTGGCGTGGGAGATAAGGGAATAACGAGCTGTAACTACAAGGTAACGGGAGAACCCTTGTTGCGGGTGGGTCTTTATCTTGACCGCTCATCCTTAGAGGTCTTTGTTAATGATGGTGAGGCGGTACTTACGAATCGCGTTTATCCCAAGAACGATAGTTTGCAGGTCAAAGCGCTGAGCATAGAAGGGAAAACCCATCTTAAGATCCTACGTATTTGGGAGTTAAAGAATGATAGTGGAGCGAGGCCATGATAAAAGAACGAACATATAACCGAGTACGGGTAAGTAGGTCCGACGGAACGTTTTATAGCATTGTTGAAGTCACAGTACCAGACGTTCAAAAGGTCGAATTCCATAAAGGAATTCGGGAAAACCGTGAATGGGTATTTGCTGATGCTGCCCATTTAAGAACATTGCGGGCATTACACAAGGGAATCCAACATCCGACATTCATTCTCTGGGACGCCTACGGGCACGGTTTGACCTATAAAGAATTTGTTCCAAGCCAGTACCAAGATGGTACTGTCCATGTTAGCAAGAACTCCTTAATTACTCAGCACTTACGGGATCTACTCAAGTCCTATAATTATGAGATTGCGGACGGTGTCTTACGTGTAAAGCAGCTGGATTCAGAAGGGTCCAAGTTCACTCAAGGTTTATTGGATAACTTATACGCGGAAGAGAGAATTAGGGTAATTCAACCAACCCCTACGGTAGACATGCACACTATCTATAGGCAGCTTGATCCCATGGCCGATTTGATGGCCATCGGGAATTTGGGTTTTCCCTCCAGTTATGCCCGCACAGGGAAATATCAAGTGGTTTTCAACACCTCTTTCTTTCTCTTTGAGGATGGGGACTTTCAAAGCCCATTTTCCCTTTATGGAGACGCCTATAATCTACAGATCCGCGATGGAGAGATTGAAAGTCCACCCTTGCATTGCCGTTCTACGTTACTTTGGGATAATCAAGGGAGGGTTACCTTAAAAGAGTTGTCCTTAGCAGAACTCACCTTACAGGCCTTAGGCCACACCTGGGATTTAGCTGAAGAGACAGTATACACCCGGTATACGACGGTCCCTGAAAGTGGGAAGACCTTGACAAAGACACCATTTCGACAAGGCTATGTGGATTTTGTTTTGATTGATTGTGCGATTGTGGGCTATAGATACGGGGGAGGTATTGAAATTCCCCAAAATGGGTTTGTGTTATCGTTGCCTGAAGCCGCTATCCCGAGGGGTGCCCTGCCCAATAAAGTCCGTTATTTCTTAAAAGGCCAAACCGCATATCACACAGCCATCCAATGTGGGCCAGGCTTAATTAATAACGGTACGATCACTTTGGGATCAGAGACCCTTGTTCAGGAGCAGTTCTTCCAAAGGAGATATGAAGATGGGCACATGATTGACTCTGGAGTGGTGCCAACGGATTATGCCCCAGATATCGACAAGACACGGGCGGCCCGAACAGCTATTGGAGTAAGCGCTACAGGTCAGTTGAAGATTCTTGTGGTTGAGGCGGTCAACAAGGGTATGGATGAGTCCTATGGTGAGTCGTATGGTGTTACCCTCCAAGAGCTTGCGGCCATCGCCCAAGAACGGGGATATAAATACGCATTAAATTTGGATGGTGGCGGCTCGTCAACCATATGTTATCAATTTGGGCAACTAACGAGAGGAGCCGATCGCAGGGGTTTGCCAGGAGTGATGTATGAGAGAATGGTCCCGAGTGTGGGGGTCGTTCATGGTAAATGATCCCGGCTTTATTATTTTTGGTGAGACATTAGTTGACCTTTTCTTTAATGAAATCCAAGAGGATGTTCCCGGACATAAGTGGCTAGAGTTTGGCGGCTTAATGGGCGGGGCTCCGGCTAATGTAGGTGCGAATCTAGCCAGCCTTCACAAGCCCGTTTCTCTAATTAGTCCATTTTCAGCGGACTCTTTAGGCTCAACCCTAATGGAACTGGTGCGCGAGCGACAGATCAATTTGGATCTGTGCCCCATAATCTCAGACGGGAAAATGCCCATGGCCATGGTGTCAAGGGATTCCCGAGGGGAAAGATCATTCCAATTATATTTAAGTGGTACCGTGCTAGAACATTTTGAACTACAGCAGATCCCCTTGCCCGATAACGTCTCTTTCTTTCATTTTGGGTCTGTGGCTTTAACGTTTGAGGCAGGAGTCGTGGCTACACAGACCTTATTGAATCAGTTAGAAGCCAGCTCAGCTATTCGCTCCTATGATATTAATGTTCGTCCAGACATTCTAAAATCATACCCTCTAGCCAAAACACAGCTGGTGAAAATGCTTCATCAAGTGGATGTTCTAAAGATTAGTCTCGAGGATTTGGCATGGATCAGAGATAATGTTGATCCATCGTTGTCCAGACCAGAAGATTATTTTCGCTATAACATCAAACTAGTTGCCTACACTAAGGGGTCCCAAGGGGCTGAGTTGATCACGCCCCTTCGAGAATGCCGGATTCCCGCACCCACCGTTCGAATTGTAGATACAACGGGGGGTGGGGATGCGTTTATGGCAGGTATTTTAGCCTCTCTACAGGAAAACAATTTTATCCATCGGCATGATCTTGAAGACCTCCCAGACGCACTTCTTAAGAAGATGGGGGCAAAGGCTTCATCGTGTGCCGCCCGTATTTTAAGCCAACCGGGCGCGATGCCGCCGGTGGGTTTTGATTTTAAGTTATCGTAGTCGAAATGCTTTGTTGAGACCGCAGTTTGCGGTCTTTTTGCTTTTAAGATCCATCACCCCAGGCCCGCTGCGGGCAAGCCTCCTAGAGTGTTTTTCATTTCTTTTGGGAATTTGATCTAGGTCATTTTTGTTAAGACAACGCCATGCTAGAATGTACATACAACAACAGGCCTGAACAAACAATAGGGCGAAGGAGAGATAAGCAGTGACAACATTTAATGATGTGAAAGAACGAAATTTGAGTGTGCTAGGCCAATATGTGCCTATTGTGGCAAGAGTCCATGGTGATAGCCATCCCGAGTTTCACGAAGTGCGGAGAGTGTTCGATCAACTCAACGCAAAAACAGCAGAGGCAGGTGCACAAAAACCAGAGCTAAGCAATGAGTTCAAAGAGCTACGGGAAATCACAGAAAACTACACTGTGCCAGGTGATGTATGTGAAAGCTACGAAGCTGTGTACAATATGCTTTCCGAACTAGATGAGGCATACCACACTTAGACGGTCAATGTTGTAACCATCAAAATGGAGGGGATGAGGAAATGCAACAGCAAATCTTAAAAAGCAAAAATAAGATTACTGTCGCAAGTGGTGCTTTAATTGTTCTTGGGTTCCTAAGTCTCTGGGCAGTGGGCAATGTATTTGTTTTCGAGTGGGCGCTAATTATCGCTTCCATTTTGGGTGTAGCCCCCATTGCCATTCAAGCTTATCAAGCTTTAAAAGTAAAGGTAGTAAGTATTGATGTTCTAGTGACAATCGCGGTTCTTGGTGCCTTTTTGATTAGAAATTTTGAAGAATCGGCCATCGTTACCTTTTTATTCTTGTTCGGGGCTTATCTAGAGCAGCGTACACTAAACAAAACCCGCTCAGCTATTAAAGAACTCACAGAAATGGCACCCGAAAGTGCTTTAAAACAAATCGAAGATGGAGAGTTTGTCGAAGTTGAAGTGGATGAAGTAGATGTAGGTGACATTTTACTTGTAAAAACTGGCGCCAAAGTTCCTGTTGATGGCACAGTTTTAACTGGTGAAGGAAGCATAAACGAGGCTAGTATTACAGGGGAGTCTATCCCCGTTGCCAAGGAAAAGGGGTCAAGTGTATTTGCTGGAACGATTTTAGATAACGGAACGATTCAAATTGTCGCTGACCGTGTCGGAGAAGATACTACATTTGGCAAAATCATTGAACTCGTAGAAGAAGCACAAGACTCA
>WPCH01313166.1_pt1 | contig 22905 bp, 22 predicted proteins | sample 5399881 | NCBI WGS metagenome assembly WPCH01 (sample SAMN12869468, study PRJNA574797) | sludge metagenome | isolation source: wastewater treatment of pH5 | place: China:Beijing | collected 2019-05-20
TTGTTGACAAAGAATGACTTGAGCGATAGTATAGTAAAGCTGAAATGTACCTGTAGCTCAATTGGATAGAGCGTCTGACTACGGATCAGAAGGTTCCGGATTCAAGTTCTGGCAGGTACGCCAAAGAGAAAACCCCCGCAATTGCTGACTTACAGCGCTTGCGGGGGTTTTTGTCTTTTTCGGTGAACTTAGTCTGTAGTTTCAGTTTATATACTTACAAGTTACAAATCTCTGCAGCCAGCCTGACATTGTTTTTCAGAGCTTCAAATTGCAGGTAAGAACTGTAACCCCCGGTTAATCTGTCAAACTCAGCGTTAGCTGCAGGGTGATAGTGCTGTCCTTCAGCCTCTGCTTTTTTGGCCACAGCCATAGCTGTTTTTAGCAAACTCAGATCATCAAGTTTTTTCTCACCTGGAATCTGATTAATGAGCAGGAGTCCTCCTTTTTGGTCTAGCGAGACTTGCTCAGTTCTAATGGTAACCAGCGGAAGGTTAACAGAATTAAAAATATAACCGCTGTAGCAGTCCTGACCGATTAAATAGACTGTTACCCCACGCTTGGATAACCAGTCAAAACTTGCCGCAATATCTACAACATCCTTGGGACCGCAAGTTAAAAGGGCAACAGGCAACTCAAGCAAGGCAGGCAGATCCGGGCAGAGTTTTTCCGCTTCGATGTCACCAATGCCGCCCATGCCGCAAGTCACAGCCAGATCAAAACCAAGTTTTTCACAGACTGCCATTGTGCCTGAAGCAGTGAGAGCACCACTTATATGCTCTTTAATTGCCCGGGGCAGAAATTGATAGTCAATCCTGTAAATATTATCTTTCCGTAAGCGTAATTTGAGAAAATCCACCATGTGGCCGATCACTATCTCCCCATGGTCAAGCCAGACAATATTCTTCTGCGGGAAGGGCCAGCTTCCCAGCAATTCCTCATTGCTGATGGAAGCCAGCCCATGGCTGAGCAAGGCACTTTCAACAAGAAAGCTGCGCATTATCGCCAGCCGTCCAAATCATTAATATTTTCTGCATTTGCCAGAGTTAATGGCAAATAAACCGGTCCTGCAATCTCTTGACCTTCGTTCAGCATCACAGCCATCTGTAAGGCTGCTGCTGTGTACTTTTTGCTTGAGTAGGACATTGAGCCTGTCATACCGGCCTCTTTAATCGAAGCTCTTGCTTCGTCTGTAAAATCTACACCATAGACATAAACATCAGACACGCCGGCGGCTTCAAGAGCCTCAACAGCAGCCAGGGCCATAATGTCGTTGCAGGCAAAAATACCCTTCAGTTCAGGATTGGCCAGCAGCAGATCCTTGGTTGCATCATATGCCAGACTGGCATCCCAGTCACAATTAATTGTATTGCTGAGAGTGATGGAATCATCTGTAGCAATTGTATCGATAAAACCTTTGCTTCTGCCCTCACTTTGTGCAGCTCCGGCTAAACCTGCCAGGACTGCAACTTCTCCGCCTTCAGGAAGACGAGCCATCATGTCTTTGGCAACGATTTCACCCTGATCTTCAAATTTGACTGTTATTTTTGCATCAAGATATGCACCAGCTTCTTCCAGAGCTTCAAGATCAACACCAGGACCGAGATTGATAACTTTAACACCATTTTCATTGCACTTTTTAATGCCGGGAATCAGGTTGCTACCATCAATCGGGGAAACAATAATAACATCGTAATCCATGTCGGCCATTGTCATCAGCACATCCAGCTGCGACGCAGTATCACCTTCAGTGGTGCCTGTTTGAACATCAAGCTCAATACCATAATCCTCTGCAGCTTCTTCATATAAATCTTTCATATTGCTCCAAAATGGATTTGTTAAAGAGATTATTACGGCACCAACTTTCAGATCCGCAAAATCTTCAGGCATAGTTCCGATTTGATCCTTTAGAGCTGTATCAAACTCCTCAAAAAGTTGCTTAACAACTGCCGAAATCTCATGGTCATCATCTTCTGCCGGTTCTGTCAAGGCGGGAACCGTAGGCTCTGTTTCTTTTGATGTATCGGGCGGGGCAGTCTCCGTTCCAGTTGTAGTGACTCCAGTCTCGGTAGGCTCACCTTCTTTAGCGTTGCCACAGGCTACCATGGTCAATAAGATCATTAGTGCCAGGACAATTGTCATGATTTTTTTCATTCTCTCTCCTTCTTTCTAAAACGTTATCTATGCAAACTTCATACAAGCAAGTGTTCATCCGGCTACGCGGTTTTTTCGTTCTCTGAACTCTGCCAATAGCACTGCCGTAAGCAATATTGCTCCTGTTATAAACTGCTGATAGTACGAAGATATGCTCAACAAAGTTAAGGCATTTCGAATCATGCCCAAAAGAAATACAGCGATCACAGTACCAGGCAAATTTCCCTTGCCGCCACGCAAGAGAGTACCGCCCATAATCACAGCACAAATTGCATCCATTTCCATATTTAAACCGGCATTGGCTTCTGCAGAATTGAGTCTGCCCGTAATAATAATTCCGGCAAGGGCAGCAAAAAATCCGCTCAACGCAAAAACTGACAGTCTGTAAGCCTTTGTATTAATGCCAGAGCGCCTTAAGGCTTCTTCATTTCCTCCGAGAGTAGCAATATAGTGGCCCCATCTTGTCTTATAAAAAAACAGGGCCAGCAAAACTACGCTGATGAGTGCAAAGAAAACCCCGTTTTCCATACCCAGAGATTTGCCGCTGGCAAATCTGCGGAAGGCAGAAGGCAACTTTGTTATCGGAATACCCTTGGTAATGATCAGTGACATGCCCCGGAAAAGAAAAGAAGTACTCAGAGTAATTATAAAGGCATTAATCCTGCTGAAACTGATGATAGCCCCGTTTATGGCTCCCAAAGCAGTACCCGATAGCAAAGCCATTGCGACACTGAAAGGAACGGTCCAGCCGGTCTGCAGCAAGCTTGCCATGATAATAGCGCTTAAAGATAAAATCGAACCAATTGATAGGTCAATACCACCTGTGACAATAACTACCATCATGGCTATTGCCAGCAAAATTCTGTATGAATTTGCTTCAGAAATATTAATCAGGTTAACCGGGTCAAAAAATTTGCCTGTTTTGAGGCCAAGGAAAAAGGCCAGCATAATACAAAACAGCAGGAGCAGGAGGCTTGAAATATTTCTCTGCAAACGTATTTTCATCTCAGGCCCCCCACTTGATCAGATGGTGTATTTCATCAGGACTACTGTCTTTAGTTAATACACTGCCTATGCATTTGCCTGCTTTTAAAATAAAAATTCTGTCCGCAATGTCAAAAACCTGAAACAGATTATGACTGATAATTAAGATACTGCGTTTCTCCGCCTTAAGATCGCGCAAGATACGGAAGACACTTTCGGTCTCACTGATACCCATTGCAGCTGTAGGTTCATCCAAAATCAAGAGTCTGGCTTCCTGGCGCAAAGCACGGGCCAGAGCGATTCCTTGTCTTTGGCCGCCGGATAAGTTCCCCACATCCTCTGATAAATCCGGAATTTGAATCTGCAGGTCAGCAAGCAGCTGCTTTGCTTCCAGAGCCATTCTCCTTTTAGCCAGAAAGGGGCCACACTTCAATTCTTCACCCAGAAAAATGTTCTCGTATGAATTCTTGTAATTATCTAAACTTAAATCCTGATAAACAACCCGGATCCCCAAATCTACTGAGTTTCTCGGTTTGAGATGCTGATAGTGTTTTTCGCCCAATATAATACTGCCGGAATCCGGAATCAGACTTCCACTCAGAATTTTGATCAGGGTTGACTTTCCTGAACCATTATCTCCGACTATGGCTGTTACCTCTTCCTGCCTCAGCTGTAAAGAGAGGTGATCTAGAGCAACTATATGATTAAATTTTTTGCATAAGTCATTAACTTCAAGCAAAAATGTATTTGATTGAATCATTCTCTGAATATTAAATTTCCTTCATGTGATTAAACATTTAAGACGATAGTCAGAGTAGATTTTAAAGTCAAATCAGCTTTTCAAATAAAGCCCGGGCTGTTTTATTCCTGAGACTAAAGGCTTGCCGGATCTATGCCCCGGACATCAACAAAGGTCAGGGCTTCTGTGGTGGCTGCGGTGTGTCTTACAGTTTCCCCATCCGCACTTACTTCCAGCAGTTCCTGCCTGAGCCAGTCTTTTTCTTCTGCTGTCGGGAAATCTCTGAAAATCCAGTCTCCGTAACGGATCAGCAGGTCAGCAATGGGCTCATCGCGGACTTCACTTATTTCAAAGGTATGCGTTTCAACTTTGTAGCCCCAGGCTTCCAACAGTTCAGCCAGAACGTGTGCATGTTCGTTGCCGAAAGCTTTTTCATAGCCGTGTACTTTTGCGTAAAGTGTCTGAAACAATGGCTCAATCCTTTGCAGGTGATTAGAGAAAAAGAATGCATGACGCGATGCAGTCAGCATTTTTTTGATATTGGCAACAGAGTTGAGGGCAGGGGTTTTAAGCGCCATAACCAGATCAAATTTTCTGACCCAGTCACGTTCTTTCAAGTCGATCTCCTCCCAGGAAGAGCGTACCAGTTCATAATCTGCCGTGGTCCATGAAGCTTCCGTCAGAGTCTGCTCCGCTTTTTCCAGCATCTTATCGGCAATCTCGACACCGACAACTTTTTTCACTCCGGCTTGCAAAGCCAATAAAAGATAGCGGCCGGATCCGCAGCCGACATCCAGAAGCTGTATGTCTTTGAGAGTCATAAACTGCTCAAGGAAAGCAAAGCTGTTTTCCTGTTTCTCATCAGGTAGTGCCGGAAAACCGGCAGCGCGGCGGTTCCAGCGCTCGCGCAACTCCACAAGATCACTTTCCTTCTGCTCAACTTTTTTAATCAATTCATCAATATTCATCAGTCATTCCTATATAAACTATTTCTTCAAGATAATCAATTCGGGCATAGTCTATAATACCCTTTACAACGAAGGAGGCAAATATGACAGGACAGGAATTCTCATCCTCGCTTAGTAATTGGCGTTCCAGGAACAAAAGCCGCTTGCTGCTTGTTATCGCGACACTATTTTGGATGGGCCTCTACACATATCCTTCGCTCTTTACTCCCTATCTGGAAGAGGTCGGTGCCACTTTGACCCAATCGGGCCTGATTCTGGGTGGCTATGGTTTCACTCAAATGATTTTGCGTTTGCCACTGGGCATATGGTCCGATTATCTGCAAAAAAAGAAGGCTTTCGTTATTGCGGGAATGACTGCAGCCCTTATCAGTGCCCTGGGCCTGATGTTTACGCAGGAAATCGGAATGATTTTCATTTTCCGCGCTATGGGCGGAGTGGCCGCTGCCTTTTGGGTTCAGGTATCCGCTCTCTATATGAACTATAAGGTTGACGACAGCACTTCAGCAGTCGGTCATTTGGGCTTTGTTAACAGTGCCGGAATTATTGTCGCCACTTTCATCGGCGGTCAGATCATCGCACGCTTCGGTTACCCGAAAGGCTTCGGTCTGGGCGCTGTCTTCGCTGCTATTGGCCTTATGCTTTGTTTTCTTCTGCCTGAAGACAAGGCGGAAATAAGAGAAGATGGCCAGGCAGGACTATCCGTCCTTGAGGGACTTAAACTGAGCCTGCACGACAAAGGTTTGATTTGGGGGTCGCTTTTCGCAGCAGTCTCACAATTTTTGTCTTACTCCAGTGCCCAGGGCTTTTTACCACAATATGCATCAAACCTGGGCGTATCCGCGTCTCAGATCAGCATCATGGTTACAATCAGTACGCTGGCACGTCTGATAGCTATAGTTCTGGTGAGCAAAATCCTGCTTCGCTTTTTCCGGCCTAAGCAGATCCTGACTGCCAGCATGCTGGTCAACGCTCTTTTGCTTTTCACAATACCTTTTAGTAAAAACTATCTGATCCTGCTGATCATCATGTTCCTTTTGGGTATTGTCTCCGCTACCCAGATGACTTATTTCATGGACGCAGCTACCAGCCATATCCCTTCAGAACGACGGGCTACTGCACTCGGTTTCTTTCAGGCAGTCTACGGCATAGGTATGGTGGTGGGACCTGCTGTTACAGGAGCCGTCGCAGATGTCTACAGCCTTTCACAGGCTTTCATTGTAGCTGCTTTTGTCGGTTTGGCCGCCGTGGCGCTGATGATTTGGAAACTGCCGGATCGGGCTGCGATTAGAAAGTGAACCGGCGGAAAAGCGGATTATTACTTAATAGTCGCCGCTCTCGAATATCCTGATAATCTTTTTTCCGGCCTCAAAGAGGAGCACGCCGACCTGGGCCATCGCGGTTTCCAGACTCATGGACCCGTCCATGAGCGGGAGAAGCAGGTCGATTCCCTTGTCACGTACAGAAGCAGAATTAAGCTCAGAGCTGCCGACAACTGCAAATACCGGCAGGTCCAGTTTCTTGGCACGCCGGGCAATGCCTACGGCAGCCTTGCCGGACAGGCTGGATTCATCCATCTTGCCTTCTCCTGTGATCAGCAAATCACTACCACGGATTTGCTCTTCGAAATTCAGCAGGTCAAGGACAGTATCAATGCCGGGTTTCAGTTCCGCATTCAGGATTCCGACTAAGGCTGCCCCCATACCCCCTGCAGCCCCGGCGCCGGGCCGGTCGTTCACCTTCCTGCCGGCGACCTGCTCCAGCATCTCACCGTAACGATGCAAAATTCGATCCAGATCTTTGAGATCTTCGGCACGCGCGCCTTTCTGTGGCCCATAAATATAGGAAGCACCATTGTCTCCGCTCAAGGGATTTGTCACATCACAGATAGCGTAGAATTGCACACCGGCCAGGCGTGCATCCAGGGCAGACAGATCCAATGCATGCAAGTTTGCCAGACCCGCAGCCCCGGGTCCGATATTCTCACCTGTCGCAGTCAAAGCTTTCACCCCCAAAGCCTGTGCCATGCCAATGCCGCCGTCATTTGTAGCACTCCCGCCCAGACCCAGATAAATCTCCTTTGCACCCTTTTTCACAGCGTCGAGAATCATCTCGCCCGTACCGTAGCTTGATGCTGTATAGGGATCAAGATCTTCAGTCCGCAATAAGCTCAGACCGGAAGCTGCGGCCATGTCAATCACGGCCAGTCCATCAGCCAATGCGTATTCAGCAACAATAGTCTGTCCCAGCGGATCCTGTACTTCCAAACTGACACGCCCGGCCCCTAAAGTATCCCGGAGGGCTTCACTCGTACCTTCGCCACCATCAGCCACAGGCACTTTCAACACATTCAGGTCCGGTTTGAGGCTCTTCATACCTGCAGCCAAAAACTCCGCTACTTCCAGCGAACTGGCGCTTCCCTTAAAGGAATCACTGGCTATGACTATTTTCATTCTAAAAATCCTCTCTTTTTTGAAATACAAAGCAGGCTAAATAAACTTTGTGACTAAGGCCTATCCGGTACAGTTAATCGGTGTTTAGGATTTTTTGAAAAAGCGATAGGCCTTCTGTCAATTCTTTTTCAGTAGCCCCCGCAAAACCGATAATGAAATAATTTCTCATCATGGCAGCTTCTGTACTGGCTTCCTGACAAAAATCCGCAACAGTATTGATTTTTATGCCTGCCCTCCTCAGTGCCTGCAGTTTTTCCTTGGTCACATTTGTATTAACCCTGATAACCAGCGAAGTACCCGAATGATAATTGAACAGTTCATAGCCTTCTTTGATCAGCAGTTGCAGCAAGAGCTTGTTCTTTCTTGAATACAGGGTTCGCATGCGATTAACATGGCGCTCAAAGGATCCATCTTTAATAAACTCACACAAGGCTCGCTGGACAAAACCCGACACCGGACATTCACTACTGTAGTGGGCTTCATATTTTTCCAGAAGATCCTGAGGCAGGATCATAAAGCTGATGCGCAAGGCGGCAGCTACTGATTTGGAAAAACCGCTCATGTAGATAACGCGGTCACTGGAGTCAAGGCTTTTTAAAGAAGGAATTTTGCTGGACCTGTACTGGAACTCAAAATCATAGTCATCCTCGATGATATAGCGGTGGTTCGCCTTGGCAGCCCAGTTCAGGATTTCAATCCTGGCGTCAACCGGCATCACTGCACCAAAAGGAAACTGATGCGACGGTGTCAGGAAAACTACGGATACTGACTCAGGCAAAGTGTCCACGTCGACGGAATAAGTTACGCTGTGGCTTCTGTCGTCATAGTGAAGATGATTGATGGCCGTATACTTGCTGGAAGCGTGCAGATAGGAGGTTTTTCCAACCATATAACCGGGATTTTCCAAAGCAAATACCGGTGCACCCGGCAAGATATTTTCTAAGAGTGCAGTCAGCTGACTGATCCCGGTTGAAATAATAATACGGTGCGGGTCTACCTTTATTCCACGTGCGGATTCCAGATAGCGGGCGATCTCTTCCCGGAGCTCAAAAAGTCCCTTGGGAGGAGTATGGGCCAGTATTCCGGTATCTGCTCTGATGGTCTTGCGAAAGACCCGCCGCCAGTCTTCATAGGGGAAATGGGCTTCGTCGACACCTGATATCGAAAAATTATAAGTATAATCGGCCTCTTCCTCTGCCGGAACCGCTTCATCAGGATTGGGCAGGACCAGCAGATTATCAATCGACTTAACATAATAGCCCGACCGCTCTCTGGCATAGATATAGCCTTCGACCAGCAACTGCTGGTAGGCCTGGTTGACAGTATTGACACTCACTCCAAGTTCATCCGCCAGCGAACGGATGCCGGGCAATTTACTGTCTTCTGCCAGGTGCTGTTGGCGGATATGCTCTGCCAATTGTTCATAAATCTGCTTGTAGAGGGTCCCGTCCCGATCTAATTCAATGTACAGCATGTAAGAAAATCACTCCTCCGCTTTATTCTATATTAAAAAAACCTGTCAGCATTATTCCCGTCACATCTGTACCTATTTTGCAAGAGCATTCTGCTTCTTTTCATGGAAGCAGATTCAACTTAAGATAAAGATATAAAACTACTTTCAGGAGGGAAGATACATGGATATTTATAAAAAATTGTACGGTGGCGTGATTATGGACGTCACTAATGCCGAAGAAGCAAAAATCGCAGAAGCAGCCGGTGCAGTTGCAGTTATGGCTCTGGAACGTGTACCTGCAGATATCCGCAAAGATGGCGGTGTCGCCAGGACATCTGACCCGGCTATGATCGAGGCTATCGTCAAGGCGGTCGAAATACCGGTAATGGCCAAAGTCCGCATCGGTCACTTTGTTGAAGCTCAGATTCTGGAGGCCATAGGAGTAGATTTTATTGATGAATCTGAGGTCCTTACTCCGGCAGATCATGTCTACCATATTGATAAGAAAAACTTCAAGACTCCCTTTGTCTGCGGTGCCCGTAATCTTGGTGAAGCTCTGCGCCGCATCGCTGAAGGTGCAGCCATGATCCGCACCAAGGGTGAGGCAGGTACCGGTGATATCAGCCAGGCTGTTACCCATTTGCGTACTATCATGGCAGATATTTCACGTATTGCTGCAATGAGAGAGGATGAACTTTATGTAGCAGCCAAAGACCTGCAGGTTGATTATGAACTCTTGAAATATGTTCATGATGAGGAAAAACTGCCTGTTCTCAATTTTTCAGCCGGTGGCGTGGCAACTCCTGCTGATGCTGCCCTTATGCGCCAATTGGGAGCTGAGGGTGTCTTCGTGGGATCCGGCGTCTTTAAATCAACTGAACCGGAAAAACGCGCCAGGGCTATAGTGAAGGCTGTCGCCAACTACAATGACGCTCACGCTTTACTGGAAGTCTCCCGCAATCTGGGTGAAGCTATGGTGGGCATAAACATGGATGATTTGGACAAAAGTTTCGCAGGACGCTGACATAAAATTTTGAACTTGAAAACGGAGCGTGCAAGAAGGATTGCCCGCTCCGTTATTTTTATGTTTTAAAGATTATTTGGCTAAAACTTATGCTTCAAGCGCTGCATTAAGTCTGTCAACCAGTTCGTTGACATCAACACTGTGCACCATGGCAGCCTGCTCTAATGTTTCAGCCTGAGAAGCCGGGCAACCGAGACAGTGCATACCTACACTCATCAATATAGGAGCCAGACCGGGATCAAGTCTCATAATTTCACTAATCATCGTATCTTTTGTTATTTTTGCCATCAGAAAATCCTTTCATTACCCCAGCGGGCTTGAATTATTATTTTTTCGAAGACTCTGTGTAAGTGAAACAGTATTTCTTCACCAACTCAGTATCATTCATCTGTAAAGAAAACAATGTTTCATTTATCACGCTGTAGGATATATTAAGCCAAGAGATGAAACTATTAAAGTGGAAAGCTCATTTTCTTTACGGCATCGGTCCGGGATCCGATCCTGTAACCAGGTCTCCCTCATATGCAATTACACCTCCGGCATCTATAACGACGGAATAACCGAGTTCTCGCACTATTTTAGCTGCAGCAGCCGATCGATTACCGCTGCGGCAGTAAAGAAGTAAAACAGCTTCGCGGTCCGGGACCTTGTCAATAAGGCTGTCTGCAATCACTTCCGGCGGCATCAGGATGGCACCGCTGATATGTCCACCTGTATATTCAGCTTCAGTTCTCACATCAATTAAGAAGGCATTCTCTCCCAAATGCCAGGCAATCCTTTCAGCTGTGTTAGGATCAGTGACCACTTTCGCTTTTTCATTGATTAACTCTACAGCTTTGGCATCTGCTTGTGGAGGATAAGATTCTCTGATCGTATCGTTCATACTGATCAGGGCCAGACTGCCAATAGGGGGCTGGTCCAGTTTGTCGGGAAAAGAAATTGTGACCAGATCTCCGATTTGACGAGAAAATTCGTTATCTGAAATAACCAGATAAGAATTTGCTCTCAATCTGACAGCCTCTATTTTATTGTCATCTTTTCCACAGGCTACAAGGCTGAAGAGTAAGACCGGTACCAGCATAAGGATCAGATAAACTTTTTTGCGCATATTTTTGCCTCCCGAATTTTGTTTAAGAAGCTTTTGGGTTGTCAGTATACTATACTGGTTAGTGAATTTTTTTACAGGTGGCACAGTCCTTTAAATTCATCTCCAAGTAATATAGAATATATGAGAAATGCACACGGATCGCCGCGTCTGAGTCGCAACCGATCGTGGGTCCCGTGCGATGTGGCCCGTGAAACCCGTCAGATCCGGAAGGAAGCAGCGGTAAGCGATCAACCATATGCGCCGCGGGGAAGCCTGCCTCGGTTGTGACTCAGGAGCGGCGATTTCTATGGAAGCGAGGTCAGCTTGTCCACTAGCGAAAAATTGGCACTCTATCGTCAATGGCGTCCACAAAATTTTCGTGATGTTGTAGCCCAGGAGCAAGTCGTCTATCCTTTGCTGCAAAGTGTACGCAATGGGCGCTTTGCCCATGCTTTTTTATTTTCCGGCACCAGAGGTACAGGGAAAACTTCAGTAGCGAAGATTTTCGCCAAAGCAGTAAATTGCCTGAATCCGGATGATGGAAATCCCTGCAACGAATGTGAAATATGTGTAGCAGCAAATAATGGCTCTCTGATGGATATACAGGAAATTGATGCTGCGTCCAACAACGGAGTTGATGATGTACGACGGCTGACATCGGAGATTATTTTCTCCCCTGTCCTGGCCCGATACAAAGTTTACATAATTGACGAAGCTCACATGCTTTCGCAACAGGCTTTCAATGCTTTGCTGAAAACTCTGGAGGAGCCTCCGGCTCACGCTGTTTTTATTCTGGCGACAACTGAACCGCATCGCATACCTGCAACAATTATGTCCCGCTGCCAGCATTATGAATTCAGGCGTATCAAGCAGAGTGACATCGTCCGGCGTCTGCGACTAATATCTGATGAGCTTGGACTAAGCATCACCGACGACGCTCTTTCTGTTATTGCCCAGCTGGCAAACGGTGGCATGCGTGATGCCATCAGTCTACTGGATCAGCTGCATCAAATGCCTGGCGAAATCGGGCGTGATGATGTCCTGCAAATGGCAGGGCGGGTTCCTGATCAGTTCTTGCATTCGGTAGCTGCAGCCATCCTGGACTATGACGCCGATACACTCCTAAGTTCCATTCAGGAACTGGTAATGAGCGGACGTGATCTGACACGATTCCTGCTTGACCTTTCCGCTTATATGAGAAATCTTTTGATTGTTAAAGTGTCCCGTGATCCTGCAGAGCTGATCCAAATGACAAGTGGAGGTCTGACCAGACTAAGTGAACTGGCAGACTGCTTTTCGACCGAGCTGATAAGTGATGGTATTGCCTCTCTGGCCAGGCTCAATTCAGAGCTCCGTTTTTCGCCGGACATCCGCACCAGCCTGGAAATCGGCTTGCTGGCTCTGGCTTCACGACTTGGCGGCGGGCATCTTGCACCCGTCAAAAGTGTGGTTGAAAAAGCTCCTGAAGTGAAGGTAAGTCTTGTACAGGAAACTCCTGCCCGGGAAGAGGCAAGTCAGCCTGAAGTAATTATCGAGGCGGAAATTAAGCAAACTACAGAGAAAACTGATTCTGTTTTGGAAAAAGAAGAAGCAGAATCTTCTTTGGCTTATGAGGATGAAACTTTGCGGATCTGGCAGGATGTCCTGGAGGCTATAAAAGAAGAGCATCTGATGGACCTCTCACTGATGGCACGCCCTGCGAAAGTCAGCCGTAAGGATAAGGTCTGGACTCTGGCTTTTGATCATTCCCTGAAGGGCCAGCATGCCTGTACCAGCGAAGCTGAGTCGCGTGAAATAATTCGCAGGATTCTGGCAGACAAGCTGGGCGAAAGTGTTCAGCTGGAGGTTATCCTCGAGGATGAAGCCGATGCAAACGCGGTTTCTGCTGAGGAAGACTGGGTTTTAAAATTAAAGAAAATTACTGATAAAAGATCAATCCCTCTTCATATTGATGAGGAATTATTAAAAGGAGGAAGCAATTAATGGCAAGAGGACGAGGCGGATATCCGGGTGGCGGCGGCAGACAGCGCGGCGGTGGTGGCGGTGGGAACCAGATGGACCAACTGATGCGACAGGCTCAGCAGATGCAGGAAGAACTGGCCAAAGCGCAGGAAGAAACAGCTGAAATGACTGCTGAATCAACTGCAGGCGGTGGTGTTGTGCGTGCAGTCGTCGGGGGGAATCATCAAATCCTGGAACTTGAGATCAATCCTGACGTAGTCGATGCAGAGGACGTAGAAATGCTGCAGGACCTGGTCAGTGCAGCAATAAATGATGCCATGCGCCAGCTGGATGAAAAAGTCGAAGCACGCATGTCACAGGTAGCCGGCGGCAACTTAAACTTCCCCGGTTTTTAAACGATGGCAATGCGCTTTAGTCCTGCAATCACCCGTTTGATTGCAGAATTCAATAAGTTGCCGGGTATTGGCGCCAAAACAGCCCAGCGCCTGGCATTTCATATTCTGTCCCAGGATAATGACCAGGCTCTGGCTTTAGCTGATGCAATCAGAGATGCCAGACAGGGTGTCACACTCTGTTCAGAGTGCTGCAACTTAACCGAGGATGATCCCTGTGATATCTGCAAATCTCAGAACCGGGACCGCAGTGTTGTCTGTGTAGTGGAGAACCCCCGGGATGTGGCAGTTATGGAGCGGGTGCAGAACTATGACGGACTCTATCATGTCCTTCACGGCGCTATTTCCCCAATGGAAGAAATCGGTCCTGAAGACATCAAACTGCGTGAACTCCTGCAAAGACTGCAACAGCATCAGGAAATCACAGAGGTCATTCTGGCGATGAATCCCAGTATTGAGGGGGAAGCAACAGCCCTCTATATTGCACGGCTTTTGAACAGGGCAGGTATTAAAACGACCCAGCTTTCACACGGCATCCCTATGGGAGCTGATTTGGAATATGCTGATGCAGAAACCCTGAGCAGGGCTTTAAAGAACAGACAGGAGTTGTAAGGCTCATGGATGAAAAAACAAAGGTTGGTTTCGATGCTGTGCGTGAGCGCTTTTCACGTTATATAGCGATTGATACCCGGTCGGATCCGCAGAACAGTGAGGAGACACCCAGCAGTCCGGGGCAGATGAATCTGGCCCGCCTGCTTTATCAGGAACTTCTGGATATGGGTCTGGAAGCCTATCTCGACGAGGACCACGCCTATACCTACGGACGTCTGTCAGCTAACAGGTCAGGCCTTCCCGCAATCGGCTTTTTAGCTCATCTGGACACATCTCCTGATATGGCCGGGGTTACAGAAAAGCCTCAGATCTTTACCTACGAAGGCGGAGACATTCGTCTGAATGATGAATTCAGTATCGAAGTCGACAGCTTTCCTTTTTTAAATGACCTGGTCGGTGAAGAAATAATAACAAGTGACGGCACTGCTTTACTGGGGGCTGACAATAAGGCAGGCATTGTTGCCATCATGGAGGCGCTGGACTACCTGATAGCACATCCGGAAATCGGACATGGAGACATTTCAGTAGCTTTCACGCCTGATGAAGAAATCGGACACGGAGCCTCTTTGCTGGACCTGGACCGTTTCAATGCTGACTTTGCCTACACTATGGATGGCGGGCCGATCGGCGATTTCAACTATGAAACCTTCAACGCTGCCGGCGCTAGAATCAAGATCCAAGGTCGCAACGTTCACCCAGGCACTGCCAAGCACACAATGATACATGCCGGCTTGATCGGAATGGAATTGCATAGCCTGCTCCCGGCAGGAGAAAGGCCGGAGTGGACTGATGGCCACGATGGCTTCTATCTGCTGACTGATTTTAACAGCACAGTAGAAGAGGCAAGTCTCGAATATATTATTCGCGACCATGACAGTAACCTTTTCCGGGAAAAGAAGAAATTACTGAAAGACATCGTAGAGTTTTTGAATAAAAAATACGGGCAGAGACTGAGTCTTGAAATCGAGGACTCTTATTACAATATGTTGGACCTGATCCGGGAATCCGGGCATGTAATTGAACTGGCCCGTAAGGCTATGAAGGAGCTGGATATTGAGATCAGCGAAGAACCCATCCGGGGCGGGACTGATGGAGCACAATTGACTTACCGTGGTCTGCCCTGCCCTAATATTTTTGTCGGCGGCTACAATTACCACGGCCGTTATGAGCTGGTTCTGACACGCGGCATGGCTTTGGCAGCTGACCTCATTGTTAAAATTGCTGAGCTTAACGCAGCACAATAACACTGATCGTTAGAATTCTGAGTATAAAAAAAGATGGCCACAAACCCGGCCATCTTTTGCATTATATTTTAAACAAACTTACCTGTTGATAATCAGGGTATCTTCGGGCCGGCACATATTAAGGTAATCGCGTGCTATGCCCTCGATGTATTCGTCTGAATCCAGCATAGCATATTTCCTATTGAGATAATCATATTCTTCATACAAGGAATCCATCTGACGCTGGAGCTGTTCCTGCTCCAGATTCAAGCGCTGGTATTCTTCTTCCTGTTGAAAATATAGATTGGTGCAGACTGCAGTTATCAGTACAAAGATAACTCCCAAACATATACGAAGAAGGTAGGCACGCGTATTACGATTGCGTGCTTTGTTTGCTCCGGGCAAATTTCCACTTTTATTTGCCAGTCTCGCCATTACTGATCTCCTGTCGTATAGACATCTATCCTAGTTTAAGCTAATGGTAAAGGAGTTTGTTCGGTTTTGCAAGTACCGTCCGGTGCAATTATTCTGATTTAAGAAAAATATAATTCCCCTGTTATCTAAATGTTATCTGCCTGCTAATCTGTTTCCAGCAATTCATAGAGTGTTTCGGCTTCTTCTTTACGGACCGCGGGACGCAAATCCAGCACCCGTGCCCTGGTCTTCCTCTGCCCGAAGCCGATCTCCAGTATATCACCGATTTTAAGTTCCGTACCCGGTTTGGCCTTCACACCGTTAACCGTGATTCTGCCGGCATCAGCTATCTCCTTGGCCACGGTCCGGCGCTTAACTATACGTGACACTTTCAGAAATTTGTCTAACCTCATTTGTCTCCCTACTCTTTCTCACGTCGCTTGGCTTCATCCCAGAAACTGTCCAGGACTTCCAGCGACAATCCGGAGTCCAGGTCAATACCGTTCTCTGCAGCTATCTCCTCCATGCTCCGGAAGCGACGGATAAAGTTTTCCGAGCTGGCTGTCAGTGCTGACTCGGGCTCAATCTGATTCAGCCGCAGAAAATTTACCAGCGCAAACAGCAGGTCACCTGCTTCAGCCTGAATTGCCCGCTCAACCTCCTTGTCCTGTGAGGGGATCGCGGCAAGCTCCCGCCGTGACAACTCCTGTTCCAGCTCGGTGAGCTCCTCCAGCATCTTTTCGCGTGCCCCCACCGGTGACGGCCAATCAAAACCGATTTTGCCTGCGCGCTTCTGCAGTTTGGCAGCCCGCATCAGAGCCGGCATGGATCTGGGGACATCAGTCAGCATTTGAGATGTCTTTTCATAGTTCCGCTCCAGTTTTTTATTCCTGGTCCAGGTGTCCAGCCCTTCTTCTGCAGTCAGGGCAGTGTCATCACCGAAAAGATGCGTATGCCGGGAAATCAGTTTTTTCGAAATGCCGGTCACAACATCCGAGAAGTCAAAGGCCCCCCGCTCTTCTGCCATTCCGGCATGAAAGACGACTTGCATCAGAACGTCACCCAGCTCCTCACACAGTTCCGCATCATCCTGCAGTTGAATGGCATTAACTGCCTCATAAGCTTCTTCCAGCATATTTTCCTGAATGGATGCATGATCCTGAGCACGGTCCCAGGGGCAACCTTCTTCACTGCGTAAAAAAGCCAGCAGGCCGAGCAAATCCTCAATATTATAAGTATCCTTCGCTTGGAAATCCTTATCCTTCGGATCAATCATATGGATCAAATCCTCCCTCAAATATCATCTAAACACAAATTCATTTACGTCATTAAGTATAGCGATCTTATGTGTCTTGTGTTGCCCGAGTTTTATTCTATAATGGTTCAGCATCAAATCCTTGACAAGGGATGCAATTTTACATAATAAAGCACTTACACAAGAGGAGATAAATATATGTCAAAAAAGCCCCTGCTGCTGCTCTCAACCGACCGTAACAACCCCTGGAACAATTTAGCCCTTGAAGATTATCTCATGGGTCTTTGCGAAAGTGATGCTGATGACTCTGACGAAAGGCGCTACAGCGCAATTCTCTATCTCTGGCAAAACACCAATACCATTGTTATCGGCAGAAACCAGAATGCCTGGGCGGAATGTCGCTGCACGCTCCTGGAAGATGAAGGCGGGTATCTGGCACGGCGAAGCACGGGCGGCGGAGCGGTCTACCATGACCTGGGCAATCTGAATTTCTCTATAATTCTGCCTCAGTCGGAACTTGATCTTGACCAAAGTTTTAAAGTAATCCTGGACGCTGTTTTAGACTTGGGCATTGAAGCCGAGCGAAGCGGCCGCAACGATATTCTGATCGGAGGGAAAAAATTCTCCGGCAATGCCTTCCGCTTTTCCCACGGCGTAGGCCTGCATCACGGAACCTTGATGCTGAATTCCGATTTTGAGCGTCTGGTGCATTTCCTCACGGTTTCCGACGTCAAACTCAAATCCAAAGCTATTGCTTCAGTTCGTTCGCGCGTCGGCAACTTGCGAGACGTCCGGCCCGATCTGACACTGACGGAACTGGCGGAAGCTGTCAATAAATCCTTTGTTGAACGTTATGCAAAAGGGCGGGAAATCGAAAAACTGGGGATAGATGAGTTTGCCGGTGACGATAGGCTGGCTGCATTGGAGGAAAAATATTCTTCCTGGGACTGGCGCTACGGCAGGACTGTCCCCTTTGACATGGAGATAGAGACAGGCCGCTTAAGTTGGGGCGAGGCCAAACTCGGTTTCGAAATTAAGCAGGGAAAAATTGAAAACGTCGTCGTCTACAGCGATGCGCTCGATGGGGATTTTATTGATGATATAGCTAAGGTCCTGGTCGGGGCGAGGCTGGATGCAGACGACATGACCGGCCGTCTGCATCAGGTGGTCGATCGGGGAGTGGAGATACTCACTCCCCGGCAGAACATGGTTGAGGACCTGATCAATACTATAAGAAGCAGGCTCTCCTAGTTAAACATTGACTCCGGTACCCAGACCAGGGCAAAAGCCTTGACAGCAATATCGCGCTTCAATGGTTTAATCAAGACTGTTTTCACATTGTCGGCTACATTGTCGTAGACTGCGGCCATATCGCTCAAAGCCTGCTCCATCTCTGCGTCAAGTGCCGTTTTCTCGTCGGTCAGCCGCTTGAGAGCATCTTCTGCACGGACAATGTCCTCTGCCTGCCTCTTTGAGCGGCTTGCACTTTTGGCAGCAGTACCGGCCCTGCCGACTGAAGATTGCGTGACCAGCGACTTGCCCAGGAAGGCGCCGAGAACAGCTGAACCGAAAGATATGGCAGTCTGCCTCTTGGCATCCTTGGACTGCTCGGTCTCACGGTCAATTTTCTCTTCGGCCTTGATTATTTTCCCTTCCAGAGTTTTGTATTTTTTATCGTACTGGTCCCGGACCTTGTCCAAAGCAGCGTCACGATTCTCACGGGCTGCTAACTGAACACGGGCGACGAAATCACGCTCCGTTTCCCCGGGCTCTGAAAACATCTTCAGTTCCGGGTGGGTATAGTAGTCCAGAGTATCGGTTCGATATGCATGGTCTACCGCCTGCTTCTGCCACTGGGTATAACTGGTTTTCTTACGTGCATCAGCCGGTAAAGACGCATATCTTGCGTTCACCGGAGGCTGGTCTTCACTGTCGATTTCATCCGGTTCAAAAAGCTTTGATTCATTCCAGTCAACTGTCAGCAGACCTTCTCTCACCGGAGTTAGGCGCAGCAACTCGCGGTCCTCACTGATCGAATGTTTTTCATTATCGTAATGAATACTGAGGTATGCGAGCAAGGCAGGCGTATATTTTTCGCCGGCAAAAGAGTTTCCATACAGGTAGTGAACAGGAATTCCGGCTGCCCCGATCGGAGCCTGGGTAATCTCGCCGTTTTGAACCTCAACTTCTTGAACAGGCAGGTCCTGTGTTAACACGGTGGCTGCCTGAACCGGAACTGCTGTTGTCTCCGGAACTGCAACTCCAACAGACGGCGGGACAGGAGCAGCAGGCAAAGCTTGACGGGCAAGCAGGGCAGTCTGTTCTCTGGTCAGAGGTCCCGCCAGATAGGACATGCAGAATCGGGTCGTAAACAAGGTCGGCTCTTTCTCCGAGGGCCGGCGTAGCAGGAACTCCCGCTTCTCCAGATTAGCTATCGTTTCCGAAAGGCTGCCGCGCTCAAGACCGACGTGAGCTGTGTCCACCATTCCTTCCAGCAAGCGTGAACGGTCACGTTCAGTGGAAAGACGGCCGATAAACCAGCTGCCTATATTGGAAAGGCCTTTGTAATCCAGATCAGCCGGATTTTGTGTAGCCAGAACCATACCAAGTCCATAGGCACGGGCCTGCTTGAGCAAAGTCAGCAGGGGCAACTTGGACGGGGGATTTGCGACCGGTGGGAAATACCCGAAAATTTCATCCATATAAAACAGTGCTCTGAGGCTGTCTGTTCCCTGCTTGCTACGCATCCAGGCGATCATCTGGTTCAGCAGTAATGTCAGGAAAAACATGCGTTCAGCGTCTGACAGATGCGCCAGTGACAGGATCGACAGGCGCGGTTTGCCCTCAGCTGTGTAGAGCAGGTTGTCAATATTCAGCGGTTCACCCTGCAAAAAACTGGCGAAGGAAGGAGATGCCAGAATAGAATTAAGCTGCAGGGCCAGGTCAAACCGGTTTTTCTCGGGGAAAAAAGATTCAATATCCATGACCCCGATAGTCTTAATCGGCGGATTCTGCACAGCCTGAATCAGGTGAGGCAGGTCAACTGCTTTGCCCTCACTCCAGCGTTGGCGGATTATTTCTGACAGAAAGACATGTTCCCGGCTTTTGATCGGATCCGCTTCGATGCCGATCAGATGCAAAACACTGCTGCTGGCTGAAACAACCATGTCATTGACGATTTCCATGTCCTGTTCCGAAGGTGCGTTGAAAAGTCCCTCTACAGACAGTGGCCTGCCGAAGAGGCCGCCCGGAGTGTAAAGAGCAAAATCACTTCGCTCCCGCATCACGCGTATACGGTCTCCGGTTTGCGCTGAGGCAGTCAGACCGGTTCGCCAGGCATCAGCTTTTTCTTCCGCCAATTCATCTGCCGTAATACCTCTGGCTTTAGCTTCGCTTTCCTGTACCCAGGGTCGGAACTCTTCAGCTGTGAGGCCGGGAAAAGATAAGAGCAGGTTACCCATATCTCCCTTGGGGTCGACAATGATGGCGGGAATGCCATCCATGGCAGCTTCCTCCAGCATGGCAATGCCGAGGCCGGTTTTACCGCTGCCGGTCATGCCTACGCAGATCGCATGAGTTCTCAACTCCCGGGAGTCAAACAACATGAAATCGGGACGACCATCGCCATCACGATCCTCAGCGACTGTTCCTAAGTAAAATTGTCCAAGTTTCTCATATTCCATATACGTCTCTCCTGATAAAAACTGAGCGCGGCTACTGCCGCGCTCATCTTCAACATCATAAGTTCCTTAGCCAAGGACTCCGCTGGCTTCCAGGGCTTCCAGAGTGGGTTTGCTCTTTACAGAGCTTCCTGCAGCCGCCAGAGCATTCTTTGTATCTTTAAGACCGTTACCGGTAACAATAACGGTTACTGTCTCGTCCGGCTTGATTATACCTTGCGCCAGAGCGGCTTTGATTCCGGCTGTACCGGTAACACCGGCGGGTTCTCCGTAGATGCCTTCGGTACGTCCCAGCAGACTCATGGCTGCAAGAATCTCCTCGTCAGGCACTGCGACCCACCGTCCGCCTGAATCCGCTACTGCACGCTGGGCTTTGACAATGTTCCGCGGTACGCCGACAGAAATGGAGTCGGCCAGGGTGTTCTCCTCAGTCGGAATCAAAGGTTTGCATTCGCAACCTGCATCAAAGAAAGGTGAACATCCGGTTGACTGTACTCCCAGAATTTTGGGAATGCGATCAATCATGCCCATTTGAAAGAGGTCATAGAAACCTAGATATACTCCGCCGACAGTGCAGCCGTCACCTACCGAAAGTACAACCCAGTCAGTCGGTTGCCAGTTCAATTGCTCAGCTATTTCGAGCGAAACGGTTTTCTTACCTTCTGTCATGACCGGATTAATACCGGCATTGCGGTTAAACCAGCCATATTTTTCGATAGCCATTTTAGAAAGATCAAAAGTATCCTTGTAATTGCCGATGACGGAAACCACGCGGGCTCCGAAAATCAGCATCTGGGCCAGTTTGCCTTCCGGGGCGCGTTCAGGAACAAAAATAACGCTCTTCAGACCCATACGGGCAGCGTTTCCGGCACAGGAGGAGGCGGCATTCCCGGTTGAAGAACAGGAGATTGTGTCATAGCCCTGCTCAATAGCCTTGGCTACGGCAACGGCGCTGGCACGGTCCTTCAGAGAGGCAGTCGGGTTCAAGCCGTCGTCCTTGATGTAAAGTTTCTTCAAACCCAGTTCATCGCCCAGACGCAAAGACTCATACAGCGGTGTCCAGCCCACCCGCAAAAAGGGTGTATAATCCCGGTCCTGCAAGGGCAGGAAAGCCTTGTAGCGCCACATGCTGTTCGTATGGTCCTGAGCCAGACTCTCACGCGAGACATTTTTCTTGATTTCATCATAATCATAGAGAATATCGAGAATGCCTTTCTCACCGCAGTCAGGGCAGGTCAACATTTCAGCATCGTAGGGGTATTCCTTGTGGCAGAGCGTACATTTATACGATCTGACATGCGGAATCACGGCTTGTTGCTTATTGGTCATTTAGTGGCCTCCTTCTTATTAAAAGCAGCCTGCAGAAGTGTAGTTGCAGGTTTTTATGATTTGGAAATAGTCTACCATATCGTCTTCAGGGAATTACATAAATCCTCCCCTCCTATGCTAGGATAAAAGCCTATGAAGCCGGATCAGATTAAAAGAACAAAAAACCCTCTGTGTCGCACTGCCGCAATTCTGGCTGGAGGCAAGAGCTTGCGTATGGGAACGGATAAACAGGTTCTTAGCAGGGACGGGCAAATCCTGGTCCATAGTCTGATCAAACAAATGGAGCCTTACTTTGACGAAATCATTATCGTGACAAAGTCGGCAGGCCTTTATCAGGGGCAAAATGTTTTGCTGACGCGGGACAAATTGCCTTCCCGCGGCCCCCTGAGCGGTATCCATGCAGCTCTCACGGTCGCAGCTTCCCCTTATATTTATCTTGCAGCCTGCGATATGCCTGAATTCGAACCCGGGCTATTAGAACTTTTATTGGAAGAATTGAGCTCCTGCCACCCTTGCAGCGGCATAGCTGTAGAGCGGGAGTTTCGAAGCAGAGACGGCAGCCTGCGCCTGCGCCCTGAAATCTTCCATGCTATCTATGCAAAAAGCCTACTGCCGGTCCTGAGAAAACAGGTTCTGGCTCAGCGGAGCAAAGTAGAACATTTCATGCGTGAAACCGGCTTTCATTTTTTAAAGGAAAAAAAAGTCCGGCAGATTTTGCCGGACTGGTCTGTCTTTACCAACATCAATACGCCGGAAGAGGCCTCTGCTGCAGGCCTGGATCCACCGGCAGCTACTGATTATTTCTCATAGCGTTCAACCGATTCCTCATAAAAGCTCTTGTCGCTGAAGTAGTCGATCTGCATGGCCTGACGCACACGCTCCACTGTCTTTTGTGCCTTGGCGGAAGCTACCAGGCTGGCATCTTCCAGGATCGCAATAACTTCAGGTATGCGCTCTTCCCAATAGGCCCTACGCTCGCGGATAGGTGTCAAAATATCTTCCAGGACCTCAATCAGGAAACGCTTCACCTTGACATCGCCGAGGCCTCCCCGCTGATAGTGGGCTTTTATCGCATCGAGATCTTCATACTCAGGCCAGAAACGCCTGACATGTTCAGTTGAGGCAAAGGCATCGAGATAGGTGAAGACGGTGTTGCCCTCTACTTTTCCGGGATCTTCTACA
>WPCH01079967.1_pt1 | contig 22736 bp, 20 predicted proteins | sample 5399881 | NCBI WGS metagenome assembly WPCH01 (sample SAMN12869468, study PRJNA574797) | sludge metagenome | isolation source: wastewater treatment of pH5 | place: China:Beijing | collected 2019-05-20
ACAATTACATTTTCTCCTCTTCTGTCAAAACGTTCGGCAAGGATTCTACCTACCTTTCCTCCACCAATAATAAGAATTTCCATAGGGATTACCTCCAGCATTTCTGCCACTTTTTTTGATAGGCTTCCACTCAAAAAGACCGTAATAATAACCGTAAGAAAAACAAGCCCTACAAGGCTCTGCCCACCCAGAATTCCCATAGAATCAAGTTTGATTGCAAAATAAGTCGCAACCGAAGTCGGGACAACACCCCTGGGCCCGATAAAGGACAGAAAAAGTTTCTCGTTTGTGCGGACCTGAGAGTTCCACATGGAGATGAAAACCGCCATAGGGCGGATAACAAATACGAGAAGCAATACAAGGACTATCCCGCTTACCCCTATTCTCTGGATATCTTCAAATTCAAGCATTGCCGCAAGCAGGATAAAAATAAGGGAGAGCATCACAGTAACAATATCGCCTTTGAACTCCTTGATAGTCTCCTTGTAAGGGAACTCCGAAGTCCCAAGTATGATCCCGAAGATAGCTACCGCCAGAATTCCGGACTCATTACCCAGGCATTCTGAAAGGACGAAACAGGCAAATACCGCAGTCAGGGAAACCAGCCTTACAGTCTGCTTGCTGAACGCTATCTTCCGGGTGAAAAACCATCTGAGGGCAAACCCGCTCAAAGACCCCAGCGCAATTCCTATCCCTAACCTGTAAAAAATAAAGATTACAGCATCAGTCCCGGAAAGTTCTGCTGCAACCCATTCAAAGACCATGGCAGCAAGGATTACACTTGCAGCATCATTCAGCACCCCCTCAAGTTCAAGAATTTTACCAAGCCTGTGGCTAATCTGGATATTTCTGACAATAGGAGTTATCACTGTGGGTCCTGTTGCAGTGACGAGGGCTCCGAATAGGGCTGCAATTTCAAGAGGGATATCTATCAGAATACTGGTCAGGGCTGTGGTCCCCAGAAAGGTCACAAGGACCCCTATTGTTGTCAGTTTGAGGACACTTTCCTGAACCATCCTTATATGCTTAAGGTCAATATGGAGCCCTCCATCAAAAACAATCACGGATATTGAGATTGCCACAATGGCGCTCAGCCCTTCGATATAGAGTGAAGGGTCAAGCAGATTGAGGACTTCGGGCCCGGCAATAATTCCTTCGATCAGCAGAAAAATGATAAAAGGGAGCCGAAAATAGTAACTGAGTGCCCTTGCGGCAAGAGACATAACGAGCACAGAAACTACAAGCCCAAGTAAGAGTATAGGATCAAGCATGAGACTCCCTGCAAAGATGTATTACTCACTAAAAGATTAGGGGAACATCAGGGATAAATTAAACGGAAGGATATCAAAGAATATCACCAAAAAAACATAAAATATCTGATGATTATGCATATTAAATCATACGATTTTTCATAGAGGTCCGGATCCCGACTGTTGGAAGCTCCCGAAAAGTTTCTTCCCGGAACTCCATTTTAAAAGAATGAGATATAAATTTAGCCTGTTATGAAAGGATTCATAAAACATCCGGTTTTTATTTTAACCTGATTTTTTAAGATATTCCGGAGTTAAGCGTTTTTCCAGTGCTGAAAAGAAAAAGTCAAGGAAAAGGGCTATGAGTATGACAGGGAGGGTCCCTGCAAGTATTTTGCTGGTATTAAAGTTTGTAAGTCCTTCGAAAATCATGGACCCCAGGCCCCCACCACCTATAAGGGCTGTAAGGACCGCAATGCTGTTGGCAAGGATAGCTGCAAACTTTATGCCCGCAAAGATGGCTGGATAAGCATTTGGGAGCCTTACATATCTGAGAACCTGAAAATCGGTCATCCCTATGCCTTTTGCGGAGTCCAGCAGGGCAGGGTCCACGTTGAAAAGGCCTATGTATGTATTTTTGACTATGGGGAGCAATACCCTTAACATTATGGCTATAACAGCTGGAAAAAAACCAATCCCGATTAAAGGCACAACCACAGCCACGACCGCAAAGCTGGGAACTGCCTGAACAAGGTTGGAAAACCTCATTACGAGAGAAGCAAGTTTTGCATTATAGAGGGACAGGAATATCAGAGGAACGGACACAAGGGCTCCGACAAGAAGAGCCGTATAAGCAAGGAAAAGGTGTTCAAGCGTTGCCTCAAGAATTTCTGCAGTTATGACCATGTCCCGTACCTCGCTTTAAGAATTTTTTCTATTATACCTGCTATTCCGTCCAGAAGCACTGCAAGAAGCCCCACCCAGGCACCCGTAACAAGGATTGTGCCCATATCATACAGTTGAATTCCGTTCTGAAGGGCAGCCCCAAGCCCGCCTGCAGCAATCAGACCTCCAAGGGTTACAACCCCCATTGTAAATACGACCGCAATCCTGACGCCTCCGGCAATCAGAGGCAGGGAAAGGGGAAAACGGACTTTGAAAAGGACTTCTCGGGGAGTCAGTCCCAGGGCTTCGGCAATTTCTATGTATTCTCTGGGCACGTTTGAAAGGCCTGTATAGGTATCTCTGGCAATAGGGAGGATAGAATAGAGGATAGAAGCAACTATTGTCGGTGCAGCACCTATCCCGAATATGGGAAGCAGAAGGACAAGCAGAGCCACATCAGGGACTGTTTCTACCACGTTCAGGCTGTTAAGGACGGGGCCTGCAAGTTTCTGGTTCCTGTAGGTAAGAACTCCTGTGACTACACCAATAAGGATAGAAAAAAAGAGGGCAAAGAAAAACATGTAGAGATGTTCAACTGTGCGGAGGGAGAGCATCTGAGTGTTCCAGACTCTTATTATTTCTGCAGTGAAATCGTTAAGACCTTCAATAATCATACGATCACCTCAAGTGGTATATGCTCCTGTACCTCTGCACGTGGTTTGATTTTAAACTGGATCATCTCTTCAGTATGCGGGTAATTATTTTTGCTATCACTGTGGGGAAGGGCTCAGGCGGTAAGCCAGGAAATAAAGAAGTGGCGTCCAGCCAGCCTCATAGAGAAAGTATCTCATGTTTCTGGCAGGCTGCTGTGTTTCACCTTGATCGCTACTGAAAAGGCTCGAAGTAAACTCAAATAAGATTCTGGAGAACCCGGTCCGAAAAAAGGACACCGACAGGTTCGTTATCTGCGACTACAAGCCCCATAGATTCTCCTCTGGATTTGAGCTCTGTAAGGGCTTCGAGAAGCGGAGCCCCGGAGGAGAAAAGGGGGAGGGGCTTTATGGCTTCTTTAAGTTCTCTCCCTTCAGATCTGGCTTTCAGGACATCGTTTAAACCAATCCGTCCAGAAATTTCCGGGGACGTGACAAAAGCAAGTTCAAGCCCGTTCCTCACTATAAGGTCAAGGGCAGTTTCTGCAGGCATTTCGGGGTCCAGAGTTAATTCTCTATTAATAGGCTGCATCATGTCACCGGCCTTCAGTGCATCTATATGCCTGTACTTCCTTTTTGAGTCCGCGATTTCAGCAACAAGGTCACTGGCTGGCGAAAAAATCAATTCTTCGGGGGTCCCGACCTGAACGAGCTCGGTATTATTCATAATTGCAATCCTGTCTCCAAGCCTGAATGCTTCGTTAATATCGTGCGTGACAAAAACAATGGTTCTCCCAAGCTCTTTTTTTATCCTGAAAAACTCATCCTGAAGCTGAGTCCTGAGGAGAGGATCAAGCGCGCCGAAAGGTTCATCCATAAGAAAAAGAGGAGGGTCCATAGCCATTGCTCTCGCAAGCCCGACCCTCTGCTGCTGGCCTCCGCTCAGTTCATGAGGGTAGCGGTCCATAAAACTCTCAGGAGGAAGGGAAACAAGGCTTAGCAGTTCACTCACTCTTTTTCTGATCCTCTCTTCTTTCCAGCCTTCAAGTTTAAGGAGCAAGCCGATATTTTCCGAGATCCTTAGGTGAGGGAGTAGCCCGATATTCTGGATCACATAACCGATATTCCGCCTCAGGCGGACAGGGTCAAACTCTCTTGTATCGATCCCATTTATAAACACTGCACCGGAGTCAGGCTCTATAAGGCGGTTTATGGTCCTTATAGCCGTTGTCTTCCCCGAACCGCTCCTTCCTATAAGAATAAGGAGTTCTCCTCCCTTGATTTCCAGGTTCAGGTTTTTTACGGCAAAATGCTCCCCGTATTTTTTTGTAATATTCTCAAGTCGGACTGAATCTATCCGGTCAAAAAGTTTTGTGAATGACATGGGCAGAGCCTTAACATGCGGTGTTCAGGAAGATATCAGGCCTTCTTCTATCAGGTAATCCCTGGCAATATCTTTTGCAGACCTGCCTTCAATGTCATATTCTCCATTAAGGCGCCTCATGGTGTCCTGGTCAATCCTGCCGTTAAGCTGTGAAAGTGCCTCCATGGCTTCTGGATTATCCTCTGCAAAGGACTCGGTAACAAGAACAACGGCATCGTAAGGAGGAAGAGCGTGCTTATCGTCTTCAAGCACTTTCAGGCCGTAGAGGTCGTTTCGGGTATCCGTGGTATAAGCGCTTATAGCATCAACCTCATTGTTCTCCATAGCTTCGTACATTATGCCCGGAGCCATTGAATTGTAGTTTTTGAATGAAAATCCGTAAACGCGGGCAAGCTGCGGAAGCCCGTCTTCTCTTGTGGCAAACTCCGGGTCAGTGCCCACCGACATTTCCGAAGCATAGGGCTCAAGGTCACTTATCGTGTTTATTCCCTGGTTTTCAGCCCATTCCCTGTCAACAGCTATAGCGTAGGCATCTTCAAATCCCAGGCTTGATGCGATTACTACTCCATCGCTTTCAAGCATGCCCTTTTCTGACTCTTCATATACCACTTCAGGGTCCCACTCCTCAAGAGGCGGTTTTTTCAGGATCTGGCTGTAAATTGTCCCTGTATATTCAATATAGGACTGGATGTCTCCTTTTTTCAAAGCCTCGTAGTTTACAAGCGTGCCTCCGAGGTTCTCTTTGACCTCAGTATCATACCCCTGCTCTTCGAGCAAAAGCGAAACCATATGAGCAGTAATATAGGATTCCTGGAAAAGTTTTGTTCCTATCACAACTTTTTCTGCAGGCTGCGTATTATTCTCTCTATTTTGATTATTTTCCGCGCAGCCGCTGAAAAAAAGAGAGGCTGCAAGCAGCAGGACTATAATAAAGCGAAATTTCATTTGATTCCCCCCTCAGTATCCGACTCCCGGTCAGTATCTATTTTCCTTTAAATAAATCAGCGGATTTATTTGTAGATTTACTGTCGATGGTAGTTATAGCTTCTTATGAGCAAAAAACTTATAAAGTACTGCAAACGGAAACCGTTTAAATATATGATATACCTGTTGTAAAGGATTATATTAACCTGTTTCTGGCCCTTCCTATACTACCTGATATAAAGCAGACACTTCATTCGGTTCATTAAAGCTATCTCAGGACAGAAACTGTCTTTATGGGCCTGAAAACCGCGTGAAAAAAGCTGAAAAATACAGATAATATTCTAATCATGTTCGAAAAAACAGCAGAAACTTACTTTATATTTTAGAAGAGAAAATCACTGCTTTTTATATATATTTTTCTCCTTTTGTTTAACCGCTTTTCATTTGTATATTATATACAATGTCTTTAAAGAGTCATTTTGTATAAATATAGTTTTATATATTAATCCATCAGGTTTTGAAGGGAATGTATAAATTCTAAAAAATGTTTTTTAACTCTATGAAAGCTATTATCCTCGCAGCAGGGGAAGGACTGCGCTGCAGGCCTCTTACACTTACTCGTTCCAAAGTAATGCTTCCTGTAGCTAACAGGCCCATTCTGGAACATGTCATATCTTCGCTTGAAAAAAACGAAATCAAAGAAATCATCCTGGTTGTCGGGTATGAAAAAGAGCGCATCATGAACTATTTTGAAGACGGGCTTAATTTCGGGGTAAACATATCATATGTGGAGCAAAAGGCCCAGCTTGGAACAGCTCATGCAATTGAGCAGGCGAAAAAACTGATAGGGCCCGAAGATTCCGAATTTCTTGTTTTGAACGGGGACAACCTTGTAGAGCCTAAAACCATCGCCGACCTCCTTAATAACTATGAAGGTGATGCAAGCCTCTTAACCGTAAGAATGGAAGATACGGCAGGTTATGGAGTGGTATTGAAAGAAAAGAAGAAAGTCACCCAGATTCTGGAAAAAAGGCCCGGAGGCTTAAGCCGCCTTGTAAATACAGGAATTTATATTTTTACGCCGCAGGTCTTTGAAACCATTGAAAAGACCCCAATATCCGAAAACGGAGAATATGCAATAACCGACACTCTCCAGCTTATGATCGATGAGGGGAAAATGGTTACTTCAATCCCTACAGAATCAAAATGGCTGGACGCGGTTCACTCGTGGGACCTCCTGAAAGCGAATGCAACCGTATTAAATGCCTCCAAAAACCTGAAGCAGGAAGGAGAGCTCGAAGAAGGAGTAATAATCCGCGGAAATGTCGCAATAGGGAAAAACACAATAATTCGTTCCGGAACCTATATTGTAGGTCCCGTTGTAATCGGGGAAAACTGTGATATAGGACCTAACGTAGTAATTTTGCCCTCCACTACTATAGGAGACAACGTGTCCATAAGGTCCTTTACCGAAATACAGAACAGCATCATAATGAATGACTGCAGGATTTCTTCCCATGGACAGATTTCAAATTCTATAATTGGAAGCAATAATACACTTGGCCCAGGTTTTACCGCAGAGGAAAAGGAAAACCTTGAGATAAACATAAACTGCAAGGTCCATAAAGCCCCAAAGCTCGGCACTATACTCGGGGACGACAACCGCATAGGAGGCAGAGTGCTTGTTAAAGCCGGAGTAATGATAGCGGTAAACTGTCAGGTAGAGTCCGGAAATACAATTTACAGAGACCTGTCCCGTGATTCGGTGGTCCTCTAAGCTCGTAAGAAGGAGATAAAAAATGTGTGGAATTGTAGGGTATGCAGGGCGAAATGCTGCTGCGCCGGTTATAATAGAATCTCTTAAAAAACTCGAATACAGGGGATATGACTCCGCAGGGGTTACTGTCCTTGGAAGCGGGGTTGAGACATACAAAGCAGTGGGAAAAATCATAAATCTTGAATCAGAAATTCCGAAAAACCTGAAAGGAGCTATCGGGATAGGACATACTCGCTGGGCAACTCACGGCCGCCCAAGTACGGAAAATGCCCATCCCCATAATTCGGGAGGAAACCCTGTAAAAATCTCACTTGTACATAACGGGATTATTGAGAATTACATGGCGCTAAAAGAGCGGCTTATCGGAGAAGGTTATGAATTCAAATCCGAAACCGATACCGAAGTTATCGCACATCTTCTGCACAAACACATATATGGAAGCCCGGATGGAAAAGAAGCCCGGAATAATCTTCTTGCAGGGCTCAGGGAAGCTTTAAAAGAGATTGAAGGGTCATATGCACTTGCAGTAATCTCTGCGGACGAGCAGGGAAAACTTGTTCTTGCCCGCAAGGACAGCCCTCTGGTTATAGGGCTCGGGAAAGGGGAAAATTTTGCTGCATCTGATGTGACTGCTTTTCTGATTCATACCAGAGACGTAATCTTTGTCGATGACTTTGAGACCGCAGTCCTGACACCTGACAGCGTGGAGATATTTGACAGGGAAGGAAAACTCAAAGAAAAGAAGATAGAAAAAATAGAGTGGGACTTTGAAGCTGCGGAAAAAGCAGGTTATGAACATTTCATGCTTAAAGAAATCCATGAGCAGGTCAGCGCAATCCACAATACCCTGGCAGGAAAGGTCTCGGAGCTTGAAGGAGCCATATACTTAAAGGAGCTGAACCTCAATGATGACGAAATAAAGAAACTGTCAAGGGTTCAGATTCTCGCCTGCGGGACTTCCTGGCACGCAGGCTTGCTGGGGAAATACCTTTTTGAACAGCTGGCAGGAATTCACTGCGATATTGACATCTGCTCCGAATACAGGTATAGAAACCCTGTTATGCATGAAGGGACCCTCGCAATTGCTATTACCCAGTCAGGAGAGACTGCAGACACACTTGCAGCTGTTCGGGAAATCATGTCTTACAACTGCCCCACCCTTGCAATCACGAATGTTGTGGGAAGCACAATAACAAGAGAAGCAAACAGTGTTCTCTATACCCGGGCAGGCCCGGAGATAGGGGTTGCTGCCACGAAGACTTTCAGTACCCAGCTTATCCTCCTTTATCTCCTCGCTGTAAAATTCGCTCTCGTGAGGGGCAAACTCAGTCCTGACTACGTGAAAAGTTTTATTACGGAAATCAGAAAGGTCCCGGGTGAGATCCAGCAGATCCTCAACCAGAAAGAAGTGATAAGGGAATGTGCTGAGAACTTTGCCTGTTCAAAGAGCTATTTCTTCCTTGGAAGGCACCTGAGCTACCCCATAGCACTCGAAGGAGCCCTGAAGCTCAAAGAGATCTCATATGTACATGCCGAAGGCTTTGCTGCAGGGGAACTGAAACACGGCCCTATTGCCCTGCTTGACGAAGGGGCTCCTGTGGTTGCGATTGCCACGAAAGGGCAGACTTATGAGAAGATGCTCAGCAACATAAAAGAAGTGAAAGCCAGGGACGCGTATGTAATAGCAGTTGCCAATATCAATGATACTGAAATAGGAAAATATGCTGACGTTGTCCTGAGAGTTCCCTCGTGTGACGAACTTCTGGCTCCCCTTTTGAGTGTTGTCGTACTTCAGTTGCTTGCTTATTACACTGCTCTTGCCAGGGACTGCGCTATTGACAAGCCCCGTAACCTTGCAAAGAGTGTAACTGTAGAATAAATACACCACTATTAAATGATCGGTTAATTAAACCATAAACAAGCTTTCAGAAAAATTGAACTTCAGGAAATATGGAGTGGGATTTATGAAACTTTTCGGATCTTCAGGAATTAGAGGTATAGTCAATACGGAAGTTACGCCCGAACTTGCACTGAAGGTGGGACTTGTATTAGGAAGCCGGAAAAAGACTGCTGTAATAGGGAGAGACCCAAGGGTTTCGGCTCCCATGATAGAGCACGCCCTTGTTGCCGGGCTGACCGCGGCAGGCTGTGACGTAACAAAAGCAGGCATGGTAACCACTCCCACCCTTGCTTATGCAGCCAGGAAATACGAGTGTGGTGTAATGGTTACAGCTTCCCACAACCCCTCGGAGTATGTTGGGATAAAGCTGTGGAACCCTGATGGGATGGCTTTTGATTCAGCCCAGCAGGAAGAGATTGAAGAAGCTATAGAAAAGGAAAACTTTTCCCGGGTTACCTGGGACTTAATAGGTAAAATTGCTGAAGACGAGAATGCCATCAGAGACCACATGGACATGATTGAGGGTCTTGTAGGAAAGTCTAAGCTGCGTGTGGTTCTTGACTGCGGGTGCGGGGCTGGGAGTACAATCACCCCCTATCTCCTCCAGGAACTCGGCTGCGAGATAATAACCCTGAATTCCCAGCCTGACGGGCATTTCCCGGCAAGAAACCCCGAGCCAAATGACCAGAACCTTTCCCTGCTTAAAAAAGCAGTTGTGGCATTCGGAGCTGACCTTGGGATAGCTCACGATGGCGACGCAGACAGGATGATGGCAGTGGACGAAAAAGGCAATTTCGTTTCCGGAGACGAACTGCTTGCAATATTCGGGCGTTTTGAGTGCGGGGACAAAAAAGGGTCGGTTGTTGTGCCTGTGGATACCTCTCTTATGGTAGACGATTACCTTGAAGGCTCGGAAATCATAAGGACGAGGGTAGGGGACGTTTATGTCGCAGAGGGCATAAAGCAGTGCAAAGCAATCTACGGTGGAGAGCCCTCAGGAAGCTGGATTTTCCCGAAGATCTCTTACTGCCCGGATGGGATCTATGCAGCTGCAAAACTTGTTGAAATTGTCAATGAAAAGAAATTAAGTGAATTAAGGGCAGAACTTCCGATCTATGCCACAAAGAGAGGCGCTTTACCCTGTGCAAACGAAAAGAAAGCCGAGTTTATGAAACGGGCAAAATCAAAACTGGAACCCCTTGGAAAAGTCCTTGACATTGACGGCATCCGCGTTGAACTTGAAAACGGCTGGGTACTTGTCCGGCCTTCAGGCACGGAAGCAAAAGTCAGGATTACTGCAGAAGCCCGGGAAAACGTGGATGGGATCTATGAGATGGCAGAAAAAATAGTGAAGGAGGCGCTTAAATGAAAGCTGTTGTCCTTGTGGCAGGAAAAGGCACAAGGATGGAACCTCTTACTTCCGACTGCCCGAAGGTGATGCTTCAGGTAGCAAACAAACCCGTACTCGAACATATCCTTGATTCGGCTGTTGAAGCAGGCATTGAAGGTTTTGTCTTCATTACAGGATACCTGGAAGATCAGATAAAAACTCACTTCGGGGACGGAAGCAGATGGGGAGTGAGCATTGAGTACGTGCAGCAGAAAGAGCAGCTAGGGACTGCAAATGCCATAGGCTATGCCAGAGGGCACGTTGAAGGAGCATTCCTTGTGCTTAACGGAGACATGCTCATAGAAAAATCTGATTTACAATCCCTGCTTGAAAGAAAAGAGGAAGCTGTTATCTGCGTAAAAGAGGTAGAAAATCCCTCGGATTTCGGAGTGCTTGAAACTGAAGGAGAGAGAGTAATCAGGATAATTGAAAAGCCAAAAAACCCCCCAACAAAGCTTGCAAACGCCGGAATTTATCTCTTCCGGGAGTCAATTTTTGGCTTTATTGACAGGACAGAGCTTTCTGTAAGAAAAGAACTTGAAATAACAGACTCCATCCAGATGCTGATCGACAGTGGAGCGCCTGCAGGTTACAGCCTTCTCGGAGACAGCTGGATTGACATAGGTTACCCCTGGGACCTCCTGAAAGCAAACGAGCACCTCTTAAAAACCCTGAAAGGATACTGCCGGGGTAATGTTGAACCAAACGTTACTTTAAGAGGGGAGGTCGCTATAGGAAAAGGCTCACTTATCCGGAGCGGGGCTTATATCGAAGGACCTGTGGTAATAGGAGATTACTGCGATATAGGGCCTAACTGCTTTATCCGCCCATCAACAGCAATAGGCAACAAAGTAAGGATAGGGAATGCCGTTGAGGTAAAAAATACAATTGTTATGGAAGGCACTCATATTGGTCACCTGAGTTATGTGGGTGATAGTGTTATAGGGCGCCGCTGTAATTTTGGAGCCGGCACGAAAGTTGCAAACCTCCGCCACGACGGAAAGAACATAAAAGTAATGCTGAAAGGAAGGATTATAGATTCGGGCAGGCGAAAACTCGGTGTGATAATGGGGGATGATGTGCATACAGGCATCAATACAAGCATAAATATTGGGGTCGTAATGGGAAAAGGGAGAGCCACAGTTCCCGGAGAAGTGGTCAAGCACTGAGAATCCGATAAAAAGATATAAAAAAGGAGTTTCGAAAACTCCCTCCTTTTCTCTTACAGGTTAAGGAGGGAAATTTCCTGTATTAATTTTTGAAGTTTATTTCGTTTTTGAGTTTAGTCCATGAACCGGTTTTATATACTGATTTGACTTTTTGAAACTCATAAATATATTGTCCGCTTACGAATATAGCTGCTTTATGCTCCAGAGCACGGTTTTTCGGAAAAAACCTTCTATTTCTACCTTAAGCGATCCGTCGTTCATTTTTTCTACAGATTTTCTCAACCGGTCATCCGAATTAAGGATCTCTCTTATTGTGTCTTCATCGGATTCAACGGTTATGGTAGGACCGAACTTAGAATTAGGATCGTTAGGAGTATCATATCTGTAAAAGTCTCCTACTTTTCCACCGTTCATAAGTAAGGTTACATAGAGCATCTCACCATTGTTGAGCTTGATTCTCCCGGCAATCTCTTCACTTCCAACCAGCCTTTGAACAAGCGAGGGCACATTATCAAAGTTCTCGTTGTAAAGCTCCATCTGCGCGCTTAATTCGGAATAAAGATCGTTCTCTGCACTGGAATTAACAGAAGTTTTAAAGGTGCTGGCAGGTTTAACATCACCGGCACTGGAAGCTACCCCTGCCGAAGAAACAAGCAAAAGCATAACCAGAAATAAACTCAGGATTCTATTTTTACTGCAAGAAATCATAACTGAAAATAAGAGTCCTGAATATAAAAAAGTTCTCAATAGACAGAAACGTTCAAAAAAAGTAAGATAGCAGAGGATGAAATTCCGGATAATGTATAATAGGCAGTACAAATATTTTTAAAAATAATTGGCTTCCGGGTATGCAAGAACTGAAAAAGAGAAAAAAATGGAAGAAAAAATAGAAGGAAAAGTGGAAAAAAATAGAAGGAAAAGTGGAAAAAAATAGAAGGAAAAGTGGAAAAAAATAGAAGGAAAAGTGGAAAAAAATGGAAGAAAAAATAGAAGAAAAATAAAAACTTACCGGGATAAGTGCTATCCAGCGGCAAGGTTTAAAGTTTAAGAGATGGTCTGAATATTTCAGAACAGTACTTGTCGAAAACCTGATCCTCAACCTGTTCACAGATTTTTTTATAATTTTTCGACTTTGGGTCGTGCTTGCTCATACTCTTTTTGACTTCAGCGTTCATTTTGTCAAGAGTTTTCTGGTCGAAACCTTCCGTATTCTCCATAGTAAACATACAAATCATACTCTGGAAGCAACTTAGATGCTTAACTTTTTTTACGTTGTTTAACTTTCTACATTAATACGATACAATACAAATGTGTTAATCAGATAATATACTGATAATTAATTATCAGCTTTCACTATTATAGAAAATAGTTTCAATTTGATAATTAAAAGATTTATATTATTGCCCTAATATATTAGCTTTCCCTTTGGTTTATTTCATCATACATTAAACGAATAAATCAGGAAATTTGCAAAGAACTCTTTATGAAAGCCTTTTTACTCAAACAGCTAATTAATAAGGCCTGCATAATCATTTATCCAGTCGGGTTCTAAACAATAAGTTCTTTATTCGTACTCCTATAAATATTTTACATCAACGTGATATCATTCAGGATTCACATCTGTAGATTAAATATCTGAATATATAATGTTTACCTGAATTTCAATGATAGTTTACAGATATAACATAAAGAATACAGTAACTTTACAGGTCATAAGGATACGGTAACTTTACAGATCATAAAGAATACAATAACATCACAGAAGTAGTAGCAAAAAAAACAGTTCACCAGAAAAACAGTTCACCGGGAAGAAACATTTACCAGGAAAAAACATTTTTGAACAAAGAATATTTTTTTATATAGAGTTAGGAGAAGGCTTTCGCAATCGAATCCAGGGGCAGGATCATGGGTTAATTTTATTAGCCCTTCATGTCAGTATAGGATATAGAAAAGTATTCGAGTTGATAACAAAGTGCGACCAGTCTCACAACGAGTGAATGCGAAAAAGACTCATGAAAACAATACCGAATTTACGAAGTCCACATCCGAACTTCTTATCCTGAAACCTGAAGGATACCCCCTGAGCGGGATGATGGAAGAGTATCCGGTTATTGAAAACAGGGATGTATTTGAGTTCTATGCACGGGAACAGTGGAGCGGATATGTCGCCCGCAAAGGGGACTATCTCTTTGACAGGAGAATGTTCCCTGACTTTGCATACCGCATTATAGATGTGGAACCCGCAGAATCCATGATAGGCAGCTCAACTTCAATTATAGTAACCGAAGAGGAAAGCGGAATTCCTTCTTCCTCAGAGATTAAAGGCGATGTCATATTTGAAGATGTCATAGGGCAGGAACTTGCAAAGCAGAAATGCAGGCTGATCGAACGCTTCCTTGAAGAGCCCGAACGATTCGGAAAATGGGCGCCAAGAAACATCCTGTTTTTCGGACCCTCCGGAACGGGAAAAACCATGCTTGCAAAAGCCCTCGCAAACAAAACCGATGTTCCGCTCATTCCTGTCAAAGCCACCCAGCTGATAGGAGAATATGTGGGAGACGGAGCCCGCCAGATCCATCAGCTGTATGACAGGGCAGAGGAGATGGCTCCCTGCATAATTTTCATTGATGAGCTTGATGCAATAGCCCTTGACAGAAGGTTTCAGGAGCTCAGAGGGGATGTCAGCGAAATTGTAAATGCCCTCCTGACAGAAATGGATGGGATTATCGAACGCGACGGAGTCTGTACCATCTGTTCGACAAACCGGATAAATTCCCTGGACTCTGCAGTAAGGAGCAGGTTTGAAGAGGAAATAGAGTTTGTCCTTCCGGGAGAAGAAGAAATCGTCCATATACTGGAATCAAATGTGAAAACTTTCCCTCTGGGTGTCGAAGAGTGTGATTTTCAGGCACTCGCAAAGAAAGCGAAAGGGCTTTCCGGAAGGGATATTGTCGAGAAAATCCTTAAAACCGCCCTGCACCAGACAATTATCGAAGACAGGGAAATTGTCACCGGCAAAGACTTTGAAAAAGCCCTTGCAAGACTGGGCAGGAAAGATTTCATGCCGGACCCGACCCACCTATACGTATAACCTGTACGTATAAATTAAAGAGAAGTGTCCTCTATTTCTTTTTATAAAAAGTTTCAAACACCTCTCTTATATTTTATTTTTTTCAGACACCTCTCTTATGTATTATTTTTTATAAAATTTAAAAAAATTAAAGATACTTTTTCCGTTGAATCCTCTGGGATAGTTTTATGTATGGAGATCATTATTTTCTATCAGAAACCATATTTCAGTAAAGTCTTAACGATATCCGAAACAAGATTTAAAAGGGATTCCCATGAGTGAAATACGTGAAGTCGACCGTTTTGAGTGCAGTGTTATAAGTGTGATCAAGAATCTGGCCTGGAAAGGTGTGACAGTTGAAGAAAAAGGCACACAAGGAAGGGTGTACTTCGGAAGGGTTAACGGGGATATTGAAATAAACCCTGGAGACACATTTTATCTTGGAATCAGGCCGATTTATGAAATAGAAGATAAGACCATGAGAGTTACACTCTACAACTCTGAAGACAAACCGCTTGACTGGACACTTGTTTGAACAGGTGATGGTAAAGCCGGGAAGTAATCCGGATAAAATAAAGATTCTTTCTACAGGTTTGTTTCCTGAAGAGAGATTTAATCTACTTTTTAAACCTGGAATCGACTTTTTAAATCATATACCTTAAATCCTGTAACCTATTTTTTAAATCCTGTACCTTAAATCCTGTAACCCATTTTTTAAACCTGGAATCTACTTTTTAAATCCTGTAACCTGAATCTCAATCTTTGTTTCTAAAAATTAAATTATTAATATCCTCAGCAGTGGACTCAATCAGGTCTGTAAGGGACTTCAAGTTCCATCAGGTCTTCGGCTACAATAACATTTTCAAATACTTTTCTCGAATCATTCAGGATAGGTCCCACATCATCAGTATAACGTGAACTGATATGGGTAAGGACAAGTTGCCTGACTCCGGCTTCTTTAGCGAGAGATGCAACCTCGCCTGCTGTCGAATGCATGGATTCTTCCGCCCAGCCTGCCATCTCGTCTGCAAAACTGCCATCATGAATCAGGACATCAGCATCCCTGCTGGCTTCGAGCACTGCTTCACAGGGCCGGGTGTCTCCTGAGTATACAACCGTCCTTCCGGGCCTTGGAGCTCCCACAACTTCTTCGGGCTTTACAAGCTTTCCATTTACTTCTACAGGGTTGCCTTTCTGCAGTTTCGCAAAAAGAGGTCCAGGAAGAACTCCAAGCTCTACTGCCTTTTCCCTGTTGAAACGTCCGGGCCTGGGGTTTTCAATAAGAGAATACCCGAGGCTCGGAGTGCTGTGTTCGGTCTTCAGAGCACGGACCACATAATTTTTTCCTTCCACAATGTCCCCAGGACTCAGTTCGACACCTCTGACTTCGTATTTAAGGTTGCAATATCCAAGGACCTTAAAAACCTCGGTGAACTCCTTTGTCCCTTCAGGTCCGTAAATCGTCAGCGGCTCTTTCCTGCCGAGGAAAGACATTGTTTGAATAAGGCCGGGAATCCCGAGGAAATGGTCAGCATGAAAATGGCTGACAAAAATAGAAGACAGGCTCATCATTCCTGTCTTTGCCCTCATCATCTGCTGCTGGGTTCCTTCACCACAGTCAAAGAGGAGGAGCTCCCCTTTCAGGTTGACAATCACTGCAGACGGGTTTCTGTTGCGGGTCGGGAGAGAGCCTCCAGTGCCGAGAAAAATAATGCGAAGCATGATGAACTCACTGATTTATGCTGAATACTGATGTGATGACCATTCATTTATGATAAAACGGCCATTTGTGATAAACTGGCTGGTAATAAAGGACTCATAATTACATCAGGGGTATTTATTGATTCCTGCCCATCTGCAGGTACTTTTTCAGTATACGCAGTGAACAGGTGTGATTGATATTGAATTACAAAAATATGAGATATAATATATAGAAGATATGTAATAAATCTGCATAAAGATGGGATACTATTTATTATAAAAGCTCTTTAAAACCTACAGATTTGCATTTCTGTTAACATCTCTTCTAAGAATCTTACCTTCCCCAGAAGCTGCCTGCTATGGAAAAATTCCATTCGGGTACGAATAATCTCCCTGGGTGTATATGAAGAGAATTATTCATCAAAGAAGAATCCATCACCAATTATAAATAAAGAAAAAAGGAACCGTTGTTACATGTCAGGAAATTACGGAAAAGTCTATCTTGTGGGTTCCGGTCCAGGTGACCCTGAGCTTCTTACCCTGAAAGCCCGCCGGCTGATCGACAGTGCTGAAGTCATAATCTATGACCAGCTTCCGGGAAAAACAATTTTAAGCTCAATGCCGGAAACCGCAGAAAAAATTGATGTAGGAAAATATGCGGGCAACCATACCATGACTCAGTCTGAGATCAACGATGTACTTGTGCGGAAAGCAAAAGAGGGTAAAATGGTAGTCCGCCTGAAAGGGGGAGACCCTTACGTTTTCGGAAGAGGAGGAGAGGAAGCCGAGGTACTTGTAGCAGAAGGTATAGAATTTGAAGTCGTGCCAGGGATCACTTCCGCAATCGCAGTGCCTGCCTACGCCGGAATTCCTGTAACCCACAGGGAAAGCACTTCAATGGTTACTTTCATAACCGGCCACGAAGACCCAACAAAGGAAGAAAGCGGACTCGACTGGAAGACTCTGGCAAAGTTTAACGGAACCATTGTAATCTTCATGGGCGTAAAGATGCTCAGGCGAAATGCAGAAGAGCTCATAAAGCACGGCAAAGACCCTGAAACCCCTGTGGCAGTCATTGAAAGGGGAACCCGGCCTGACCAGAGGGTAACCGTGGGCACCCTTGAAAATATCGCCGACCTGGCGGAAGAGAGAAAAGTAAAAGCCCCTGCCATCACAGTCGTAGGAGAGGTAGTTAACCTGCACGAAATTCTAGGGGAACAGCTTACAGGGGCTGAGTTTTAACTTGCTGAAGTGACAGGAGAAAGAAATATGGCAGAAGAGAAAATTCCCGTGCTTGCGATCATGAGGCCGGAAAGTTACCGCGAAAAATCCGAAGCTATTGCCAGGGACTATGGATTTGAGCCTTTATGTGTCCCGATGATAAAGCTTGAAGGCATAAAAGATGACGGTTTCGAGCCTTTTATTCAGAGGGTCATTGACGGGACTTCGGACTACGTTGTTTTCACAAGTGCAAACGGGATAACTTTCACACTGGATAAACTAACGGAAGATGAAAAGAAAAACTTCATCACAGCCCTTAAAAAAAGAAAAGTAATAGCAATCGGTCCCAACACGGAAAAAGAGCTTGTGAGAATAGGAATTGAGAACTCCTTCATGCCTGCGGATTACAGTTCCGAGGGAATCGTAGAAGCTCTCTGTCCTGAAGTGAAAGGAAAAACTGTTGACCTTGCAAGGAGCGCTTATGGGGCAAAACTCTTAATAGACGGCCTTGAAAAATGTGGGGCAACGGTTTACGAGACCCATGTATATACTCTCAGCATCCCTGAAGGAGCAGCCCAGAAAGAGCTCATAGAGCGCACCCTTTCGGGAGAGGTTGACGCCTTTGCCTTTACAAGCTCTATGATGGTCAGGGGATTTATGAAGCACGCAGAAAACCTGGGAGCTTCAGAAGCTGTAAAAGAAATTCTCAGCAGGGCTGTTGTGGGCGCAATTGGGACTCCGACAGGAAATACCCTGAAAAAACACGGGGTCAATGCAAACGTGATCCCTGATGAGTTCACCTTTGAAGCCCTTATAAAGGCTATGAAGAAAGAGTTCTGAAAAGTCGGTTCCAGAGCCGGTTAAAAATATTTCCAGTTAAAAAACAATATTTATTATAGTTCTGTGGAACAATCTGGTTCTGGAAAACAATCTCACTTTTAAGGATCAATATGATAGGAATTTCAAAACTTTACTGCGGAACCGTGGAACCTTCTGACGCCCTTCGTTATGGAAGGGACTCAAAGAAGCTCCCCTCTCACCTTCTGCAGTTTTCAAAAGATAAAAAGCCGGTTGTGGTCTGGAACATGACCCGCCGCTGCAACCTGAAGTGTGTCCACTGTTACGCTCAGGCAAAGGATGAAGAGTTCAAAAACGAGCTCTCAACAGAAGAAGGAAAAGCCCTTATCGATGACCTTGCAGCTTTTGGGTCCCCGGTTATGCTCTTTTCGGGTGGCGAGCCCACTATGCGAAAGGACCTGCCCGAACTTGCAGCCTATGCCCGCGAAAAAGGTATGAGAGCTGTAATCTCAACAAATGGCACCCTCATTGATAAGGACCTGGCAAAAAAGCTAAAGGAAGTCGGGCTTTCTTATGTGGGGATCTCGCTTGACGGCATAAGGGAGACTAACGATAAATTCAGGGGCATGTCTGGAGCTTTTGATGCGGCTCTCAGGGGTCTGCACAACTGCCAGGAAGAAGGCATAAAGGTAGGGCTTCGCTTTACAATCAACAAACAAAATGTAAAGGATATCCCTGCTATCTTTGACCTTCTTGAGAAAGAAAATATCCCCAGGATCTGCTTTTACCACCTTGTCTATGCCGGCAGGGGCTCGAAAATGGTGGATGAAGATCTCTCTCTTGAAGATTCCAGAAAGGCTGTTAACCTGATTATGCAAAGGACAAGGGAACTGCACGAAAAAGGCTTCCCTGCAGAAGTACTTACCGTGGACAACCACTGCGACGGCCCCTACATTTACCTGAAAATGCTGAAAGAAAACCCTGAAAGGGCTGCCGAAATTTTTGAGCTCCTTTCAATGAACCAGGGAAATTCCTCAGGAATAGGGATAGGATGCGTTTCCTGGGACGGTTCGGTCCACGCCGACCAGTTCTGGAGGCACTACTCCTTCGGAAATGTGCGGGAAAGACCTTTCAGCGAGATCTGGACCGACCTCAGTGACGAACTTATGGCAGGGCTCAAGTACAGGAAGCCCCTCATCCAGGCTAACGGAGACCGATGTGCAAAATGCAAATGGTTTGATGTATGCAACGGAAACTTCAGGGTAAGAGCCGAAGCAGTATACGGAAACGTATGGGCGGATGACCCGGCTTGCTATCTTACAAAAGAAGAAATAGGATACGATGAAGCCTGAAAACAATTCAGGCTTTATTAAATTTCAATGTTTCTTTTAAATTTCAATGTTCCTTAATTCCTGTTATTTTTTGAACTATACCATTCTGGTATGAATGTTTCAAATCCATCATACCATTTCAAAACGGTTTCGGCTTGCCTGAGCATTGTGTTGACTTCTTTCTATCCAAATTGAATTGCCCAGGGAATTGATGAAAGCTGGTTACTTGCAATATATAAAGCCATTAATCTGAAAAATAAAGCAGGTACATCGTGTTCAAAATATCCATTTATGCGTCCTGAAGCAAATGAGGCACTTATATCCGCACACCATGTAATACGGTTGAATTCTTCCCAGGGGTCACCATAATCAACTCTGTTAAAATCAATAATTCCCAGCTCTCCAGACTCTGTAATAATCATATTTCCGGCATGATAGTCACCATGTTGAAAACACTGAGGCCGATTATCCAGCAAATACCGGTTCTGTTCTATGTATTCAATTATCTTCTCTGCTCCCTTCAGACGAATCCCGCAAGCTTCATAAGCGGCAATATTTCTGTTTATTTTCCGATTAAACCGCTCCGACCATGAGATTTGATTTTTTGCCGTAGATACTTGATGTATTATTTTTAAGATTTCACCCGCTTTAACTCCAAACTGGTATTGCTCTTTTCTGTCAAGTCTCGGAAGAAGATATTCTGCATCCTTACCTTTAATCCAGGTTAGCAAAGAGTACACTGATTTTCCGTTATTACAAATTCCAAAATCAACCGGATGCGATATCAAAATATCAAGCTTATCAAGCTGTTTTATTGCTTCAAAGTCCCGTTTTCTGTTCTCGTATTGCGAGACGTCCGATACTCGGAGTAATAGTTCTCTGCCGTCTGTAGTTCGGACATAATATTTCTGATCATCTGACCACCCCCTGTTAATGGGCTCGACTTTTTGCCATTTACAGGAGTCAGGGATTTCATCAGGGAATTTAATCACGTTAACAGCTCTATGAATATTGTAACCTGTAGATTGCCGTTTATTAAGGTTAAAACTTTAGAGTTTTCTTTTATAAATAATCATTTATCATTCCGGATACGTATTTTCAGAGTAGAAAATAGGAAAAAATGGATAGTAAAGATCGAACTGAGCAGCTCGCCTTACAGAGCTTACCGGCAAAAACACACACCATAACATAGCTGGTCCGGCAATAACATAGCTGATGTCGGCGGGCCTGCTTTTGAAAGGTAGATAAAAACATTTATTGAAACACCAACAATAATATAAGATACACAGGCTATAGTATACTTCTGGCAGTATTGAAGATTTAAAACCGGAAAACAAGCTATGTAGCTGGTTATGTTTGATTTCATATGTTTTGATCATAATACCTTTTATTACTCCATCTTTCGAGATACTGAGGTTTATGCCGATCTGAATTTCATTAAATGCCTGTGTGGATGTCTGCTTTCATAATCAGGTAAGGTTTCATGCCCTGTATTTATCCACAATACTATCAAAATTCAGGATTATAATGATTTAAATTTAGAATTATAGACTTTAAGTTAGGATATGTAGCATAGACTTCAAGTTAGGAGATGTAACCGCTTAAGTCAGGAAATATAGCATAGACTTTAAGCTGGGAGATATAGCCGCTTAAGTTAGAGATGACTATGAAGCAAAAGACTGTCGAGATTGTTTCTGGAAAAATGGGGGTAAGTTGAAGTGGCAAATAGCCATGTTAACACTTTAAACCCTGGAGACCCGTTCAGGGACTGGCTTGTAGAAGAGGTTGTTGCAAATAGGATTCGGGATAAAAAATGCTGTGTAAACGTTTTTAAATACAACTCTTCCCACACTGTTTGCAGGTATCAGTTTAAAGGGGAACATTTCAGCGTAATGGCAAAGTTCTTTGCCGAACCGACAGGCAAGCTGAAAGCCTACAATCCCTATAAAGGCATGATGAACGAGTATAGGAACCTGAAAAAAGCAGCTTCGATAATAAATGTTGCAAAGCCTCTTGCAGTAAGAAAAGACTTCAATTGTGTCCTTGTAACCGAACACATACCCGGAAAATCTCTTGGCTGGTACCTTAAACGCGAAGAAGACCTTTACGGAAGGCTGTCTGCTGTGGCTCACATGCTCAGGAATCTACATGACAATACAAAGTCTTCTTACAATAAAGAAAATGAGTTCAGAAACTTTCATGATGTTCTGGACCACCTTAAACTTGATTACGGCACGAGAGAGACTTTCAATAAACTTCTGGGAGAATGGTGGTACAGTTCATTGCTCGACCGTGAGCACGGCTGTATGGTCCACAGGGACGTTACTCCTTCAAATTATATTTTTTGCAAAGAAAAGCCCTACGCTATCGATTTTGAGAGTTCATGGTTTGAGGCACACCCCGTAAGAGACCTCGGGGTCCTTACTGCAGAACTTAAGAATGAATTTGAATTGCATAAAGGGGGAGGCTGGAAAGCCGAGCCCTATATAGGAAACCTCCTCTGGGAGTACAGCCGCGGGGAAAAGGACTTTTACAGCATTACCAGAATTTTACCTTTTTTCATGAGTATAGGGCTGCTCCGTTCCGCAAGGCTTCACCAGGGTGATTACAGGGATTACCTGATAAATGAAGCACGTGAATGTCTGGGTGCTATTTATAGAGGGAATTAAGTAAAATAGGAAAGCTTTAAGATAGTAAACGAGATAGGAGACTGAAAGTAAAATCAAAGATATTGAAAACATCACAAGGGGGACATGGGAGGCAAGAACATTTCAAGGAATGATGAAGCTGATCCTAAAGGAGGCACTGTCACTTTTCTGGGCGATCCTTTAGAAGCCGGGGAAGATGTATTTGAGAGCTGCCAGATCAAAGGGGTTATTTTTGACTGCTACCAGACGCTTATTGATATCCATACCGAAGAACACAGAATCGAGACATATGAGACCGTAAGCTCATGGCTTGCCTACCATGGGGTAAAGATTAAGCCGGAAAAGCTCTGGGATACTTACATATTTAAGGTTGAAGAAAGGATGAAAGACTCAAAGGAGATATATCCCGAGATAAGAATTGAAGAAATCTTTGCCGAGATCTGCCAGGAAAACTCTATCTGGAAAATCGACGAAAAAAGCCTGGGAATTGAAACGTCAAGGGTCTTTCGGGCGGCTTCAATCCGAAAGCTGCGCCCCTTCCCTCAGAGCATAAAACTAATCGAGCAGTGCATAAACATCCCAAAGTGCATAATCTCCAACGGGCAAAGGGTCTTTTCCGAACTTGAACTGAGGTTCCT
>WPCH01117465.1_pt1 | contig 22671 bp, 35 predicted proteins | sample 5399881 | NCBI WGS metagenome assembly WPCH01 (sample SAMN12869468, study PRJNA574797) | sludge metagenome | isolation source: wastewater treatment of pH5 | place: China:Beijing | collected 2019-05-20
CATCACTGCCTCCTTTTGCCTTATAATCTTACATTATCCCGTTATTTTTTGCAAAAAAAAGATGGAATTTACGCAATTAATTTAAAATCACCAACATGTTAGCAAGTAAATTACGCAAAGTTAATTATAAAACGAAAAGAAAAAGCCCAGTGCTCGGCACTAGGCTATTTGTAAATGATTAAAGCTATTTAGTCAACAAACTCTAAAATAACTTGTGGGGCGTTATCACCGCGCCGCGGCCCAAGTTTAAGTAACCGCGTATATCCGCCGTTACGATCTTTAAAGCGTGGTCCAAGTTCATTAAAGAGCACGTCTAATGCTTTTAAACCGTCTTTTCGGACGATGCCGTCGCGTAACCGACTAGCGGCAAGGCGCCGCGAGTGTAAATCGCCACGTTTGGCAAGCGTAATGAGCTTTTCAACGTTTGATTGCACTTGTTTACCAACTTTCGCAATTAATGTAACTTTACCGTAAATAATTAATTCACTCGTTACATTGCGAATCATCGCTTTGTCTTTACTTTTCGTGTAGGCGGCTTTGAAGCGCACGCCTGTTTTGCCACGAACATTTTTTCTACCTTGTGCTGGCATAATTTACCTCTATTCTAAGTTACCCCGGAAGTTTAGTCCGAGTTCGATTAATTTATCTTTAATTTCTTTAAATGATTTCTTGCCTAATGAGCGGAGTTTAAGTACTTCGTCTTCCGTTTTATTCGCAAGTTCGAGCACTGTTTGAATGCCGGCCCGTTTTAAGCAGTTATAAGAACGGACACTAATGTCAAGTTCTTCAATTTTCTTATCTTCAGTTGCTTGTGCTTTAATTTCTTCTTGTTCGGTGAACACTTCAACATCAAGGACACTTTCTTCTAAATCAAGGAATGGTTTATAGTGCTCAATAAGAATTTGCGCACTAAGTGCAAGCGCTGCTTGTGGCGTAATCGCACCATTTGTCCATACTTCAAGTGTTAAGCGGTCATAATTTTCATCATGACCAACACGCGTACTACTCACGTTATAATTAACTTTTGTAATTGGTGAATAGTTACTATCGGTGGCAATAACACCAACGGCGCCGCCAACTTTTTGCCGTTCAACTTTGTTTGCTTCACTTGTGACATAACCGCGGCCATTGCGCGCAAAGATTGTCATTTTTAAGTGACCGCCTTCACTCACGTTAGCGATCACGACGTCTTCGTTGACGACACTAACGCCGTATGGTAAGACGACATCAGCACCGGTGACGACTTTTGGACCTGTGACATCGATTTCTAAGCGTTTCACGCTATCATCTTTATCTTCGATTTTTAAAATGAGCGCTTTAAGGTTTAAAGTAATCGTTGTCACATCCTCAACAACGCCTGGCAATGTTTGGAATTCATGCCGTGCGCCATCAATTTGGATTGCAAACACACTCGCACCTGGTAAGGCACTTAAGAGTAAGCGGCGAAATGAATTGCCGAGTGTTTGCCCAAAACCACGTTCAAGTGGTTCGAGGACAAATTTGCCATAGCTTTCGGTGGCATAATAGTTTTTTTCTTTAAAGACAGTCGGGTTGAATGGGATGATAATATTACTCATGCTTCCTCCTTATCCGCGTGGCCGTTTCGGTGGCCGGCAACCGTTATGCGGAATTGGTGTTGTATCTTCAATTCCAGTGATTGTAAGCCCAGCAAGCGCTAAAGCGCGAATCGCCGCTTCACGTCCTTGACCTGGCCCTTTCACGTTAACATCAACTGTTTTAAGCCCTTGTTCAACAGCAACTTTCGCTGCTGCTTCCCCGGCAAGTTGGGCCGCCCAAGCGGTACTTTTTTTACTACCTTTAAAACCTAATGCCCCGGCACTGCTCCAACTAATAGCGTTACCAGTTTCATCAGTAATCGTCACGATTGTATTATTAAAGGTTGAGTGAATGTGCGCAACGCACTTCGTATACGATCGACGTATTCTACGTTTACGGGTTGTTGTTTTTTTCTTAGCCATAATATTCGTACACCTCTTTCCTTAACCTTGTGACGCTTGTTTCTTATTAGCGATTGTTTTCTTTGGTCCTTTACGGGTGCGGGCATTTGTTTTTGTCCGTTGTCCCCGTACTGGTAAGCCGCGGCGATGACGAATCCCGCGATAACTGCCAATTTCGGTTAAGCGTTTAATGTTTAATGCGACTTGACGGCGGGCATCACCCTCAACGCGATATTTTGTTAATTCTTGGCGAATTGCCCCAAGTTGTTCTTCTGTTAAATCCTTCACGCGGATGCTTTCATCAACGCCGATAGCGGCTAATACTTTTTTAGCGGTTGTTTCGCCAACACCAAAAATGTATTGTAATGAAATTACAACGCGTTTGTTATTTGGAATATCTACACCTACGATCCGTGCCATATTCTTTCCTCCTTACCCTTGTCTTTGCTTATGCTTCGGGTTTTCGCAAATGACCATGACGGTCCCTTTTCGGCGAATAACGCGGCATTTGTCGCAAATTGGTTTGACTGAGGCTCTTACTTTCATAATCTTTCCTCCTGCGGTTTATTTAAACCGGTATGTGATGCGGCCCCGTGTTAAATCATAGGGCGAAATTTCAACGGTGACACGATCACCTGGTAGAATGCGAATGTAATACATCCTGATTTTACCAGAAACGTGGGCCATAATAATGTGTCCGTTGTCTAGTTGTACTTTAAACTTTGCGCCTGGCAAACATTCAAGTACTTTCGCCTCGACGGTAATAACGTCGTTTTTTGCCATTACTGTTCCTCCCCTATAGTTAATACTTCATAGCCATTGTCGGTAATAACGATAGTGTTTTCATAATGGCTTGCGAGTTTACCATCCTTTGTTTTGACGGTCCACCCGTCACTAAGTGTGAAGAGATCGACTGATCCTTCATTTAACATTGGTTCAATGGCGAGTGTCATCCCCGCTTTTAAGCGTGGGCCCGTGCCTTTCGTTCCAACGTTCGGAACTGCGGGGTCTTCGTGTAAACTCCGTCCGACACCGTGTCCTGTGTAATTACTCGTTACCGTGTAGCCGTGACGCGTCGCGTATTCATGAATTGCGTGACTGATATCACCCACGTAGCCCCCTGGTTTTACTGCTGTGTCAAGCGCATACCAGAATGCTTCTTCGGTAACTTTGACGAGTCTAAGGGCGTTAACACTTGCGTTACCAATCACGAATGTGCGTGCCGCGTCACCGATGTAACCGTCTTTTGTTACGCCGACGTCGACACTGACAATATCACCGTCTATGATGAATTCGTTTTTACTTGGAATGCCGTGGATGAGTGTATCGTTAACGGATACACACACGTGGCCCTTAAACCCATTGTAATTTTTAAATGTTGGCGTGCCGCCTTCACTAATAATGACGTCTTTTGCAATCTTGTCAATATCATATGTCGACATGCCCGGTTTTAGTGTTGCGTTTAACACTTTAAACACTTTACTAACAATGCGACCCGCTTCAGCCATGAGGCGGATTTCGCGTGGCGACTTTAAGCTAATCACTATTTGCCCACACGCGCGATAATTGCTTTCGCTGCTTTCATTGTTTTTTCAACCCCAAGTGTACTATCAACTTCATGGAGTAAACCTTTACTGCCATAAAACATTTCAAGGGGCTTCGTTTCGTTATAGTAGTGGCCTAAGCGCACTAATAAACTTTCTTTTGTGTCGTCTTTGCGTTGGAAGAGTTCGCCACCACACACATCGCATACACCTTCAACTTTTGGTTTCATCGTTTCGATGTGGTAAGGGGTGCCGCATTTACGACATACCCGGCGCCCACTAATGCGGCGCACAAGTTCTTCTTCATTACACGTAATATTAATGACGACTTCAATCGGGCGATTTAAATCAACACCAATTGTATCGAGTGCTTCCGCTTGCGGTAATGTGCGCGGGAAGCCGTCTAAGAGGTACCCGTTCGCGCAGTCATCTTGACTAAGCCGTTCACGGACTAGGCCAATTGTTACTTCGTCGGGCACTAAATGGCCTTCGTTAATGTAACTAGCGGCGAGGCGACCAAGTGGTGTGCCGTCTTTTATTGCTTCGCGGAACATGTCACCGGTTGAGATATGCGGAATGTTATACTCGCCAATTAATTGTTTAGCAAGTGTCCCTTTCCCCGCTCCTGGTGGTCCTAATAAAATAATATTACACATAATTAATCACCTCCGAAGATGCTGCCTTGTTCTTCAAATGAACGGCCAGCAAGTAAGCCATCGATTTGGCTATTTAATTCAATTGCGACCCCGACAACAATAATAAGTCCGGTTCCCCCAAGCGCTAAGCTTTGGTCCGGTACGACTTTAAGTAAGACGAGGAGAATTGGTAATGCCGCAATAAGCGCTAAACTAAATGCGCCAATAACGGTAATACGGTTTAACACTTTAGCAACATATCGTTCTGTTTCCGCACCTGGTCTAACACCAGGAATATAACTACCATTTTTTTGGAAGTTATCCGCAAGTTTTTCCGGGTTAATTTGCATCTTCGCATAGAAGAACGCAAACACAACGATGAGGAAGAGGTAAATTAATAACCCCCACGGCATTTGCCACGTCTTATCGTTAAACCACGGCATTTTCACGGTATCGCTTGAGTTAAAGATTTTTAACCATTCGGCGTCAAGACTTGAGCCGCTAATGAAGCTTGCAATAATTGACGGTGCCATCATGATGGATGAGGCAAAGATAACGGGGATAACACCCGCACTATTAATTTTGATGGGTAGGAAACTAGCTTGCGCCATTTTCTTTGTTTGCCCGCTTTTCCCGGCATGTTGCACGGGAATTTTCCGTTTACTCGTTTCAATAAACGTAATAAAGCCAATAATGATAATAAAGCTTAAGACGTACACGCCAAATTGGAGTAAGCCAATAAAGAGTTGTTCACTCCCTTGCCCAACTTTATCGCTAAGCCAGTTACTATAGGCACTAATAATTTGCCGTGGTAAACTACTGACAATCCCGGCAAAAATAATCATCGAGATACCGTTACCAATGCCTTTCGAGCTTATTTGGTCACCAAGCCACATCACAAGCATCGTGCCAGCAAGCATGACGGTAATAATGTAAGCGTATGACCAGAAACCGGAATCATTTAAGGAAATATAACTTTGGTTTTCCATCGTGACGATCACGCCGTATGCTTGAACTGCCCCTAACATAAGTGTTAAGTAGCGGTTTGTCATTTCAATTTTTTTCCGTCCGTAATCACCTTGACTTGATAAATCTGTTAAGGCGGGTAAAACGTCCATTGATAACAGTTGGACGATAATTGAGGCGGTAATATACGGACTCACCCCAAGTGCAAACACACTAAATTGTTGGAGTGTTCCACCCCCGAGGAGGTTCATGAGCCCAAAGGCATCGTTATCTTGGAAACTAAAATCACTAAGCGTGACGCCCGGAACCGTAATCGCGGCGCCAATACGGAAGACGAACATAATCATAATCGTAAAGAAAATACGATCGACAATTTCTTTATTCTTAAATATTGCGGCGATCTTTCTCATCTTAAATTACCTCAGCTTTTCCGCCTAGCTTCACAATTGCTTCGCTCGCTTTTTGGGAAAATTTATGCGCTTTTACGGTTAATTTCTTATTAAGTTCACCATGGGCTAAAATTTTAACACCGCCTAATTCTTTTTTAACAATACCTTTTTCGACTAATAATGTTGGTGTCACCACACTACCGTCTGCAAAGACGTTAAGTTCTTCTAAGTTTACAACCGCGTATTTAACGGTGTTCATGTTTGTAAAGCCGCGTTTGGGGATCCGACGGTATAAAGGCATTTGCCCCCCTTCAAATCCTAAGCGGGTACCACCGCCACTACGGGCTTTTTGGCCTTTTTCCCCTTTACCGGCCGTTTTACCGGTGCCAGAGCCAATGCCACGGCCGAGCCGTTTCGCACTTTTGCGCGCGCCTTTCGTATAAGTAAGTTCATGTAATTTCATAACTTTTCCTCCTTAGGCCGCTTCCCGCAGACGTTTGACATCTGCTGCGCGTTTTAATGACCGTAAGCCGTGATCCGTTGCTTTTAAAATGTTCAGTGGCGTGCGTGAACCATAAATTTTACTGTACACGTTACGCACACCAGCAAGTTCTAAGATTGCCCGCACTGGACCACCGGCAATAACTCCGGTCCCTTCTGGTGCGGGTTTTAAGAACACGCGGCAGGCGCCAAATTTACCAACGACTTCGTGGGCAATTGTATCACCTTTAACGAGTTCAACGGTAAATGTATTCTTTTTGGCCACTTCAATTGCCTTTTTAATGGCGTCTGGTACTTCTTGCGCTTTCGCATTGCCGTAACCGTATTTGCCTTTACCAAAGCCGATGACAACAACAGCGGTAAAGCGTAAACGTCGGCCACCTTTTGTTGTTTTACTAACGCGGTTAATTGTCACGACACGTTCTTCATATTCTTTGGGCCGTGGGGCAGCACTGCGGCGTGGACCACGCCCACGCCCACGCCCACCGTCACGGCGACCACGATTTTGCCGTGGGGCACGTTCCGGTGCAGCTTCTGGTGCTACTTCTGGTGTCGGAGCAACGGCTTCGGCACTAACTTCAGTTGTTTCTTCTGCAGTAACTAATACTTTGTTTTCTTCCATTTCCTTGCTCCTCCCTTAGAATTTGAGGCCAGCTTCACGCGCTGCCTCTGCGAGTTGTTTGACACGACCATGGTAGAGATAACCACCCCGATCGAATACAACTTTACTAATTTTTAATTTTTTGGCAACTTCGCCAATCGCTTTACCGACTGCGGCAGCCGCTTCTACAGTTGCGCCGTGCTCAAGTTTTAAGCCGAGCGAACTCGCACTACCGAGCGTTACACCTTTTGTGTCATCGACAAGTTGCGCACTAATATGTTTATTTGAACGGAAGACGACGAGGCGTGGTATTTCCACCGTGCCACTAATTTTCTTACGAATGCGGAGATGCCGACGTTTGCGAATTTCATTACGTTTAATTTGTTTAACCATTGTATTTCACCATTACTTTCCGGCGCCTGCGCGCTTGCCTTCCTTGCGAATAATTGTTTCGTGGCGGTATTTAATCCCTTTACCTTTATATGGTTCAGGTTTCCGCACCGCACGAATTAAGGCCGCTGTTTGCCCAACTGCATGTTTGTTATAACCAGTTACAACAACGACCGTTGGTTTTTCGACCGTTATTGTTGCGCCAGGATGCGGGGCAATGACGGTATCATGACTGTAACCAACATCAAGTTGGACCGCTTCGCCTTGTTGAATCGCCCGATAACCAATCCCAATAATATCGAGAATGATTTCAAAACCTTCACTTGCGCCAACAATCGCGTTATGTAATAAACTGCGGAATGTGCCATGATTTTGTTTCGTTTGTTTAATTTCGTTTTCCCGTTTCACGGTAATAACGCCTGGTTCACTTTGATCCATCACAATGTGGTGGGGCAGGACAACATGGTTTGTGCCTTTGGGGCCACTTACCGTAATGTCACGGCCGTTAACTTCAATTTTAACGCCTTCCGGGACGCTAATAATTTTATTACCAATTCTTGACATACCCGCTCCTTTACCAGACGTAAGCGACAACTTCACCGCCCACGCCTAATGCGCGCGCTTTATTGTCCGTCATAATTCCTTGTGATGTTGAAATGATCGCGATGCCTAACCCGCGTAACACACGGGGTAATTTATCGCTCGTTGTGGTGACACGTAACCCTGGTTTACTAATCCGTTTTAACCCAGAAATTACTTTTTCACCATTTGCGCCATATTTTAATACTAAAGTTAAGACTTTTTTTGTTTCGCCACTAACGACGTAGTCACGAATATAGCCTTCTTCTTTTAAAATTTTCGCAATTTGGACTTTGTTTTTGTTACTTGGCATTGCTACTGCTTCGTGATTTACGGCAACTGCGTTGCGAATTCTCGTTAGCATATCCGCAATTGGATCTGTCATACTCATGTGCAATACCTCCTTACCAACTGGCCTTTTTCATGCCAGGAATTTCGCCGTTGTACGCTAATTCGCGTAAGCAAATACGGCAGACGCCAAACTTTTTGTATACACTATGTGGTCGGCCGCAACGACTGCAGCGACTATAGGCACGCACTTTAAATTTCGGCGCTTTTAATTGTGCTACTCTTTTACTAGTTTTTGCCATATTTCCTCCTTAGCGTTGAAACGGCATCCCGAGTAAGCTTAATAATTCATAAGCTTCGGCATCCGTTTTAGCGGTTGTGACAATGACGATGTCCATTCCGCGAATTTTATTTATTAAGTCAAAGTCAATTTCGGCAAAGATTAATTGTTCTTTAACGCCAAGTGTGTAGTTGCCGTGCCCGTCAAAGGCATTTTTACTCACACCACGGAAGTCCCGTACGCGCGGGAGCGCAATACTTATTAACTTCTCATAGAAGTCATACATCCGTTCACCGCGTAAGTCGACTTTCGTACCAATTGCTTGGCCTTCGCGGAGTTTGAAGCTCGCTTCACTTTTCTTTGCGATCGTAATGACTGGTTTTTGCCCGGAGATGAGCGTTAATTCTTTTACCGCATCTTCGAGTAATTTAGCGTTTTGTGTCGCATCACCAACACCCATGTTAATAACAATCTTATGGAGTTTTGGTACTTGCATGACGCTTGTGTATTTAAACTTTTCCATCATCGCCTTAATGACGACTTCGTTATATTGTTTAACAACACGATTTGTACTTGCTTTCACCGTTTGCGTATATTTTGCTTTCGCATCTTTTTTCGCTGCTGGTTTTGCCGCTTCTTTCGCAGGCGCTGCTTTTGGCGCGTCTGCTTTTTTCGCTGCCGGTTTTGCTGCTGCTTCCTTAGCAGGTGCTGCTTCTTTTGTAACTTTTGCTGCTACTTCTTTTTTTGCTGCAACTTTTGGTTCCGCTTTAGGTTCTGCGGCTTTTTTGGCTGGTGCTTTCGCCGCTGCTTTTGGCGCCGCTGCTTTTACTTCAGCTTTTTTTGCCGGTGCTTTTTTTGGTTCGACTTTTTTAACCGGTTCTTTTACTGTTTTGGCCGCACTTGTTTTTGGAGTGGGCTTGTCCGCTTTTGGTTTTTCGCTAGCGGTTACTTTTTTTGCTTTTTCGTCTGCCATGTGCCCCTCCTATTTAATTGTTTCGCCACTTTTTTTAGCGTAGCGAACTTTTTGGCCTTTCACTTCTTTAATGCCAACCCGGGTAGCTTTCTTTGTCTTTGGATCAATAAGCGCGACGTTACTCACGTGAATTGGCGCATATATTTCTAAGATCGAGCCTTCAGGGTTTTGTTGTGTTGGTTTGCGGTGTTTCTTTTTAATGTTCACCCCTTCAACGACAACTTTGTCGAGTTTTGGGTATGCCTGTTGGACAATGCCCGTTTTTCCTTTATCAGCGCCAGTGATGACGATGACTTTATCACCTTTTTTAATTAACATACGGCGCCTCCTTATAATACTTCTGGTGCAAGGCTCACAATTTTCATTGCGCCTTCACCTTTTTCCCGTAATTCGCGGGCGACTGGACCGAACACACGTGTGCCGACCATGTTCCCGTCATTATTAATGATGACAACGGCGTTATCATCGAAGCTAATTTTACTGCCGTCAGCGCGTAACACGCCTTTTTTGGTCCGCACGATAATTGCTTTGACCAAATCACCTTTTTTAACTTTGGAGTTTGGTTGGGCTTGACGGACGGTTAAGAGGACGATATCGCCGATGTTACTGTGGCGACGGACACTGCCGCCATAAAGACGGATGACCTTCCCCACTTTAGCGCCGGAGTTATCGGCAACGACGACTTTACTTTCAACATGAATCATACGTTACTCCTCCTTACTTTCTGTGGTGCTTTCCTCGAGTTCATCTTGGATGTCTTCAAGCGTTAATTCGGCAAGCGCGAGTACTTTGACAAGCCGCCACCGTTTGCTGCGGCTAAGTGGCCGACTCGCCATGATGAGCACTGAGTCACCTTCTTTCGCAACGTTAGCTTCATCATGCGCATAATACTTTTTGCGGTGTTTGACACGTTTGCCATATTTTGGGTGCCGTTTATAAGTTTCGACTAAGACGGTAATTGTTTTATCTTGTTTATCGCTAATGACAACACCTTCGAATGTTGCCCGTGCTTTTCTATTTGTTTCCATAACTTAGCGCTCCTTATTTAATTCCTAATTCCCGTTCACGTAAGACGGTGTAAATTTTTGCAATGTCTTTACGGACGCGAGTAATATATTTGCCATGTTCTAATTGCCCCACGGCTTGTTTACGGCGGAGGTGGAATAACTCTTCTTTTAAGCCGTAAACTTTTTCATTAAGTTCAGTTTGACTTAATGCACGGATATCTTTAATTTTCATACTTATTCCTCCTTCCCTTTCGTGACAACACGCGTTTTAATCGGGAGTTTGAAGCTCGCTAAGCGTAATGCTTCACGCGCGATTTCTTCTTTAACGCCACCGATTTCAAACATAATGCGGTTTTTCTTCACGACTGCAACCCATGACTCTGGACTTCCTTTCCCGGAACCCATCCGCACTTCGGCTGGTTTTTTAGTTTTCGCAAGGTGGGGGTAAATTCTAATCCAAATTTTCCCAACCCGTTTTGTATAGCTTGCGAGCACGATACGGGCACTTTCGATTTGCCGGTTCGTAATGTAAGCACCTTCGAGTGCTTGTAAGCCATATTCACCAAAGGCGATTGTCGCACCACCTTTTGTTAAGCCTTCATAACTTAAGCGTTGCGGGCGACGATATTTAGTACGTTTTGGTTGTAACATAATTATTCATCTCCTTTATTTTTACTTAAGTCGTATTCACCGCGGCAAATCCACACTTTAACGCCTAAGCGGCCATAAGTCGTGTGCGCCTCCGCGTGCGCGTAATCAATATCACTACGTAATGTATGCAGTGGGATGATCCCATCTTTATACCCTTCACGACGCGCAATTTCGGCACCGTTTAAGCGGCCACCAACTAATGTTTTAATCCCTTTTGCACCCGCGCGCCGGACACGTTGAATCGTCCGTTTTTGCACGATGCGGAACGATCCGCGTTGTTCAAGTTGCCGGGCGATATCTTGCGCGACTAAACTTGCGTTAAGATCGGGGTTTTTCACTTCGACGACTGTTAATTTTAAATCACCAGTTTTGACGATTTTCGCTAAGCGGTCTGTTAGTTCTTTAATGCGTGCACCTTGTTGGCCGATGACAACACCGACACGGGCGACGTGGACACTAACGATGACACTATAGCCACTTTCGAACGTATTAACACGATCAATTTCGACGTGTGAGAGGAGCGCTTCTTTTAATTCAGCCGTTAAGAATTCACGAATATCAATGTCTTCTTTTAGAAAAGTAGCGAAATCTTTATTTTTGGCAAACCAGCGACTATTCCAGTTGCGGTAAATGCCATAGCGTAGTCCGTTTGGATTAACTTTTTGTCCCATTACTTTTCCTCCTTATGCTCTTTCTTTCACTTTGACGATAATTGTGCTCGTCCGTTTAATAATGCCGGATGCGCTGCCTTTAGCGCGCGGCCGGAACCGTTTCATTTTAATCGAATCATTAATTTGTAATTCACTAATGTAGAGGCTTTTTTCATCGAAGCTATGATTGTTCACCGCGTTCGCGGCCGCACTTTCGATTGTTTTGCGCAGTGGGACACTCGCTGCCTTATTAATATTCAGGAGGAGTGCGACTGCGTCACTTACATCTTTACCGCGCACTAAGTCGGCGACAAGACGCATTTTCCGTGGCGTGACACCAACACTGCGGCTAATCGCCCGCGCTTCGGTCACTGCTGGTTTAGGGGCGACTGGTGCTTCGACTTTCTTTGCGGTTGTTTTTGGTTTTGTTACTCTTGCCATTTACTTCACCTACCGTTTCCGTTGGGCCGCCGCTGCTTTATCTTCCGCTGTGTGACCAGTGTGGCCGCGGTAAGAACGCGTTGGGGCGAATTCGCCAAGTTTATGGCCGACCATGTCTTCGGTTACGTACACTGTAATGTGTTCCTTGCCGTTATACACTGCGAAGGTGTGACCGACGAAGGATGGGAAGATGGTTGATCTGCGTGACCAAGTTTTGATAATTTGTTTTTTGTTTGCTTCATTGAGCACGTCCACTTTTTTTAAGAGATGTTCATCTGCGAATGGACCTTTTTTTAAACTTCTTGCCATGTTTCCTCACTCCTTATTTTTGTTTACGACGACGAATAATTAATTGTGTCGATTTTTTCTTTTTATTACGCGTTTTGACCCCTAAGGCACGTTTGCCCCATGGAGTACGTGGTGCGTCTTTCCCAATTGGTGATTTTCCTTCACCCCCACCGTGTGGGTGATCAACCGGGTTCATGACTGACCCACGGACGGTTGGGCGGACGCCTTTCCAGCGACTCTTCCCGGCTTTTCCTAAGTTGATTAAGTTGTAGTCTTCGTTGCCAACGGCACCAATGGTGGCACGGCATGCGAGTAAGACTTTCCGCACTTCACCCGATTGCAGCCGGAGAATTGCGTATTTCCCTTCGCGTCCTAATACTTGCACACTTGTCCCCGCGGCACGCGCGAGTTGTCCACCTTTACCCGGTGATAGTTCGACGTTATGGACGACACTACCTTCAGGAATGGCGGTAAGGGGCATTGCGTTACCGATTTGGATGTCGACATCTTCACCGGAGACAATTTTTGCGCCAACGACTAATCCTTGCGGATGTAAGATGTAGCGTTTTTCGCCATCTAAGTAATGAATAAGGGCGATGTTTGCGTTCCGGTTTGGATCGTATTCGACCGCGGCGACGGTGCCGATGACACCATCTTTATTACGCCGGAAGTCAATGACGCGATATTTGCGTTTATGACCACCACCGATATGGCGGGTCGTAATTTTCCCCATGTTGTTTCGTCCACCCGTTTTTTTAATTTCGCGGACTAAACTTTTTTCGGGGGTTGATTTTGTAATTTGCTCAAACGTTGAGTTTGTCATTGCCCGACGTGAGGGAGTTGTCGGTTTATATTTTCTAATTGCCATAATAATCTCCTTCCCGTCCTTATTCCTTGAAGAGGTCGATTGCTTGACCTTCCTTCACGGTGACAATTGCTTTTTTAACAGCGGGGATTGTCCCTTGGAAGCGACCACCACGCCGTGTTTTCTTCGCGATTGTGTTAATAACTTTCACATCGATGACGCTTACACCAAAGACCGCTTCGAATGCATCTTTCACTGTATCTTTGTTTGCATCTTTTGGTATTTCAATCGTCACTTTATTTTGATCTTGCATTAACGCCATGGATTTTTCCGTAATAATTGGCCGAATAATGAGATCAAATTGCGCGATTGTTGGTTTTTTAACAACAACTTTTTGTTCGGCTTTTTTTGTTTGTTTTGCGGCCATTATTCAAGTCCTCCTGCATACGCAACGAGTGTTGCTTTTTCGATTACGATTTGATCAGCGTTAAGTAAGTCATATACGGCGACGTTATCTTGCGCGACACGTTGCACATTCCGTAAGTTTTGCGTAGCGAGTAATAAGTTTTTATTATCGTCATTAATGAGCAAGACTTTACCAGTTGCCCCAAGCTTTGTTAAGAGACTAACTGCGGATTTTGTTTTGGCGTCAACTTCAATCGCATCATCAATGATAATGAAGGCTTTTTCACTAACTTTAAGTGATAAGGCACTTTTCACTGCTAAGGCATGTGCTTTTTTATTCATTGATAATTTATAGTTTTGTTCGCCGGTTGGGCCGAATGTGACACCACCGCCGACCCAAATTGGGGAACGGTTACTACCAACACGGGCACGTCCTGTCCCTTTTTGACGCCATGGTTTTTTACCACCACCACGTACTTCACTGCGATCTTTTGTTTTGCTTGTCGCTTGGCGGCGATTTGCTAAGTATGTCGTTATCGCTTGGTGTAAGACATCTTCATGCACTTCAACACCGAAGATTTCGCCCGCAAGTTTCATTGTGCCGACTTTTTCACCGTCGACATTCACAACCGGATATGAGATTGCTTTAATATTTTCTTTTGCCATAAAGTTCTCCTCCGTTCCTATTCTTCACTTTGCGTCCGGTCAAGTAAGTCTTTTACAGGGCGAGCCCGTAACTGCTTTTTAACCGCGCTTCTAATTTTGACAATTGAGTATTTGGGTCCCGGCAAGGCACCTTTAATTAATAGTGCATTTTTTTCCGCAATAACATCGACGACTAATAAGTTTAAGATTGTTACGCGTTCATGACCCATATGTCCGGGCATTTTGGTGCCTGGCACGATGCGTTGAATACGGCCAACGCTAGCCATTGAGCCGACACCGCGGTGGTAACCTGACCCGTGCGAAGCTGGACCAAGACTGTAGTTATGGCGTTTGATTGCGCCACTGAAGCCTTTACCTTTGCTTGTGCCGATTACGTCGACGACATCGCCTTTCGTGAAGATGTCAACTTTAATTTCGTTGCCAACTTCGTAATTTAACATTTCATCACCAACAAGTTCATGAAGTTCATACTTTGGAGTGACTCCTGCTTTTGCAAATATTCCTTTGAGTGGTTTATTCACCCGACTTGGTTTTTTGTCTTCGTAGCCAACTTGGATCGCGGCATAACCATCTTTTTCCACCGTTTTCACTTGCGTGACAACGTTTGGTAATACTTCGACAACAGTGACAGGATAGATAGTTCCATCTTCAGCGAATACTTGCGTCATGCCGATTTTCCGGCCAATAATTGCTTTCATGTTGCTACCTCCTATAATTTGATATCGATGTCAACCCCACTTGGAAGTTCGAATTTTCGTAAGAATTCAATCGTCCGTTTCGTTGGGTCGGTAATATCGATTAACCGTTTGTGTGTTCTAATTTCGAATTGCTCACGCGCATCTTTGTCCTTGTGGACCGCTCGTAGGACCGTGAACACTTCGCGGTGCGTTGGGAGCGGAATGGGGCCAATTACTTTAGCGCCACTTTCGACTGTTTGCGCTACAATCTTCGCCACCGCTTCATCAAGTAGCGTGTGATCGTAACTTTGGAGTCGAACCCGAATTTTGTTTTTTCCTGCCATGAATTATTATCCTCCTTCTATCTACAGGCATTAATGATGGCTCAGTGCGAATTCCCCGCTTACACTTCATGACAACGCCTGTAGGTGTATCGGCAACCTCGCATTTCATCGCGACCATTAACTTGTTAGATAATACTAAAATGATGTGTCGATGTCAACATAAAACACACAAAAAGTGAAATTTTTATATATAAAGCGAAAAATTCACGAAAAACGACTGTTTCCGTTAGCTTGCAAAATTTTCCCAAATTCGTGAAAAAAACGCTTATTGCAAGCGTTATCATTTTTAGAGAATTCGGCAGTTTTTGACCAAAAATCGTGAAAAAACGATTGTTTTAGGTATCTTTTTTTGCTCTGCGGGCGAGTAGCGTGTCGCGATATGAATATTCACAACCACAATATTGTTGTTGATATAAGTCGTATTCTTTTTTAAGTTCGGCAACACGCGCTAAACCACCTTTTTTCTTAAAATCACTATAGAAATATTTAATACTTGGATACTTTGGTTCGATTTCTTTTGCTACTTCATTAATGACTTGGGAGTTCTTTTGCCGCGAGATAGTGAGTGTTGTTGACGCATAGTCAAAGCCGTGTTCACTGCCATAACGGAGTGCATCCTCAATATGTTTTGCGTAACATAAGCGGCACCGAATCCCGCCTTCGGGTTCGTTTGCAAATTTGCGTAAATCGGCCATATAACCTTCGTGATCATACGGTAAAAAGATGACTTTAACATTACGATTATTTCGCTTATTAAATTCTTCAACAAACCATTCAACTTCGTTGCGGCGAATTAGAAACTCTTTTTCGGGGTACACATTACTATTTTCATACACAATCGTCACATCAAAAAACTGCATCACAAATTCAAGTGTATGACTTGAGCACGGCGCACAACAAGCGTGTAGCGCTAAAGTCGGCTTTTTATCAAGTGTCTTAAATTTATTGATTTCTTCAAGTGAAACATTATAGTAATTAATTTTATCCATATATATACATTACATCACCAAACGAGAAAAAGCGATATTTTTCATTAATGGCGTGTGTGTAAGCCTTTAAAATAAATTCCCGGTTACTAAATGCACTAACAAGCATGATTAAGGTCGACTTTGGTAAATGAAAGTTCGTAATAAGCGCACTTATCACCTTAAACTTATAGCCCGGAGTAATAAAAAGATTTGTTGCTTCTTCCGTTGCTTTAATCATGCCGTATTTTAAATAGTTTGCTTCTAAGGTCCTTGTGGCCGTTGTGCCCACACTAATAATGCGCCGTTTTTCTTTAAGTGCTTTGTTTAAAATTTGTGCAGTCGTCTCATCAATCTTATATGTTTCATAATGCATTTTATGATCTTGCGTGTCACTAACAGCGACTGGTTTAAAAGTACCTAAGCCAATATGCAGCGTGATTTCCACAACAGTAACTCCCTTTACCTCTAACGCTGCAATAATTTCTTTTGTGAAATGAAAACCAGCTGTTGGAGCAGCGGCGCTCCCCGGAATTTTTGCAAATACGGTTTGATAACGGGCATATTTAGCACTATCATCTTTAATATATGGTGGTAGTGGCGTTGTTCCAACCTTTTCAAGAACTTCAAGGAATATGCCGTCATAGCTAAACTTAACAATATGAATACCTTCACCATGCTTTTCAACGCATTCCATCATTAGTAGGTTGTCACCAAACATAACTTGAGTACCGACTTTAACTGCTTTCGCGTTACCAATAAGTACTTCATAATGATCATTTGGTAATGACTTTAAAAGAATCACTTCAATCTTTGCCCCAGTTGGTACTTTGACACCACGGAGCCGTGCCGGAATAACTTTTGTGTTATTTAAAACAATGACATCACCCGCATTAAAATAATCAAGAATATCATAGAAATGTTTATCTTCAATCGTCTCATTAGCCTTATTTAATACTAAAAGACGTGAATTTTGCCGTCGTTCAGCTGGTTTTTGCGCAATTAAGTCATGCGGTAAGTTGAAGTCAAAAAGATTAACATCCATTAGAAACCTCGCGCATCTCCAAACGTATTTAGTGTTTCGTCTTTAAACGCTAGAAAGCGATTTTCTTTAATCGCTACTCGTGCATTTTCGGCGAGACGAATAAGGAAGCGTAAATTATGCAGGGATAAGAGCCGTTGTGCTAATGCTTCGTCACTAACATAGAGATGCCGTAAGTATGCTCTTGTAAAGTTTTGACATGTATAACAGTCACACCCTTCTTCAATTGGTGTAAAGTCTGCTTTAAATTCTGCTTTTTTAATATTAAGCCGGCCAGTTGCCGTAAAAAGTGCCCCGTGACGGGCTAACCGTGTTGGTAAAACGCAATCAAACATGTCAACACCCCGGGCAATACCTTCTAAAATCATATCAATTGAACCAATACCCATAAGATAGCGTGGTTTATCTTTTGGTAAATACGGTAAAACATTATCAATCATTGTTATAAAGACGTCTTTGGGTTCACCAATACTTGTTCCGCCAATCGCGTATCCGGGGAAATCAAGCTTCACAGTTTCAAGCGCGCTATATTTCCGCAAGTCTGGATATTCGCCACCTTGGACAATGCCAAATAATGCTTGATCAGTACGTTTATGCGCAATTTGACCGCGTTTTGCCCATCTTAAGGTTCGATCCGTACTATGTTTAACGTATTTATATTCGGCAGGATAATAAATACATTCATCAAAGCTCATAATAATATCCGCGCCAATTTTTTCTTGTAAGCTTGTTGCTTCTTCGGGCGAGAAAAATAATTTCGCACCGTCTAAATGGGAACGAAACATGACACCTTCTTCAGTAATTTTTCGATTTTTAGCAAGTGAAAAAACTTGAAAACCACCTGAATCAGTAAGAATTGGACCATGATAATTCATGAACTTATGAATACCACCCGCTTTACTAACAATATCTGCGCCAGGCCGTAAGGAAAGATGATAAGTGTTTGCTAAAATAACGCCGCTACCTAGTTCAACAATTTCTTCAGGAGTAATCGTCTTTACATTAGCAAGCGTACCAACCGGCATAAACATTGGAAATTCCACTTTCCCGTGCGGTGTATGTAAATAGCCATACCGCGCCCCACTTTCAGTGCATTCATGTAATATTTCAATATAAACTGGGGGTTTCTTATTCTCGTTCATGGCGATCCTCCGCTAGTATTAAGTTTAAAAAGGCTGGTTGCTTTGCTAAGATACTAAAGATAGTATGACCGAGTAGTAATACTAAGAACTCCCCTAGCGCAACAAGCCCAATTGTCGCAAAAAGCGGCAAACTAAGGACAAAATGGAGCATTAACCCGACAATAACGGCGTTAAAGACTGTCGTGTAAATTACACCCCAATACATTTTCTTGGAAAAAGCAAGAAACGTTGCACTTAAAAAAGTTGCTAAAGTTCCAAATATTGCGTCCCACGGTAAAAGCGGACTATGTAAATTGGCTAATAGACAGCCAATCGTTACACCAATAATAAAATCCTTACGGAAAAAGACTAGAAAAATTAAAATTTCCGATATACGAAACTGTACATCATAAAAGGCGGCGCCACCTAAGACGATTGTTAGCACATAATAGAGTGCCGCAATAAGCGCATTATCTGTTATTCGTCGAACTTCGAGTCTTTTCATAGTATCTCCCTGTTTTTATAATGGTGGTTAGGCAAGGAACACCATATCCTTTTAGCGTTTAGCAATTTCTGCTCGCATTAACGCATTGGCAAGTGCTGGATTTACTTTGCCCGCACTCTTCTTCATAACTTGGCCAACCAAGAACCCTAACGCACGATCTTTCCCCGCTTTAATATCGTCAATAACGTGCAGGTTTTCATCAATGACTTCGTTAATGATTTTTAAAATTAATGTCTCGTCACTTACTTGCATTAAGTTAAGTTCTTTTGCTTTGGCTTCAGCATCTTCGTTTGTTAAGACAATCACATTAAAAAGTTCGCGTGCTTGACTGTTTGATAGTTTCCCCGCACTTACTAAATTCACTAATTTAGCAAGGTTTTGTGCGCTTAAACGGAGCGTTTCAACTGTTTCACTATTTTTATTTAAGTATTCACTTACTTCACCAATAACCCAGTTAATAAGTAATTTATAGTTTGTTGTATGCTTTGCGCCTTCATCAAAATAGAGTGTTAATGGTTTAGAATTTAAGAGAATATTTATTTCGTGATCATTTAGTTTAAACGTATTTTTATACCGGTCACGTTTACTACTTGGTAATTCAACCATTGTTGCGATTACACCCGCGATGTATTCCTTTGGTAAAGTAATTGGATATATATTTCCTTCGGGGAAATACTTATAATCAACGCCGTCATCCTTTAAGCGCATAACAATAGTGGTTTTTGTTGATTCGTCAAACCGCCGTGTTTCACTTAAGACTTTTTGTCCCGCACTTAAAATGGCACTTTGCCGCGCGATTTCAATATCGATAACACGGCCTATATTCGAGATTGAATTTAAGTTTTTAATCTCAACTTTTGTCCCAAATTTTGTTGCACCGGTTTCACGAAGGGAAATGTTTACGTCACACCGTAATGATCCTTCCTCCATCTTGCCGTCACTTACATCTAAAAATGTGACAATCTCGCGAATTGTTTCAACAAACGCCATTGCTTCTTCGCCGGTACGAATATCGGGTTTTGTTACAAGTTCAACAAGTGGTAATCCAGCGCGATTATAATCAATGAGCGTACTATCCGCTAAATGAAATTGTTTGGCCGTATCTTCTTCCATATGGAGTCGTTCAATATTAATACGTTTTACACGAGCTTTCGTTTTGATATCCAAATAACCATTACTACCTATTGGCCGGCGGTCTTGCGTTATTTGGTACCCTTTCGGTAAATCACTATAAAAATAGTTTTTGCGGTCAAAATGAAGTTCATGATCTATGTGCATATTAAGTGCATGACTTAACATAATAGCGTTTTCGACTGCTTTTTTATTCACAGTTGGAAGTGTGCCCGGGAAAGCCATATCAGTCACATGAACATTTGTGTTTGGTGCGGCGTCAAACCGTGTTGAGGCACTTGAAAACATTTTGGTCTTGGTTTTTGTTTCAATGTGAAGTTCTAAGCCAATAATTACTTCGTATTTCATTGTACTAACCCCACATAGAAGTTATATAAATTCGTTAATTCTTCAATTTTGTACGCGACATTAATTACTTCGGCATCACTAAACGGTTTGCCCGTAACATTAACACCAAGTGGTAAGCCGTTATCAAGCGCAACCGGCACGGTAATTGACGGATTGCCCCCAAAGTTTGCAATTGCTAGGTGGTTATTAATAATATCAAGGCGCGAGTCATCAACATCATTTAGTTTCGGGGCAACATCTGGCGCGGCGGGTAATAAAATCACATCATGTTTTTCTAATATTTCATTAACCGCTTCGACGATGAGTCGCCGCACTTTTTGGGCACGGTCAAAAAACTGTGGACGAATTTCTTTCTTTAAAACATAGTTGCCAAGAATTAATCGCGTTTTAATGTTTGGGGTAAATCCAGCTTTGCGGGTATTAGTGACGATTTCTTCATAACTATTACCCGGTTCCGCTGCACCAAAGTTAATGCCATCAAGATTTGCGTTCGACGCACTTGTTTCACCGCAACTTAAAATGAAATATGTTGGAAAGATTGCTTTTAATAGTTTTTCATCAAGCGAAACATTTGTAATCGTTGCGCCACCTTTTTCTAAGTTTATTAATAGTTCTTTAAATGCTTTTTTCAGTGTTTCATTCGTAATTAAGTTAACAATTTCGGGAATAACAGCAATCTTTTTGCCGGTTAATTCATTAGTAATCGTTGGTAAGACAGAAGCCCGCTCATTATTCGTGCTTGTAAAGTCTTTTTCATCAAACCCGCGCGTTGCTTCAAACACAACACCAGCGTCATATACACTGCGTGCGAAATAGCCGATATGGTCAAGTGAGGGCATAAAGGCAAAAAGGCCAAAGCGTGATACTTCACCCCATGTTGGTTTATAACCAACAAGCCCCGCAAAACTAGCTGGCTTACGTACCGAGTCACCGGTATCACTACCAACGGCAAAGGGGACGTAACCACTAGCGACACCACTAGCGCTCCCGCTACTTGAACCACCAACAATGCGTGTGTGTGTTTCGCCATACGGATTAAACGTTGGCCCTAAATGTCCGGTCATACCGCGACCACCCATCCCTAGTTCGTCCAGTGTTGTTTTTGCAATTGGGATGGCTTTTTGTGCTTTTAACCGTTCAATAACTTCAGCGTCAAAAAGTGGCATGTAACCTTTAAGAATTTTACTACTGCCGTTTGTTTCAATCCCTTTAGTGGAAATATTATCTTTAACTAAAAACGGCACACCCCATAAGAGGTTATCTTCTTCCACAACAGTTAAAGTTTTTGCAAAAGCGCGCGCTTCTTCATACATTGTCGCTTCTAAAATATTATTTTCATCATGTTCAAGGGCACTAATGACTTCATTAACAACGTTTAATGGTGTTGTTAGCCCACTTACATACATCGCATGTAATTCACTAATTGTTAAATTTAAGTGGCTCATTATTTCACGACCTTTGGAATACTAATATATTCACCTTTTGTGTTTTTACTGTTTTTTAGTATTTCTTCACGACTTGGTGTTTCGCTTACTTCGTCTTCACGTAAAAATGTTGTTGTGCGATGATACGGAAAAATAAGTGGTTCCACATCATCAACACCGGGTAAATTTAAAAACTCCGCGCGTTTTAAAAATAAATCAAAACTTGCTAAAAATGTTGTTTCGTCTTCCGTTGTTAGCGTAATGTATAGTTCGCTTGCTAATTCATGTACTCGTTTTTTATCCATGTGTAACCTCGTTATGTAATATATCACGATTCGGCAATTATTTTAACTAATTGTTGTTCATTTAATATAGTTATATTAAGTTCACTCGCTTTTGTTAGTTTGCTACCTGCATCTTCACCAGCAATAACAAAATCGGTTTTTTTACTCACACTTCCAGCGACTTTAGCGCCTAATGTTTCTAAAAGTGTTGTCAGTTCATCGCGTGAATGGGCAGTAAAGCGTCCCGTTATAACTACCGTTTTACCCGAGAAGAATGTATCACTTTTAATCTTCTCCCCTAAATAAGTCATATTTAATCCATACTCTTTTAAAGTATTAATTAAGGCAATATTGTTTTCGTCATTAAAGAATGTGACGATCGCGTGGGCCGCAACGGGTCCAATATCTTTAATTGTTAATAACTCTTCCTCAGGCGCAACCATTAAGCTATCGAGTGTTTCATATGTTTGCGCTAAAAGCTTACTTGTCTTGGCACCCAATTCTTTAATACCTAAGCCAAAGAGTAATTTTTCTAAGGACTTTTCTTTACTTTTTTCAATGGCGTTTAATAGTTTATCAACTGACTTTTCACCAAACCCTTCAATTTCTTCAAGTACTGCTTTTTGTGTATATAGCGTGTAAATATCGGCAATCGTTTTGATGTGTTTCGCACTAAAAAGAATTTCAACAACTTTTTCGCCTAAGCCTTCAATATCCATCGCTCCGCGACTCGCAAAATGAATTAATCCTTCTTCGTGCCGTGCGGGACATGCAGGGTTTAAACAAAAGTGCAGTGGATCTTTAAAGGTCAGC
>WPCH01095304.1_pt1 | contig 22485 bp, 19 predicted proteins | sample 5399881 | NCBI WGS metagenome assembly WPCH01 (sample SAMN12869468, study PRJNA574797) | sludge metagenome | isolation source: wastewater treatment of pH5 | place: China:Beijing | collected 2019-05-20
CACTTCTTCATAATCTACGGTAATATGGACTTGAGACATGTTTCTTCACCTCCGGTTTGTGTTGTCTGGTAACTACATTTTAACCGAACGGAGAGACATGTTCTCTTTTTTTCTAATTTACACCATTATACGGGCACAACCATTTTGCATGCGTAAGTCGTGACGCCGGCGGAGAAATGCTTGCGGACAAGGGCTTTTGGCTGTATAATACAAAAAACTTTGCATTGTGTGGTGAAAGGAATCCTATGATAGAAAAAGTAAAGAGGCTAAACGTAAAAATACCTGATTATATAGAAGTTATCATTTCTTTAATTATCATTGTAGCAGTTATTGTAGGTGTAATAAATCTGGTGCTTCAAATACTGAATATATCGTTTCAGGAAGACCTGAGTATATTTTTCTTTAAGTTCTTAGGGGATGCATTGAACCTCATCATAGGGTTGGAGCTTATAAAAATGTTGACGGGCCATTCCGCTTATTTGGTTGTCGAAGTTCTTATCTATGTCATAGCCCGGCTGTTGGTGGTAAACCATCCCGAAGCCCTGAATATGCTGTTGGGCGTGGTTTCAATCGCGATTCTCTTTGCGGTACGGAAGTATCTTTTCATAGAGACGGATTGTAAAAAGAAGGGCAGCCAAGCCAGCCAGGATAAAAAGCAGGCAGCAATCTGATTGTCGAAACAGGAAAGGCAGAAGCAGCAGAAAAGTAATGGAAAAGATGTTTGTTTATTTGGATAACAGCGCCACCACAAGGCAGTATGATCAGGTAACCCGGCGAATGCTGCGGATGGCTGAGGAAGATTTCGGCAATCCGTCTTCACTGCACCGACTGGGTATAGCAGCGGAGAAAGCGGTGAAAGAAGCCCGGAAGGCCGTGGCTTCTTCTTTGGCTGTGAGAGAAGAGGAAGTCTATTTTACCGGAAGCGGGACGGAAGCGGATAATACCGCTGTCTTCGGAGTTTACAATGCAAAAAAACGCGGAGGCAACAAGATCATCACATCCATGGGAGAGCATCCGGCGGTAATAGAGGCCTGTAAAAAGCTGGAGGCCGCAGGCGCCCAAGTGGCATATTTGGACATTGATAACAAAGGCGCGGTGGATATAGATCAGCTTGAGCATAGCCTGGATGATTCAACCATCCTCGTTTCAATCATGACCGTCAACAACGAGCTGGGTACCGTGGCGCCGGTAGAGAAGATCGGCGCTCTTGTAAAATCCAGGGAAGGGGTTCTGTTTCATACGGATGCGGTACAGGCCTATGGAAAAATGCCCATAGAGATAGACAAATGGAATGCTCATCTTGTGACCATAAGCGGACATAAGGTTCACGGCCCAAAGGGAACCGGGGCGCTTTATGTCAGAAAGGGAATCCGTATTGATCCCTATATCTGCGGAGGAGGCCAGGAACGAGGCCTCCGCTCAGGAACTGAAAATACGCCGGGAATAGCCGGTTTTGGCCTTGCCGCGGAAATCATGCAGGGAGATCTTGAGCAGCGGATTCTGACAATGGAAAAGGTCAGGAGCTACCTTTTGGAAGGAATAAAAGAGGAGATCCCAGATATAAGAGTCAACAGTCCCGAAGGAGTTTTGGGAGAAAAAGGGGCAGTGCATTCCGGGCCCGTGTCCAGCCCGGGAGTTTTGAACGTGAGCTTTTTAGGCTGCCGCGGTGAGGTGCTGCTTCACTCTCTGGAGCAGCGGGATATATACGTGTCCACCGGCGCCGCCTGCTCGTCCAAAAAGAAGGGAAGCAGAGTTTTGGAGGCGGCCGGTCTCTCCCCTCCCGTCATCGAAAGCGCAATTCGCTTCAGCTTCAGCGAATTTAATAGGATAGAGCAAATGGACTATGTGTTAACAGAACTAAAGAAGGCTGTCCTCTCCATGCGGAAGCTAATGAGCCGCCGATAAAAAATAAAGGCTATAGTTTGCGGGGCAACCTGAATACAGGGACAAGGTTTAATCCAGGCGTCATTCCGAGGAGCTTGCCATGTGTCATTCCGAGGAGCTTGCGACGAGGAATCTTTACATAAGATCCTTCGCTGCGCTCAGGATGACAGGGTGTGGACTTCGCCGCCCTCAGGATGACAGGCGGGATGTCAACTTCGCCGTCCTCAGGATGACAGGGTGTAAACTTCGCCGCCCTCAGGATAGCAAAGTGTGAACGGTGATGGATTAAGAGTAAATCAACAGGAGTTAAAAGTGGAAAATCAAAAAATATATATCGTCAGGTGTGGTGAAGTGGCCTTGAAAGGGCAGAACAAGCCGTATTTCGAACGAATGCTGGCGGAACGCATCCGGAAGGTGCTGAAAAAAAGATACAGCAGCGCCGAGGTTCGTCGGGAAGACGGGCTCATCGTGGTGCGCACGGCTCCGGATATCCCCGAGGACGGGATTATCGCTGAAATTTCAAAGGTCTTCGGAGTAGATTCTATCAGCCCGGCCGTTGAAGTGGAAAGCGATATGGAGGCTATCGGAAAAGCCGCTGTGGAATACATGCTGCGGCAAATAGAGGAAAAGGGCGTTCAGACCTTCAAAGTAGAGTCCAAGCGGTCTGACAAGAGCTTTCCCGTAAAGTCTCCGGACATCGCCAGACAGATCGGCGCGAAGGTTTTGATCGGCTGCAAGGTACTTAAAGTCGACGTTCATCAACCTCAGTGCAGGCTTTACATCCATGTTCGCAGAGAGAGAACCTTCGTATTTGAACAAAAGGTTTCCGCATTGGGCGGTTTACCCCTGGGAACAAACGGAAAAGGTCTTATCCTGCTTTCCGGCGGTATCGACAGCCCTGCAGCCGCGTTTCTCATGGCGAAGAGAGGTATGTATATAGAAGCGGTCCACTTTCACTCCTATCCCTACACCAGCGAACGGGCCTGGGAAAAGGTTAAAGATCTCGCCGGTATCCTTTCCGGTTATTGCGGCAATATCAAAATACACAGTATAAACCTTCTGCCCATACAGGAGCAGATCGTGCAGAATTGCCCGGAGGAGGAGATGACGATCCTTGTCAGGCGATTTATGATGAAAATTGCGGAGCGCGTTGCCCGGGAGACCGGCTCTCTCATGCTGATTACGGGAGAAAACCTGGGTCAGGTAGCCAGCCAGACGGCGGAGGCTCTGGTAGTTACAGACGCGGCTGTGGAGCTGCCGGTGATGCGCCCCCTCATAGGAATGGACAAGGTGGAGATTATCGAGCTGGCGAAAAAAATCGGCACTTACGACACTTCGATTCTTCCCTATGAAGATTGCTGCACTGTGTTTCTGCCCAAACATCCCAAAACGAAGCCGAAGCTTTCTGCCATCCTTGAGTCGGAGAGCCGACTGGATGGAGAGACCCTTATCAACGAGGCCCTGGAAAGCAGGGAAACCGTCATGATACGACCTGAATAGAATCGTCAAAAGCAGACATAGTTCGCCACAATCTCTTAAAGACAAGCCCTCCTGCTTTCTGTATAATAATATGGAGATAAGGGGGGTTTTTTAATGGAAATAACCTTTGAAATGATCGACGATGTTCTTATCGCAATGCTTTTCGGCGAACTGGACCACCATCACTCGGGAGAAATTCGAGACAATATCGACAATACCTATGACACCTTTCAGGCCAAGCACATCATCCTCTCTTTTGAGGGGGTGACTTTTATGGACAGTTCCGGAGTAGGACTTATCATGGGACGCTATAACAAGGCCCGGGAAAGAAAGGGCAAGATAGCGGTAGTTGGCTGTAATGAACACATTACCAGGATATTGGAGCTGGCGGGGATATACACCATCGCAGGATGCTTCGGATCCATAGAGGAAGCCGCCGCCGCCCTGACAGAGGGAGGGGAGGAGATATAATGGAACGCATAAACAGAATTCGGATAGAGATGCTGTGCCGCTCGGAAAACGAAGCTCTTGCCAGAAATATCGCGGCTGTATTTACCGCGCCTCTGGATCCCACTGTGGAAGAGGTTACAGAGATAAAGACCGCGGTTTCGGAAGCTGTGAGCAACGCCATTCTCCACGCGTATCGCGAGGATATGGAGGGACCGGTATATATGGAGATGGAAGCGCTGGATTCCGGGAGGATTATTATCACCATCGAGGACGAAGGCGTAGGGATCCAGGACGTGAAACAAGCCATGGAACCCCTCTTTACCACCGGGGATAAAAGGGAGAGATCCGGAATGGGCTTTACAGTAATGGAGAGCTTTATGGATAAGATCCAGGTGGAATCAACTCCCGGAAAAGGGACCAAAGTGACGCTGATAAAGTCGCTGGATCGTATACATGGCTTCTAACTATCAGCCTGTCATGAAGGAAGATACATACCGCCTGATAAAAGAGGCCCAGTCCGGGGACGAGGCGGCCAGAGAGCAGTTGGTTGAGCAAAATACCGGCTTGGTGAAGAATATCGCCTTGAAATTTACGGGTATTGGCTATGAATTTGAAGATCTGCTCCAAATAGGGTTTATCGGCCTGCTGAAAGCTGTGGATCGTTTTGATACGAAATACGATGTGATGTTCTCCACTTATGCGGTTCCTATGATTATGGGAGAGATAAAGAGGTATCTGCGGGACGACGGCAGGGTTAAAGTAAGCAGGCAGGTGAAGCAGGACGTACGGAATATGAAACGAATCCGTGACGAATTTTGCCATGAGCACGGAAGAGCTCCGAAGGTGAGCGAACTGGCCGAGAAAATGGAGATCAGCACGGAAGAACTGCTGAATTTAATGGAAGCCAGCGATGCCATGGGGACTCTGGAAAGCCTGGATGATCCGGACCGGCCGGAGGCTGTTACAGACGGAGAGTACCGGGAGGCGGAAGAACGAAGGATAAATATGATTTATCTGAAGAGCGCCATCGGAAGGCTTGGGGAGCGGGAGCGCCAGGTCATTGTACTTCGCTATTTCCGGGATATGACGCAGCAGCAGATAGCCGATAAGCTGGGAATTTCCCAGGTGCAGGTGTCCCGCATCGAAAAGAAGGTTCTTATAAATCTGAGGCAGGAGATGGAATAACCAGACAGAGGCAGACGGGGGTCTGTGTCTGCCTCTACGTTAAATTGTTAATAAAAAAACGGCGCAAGGGATGATTGTCCTGCGCCGTTTTTCATTTATCTCAGTTAAAACTGAACCTCCATACCGTTCCACTCTTCCGAATCTCTGTTCCATTCCGGGAAGTTCAATACTTCCGGCGCGGGATAATCGATGCCGAGGATGCCTACCACAGTTCCGTGGCTGTCGTAAACGGGAGCAAAGGCAGACCATAGAGGGACATCATCGTCCCAGGCGGAAAGGGCTGCCATGGGGTTTCCGCTCTGGGCCGCGAAAAACTGGCCTTCTACCTCATATTGAACCATCCAGTCATCGGGCTCCTCGGAGCCGTCTACGGTAATCTCGAAATAGTCGTCATCAGGATCCATGTCTGTGAACATATAGACGTAGTAGGCCCCCGATTCGATGCGGAACTCCTCCAGTTTGGCCCGCAGATTCTCATAGCCGGCATAGTCCCAGCCTTCACCGGAGTCCAGACAGGCGACATATTCATCCGCCCACTCTCCATCCAGCTGCAGCGCGTAATTCGCCGCCAGGCTTGTAACATGATCCATTACGGCCTGTATTTCATCGGGAATCCCTTCGGGTTCCCCCACCGGCGGGGGCGTTTCCCCGCCGGTGTCACAGGCCGCTAAAGCGAACAGAACCATAGCCATTGATAGCAATACCGCTAACCATGTAAAACGCTTTCTCATACGCATCCTCCTCCTCTGGTAAACGCACGATAACTTAATGATTAATATTTTAACAGTTACGAATAACGAACACAAGTAATAGAAATTGTAAAGTATTTTCTGATGATTCTGATTTAAAAAACATATTGTTTTTTGACATTAATCCGAAAGAAACAGTTGATTTTTATCGATTAATAGAGTTTAATAGAAATAGATTTGTTAATATAATAACAAAAACAACACAACGGCAAGCAGCAGTTAGGTTTACACACATGGAATTAATTAACGTGTAGGAGGCAACAAAATCATGAACTTTCAATTGACAAAAGAGCAGGAATTCGTAAGGAAAATGGTTAGAAAGTTTGCGGAGACGGAAGTAGAACCTCTCGCCGCGGACATCGACAAAGAACACAGATTTCCGACGGAGACCGTAGAGAAGATGGCCCGGTACGGACTGTTAGGCGTACCGTTTCCCAAGGAGTACGGCGGTGCCGGCGCGGATCACATATCCTATGCCATTACCGTGGAAGAGCTTTCCAGGGTTTGTGCATCGACAGGCGTAATCTGCTCTGCTCACACCTCCCTCTGCGGCTGGCCGTTGATGGCATACGGCACGGAGGAACAAAAGAAAAAATATCTCATACCTGTGGCAAAAGGTGAGAAGCTGGGCGCTTTCGGACTTACCGAGCCCAATGCGGGAACAGACGCCGCCGGACAGCAGACCAGAGCTGTTGACAAGGGCGATCACTGGGTACTCAACGGAGCCAAGGTATTCATCACAAATGGCGGATATGCCGAAGTCTTCATCGTTATGGCGATGACGGATAAATCCAAGGGAACGAGAGGCGGAATCAGCGCCTTTATCGTAGAGAAGGATTTCGAAGGATTCTCCATCGGAAAGACAGAAGACAAGATGGGTATCTGCGGCTCATCTACCACAGAGCTGGTATTCCAGAACTGCATCGTTCCCAAGGAAAACCTCCTCGGACAGATTGGCGAGGGCTTTAAGATCGCCATGTCCACACTGGACGGCGGCCGTATTGGTATCGCTTCCCAGGCATTGGGAATCGCTCAGGGCGCTTTTGACGTCACAGTCGACTATATGAAGGCCAGAAAACAGTTTGGAAAGAGCCTGAGCAAATTCCAGGCGCTGCAGTTTGAAATAGCGGAGATGAGAACCCGCATCGAAGCTGCCAGACTGTTGATTTACAACGCTGCCGACATGAAAGACAAACACTTGAAATACGGCCCTTATTCCGCTATGGCAAAGCTCTATGCTGCGGAGACAGCAATGTACGTAACAACGAAGGCCGTTCAATTACACGGCGGTTACGGTTACACCAAGGATTATCCGGTAGAGAGAATGATGCGCGACGCGAAGATCACAGAGATCTACGAGGGTACCTCCGAGGTGCAGAAGATGGTCATTGCTGCCGATGTGTTCGGTAAATAAGAGGAGGAAGGAAAAATGGCATTGAAGATAATTGTATGCGCAAAGCAGGTTCCTGATACAAACGAAGTAAAAATCGACCCGGTAAAGAATACGCTGATCAGGGAAGGCGTCCCCAGCATTTTAAATCACGATGACGCTAACGCCATGGAAGAAGCCCTGAAGATCAAAGACCAGTATCCCGATACACATATTACCGTTCTTACCATGGGTCCGCCCCAGGCCAAGGAATTGCTCATCGAGTGTATGGCTATGGGCGCCGATGAAGGTATTCTGATCTCCGACAGGGCTCTGGGAGGCTCCGACACATGGGCTACCTCCAACGCTCTTGCCGCGGCTGTGAATAAGGTTGGCGATTTCGATCTTATCTTCGCGGGCCGGCAGGCTATTGACGGAGACACCGCCCAGGTAGGCCCCCAGCTGGCTGAGAAACTGGATATCCCCCAGGTGACCTATGTCGAAGAGTTTTCCCTCAACGGAAAAGAGGTTACAGTTAAGAGAGCTCTGGAGGATGGGTATGAGTTAATCAAGGTTCAGCTTCCCTGCGTACTTACTACAATTAAAGAGCTCAATACTCCGCGCTATATGTCCATCGGCGGTATCTACGACGCCGTTAAGGCGGATATCCCCACATGGGGAGCCAAAGAGCTTGCAATCGATCTGAAGACCGTAGGTCTGGACGCGTCGCCCACAAACGTTTTCCGCTCCTTTACCCCGGCTCCGAAAGGGAAGGGCGTCATGATAGAGCGTGATACCGTTGAAGAGGCCGCCAGAGACTTACTGGAAAAGCTGCAGGAAAAGTACATCATAGCATAGGAGGAATAAAAACATGGCTGTTCAAGTTATTAACGATAAATGTAAAGGGTGTAAACTGTGCATAAAAGCCTGTCCCTTTGACGCCATAGACATGGTAGGAAAAATAGCGGTTATCAACGAAAAATGTACCGCTTGCGTCCAATGTATCCCGGCCTGTCCCTTCGATGCGATTGAGCAGACGGAATCCGAAGACGGCCCCGTAGATCTGTCCGCCTACAAGCACGTCTGGGTATATACGGAGCAGAGAAACGGAAAGCTGATGAACGTAGCTCTTGAGCTGCTGGGAGAAGGCAGCAAGCTGGCGAAAGAAATCGGCGATGACTGCAAAGTTTGCGCTCTCCTGATCGGACATGAAACGGATCACCTGATTCCGGAGCTTTACGCTTATGGGGCAGAGACTGTTTACCAGATAGACAATCCGCTTCTCAAAAACTTTACTACAGACGGATACACCAAGGTCATGACGGACGCGATAAGAGAGTACAAACCGGAGATCGTAATCTTTGGAGCTACCCATATCGGAAGAGACCTTGCGCCCAGAGTAGCAGCCAGACTGGATACCGGTCTTACCGCCGACTGTACCAGACTGGACGTGAACACCGGCAATTACATCAATTACCTGAATAAATATACCACTCTGGATACTTCCGGAATGGATCCCAACTCCGATGATAAGGGTCTGAAGCAGACTCGTCCGGCTTTCGGCGGCAACATCATGGCAACCATCATCTGCCCCAAGACGAGACCTCAGATGTCTACGGTCAGACCTGGCGTTATGAGCAAGCTGGAGAAGGATGAGACTAAAAAAGGTGAGCTGATTAAAGTAAAGCACAGCGTCAGCAAAGAAGATATCAGAACCGAAGTTGTAGAAGTTGTGAAGGCGGCTAAGGAATTAGTATCCCTCACCGACGCGGAAATCATCTGCTCCGGCGGCCGTGGCCTGGGCGATCCTTCGGGATTTGAACTGATCGGGCAGCTGGCGGAGGCCGTAGGCGGTGTTGTAGGTTCTTCCAGAGCAGCGGTAGACGCTGGATGGATCGATCACTCCCATCAGGTAGGCCAGACGGGAACCACCGTTAAGCCGAAAATCTATTTTGCCTGCGGAATTTCCGGCGCCATCCAGCATTTGGCGGGAATGCAGACTTCCGACCTCATCATCGCCATTAACAAGGATCCGGATGCTCCTATCTTTGAGGTGGCGGACTACGGTATCGTGGGAGACCTTTATAAGGTAGTTCCAAAGATTATCGAAGAATGGAAACGCGTAAGAGAAGAACATAATAAAAACTAAAACTGATGCAAATTCAATAAAAAAACCGGCTGCGGGACATATTCCGCAGCCGGTTTTTTATTGAAAAGGACAAACCTTTCCTGATAATATTTTTAAACAAAAATTATTGCATTTCCCCAATCACTATGTAATACTGTATATAAAAGGTGCTGTCGGTAAACGGTTGGCCCTCAAAGTTTGTAGTTATGGAATAACCGCAAAAGTTTCGAGGCTTTGGGCGGTTATTTCGTTTTTGCGATTGCGTATGTAGTTATAACAACGTTGACAATGAGAGCCAATAAGGCTATTGCTTCCGCTGTAGTCATACGTATCACTCCCCTCCGGAGAGAGGACTAACCGCCTACCGTGTCTCAGGCAGCACCTGCTCTTAATATACCATCCGGTAAATCTATAATCAACAATTATTTACAATTATTTACAATTTGTTAGCTATAAGTGTATCTCTTGTATAAATCATTAAAATCGTTCCAATTCCTGTTTGATTCGGGTCCAGGGGAAGCCTACCACATTGTCGTAGTCTCCCTCGATGTGGTCCACCCTGTCACCCCAGGCGCCCTGTATGGCATAGCCGCCGGCCTTATCGTAAGGTTCGGGGGTCTGAATATAGGCGAGGATATCGTCATGGCAATAGTCTTTAAAGAAAACCTTCGTAATTTCGCAGAAGACTCTTTTTTCATCGGTTCCAGCTTTCAGGATCGCTACTCCGGTAGCGACGAAATGCTCTTTTCCCCGGAGGTGGTCAAGAATCGCATAGGCGTCCTCTCTGTCCGCGGGCTTTCCGATGATACGATCCAAAAAGACCACGGTATCCGCGGCGATGATAAGAGAGTTTTCTTTTAGTGAGGAAGCGCCGTGATCCGGAAGGGCGTGAAGTCCGTCTCCTGCAAGAGATTCTACATGTTGAGCCTTTTTCAGAGCCAGGTGCATAACCGCTTCCTTTGGATCCATGTCTGCCGGCAGGCTTTCATCGACGCAGGGAGGAATGACAACAGGATCGATGCCGTTTTTCCGCAGCATTTCAATTCGCCTGGGCGATGATGAAGCAAGTATGATTTTATAATTTTTCATTTTTCTTCCTTTGTTTTTTTGACTCGTTATGCTGTGATTGTAACATATTTATAGCGTATTTCCCATGCTTGTTGGTCATAATAATTGTGATCGGCAAAGCTGTCTGTTAGGATTCACAGCTGATATAAGAGCGGGTTATGCTTAAAATGTATTCGGAGTGCTGTCCTTTTGTCATTCTGGGCGTTTGCAGGGTGTCATTCTGAGCGCAGCGAAGAATCTTATTCTTAACTCTTGATAAAGACCCTTCGGGACGATGTAGGCATCGTCCCCTACACCGTTCAGGATGACAGGGTGTGAACTGCAACCGCTTTTCCGTGTTGGAAAATTGAAGATCAGGAGGATTGACTATGAGCAAAAATTCCAAAGTCGTTGAAGAGCAGAAAAAAGCGGAACAGAAACAACAGGCAAAGGCCTATGAAAAATATGTAAAGAAGTTTACCCCCAGCCCCAAATATTTTACCAACAGTGTAAAAGCCTTTTTTATTGGAGGCGCTATTTGCGTGGCAGCCTCCTATACACAGGAGATGTTGATGGCAGGGGGAATGGATAAAACAAAAGCGGGCTCCATCGTAACGGTGCTGCTGATCTGCACCGCTCAGCTGTTGACCGGCTTTGGATGGTTCGACACCATTGCGAAGTTTGCCGGCGCCGGAGTTATTGTGCCCATAACCGGCTTTGCAAATTCCATGGTAGCTCCAGCTATGGAATTCAAGAAGGAAGGTCCCATTTTGGGAGCAGGGGCCAAGCTTTTCACTCTGGCCGGCCCGGTGCTGGTATGGGGCATCTCTCTCTCAGTGGTTATCGGTATCATAACCTTTTGGATCACTTAGCCTGGACAATCCTGCGCCCGGGTGATACAGAACAGAACTATTTCAATCAAACAAAGGGACTTGAAAGGAACGAATATGCTTAGCAATAAACTGGGAAAACAGACTTTAGTGTTTCGGAACCGTCCGGAGATATTGGGAACGGGTTCCGTGGTCGGCGTCAAAGAGGGACAGGGGCCGTTAGGGAAACGCTTTGATATCGTCCTGGAAGAGGACATGTTCGGTGAGAAGACATGGGAAATGGCGGAGAGCAAAATGATGTCGGAAGCTATCAATATCGCCATGAAGAAAGCGGGAAAGACCGAGGATAAAATCGATGTAATTCTTTCCGGAGACCTGTTGAACCAGCTTATGTCCTCCACCTTTTCGGCAAAGGATTTTTCTGTTCCTTTTTTGGGAGTATACGGCGCCTGTTCCACTATGACGGAGGCAATGACGCTGGGCAGTGTTCTCGTTGACGGCGGTTACGCCAACGCTGTGGTAGCCGCCGCTTCCAGCCATTACAGTACGGCGGAACGCCAGTTTCGCATGCCTTTGGAACATGGAAATCAGCGTCCCCCTTCCGCTCAGTGGACGGCTACCGCCGCGGGCAGCGTGGTTCTGGCAGGTACCCAGAACCCCCATATTTGCTGCACCCATGCCACCATAGGGAAAATTGTAGATACGGGTATAACCGACGCCAATCAAATGGGCGCCGCTATGGCTCCGGCAGCATTGGACACCATTTACAGACATCTTTTGGATACGGGACGAGAATGGAGCTATTATGACCGGATACTCACGGGAGATCTGGGTCACATCGGTAAACAGATTCTCATCGATATGGCAAAAAACCTCGGCATGGATATGAGTCCCGTTTACGATGACTGCGGGGTTTTGATCTACGATAAGGAGCAGGATACCCATAGCGGAGGAAGTGGATGCGGCTGTTCGGCATCCGTGTTTACAGGGCCTGTATATAAATCCTTACTGGACGGGAGCCTGTCAAAGGTTCTGTTGATCTCTACCGGAGCTCTTTTGACGACGACCAGCGCGCAGCAGGGGGATTCTATACCGGGAATCGCCCATGCCGTAGCCATTGAGCGGACCTCTCAGGGGGCGATACCCATATTGTCCCACCCTGAATTATAATAGATTTTTGGAGGAGGCATTATGGAATATTTGTGGACATTTTTAATAGGTGGAGCCATGTGCGTCGTCGGCCAGCTGCTCATTGATGGAACGAAGCTTACAGCTCCCCGGGTTCTTGTACTCTTCGTAATTGTCGGGGCCGTTTTAACAGGGCTGGGTCTGTATCAGCCTGTTGTGGATCTGGCAGGAAGCGGCGCAACTGTGCCGTTGCCGGGTTTTGGCTACGCTCTGGTAAAGGGGGCAATGGACGCCGTGGCGAAAGAAGGGCTCATGGGAGCTCTCACGGGAGGTATAAAAGATACCGCCGCGGGAATCGCGGCGGCTATCGTATTTGGATATATCGTTGCTCTGTGTTTCAGTCCCAAATCTATCCGCTGACAGGTATTGCGGATTAATTGAGCCAATCCGGCCTTTGGGATTCGCCGGGATTACTGTCTGTGACAGGAGGCGATTCGGAACCGTTCCCGTTTCCGCTCCCATTTCCATTATTCCCGTTGTTCCCGTTATCTCCGTTATTGCCGTTACCCGGATTTATCCAGGGTGGAAAACCACCGTTGTTTCCTTCATCCGGCGGCTCGTAAGGCTGAAGCTCTTTGTTGGGATCCACGGGGTAGGTCTGGGGATCGGGATTGTGGAGATGGCAATAATAACCGGGAGCCTCATGTTCGATATCACCTACCGTAAAACCGCCATAACTCTTCACAGAGCCTTCAGGTCGTCTCACCTTAACCACGTCCTGCGGGTTGGGACAGTATGGGGTTGCCAGAGAGCCGGAGGTGCTGCAGATGGATACGAGGACATGTATATTGTCCGTCTCGGTGGGAACGGTGCCTGTGACGAAAAATTCGCTGCGGACGGTTCCCCTGGGATCCAGAGCGGAAAGCTCCGATGGCAGCAGGCCCGACATTGTATCGATGGTTGCGCTGGTAATATTGTCCGCCCGCGGAAAGCTGCCCTGGGGAAGGCCCGAATGAACCTGCCTCATGATTTTGCTCCAGAGTCTCGCGGCGGAGGCGCTGCCCTCGGAAAGTTCCAGATTGATGTCGTTTCCGATCCAGAGAGAAGCGGCGTAGTGAGGCGTCATGCCGACGAACCAGGCGTCGTAGTTGTCGGTGGTGGTACCGGTCTTTCCCGCTACCGGATGAGACCCTATGGCGGCACGGTTTCCAATACCGTTTGTAACGGTAGTTCTTAAAATATCGGTCATGATGAAAGCGACTCCACGGTCCATTACCGATTCTTTATTTACGGTATTTTCCAGGAGAACTTCTCCTCGTTTAGTGGTTACGGAAGTATAGGGAACAGGTTTGACGTAAAATCCTTCATTGGCAAAAGTGCCGTAGCCCGCGGCCATCTCCAGAGGGGATATCCCATTGGTCATGCCGCCTAAAGCGAGGGCGGCAGGGTTCATATCGTTACTGGCGCCGGATTCCACTACAGAGGTAACCCCCAGTTTTTTCAGGAAGCTTACAGATGTGGCCGCGCCGATGTCATTGAAGACCTTTACGGCATTTACATTGACCGACTGCTCTACAGAGCGGCGCAGGGTGTGCAATCCCCGGTAGCCGGTATACCAGTTTTTCGGCCAGAGATTGCCGTTCCATACGAATGGAGCGTCATCGATGACGGAGGCTGCCGTCCATATGACCGAGTCTTCATTGACCGCGTTGTTTCTGACCATATCCACGGACCGCTGGAGGGCGGGGCCGTAAACGGCCATGGGCTTGATGGCGGAACCGGGCTGTCTGGTTCCTGTAGCCCGGTTAAACAGGGCTCTGCCGCTAATTCCTCTGCCTCCGGCCATGGCTTTGATGGCTCCGGTTTTGTAGTCTATTATAACCATTGAGGACTGGGGTTGAACTACCTTTTCCCTCAACTGATAGTATCCCTTTGAAATGGTCATTCCCGCTTCTGTCAGGGTAAAGGGGAAGTCCTCACCGAAGAAATCGCTGCTGATGATCAGATTTCCATCTTCATCCCTGCTTTTGTATTCGCTGGGGATTGAATTTATGAAACCGGTGGAGATGATATAAAAGACGTCGTTTTCTATGAGGTACATGCTCTTGAACTCCACGCTGTAATCCACCTTACCCTGAACTTCCGTTCTGTAGATGTTGAGGCGCTTCCCTGTAAAAACTGTCATGGAGCCATCATCGTTGACCTGATACTCATCAGGCTTCAGGGTAAAATTGCCTTCATCATCAAACATATTGTTGTATCGATAAAGCAGGATTCTCCCGCTGGAGTCTCTGGCATTTCCGGCGCTGTCCCTGTTCAATCCGGCGTTGGTTACCCGGGGGAAATTACTGTTGTTGCTCATTTCCGATTCGACGATTTTCTGCATGGAGACATTGAGGGTACTGTAGATGCGCAGCCCTCCGTTATAGACCATGTCTCTGGCAGTGTTCTCTTCCACGTTGTGTTCGAACATGAGCCCCTTGATTACTTCCTTAATCAGATAGTCGGCAAAGTAGGAACTGATCTCTGTGGAAAGGGTGATATCCGGATTCATGGCCTCCCGTATATCCTGATTTATCGCCTCCTGATAGCGTTCTTCGTCGATAAGTTCCTGTTCCTTCATAAAGTCGAGGACAAGCTTCTGGCGGCTTTTGAATGTATCGCGGTACCATATGCTGTAGGTCTCGCCCCGATAGAGGAAGTCCAGAGAATCCGGATCATTGATATCTTCGTTATCCATCCGTACCATGGGAGAGTTTATACCGGGAGCCTTGGGTATGGTGGCCAGAACAGCGCACTCCGCCAGAGTCAGATCGCTTACGTCCTTGGAAAAGTATGTCCGGGCCGCTGCCTGAACCCCGTTGGCGCCGCTTCCCAGGTTAATCGTATTCAGATAAGCCTCGATAATCTGCTCCTTGGAGAGCTGGTCTTCCAACAGCACGGCATAATATGCCTCCTGCACCTTTCTCTCCAATGAACGGATATTCATGGTGTCCGGCAGATAGAGGTTTCTGGCCAGCTGCTGGGTAATGGTGCTGGTGCCGCGGATGCCTTCGCCGGAGCGCAGGCTGTCTATAATCGCTCCGAAAATACGGATAATATTAAAACCTTTATGATCCCAGAAGGTTTTGTCCTCAATGGCAATAAAAGCGTTGACCAGATCGTCGGGCATTTCGGTAAAATTCAAATTCGTGCGAAGGCCGGCGCCGCTGTAAAAGAGGTTTTCAATTTCATTTCCCTGGTCGTCATAGATGACCGAGTTCTCCGCCAGCATGGAGTAAATGTTGTCCGCGTCGATGGAGGGAGTGTTACTGACTACCGTGAGGACCCAGACGCCTATGGCTCCGCCGGCGAGAAGGCCGACGCAGATCAACAGGATTAGAAGCCGTTTTATATTTACCCGATACTTCTTGCCCTTGGTTTTCTTCTTTTTAGTCTTTTTAGTAGGTTCAGATTTATTGGACATAGAGTCTTCTGCCTCTTTCGTATTCTTTGAACGAATTCGCTGCAGTCTTTCAGCACGGCGGGGAGAGACGGCTGCTGTGGCGCCGATGGTCTCGTCCTGTGTTTCTGGCTGCGTTCCCGGCTGTACTTCTGAATGTGCCTCCGAAAATGAAGGAGGCTCTGAAAAATCATCAGAAGCGTTTTCCGCCTTTTCAAAGCTTTTTTTAATCTCGTCGAACTTACTTAAAAAGTCGTCGATTTCACTATTATTTTCAAACCCGTTATCCTTTTTGTTGAATTCATCACTCATAAGGAAACACCTGCTTTCCTTGGTTCTACAGGGAGTTTTCCCCGCGCTGTTTGGATCTCATTCTCTGTCGGTCAAAATTCAGGAAGGGCATTGAATGCATAATGTCCGCATCCCTTGATTTTGCTGACTTTGCGGATATTATACCATATACCCATAAAATATGACAACGAATAGCCGGGATTTGTTCCATTTGTAATAAAACTGAAAGATAACATTTGACATAAAATTGAATATATGTTAGTTTAAATCAGGGAAAATGGAAGCGCCTGGTGGCGTGATGAGAAGACCGGCAGCATTTCTTTTGGCCGTTTTTGCGGCAGGTATTTGGACGGGGTATTACCTTGATTTCCGGTTGGCGGCGGCCCTGTGGCTGACGTCGTCGTTTATCGCTTTGGCTCTGCAGAAGAGATATCTCTGTATTCTTTTAGCCGTTGGGATGCTGGGAACCTTTTATATCCAGATGGCAGACGGCAGGGCGGAGCCTCTGCACGATTATGAGGGCAGGGTTGTATCTTTCAAGGGCAAGGTGCTCGCGGCAGAAGACAGAGGGAGTTATCTGCAGTTAATTATTAAGCCGGATTCCTGGCAGTGGGGAGACGTCCGCGGAACCACAGGGAAAAAGCTTATTGTAAACCTCTCCCTTTCATCGACGGAGCGGAATGCAGATGTCACGAGAAAGGAAAAACTGGATCTGCTGGGAAAAGAGGTGGGCTTGAAGGGCCGGCTGACGCTGCCCTCCGGAGCGCGTAATCCCGGTCTCTTTGATTACAGACTCTTTTTGAAAACCAGAGGGATAACGGGTATCGTCAGCGCAAACAGGGATCATCTTCAGGTCATAGGACAGGGAAACCCTGCCGTGGCTTTTATGGGAAAGGTGAAAGAAGACCTTTCCGTCTCCCTTGATCGGTATATGGACCAGGATTCCAGGGCTTTGCTTTTAGGCATATTGTTTGGTGACAAGACTCTTATCGAAGAAGATATCTATGAGGATTTTCAACGGAACGGCTGTGCCCACATCCTTTCCGTATCGGGGATACATGTAGGCATTATCTATATTTCCGTAAGCAGGATCTTTCGAAACCGGAGAAGTCCGGCGGGGTCGGTTTGCCTCCTGGGGCTGCTGTTTTTCTATGCGGCCCTGGCCAACTTTTCCGCATCCGTGGTTCGGGCCGTGGTTATGATCGCTATTCATATTTTGTCAAAGTGCCTGCACCGGCGTTATGATCTGCTCTGCTGTATCAGCTTCTCCGCTTTTCTCATGCTGCTGTATAACCCCTTTTACCTGTTTAACCTGGGTTTTCAGCTTTCCTATCTGGCTGTGTTTACCCTGGCATTTCTGCTCCCTATCGTAGAGACCAAGATCGACAAACTGAGAGAATACAGGCGATGCAGGTGGAGTGCTGCCCTTTTACAGACCTTTGCCCCTATTTTTGTGATTCAGTTGGGCATGGCCCCCGCTTCCGCTTATCACTTCCTGTACTTTTCTCTCTCCGCCTTTTTTATCAATCTTCCCATCATCGCCCTGGCGGCAATTATCCTTCCTCTCGGAATGGGGCTGACTCTGCTGAATGCTGTTGCGGGAGGAGAAGACATTTTTTTCGGGCTTGGCGCTACGGGAGCGGAACTGCTGATTCAGGCAATGATCAAACTTAACCAGTATGCGGGAGGCCTGAGCATTTCCTCCATGAATGTCACAGGTCCTCTGGTATTTGTTCTGGCGTTTTACTATGGGCTGTTCTTTTTCCTTACTTCCGAGAGCTTCTGGATCCTGTGCCGCAAAAGGAATAAGCGGGCAATCCTGGCCATATGCGCCTCCATTTTCTGCGTTTCCGCGTTGACTCCCTTCGTGGTGGGGGAGCATGAGAGGAGGGCGGATATTGTCTTCGTTGATGTGGGGCAGGGAGACTGCCTTCATTTACGAACCCCTTCGGGAAAAAATATTCTCATAGACGGAGGGGGAAGCGAGAATTACGATACAGGGAAAAAGATACTGTTTCCCTATCTCATGAAAAACGGCGTAAATAAAGTGGATATGGCAATCGTCACCCATCTCCATCAGGATCATTACGGCGGCATCGCGTCCCTCTCCAGGCTGATGCCGGTGAAAAAACTGGTGCTTTATGAGGCGAACGCTTTGAAAAAGGAGCGTATTATGGAGGAAACAGGGCTTGCCGCAAACGCCCTGCTCTATGCGTCGGCGGGAGACAGAATTCAGGTGGAGAAGGATATTTATATCGACGTTCTTTATCCGGCCTCTCGAAGCGAGGAAGAGTATCGGAGGCTCCTGGCAGATGAAGAGGACGAAAACGAGAGCAGCCTTGTGATGCGTGTATACTATAGGGGGGTCTCTCTGCTGATAACAGGGGATATGGGCTTCGAAGGGGAGCGGAGGATTATGGAGCTCCTGGGCGAATCCTCCGAAGCCTGGTTGAAAGCCGATATTCTAAAGGTAGGTCATCACGGTTCCCGCTACTCTACGGGGGATGGTTTCCTGCGGGAGGTTGCTCCCCGGGTGGCTGTAATCCAGGTGGGCAGGAACAATTTCGGTCACCCTCATCCGGATGTTATTGAAAAACTGGCAAAAAAGGATATAATGATTTACAGGAATGATGACAACGGCGCAATACTCATTGATATCAGCAGGAGAGGCGTCCGGCTGCGCACTATGCTTTGACGTTTATACCCTCTGTTGACAAGTCTTATTACCTTGCCAACAGAGGGTAGGAGGAATATATGGCGAGAACATCCAACGGAACAAAAGAACATGCATTTAAGAGGATCCAAAAGGATATAAAAGAAGGCCATCTGGGGAACCTCCTCTTTTTTTATGGAGAGGAACAGTATCTGGTCCGGTGGGCAGTGGATACCGTCGTGGAAACCTGTGTGGAGCCGAGCCTGGCTCAGTTGAACTGTTCGAGACTCGGCAGGCAGGAGGCTGCTCCGGCAGCTATTATAGCTCAGTGTGAGACATTGCCTTTGCTTTCCGAGAAGCGGGTCGTTATCGTGGAGGATTTTCCCGCGGGGGCGGAGAGCGCCAAAGAGAGCTATACGGAAGCGGAGGAAAAAGAGCTGCTCGCATATATGAAGGAGTTGCCGGACAGCTGCCTTCTTATCCTTATTTCGGGCTCCGCCGACAAGCGGAAAAAGCTGTACAAAGGCATTGCCGCGGCAGGCTCCTGCTACGAATTTAACCGCCTGGATCAGGAAGGAGTCGAAAGCTTTATCCGAAAGCGGTTTAAACAATCGGGCAAGACTGCCGGCCCGGGGGTGATCCGGCAGATGATCGCCATGTCCGGATATTTCGATAGACAGACGGACTATACCCTATACAATCTGGACAACGACATTAAAAAACTCATCGCACACAGTGACGGCGATGAAATAAGAATAAACGACTTATCGGAGGGACTTTCCGGGAATACGGAGTCCTATGTTTTCGATATGATTAATGCCCTGTCGCGAAATAACAAAGGCGACGCCCTTTTACTGCTGCACAATCTGCTTTCTTCGGGAGAAAGCGTATATAAACTGCTGGCTTTAATATGTTCCCACTATGAAACCATTTTAATGGTAAAAGAGATGCGGGACGAGGGTCGGAGCCCGGTTGAAATGGCAGCGGTTGTGGGAGGGAACGAATATCGGATTAAGATAGCGAATCAACTCTCCGGTCGTTATTCCACAGAGCAGCTGCGCAGTATTCTTTGCCGCTGCTTTGCCGTGGATAAGAACATTAAGACCGGACTCTTAGAGGATAGACTGGCCATGGAAATGCTGGTAGCGGGGATTTAAAGCGCGGCTTCCGAGTCGTTCCGCCATTGAGGAGAATATTGTTTATGAAAACGCAAACAAAAGCCGATTTGATGCTGTTGTTGGTTGCGCTGTTTTGGGGCGGATCCTATCTTTTGGTTGACTTCAGCCTTGAAGAGTTGGATCCCTTTAATATCAACGCAATGCGCTTTCTCTTTGCCTTTGCCGCGGCTTTTATGATAGCGGGCCGGAGGCTCCTGCCCGTCAATGGGATTACGCTGAAATACGCCGCTCTTCTGGGATTTGTCCTCATGGTCGTCTACATAGGCGCCACCTTTGGCGTAAAATACACCAGTATCTCCAACGCCGGGTTCTTATGTGCTCTCACCGTAGTAATAACTCCTATACTGGCATTCTTTTTCAAAAAACAGCGCCCTGAAAAGAAACTTCTTGCTGCTGTACTGTTGGCGCTTATAGGGATCGCTCTTCTCACCCTCAACGAGGAGCTGCGGCCCGCCTCCGGGGATCTTCTTTGCATCCTCTGCGCCGTGGCTTACGCCTTCCATCTGTTGGTTACGGAGACCGCAGTGCAGAAGGAGGGCGTCAACGTCTTCCATCTGGGTGTTTATCAGCTGGGTTTTTGCGGGCTTTATCAATTGATTCTTTCGTTTTTGACAGAGACCCCCCAGTTTCCTTCTTCGGGCAAGGTCTGGATGTCCATCCTTACCCTTTCCATCTTCTGTACGGGAATTTCTTTTGTGGTTCAAACCATCGCTCAGCAATACACAAGCGCTTCCCATGTGGGCGTCATCTTTTCCCTGGAGCCGGTTTTCGCGGCGTTGGTGGCATTTTTTATAGCCGGGGAGGTACTTTCCGGAAGGGGCTATTTGGGCGCGGCTCTCATGTTGATCAGCCTTTTTATCATAGAGCTGGATTTGAAAAAGATCACCGGTGCTTTCAGAGGCAAGCTCAGTAAAGGTGACGACGGCAATGGCGGCGGCGACGATATCAACGATAACGATGATACGGTAAGCCATAGCTAACATCTCCAATACAGTTGATAATTTCTTAAATTAATTTATAATAATAGTGTTAACCTTTTTACCATGCGAAAAAAAGACTAAATTGAGAATGGATATTCTCTTAATTTTACTTATGTTAAAGGAGGAAAGAAAATGACATTGGGAAACGGTGAGTGCTGCTGCAACGGTGATTGCGGGAGGCCGGATTTCAGCGAATTGGCCCCGGTGCTCGACACCTATGGCAAGGTGCCCGGCAGCCTCATAACTATATTGCAGAAGGCGCAGGACATATATGGATATCTTTCGATCGACGCGATCAATTATATATCCGAGAAAACCGGATTGATGCCGGCGCATATTTACGGCGTCGCTACATTTTATACCCAGTTTCGGCTATCTCCAATCGGAAAAAATCTGATCATGCTGTGCAAGGGGACAGCCTGTCACGTAAACGGGGCGGATATGATCGAAGAAGCTATTACGGAAGAGCTCTCCATCGGGGACGGCGAAACGACGGAAGACGGTATCTTTACGCTGAACAACGTGGCGTGCCTGGGCTGCTGCAGCCTGGCTCCCGTCATGATGATCAAAAACCATGAAGGGGATGAAACCTACGGAAACCTGACCAAGGACTCTGTTAAGTCGATTCTCCGCGAGATCAAAGAGAAAGAGCAGGAGGTGGCACAATGAAGGTTTTAGTAGGGCAGGGCAGTTGCGGCGTCGCCACCGGCGCGAGAAAAACTTCCGACGAATTTGTCAGGCAAATTACGGCTCTGGGCCTGACCAATGTAGAAGTGGATAAAACCGGCTGCGTAGGCAGCTGTTTTCTGGAACCCATCGTTGACGTTTATGATGACGACGACAATTTAGAGATTCGATATATTAAAGTGCAGCCGGATAAGGTCTCCGAGATTGTCAACCGGCATATCGTAGGCGGTGAACCCATATGGGAGTATGGCATTCCCGAAGTGGACCAGGGCTTTCTCTCAAAACAGAAAAAGATCGTGCTGCGCAACTGCGGCGTGATCAATCCCGAGAGAATCGAAGAATATGTAGCCGCCGGCGGCTATGAGGCCACGAAGAAGGCGCTGACCTCCATGACTCAGGATGAAGTTATCGAAGAGATTAAGATCTCCGGGCTCAGAGGAAGAGGCGGAGCCGGCTTCCCCACCTGGTTCAAGTGGAACGCGGCAAAGCAGAACGAAGCGGACCAGAAATACATGGTGTGCAACGCGGACGAGGGAGATCCGGGCGCGTTCATGGACAGAAGCGTTTTGGAGGGCGACCCCCATTCGCTGCTGGAAGGCATGATTATAGGGGCCTATGCCATCGGCGCGTCGGAAGGCGTCATTTATGTAAGAGCGGAATACCCCCTCGCCATCACCCGTCTGGAAATTGCCATGGAGCAGGCCAGAGAAAAGGGTTACTTGGGTAAAAATATTCTGGACAGTGGTTTTTCCTTCGACGTGAGAATCAAAGCCGGAGCCGGAGCTTTTGTCTGCGGAGAAGAAACAGCCCTTATCGCTTCTTTGGAGGGCGAACGGGGTATGCCGAGGCTCAAGCCTCCCTTCCCTGCCCAGAAAGGCTTCTGGCAGAAGCCGACCAACATCAACACCGTAGAGACCTGTGCCAACGTCCCCTTCATGATCTCCATCGGCGGCGCTGCTTTCGGCGCCATGGGAACGGAGAAGAGCAAAGGGACCAAGGTATTTG
>WPCH01149165.1_pt1 | contig 22428 bp, 15 predicted proteins | sample 5399881 | NCBI WGS metagenome assembly WPCH01 (sample SAMN12869468, study PRJNA574797) | sludge metagenome | isolation source: wastewater treatment of pH5 | place: China:Beijing | collected 2019-05-20
TCATAACGTTTCATTTGATCACAGCATGAGTCGCTAGGAAGTAGCTACCTATATTGACTCACATATCGTCAATTTTGACCTGTATCTAGGTCTTTTTCTGTTTATACATTATTTTCACTTGACTTTGTATAGTTTATCTCCTACACAGTCAGTAAAACAAGAAAACTCATTAATAAGAAAAAGCCTAGAATTTTAGTAATTGTAAAGCCATCAAAATATAAATCACTTCTTTTTTCAAGTTTAATATCCTTAACAACTTCAAGTGCTATACTTGCAAGCATAATGATCCCATAAATATAGAGAATGATGCTTAGTAATTCCTCAAATATATATGAAAATGATAAATCCATTCCAGTATCTAAATTCACAATAAATAGAAACATTAAATATGTACCTAAAGTCGTTGTTAATAGTGACACTATAAACCAAGGTCTAAGATTAACTTCCTTTTTAAAGAATACTTGTCTAATATATTGATACTGTGCAAACAAAAATACTCCAACAATAAATGCTCCAATAATCTTAAATATCATATGATACCCCCATCATAATTATTTTAATAAACTTCTTATGTTTCTTAATTCCTTATTTGAATCTTTATACCAATTCATTGAAAATACTCTATAAAGTTTCCAATGTCTTGCTTTTAAGTATTTCTCTAAGTGAAGTAAATCTTTTCTGGCATCAATATCTGATGCATCAGATACATCTAAAATGATACCTAATTGATAAACTTTATTTGCTTCATCATAAATAGCTAAATCTATATTATATCCACCAATACCAACATCAGTCTTGACTGTATAATTATTTCTTTCCAGTCTTTGTCTAATATCTGATTTTAAAGAACTTAATGCTGTCGGTTGTTCCCTCTTTTGTCTATCATTTAATTGTTTTAGAATCGTTGCTGCTTGATCTGGTTTATGTTCAGATACATAATAACAATATCTCATATAGTCTTTTAATAGTTTAGGACCTACACTCTTTAAGTCTTCTACTTTAAACTCTTCAGGATATAAGGAACTTACAAAATAGATTTTTTGTTTTGCTCTACTAATGGCAACATTTAATCTGTTTTGTCCACCATCATTATTTAACCACCCAAATTGTCTTCTAACAATACCTTGTGGATCTCTAGCATATCCCATAGAGAAAATGATAATATCTCTTTCATCACCTTGGACATTTTCAATATTTTTGACAAATAAACTCTTGTCTTCTCCATCTTCAGTTCTAAACATTTCTTTTTCAAATAGTTTTTGATATTTCCCTGCTTTAAAGAGTTGTTCATCGATTAAGTTTTCGATCATATCTCTTTGGGTACTATTAAATGTAATGACACCAATGGTCTCATTATTTTTTCTGTTACCTAAAATACTTCTTAATAATAAAACAACTTTTTCTGCTTCTTTTCTGTTTCGTCTATTTTCGAACACACCATCTTTAACATAGACATATTCAATCGGAGGTTTATCAGATAGACTTTGATTTGGTGAAACAATGAGTTTACCCTCATAAAATGCATGATTAGAAAATGCGATTAACTCTTCATATATTGAACGATAGTGATAATTTAATACTGTTTCTTGATATCTATATCTTGCAAGGTCTAATAGACTCTTTGCATCTCTTGTGATGTCTTTTAATTCATCATCTTCATAGAACTCATCTTCTTCATCAACTCTACCAATACCTAAACTTGATGGACGAAGCTGTTTTGTATCGCCTGCGATAACAACTTTCTTAGCTCTATAAATGGCTGGTATACCTTTTTCAACAAACATCTGTGATGCCTCATCAAAAATTACTAAATCAAATAGACCATAAACAAGTGGCACAATGGCTGAGACAACTTCTGGTGTCATCATCCATACACGTATATGATTAATTAATTCTAATTGGAATACATCAATAAACGCTTTAACACTCATACGTTTAGGACTATCTAAGACACGTTTAATATCCATGATACGTTTCGTATTTGAGAAATCAAGCGCATGGCGATATAGAGCCATTTCAAAGGATTCAGAATTGACTTTACGTTTGTTATCAATTAAGTTATTTAACTCATCAATCTTTTCTTGATACTTATCAATAATGTATAAGTACTGTTGATGTTTCGCAGCAAAACTTTCTAAATATCCAGTATAGAATGCATCAAATAAATATGTTCTCTCATTTGATACATCTTCAATATCTTTTAGTAATGGATCATGAAGACACATATTTAAGAATTTAAGATCATATTGTGACAAGGCAACATATTTTGTTTTAATACGATTGATATCACTTAAATGTGCATTGATATAATCATGAAGTGTTCGATCCTTCATGATTGTTTTAATATATTTTTTATAGTGTTTTTTCTTAGCTGTTAAAAAAACTAAATCTTCTTGATGACGTTTTAAGAATGTTTTTGTTAATTTTCTCTTACCAAAAAACCAAGCTTTTTCATATCTCATGTAATAAGTATCTAATGCTTGTGTGAATTCTTGGAATATGAGTTTGTTACTTCTTGTAATCTTTGTTTCTATTTGATTAAGGATAGGATATTTCTTGATCATCAGATGATAATCAAGATATTCATCTAAATGCTTTTTCTTTTCAAATGTTTTTTCAACATCTTCTAATACATCAATATCAAGTGGTTTAAAATAATTTTTAAACATGTTATGAACATCTAGAGGTATTAATTTTGAATTAACATCTTTATCTTTAACATATCTTTTATATAGTTGATAGATGGGTCTCTCTTGAATCTTTTCTTTATACATAAGTTTTAATGATTCATCAAACGTACTTAAAATAGATTCTATTTCTTCCTCACTGTCATAGACGTCATTGTTCATTGTTCTTTGTGGTGGGATAGGATCTATAAAATCTTTTAATTTATCATAGAATTGTTGTTTGTTTTCTGCATCATCGATAAACATTGCATATTTAGATGCGTCTTTTAATCTTGAATAAATAACATCAAGTGCTACTTTCTTCTCACTGATGACTAATACTTTCTCGCCTTTTAAAACACTCGCAGCTATGAGGTTTGTAATGGTTTGAGATTTACCAGTTCCTGGAGGTCCCCAAATCACAAGCTTCTTTTCTTTATTTAAAATATCAATGACTTTTTCTTGGGAGTAATTTAGATCTGAAATATAAGATAATGATGATTCTTTAACTGTTTGATTGTTAATGCTGAATTCAGTATCTTCTTGTGCATATAATCCGCTCTCATCAATAAGGCCTTCAAGTAAATCATTATATTTATGAGATACTAATATTTGATTAATATCTTTTTGAATCATAGATGAATATAATTTATATCTTCCTAATGTAATATATTCTTTAATCTCAATTTTATTTTTTGTCTTTTTAATAAAATCTTTCTTTAATGCATTTTGAAATGATTCAAAATTCATATGAAGTGTTGTATGTTTAATCTGCAATCCATATTGTTCATAGAAAGGTAATACAATGTTATTTAAATTCTTTATTGTGAAGTCATCTAAAAATGCAGTCTTTGAATCAATAGACTGTTTTTCGAACTTAGATAATGCTAATAATAAATCTCTATTGTATTGAATATCTTTTTCTTTATCTTTTCTTAATGTAAATTCTTTCTTTGTTCTTGTTAACTTCACTGGGAAATACAAAAGTGGTGCTTTAATAATAAAGTTATCCTTAACTCTTGCAGTTTCAATAAAAGGATAGGCGATATATAAATCATATGAACCTGTTTCTTTTTGTCCTTTATTGATTTCACGATATAGACTCGTTATATCTGAGATTAACTCATCTTTAATTTCAGTACCCGATGGATTAAGTTTTAACGTAGATACTCTATTATTTATTAGAAACTCAACTAAACCATCTCTTAAATCAAAAGCTGCTAGATCAAGTGTTCGCTTCTTTTGAATTTTTCCCATATAAAGATTTGTGTTTCTCTTTGAAATATTTGTTAATCTATCCTTATAATGGTCTAATGTCTTATACGCATTCTTTGATACATTCACTTCAGATATAATCTTATTTTTATCCTGCAGAATGACTTGTAAGAACAAAGAGGTATACTTATTCATAAAATTCTTATTAACGCCAGATATCGCTAAAAAATCGCTTGTCTTGAGTGGTTTCTTCAAAGCGATTTCTTTTAATGTTTCATCAGAACAAACAGTAATCTTCTTACCTGTTTGTAGGAACTCATCTTTAATTATTTGATCTCTAAGTGTATCTAGAGTGTCTAGTAGTTTGTCTCTTTTGAATGCCATAAGTCTTCCCCTTTTTATTAGTCTAACACTAAAAAAATCTATAAGTAATCATTACATGATTTAATTACATGTTTCTTTAAATATTTCTATCATTTCTTTATTGATGTTGATCATCATATTTTTATCTATCTTATCTACTTTTCTATCATATGTTATAAATCCATTGACTTCGTCTTCTACATCTGATAATTGCGTGTAAACAAGTACACTAAGTCCTTTACTTATATATGGATATATTTGTTGTTCATATAATTTTTTGATCGCTTCTTCAAGTGCTTCTTTAGTTTCAAATACTTTATATCCAAAAATATCACCTAGGTTATAACTGTGTTCTTTAATTCTATAACTATAACCGCCAAATTCTGTTAATGCTAATATTCTCTTTTTAGCTTTTCTTTTCGCAAACTTAATCTTACCAAAATAGTTCCCATATGCTAGCCCCAATATAAATAATTTGTATTTTTACTTTGACATCATTATACCATTTTTCACTTAAAAAATGACTTTACCACGAATACCACGCATAAAAAAAGGGAAAGCCCCTAAAATTTATATCAACATAAGTTAGCATTTTTACACTATTTTTAAGACTTAAGATTGACTTCCTTTTTTGGGTTGCAATTTTGCTTATGTTGTCATAAGTTTTGTAAAAACAAGCGTTGACTCTCTAAATTAAGAAAAATGAGATTCATTTTTGGTTTTTTGCTTGCTCAAATCAATGATTTTATATCAACAAGTATCCTTAACTTTCAACCCTTTTAATATCTTTGTGTAGAGAAAAAAAGCCCTTATCTCTACATGAGATAAGGACACTAGCGATGGTGACCCGTATGGGTTCAAGTTTTTTTCAGTGACCAACATACTAGACTTATATGAATATCTTTATTTTATTGATTATTTTTGTCTCACGTTAAATAGTAATTTTATTGAGTTATATGTTGTATATTTAAATGAGTAAAGGGCATCATGTAATTTGTCTAATAATGTCCCTAATAATAATCTCAATTCTATCAATATCATAATCATCTAAAGTTCCAGTGTGCATAATGACATTCCGACATCTTTCTAAATCACCAACTCTGGAATTAAGCCACGCTTGATTGGGAATAATATCAGAAAAATCATCCCAGTTATTTATAATGATCTGTGTTAAATTCCCCAATAATGTGTAATCAACATTATTACTTGAACGTGGGGCCATATATTTATTTTTTATTTCATCCGCTTTAAGCTTCTCAACATCCGTTTTGATCTTATTCGAAACACAATCTTCCCACCAATCAGACCCTTTACGTTCTGATAACCTATCAACTATGAACAGTCTAATTGTATTTTCAACACAAAATAACGCTTTATAAATAGAACTCATTCTATTTGCAGCATACCATATAGTACCAGAAAAATCATCTTCTATAACATGCAGAATTTCTTGACTCTCTTTAAAATTATCTACATTTATTCCTTTTTTAGATAAATCCGATAAATCTTGCTCAGTAAGCATAGCCTTAAAAATAAAGGATTTGATATCTATACTCATTTCAATCTACCAACAAATTTTCTTTTAGGCTTTTAAATATTGCGTTGTATACAGAAATATCAGTTGTAGCGGGTAAGTGAATCTGTATATTATAATGAAACTCATTTTTCTTTGGCCCATTGTTAATCTGAGGTTTTGTTGTATTCTTAGTTTCTTCTATAGGTCGATTTTAGCTTTTGTTGATTCAGATTTAAAATCTGCGTACTCACATAAAGATTTGAATGTTAAATATATTCTATGTACATCTTTTTCCTCTTTACCCGTTACCCTGCTGATTGCTCCTTTAATTTCGTCTTCTGAGGCTTTATGAATTTCTAAATTTATTGCGAATAGTTGCGAATAAAGCTCACGAATATGTTTCGCAATAACTTTTTTAGAAACTGTGGTATCACGCAAAGAATCATATGAAGGTTGAGGAGTCCCATCACCTGATAGAAAGTTCATTTTCTTGATTAACGGAATAAACGCAAAATCATTGGAACTAGTAAATCCTAGTTGCTTTAAAAAGGCAACTGTAAACTTAGACGGTTTCGCTGCAGTTACTATTTTGTCAAATATTTGACTTATCTTATTATTCGAATTCATATATGGATAATCCATGATATCCCTCCCTTTTAATATAATTTTAACACATAAATTGTTTTATTATATCAATTCTATATAAGAATATGTGCTGTTGATTAAAAAACACTTCTTAAATATGAATTCATTCATCAGTTTTAATATCCTCACCAAGAAAATACTTCTCAATCAAGTTCCATCTTTCATAATCGGTATTTAATCTTGTAAAAAAATATTGCATTATTCTTATAGAGTTATTGTGCAGCTGATTAATATTATCTACAGTTTCGGACTGATAATTTTGTGATGCCATTTTTTCTAATACGTCCACGCTATTCACACGCATAAAAAACTCTGGTCTATCTCCTGATTTAATGCTGTATTTTGAGATTCCTAATAACTCAAAAATTTGCGCCATCACGATTAAAGTATCAGATCTCATCTTATCACCAGACGTAACATTAGGTCTTAAAAATAGTTTTTGTGTTAATCCTAATGCATTATGAAATTCTCGTTTTGAAGTTTTTACTAGCTCATCTCGCTTAGCTAAATATCCTATACTTTTTATGGAATATTTTTCGGTATTCGCATTATATTCTAAAAATCTACTTGAATTGAAGTTATGATTAGTAACTAATGTATCCATTAAATACAGAACAACATTGGTAATGAGCTCACATTGAGTTCTTGATTTAAAAAATCCTGCATGCATATCAAACAATATTGCCGAAAACTCCAATAAAGTAAAGTGTTTTTTATTAATCCTAAATTCATCAAGTATTTTTACCAAGAGTTCTAAAAATGTTGTGAATATATTGATTGTTTCTTTAAATGATTTTTGATCTAGTGTCTCAATTTCTAACCATACTTTGCTCTTAAGTTTATCTCCGATATATAAGTCATCTAATTTACCTAAAAACAACTCGCGTTTAAATTGACCAAAAGATTTGTCTTTATATTTATTGCTCCATAATTCTTTAAAATCTAATTCGTATATATCACCTTTATATGTGACACTATCTCCATTATAATCTTCTCTTTTTAATTGTGATTTTGTTCTAAATAAAGTTAGATATTTCATCCATCCATTTTTTTTAAAGAAATCTATATCTTCATCAAAAATCATATATAAGCCTTTCGTAAACATACTTCTAGGTTTAAATAAAAGAGCATATTTTTGCAACTTAGGGTTAGATTCTAAATCTTTTCTTATTATCAATAATACAGTTTTTAATCTGTTATCAATATTTTCATCATTTTTTTCTTTGAAAATATGTGAAAATTCTTCAGGTGAAACTAAAAAATTTCTTGATTTTTTAGTGTAGTAGATTTGTATAATTTTTTGTAAAACCCCAATAACTTCATAGTTTTTTATTGATGATATACCATGCAGCTGCTTAATGTATCTCAAGTCTTCATCAAAGAAATCTGTATATGCAACTCCAGTCATATCTTTTTTTCTAGCTACTCTTCCGATTTCTTGAACATAATCTGCTAAATTACCAGAAGGAGCATAATGATACACATTTTGAATATCATCTATATCAATACCCATACCAAAAGCTTTAGTTGCAAGAACAAGTTTCCTTTTTCCAACTCTGAAATCTTCTAAAGTCTCATTTTTCTCTAATTTATCAACATTGCCGTAATATTTACCTATACTTTCAAGTTTAGTAGCTAAAATCTTTCTATAAGTCTTCGTTATTTGAGAAACAAAAGGAAAATATACTAATGTTTTTTCATTTCTATCTAAAAATTCATTCATTCGAGTTACAACTAATTGATCTTTTTCTTGTCTATAATCATTTTCTTTACTTTGGATTTTGATATCAAATGAAATATTTTCTCTTATTATTTTTCCAATATATGGCTTTTTAACATTAAGAGAAAGATCGCTTATAATATCATAATACATATCATCAGATCCACCCAATGTTGCAGTTGCTGTGAAAGCAGCGATTGGGAAAGACATTTCTTTATTGTATTTCTTTAATTTTTTTAAAAAATCTCCTAAATACCAATAATCAGGTCGAAAACTTTTCCCCCATGTTGCGACAGTATGTGCTTCATCAATTACAATTAAACCAATTCTTCTATCGCCTATTAACATCTTTATATCTGAATTAGATAATAACGTTTCTGGTGAAAGATAAAGAATTGATATTTTCCCATTATTTATGTCTTGTTTTATTTTTTCTTTTTCGATAGGTGTATATTCTGAATTAATTGTAGCTGCTTTATCTGTTAATTTTTGAAGATTAGATACCTGATCGTTCATCAATCCAATAAGGGGTGTAATTACCAGAGTCAATAAATTGTATTCTTCAGCCAATTTAATTGCTGGAATTTGAAAAATGATGGATTTCCCTGCACCAGTAGATGCTGTCATGAATGTATCGTTAAATGCTTTGTTATTTAAAGCTTTTTCGGCATTCGTAAAAATCTCATCTATTATTTGTACTTGAGATATTTCAATTACATCATTATTGCCATATTGAGGATTTTCATAAACTTTAATCTCTCTAAACTGTGCGTTTGAATCTAACCTCATTAATATTGGTTTATATTTAGTGTCATCAACAATTACGTCATTGTCAATAGCATTGATAACTTCATAGCAGGGTATATCTATCTTAACGAGATTATTCAGTACAAAATTAAAAAAACTATTATTAATTTTATTATCAATTATTGAAAACCAAAATGATTCGTTTTTATCTATTATCGACGTAACAGCATCAATTAAATCAAAATCATTTATACTTGAAACTATATAATCATCTGTATCCTTATTTGCTTTTTTAATATTTGGTTTGTACTTCTTACCATAATTATGCCAATGTATTATTTTGTCATAATTTTCATCTTCAGTATAACTATATATATAAGATTTCACATTAAAGTCTACATTAGAATATACTTTCTGAATAAATGTTTCTTCAGTATTTTCAAACATTTCATACAGTTTATTACTAAGAGGCTCATTTTTGCTTACACAATAATAATCATCAAAAAAATCAAAGTCCAAAAGTATAGTTTTATATCCTTTTGCTGAAAAAATTCCTTCTAAATTTAATTCCTTGATATATCGATACTCGAAGTAATTGAGAGCTATTGATCCCACTTCTTCAGTCTCGTTCAAAACATTTTTTAGTATATCGGACTGTTTTACTTTTCCTATTCTATCAATGCTAACATTAAGTGGATTCGGGAAAAAATCATCTACTTGATAAAATTCTCCTCCTTTTATCACATACAATGATTTTTCGCTGTCACTAATCTTAATGTTTCTAAGAAACGTATCAAATATTTTTTTCAATTTATATACCCCCTTTTATTATACAAACATAACAACTTCTTCATCTAAAATTGCTTTACGATCTTTCCAATCTGGCATTAGCACCGTTAGCAAATTGTAGAACTTCAAGTCATGGTTCCTATGCACAAAATGTATAAGTTCGTGTACTACTACATAGGAAATACAATGTTTTGGTGCTTTAATGAGTTCATAATTCAAAAGAACAGTGTTTTTGCTTTTAAGACAAGAGCCCCATCTTTTTGTCATAACCTTTATTTCTAGTGATGGTTTAGGTTTAACTACGTTTTCAACTAATGGATATATTTCATCCATTACTTCTTGAAAAACGATGTGTGCGCGATTTCTAAACCACTCATTTAAAAGATTTTGTTTGCGCTTTTTATTGTCCTTCTTTTTTACATATATCGTTATATAACCTAGTTTCATTGTAACATATTCTTTGCTGGTTGTTTCTTCAATTTTTAATCGATATTGTCTTCCTAAATATTTGAATGTTTCTCCACTTACATAATCCTTTTCCCCATTATGTATTGGTTTTGTTAGATTAAACCCTTTAAGTTTTTTAAAGATCCAAGAGGCTTTTGATTTAACAAAAACTTCAACTCTATCTATTGGTGTATTTAGCGGTACTGAGACATGTATGCTCTGATCTGGTTTAATACTTAAGTTTAAGTTCTTTATGTTTTTATATTCAAGATCAAACCAGATTTCTTTTTTCGAATACATTACTTTATGTTTTTCCATGATGCTCACCTAGTATCTTCTGAGTGCGACTGTTTTTAAATCTGCGATCATGGTATCTATCTTGGAGTACGTTAATGCTGTAAAGTACTTTTTCTTGTACTCGTAAAAGAGCTCATTTAAATCTCTAGATATTTTATTATGAACTTCTTGATTATCATGCCAATCTACTTTACTATTCTTGCTAATCACATCTTCTATTCGGATTGAAAGTTCGCCTAGGATGTCCTCATAGTCTTCAGCATCAAATTTAGAGACAATCTCACTAATCTTATCGATTTCATCTTTAACAACTCCAAAGAATGCTTGAGCATGTGGGTGATTCTTAATGATTTTAGGAAAACTTGTCCCAGAATAGCCTTGTCTAAAGTCATTTTTGACTTTATTGAGTCTATCGAAATAGTCCCCATCAGAAATGCGTTTTTCTTTATATAGATCTAGGATTTCTTGAATACGCTCAGAGAACTTCTTATAGTATGCTGGATTTTCATCATATTTTTCTGAAATACGTTTTGTCATGCGTGTGCGTATGGCATCAGCTTTGGCTCGACTGGATCCAAGTTGACCCACTTCATATTCAAATTTTTCTTCATTTAATATATCAACTGGTGCAGTTATCTTGTAGACATTTTCTGCAGCGATGTAATTATCCATCAAATTACGCATCTTAGGTTCATACTCTTTATGGTCTATTGAATCACTATAGCGAAGTTTAACTGATGCTCTTAGTTCTTGGAAGAACTTAAGTTCACGTTTGTATTTGTTTAGTTCATCTTCTCCCAAAGCATTGTAAACATGTTCTGACTCTAGTGCAATACCCATGAATTTTCCAAACAGTGATAGTGCATTGTAAAAATCATTTCTCTTTTCTTCATCTTCTAATAGTATTTCATACTCTTCATTATCTCTTTGGTTTTTTACTGGTTTAAAGATGTCAAGAAGTTGTGAGTATGCTTCACGCAATTTGCCAATAACGCTAATTACATCTACAAGTGCCCATTGAATATCTTCAGAGTCATAGTTTTCTAGGCCAGATCCTGAGTATGTTTCCATTGCACTATCTAGTTCATCAATTAATCCACGATAATCTACGATTAACCCATAATCTTTTCCTTCATATATGCGGTTAACTCTCGCAATCGCTTGAAGCAAGGTATGATCTTTCATTGGTTTATCTACATATAGAACACTCGCTCTTGGTGCGTCAAAACCTGTGAGTAGTTTATCTACAACAATAATGATATCTAAATCATCGCCATTAACGAATTCATCTTTAATTATGTCGTCATATCGTTGAACATCAGAATAGCCTTCAAGCATTTTATTCCAAAACTTAAGAACTCTATCTTTTGGTTCACCTTCTAAATCCTCATACCCTTCTCTTTGGTCTGGTGGAGATATGACAACAGCTGTATGAATATCCTCATATTCATCAAAAGCTTCCTTATAGCGAATAGCATCAAACTTTGAGTTAGTTGCAAGCATTGCTTTATAAGGCGTTCCTTTATAAAATTTAATGAAGTGCATGTAAATATCATCAGCAATTAAGCGGATGCGCTGTTCGCTAGATGCAATATTTTCAAACTTCGCCCATTTTTGTTTAAGCAATACTTTTTGCTTATCATTTAGATTTCTTGTAATCATCTCTATACGTTTGTCTATGGCAAGACGATTGACTGTTTGATCTACAAATCTCCCTTCGTATAATAAAGGAACAATCGTTCCATCATTTACACCATCTTTGATTGTATATTTATGAATCATTCGACCAAACTTACGCATGGTACTCTTTTCTTTTTTCATAAGTGGTGTTCCAGTAAAGCCTAAATAACAAGCATTAGGAAATACTTGTTTCATTTTGATATGGAGTTCCCCGTATTGAGTTCGATGTGATTCATCAACTAATACAAAGACATTCTTATCTTTGACTGGATCTTGATTTTTAGAAGCAGTGTCAAACTTATGGACTAGTGTTGTAATAATATCAGCTTTTTTATTCTTAATCAAATGGACTAAATTTTTACCACTTGTAGCACGTGCAGCTTTTAATCTTGAGTGGTTAAATGTTTTGTGAATTTGTGAGTCAAGCTCAATTCTATCTGTAACTACAACTAATTGTGGATGCTCTTTTGCTAAGTCACTTAAAAGATACTTGGCTAACATGACCATGGTAAGAGATTTACCTGATCCTTGCGTATGCCAAATCACACCTGATTGTCTATTGCCTTCTTTATCAGTTTCTTTGATGGTTTTCATGATTTCTTTGATAGCAAAAAACTGTTGATAACGAGCAATCTTCTTTTCATTACGATCAAATAGTAAAAAATAAGGAATGATATCAAGTACGCGTTTCGGATGGAAAATAGATATGATATTTTGATCTTGTGTTGTTGGTATTCTATCGCTTATCGTTTTAGATAGGATCTTTTCAAACCATTCAAGTTCATCTGATTGTTTATCTTCTTTCCAAAAACTCCAAAACTTTGCTGGTGTTCCAACAGTTGCATACTTCGTTTCATTTTTGTTAGTAGACATCACAACTTGAACGAACTTAAAGAGCTGTGGTGCATATTGAATACCTTGGTTTCTGAGCATCTGGCTAATGCCTTGGTTAAGCGAAACAGATGCTTTTTTACATTCAATCACAGCAAATGGAATTCCGTTAATAAAAAGAACGATATCTGGACGAACATGTCCTTGCCCATCTTCTCTTTCTACTGTGAATTCTTCTACAGCATGAAAAACATTATTCTCAGGATGCTCATAATCGATATAGTTCATGTTAAAAGAACGAATGCCATCTACTTTAGAGACAACCTCTTGATAGCTTTTCCCTAATGTTAATATATCGTATATTTTTTCATTTGTTTTAATGAGCCCATCCGTTAAAGCCATATCGATATCCTGAATAGCTTTTTGAATGTTGCTAGCTGAAAAATGATGTACTTGATCTTTATACTCATATGAATTGATTTTTTCTAGTTGTGCTTGTAGTATAGGTTTCAATATCACATTATATAAATTTCCTCGAATACTTTCGGCTTCTTCGGGTTTTATAATTTCATAGCCAATACGCTCTAGTATTTCTAGTGCTGGCGCCTGAGAAATATTTAATTCATCATATCCTTGTTTATTCATACTGTTCACCTCGATTGGAAGTAGAGTACAGCATTATGACTGTACTCTTATCTTTCCGGTTAATAGTTGTTGCATAAGTCCTTTTTTTTGTAGTTTCAGGTATTCATGCTGTGTTTTTAGAAGTTTTATCTTTAAATCAACTTTACTTAAATAGTTAACCACTTTGTTCTGAATATCAATTGAAGGAAGATAAATCAACTCATTCATTAATCCATTAAGCTCAATACTTTTACCTTGTCTAGCAGAAATTATCATGTATTTTCTAGAAAGATATGAGTTGTAAGTATCTAAATAAGTTTTTAAATAATATGGGTTGCATCCTTTTATTTTATAAACCTTATATGCTGGACTTACACAGTATATAGCATCCTCCAATAAAACATCATATACAATTTTATTAGTTCCCATACCGAAGCAAAGATCATTTTTTTCTATTACTTTATTGTTTGATAAATCGTCTGACAGGTCTTTATCAAATATTTCAGATCTTTTTCTTATCCCAAAAACACCAACAGCTACAGGTTCAATTAATTTTATTCCTACTTTGATTGTCTTTGTCTCTAAATAGTTCTTAATTTTTTTGCCATTTCCATTTGCAGACTTATCTTCATAACTATGGATCATTTTTTTTGCGATGTTTTCTTTAATTATTTCATAGTTTTTTATCTCTTTATCTTTTAAATCAATAGCGCGATCCCAAGTTGATAGGATACTTGCTATTTTTTTTTGTTCTTCAATTGATGGTACTGGTACAATAACATCTTCTAAATCTTTTGAATAGATGTGAACAACTGAAAAGCCTTGACCAAGACGTCTACTTTGAATTTGATAAATAGCTGAATTTAATATGTAAGATAAATACAACGGATTAACATCCTTTTTAGGTCTAAAAATTATAATATCTCCACCGGCAGAAATTTTTTCTCGCACTAAATTTACTGATGCTTTACCAATTTCTTCTAATGTTTCTCCTGAACTTGGAAATAAAATATCTCCATAAATCGATTCTATACTCTTATCTTTAACAGATTGACTTACATAAGTGTCAATATTTTTTATTATCCCATTGTATCTAGTATACAATTGACCGTATGTAATACAAGGATGACCTGAACCGGTTAGATCTTCGTTACTAATACCTTTCCCTCTTTTGAAAATACCTAACTGTCCTAATTTAAATAAAGGAAATACGTTTTGTATAGAATCAAATAATTCTCTTTGCTTTAATGGTAAGTGTTCAATTTTCATGATTAACACCTATAATCCCAGTTCTTTAAGATATTTTTTCATCTCAGCTTCCACTTCTTTAAGCTCTTCTTTGATTGATTCAATATTTTCTTTTACTTCTTCTAAATCAACAAGTTCTTCTTCTTCAAAAGTATCGACATATCTAGGGATATTGAGATTATAATCATTTTCTTTAATTTCTTTCTTAGTTGCCACATAGGCAAATTTTTCTTCTGTATCATATTTTTCATATGCTGCAGTAATGCGTAAAATATCTTCTTCTCTTAGTTTATTTTGATTTTTTCCTTTTTCATACATGCCCTCTTGAGAAGCATCAATGAATAAGATATTATCTCTAGCTCTATTTTGCTTGAATATTAGAATTATTGCAGGAATGCTTGTACCAAAGAATAAATTAGCCGGTAATCCTATAACTGCATCAAGCAAGTTTAAGCCGATAATTTCTTTTCTAATTCTTCCTTCGCTTGCACCTCTAAATAAAACACCGTGTGGTAGAACTACACCCATACGTCCGCCTTCAGCAAGTGAATGCAACATATGTTGAACAAATGCGTAATCTCCTTTAGATTTAGGTGGAATCCCCCAATCAAAACGCTTATGAAAATCAAGTGAAGATTCCATTTTAAAATCTCCATTGGACTCACCAGAGAAGCCTGATGCCCATTTATCTAACGAAAATGGCGGATTAGCTACAACTACTTGGAATTTCATTAGTTTTCCATTTTCAATATGTAATGGATTGGCAATCGTATCTCCCCAAGCTATTTTTGCATCATCAATACCATGTAAAAACATATTCATTTTAGCTAGGGATACATTTTGTCCTTTACTTTCTTGACCATATATTTGAGCTTTTTTTGATGCCACTTTATTAAATGCTTTGATTAACAATGATCCTGAGCCACATGTAGGATCGTATATTCTATCGTTTGCTTCTGGTTTAACAAGTCTTGACAAAAGCTCCGATACTTCTGAAGGAGTAAAAAATTCCCCGCCTTTTTTCCCAGCGTCAGATGCAAAATTAGAAATTAGGTATTCATACGCATTACCTATAATATCTTCACCCGCTAAGCGTGAGGGACTTAAATCCAGTTTATTAAAATCTTCTAATAAATCTTTTAACATACTATTTCGGTTTTTTATATTTCCTAAATTTTTTTCTGAGTTAAAGTCAATATTAGTTAAGACACCTCTTAATTTAGATTTATTAATCTCTTCTATGCTCTCCAATGCTTTGTTAATTTTCTCACCTATATCTTGAGCGTTCCTATTTTCATAAAGATAACTAAAATTAGAAATCTCATTTAAATTAAATCGATCTAGTTTGATTTGACGTTGAGCCATCTCTATGTCACCATCATATTTACTCAGTAAGTTTTCATAGTTTTCTTCTCGTACATCACTAACATACTTCAGAAATAACATAACGAGGATATAATCCTTATATTGTGAAGAATCTAGCGTCTTCCTAAACGTATCGCACGCTTTCCATAATGTTTCATTAACTTCTTTTTGTGTCCATTTTTTATTTTGCATTTTTGTTTCCTCTCTTTATAATTCTTTTTGTTAGTTCTTTATTATATATATCTTTTTCTAAAGTCAATTGTTGGTACAACCTTTTTTCTTTAATCATTAAATCGCTTATTTTAGATATTGTATATTGTTTACTTTTTGAAACCAATGGAATTTGAGTTTCTCGAATGGTTTGCATTCTAATCACCGGTATGGTTATTCCCATAGCGTTTTTAAAATATGATTGCTTAATCGTATCGCTATTTAGCATGAAACTTAAATAGCCAGAATCAATTTCGTTTTGATTCAGTCTAACTATTGCAAATAATGATGGTATCACAAAGCCTGCTTGCTCGGCTTTTACTTGAATAGCTGTGTATGGATTACTCAGACGTATTAATATATCGTTTTCCATTGTGATGTATCGATCATCAAGTAATTCAATACTGTTATAGTCATCTAAATATTCTAAATTTATCCATCCATCATCTTCAAAACTCTTTAAAGTGATTACTTTGTAAATTTTAACTATCTCGCTTTTGGTTTGAGCTTCTTTTCTTCTAAGCACCAATCCTGCACTGATGTCACAAACTTTTGATAGTTCAATCAATCTTTCCATTTTTTTCACCTCCGATATGTCATTTATCGCCTACAACAAAATTATATCATCATCGAGAACCTTATGTCAAGTACAAAATTTTTGTTGTAGTTATAAAATGACAGATATCTCGAAAATGAAGATTTAGATGAAATGTCTATCTCTGAAATAGCATTTACCACGTATACCACGCGTACCACGCCTAAAAGATGAGACAGCCCCTGAAACTTATATCAACATAAGTTGGTATTTTTATCCTATTTCTAAGACTTAGTATTGACTTCCTTTTTCAGGGTGTAATTTTGCTTATGTTGTCATAAGTTTTGCAAAAACAGGCGTTGACTCCCTAAATTGGGAAAATGAGATTAATTTTTGTTTTATTGCTTCCTCTCACAAGGATTATTGTATCAAAAAAGAATACCTTTTTAGTTATGAGAAGTGGGTATTCTTATATTAGCATTTATGCCTTTACCTCTTTGTGAATTTTCTTGGGCTGCTGCAAGCCTAGTTCATATAATTCTATTTGGAAATGATATTGTTTTTGAAATTCTATTAATCCGCCCATTTCTTTAAAATCATCACTTACCCAAATCTTCAACTTATCAAAATTGTAGTTTTCAATGTTTAAAAAAACATATTCAAAAGGTGGGTGATGATATATTGGTGTCGCCTGATACAGACTACTATGTGTTTCTTGACCTTTAGGTCGCATTGCAACCCTTACTCTATATTCACTTTCAAGTTCCCAAATTTTTTCTTTGACAAATCCTTGCCCGTTCATAGAACTAAAACTTTTGAGTAGTTCTTGCTCTGGAACTAATTCCTTAAAAATGTTGATTAACTCTTCATCATAAACCTTATTGTTTTCTGGATCATCAAAATAAAACACTTTGAGATAATCTATTGCTCTTACTCCCCAATCTTCGTCGATTTGATATGATTTATGACTAAATTTAGTTTGATCAATATGATCATATTTGTATCCGTCTTCTGAACAAACATCAAAGAGATTGTTAAACAGTCCTGTAAACTCGATGCATATCCCATCAGCACCATTAGCATATTGATTCCACATATAATCTCTAATATAATCTGTGAATGATATTATGAATATTTTCTTTTTCCAAATATTGTCTATATATTTTAATTCTTTAGGGTCATTAACCTTATCCAAGTTGCTTAATCTTAGTTTTTTAGTTTCAAGTATAATTTTCAGAACCTTCAACTTTGTAAAATGAAATAACTGCATTTGCTCACTGGCTATTTTTTTTGATTTTTGATATAACTGCTGCGCTACATTCTTTGGTTCTTGGCTCATTATAACAAACCTCGTAAATTTCTTAGTTTAATATTAATCTTTATTTATAATCTATTCTTTTCTTTTATTTCAATCAAATACTAGTGGTAGCAATTGTTCCATCAATTATTATTTTAAGAATTATCCCTTTATCTAGACACTAAGATTTTTTGAAGAACTTGGTTTTGAATCAATTCTGGAATCTTAACTTCAACATCAAATGGTTCCTTCATATGATAATAAGCAAAAGCAAAAGCATCAATCTCTATAGCTTTTTTTAAATATAGCCTATCATCTTTTGGTGTGTTTTCCTCAAACGTTGATGGTTTCAATATCTTCTCTTGATTTCTTTTTGATACAGTGATATTGATAAGCACATCTTATTTCGTAAAAAAGTTGAAAATGCTTTTAATATATTTTATAGAACTTAATTCCATTACTATTTGTTTTTCTTTTTTTTATATAAATCTAATATGTCACAATCATATTTCAAATCATTACAGACATAATTATATGCGTATTCATTATTTTCTATTGCTGCTAGAACAACTTCTTTATCGCATCTAAGTCTTGCACTTCCATAATAAAGAGATAGTCCGTTATTTTTAACAGCAACAAGAAGTACTCCTTTATCATCTCTCCATTTATAGTCTTCATATTGTAGATACATTCCGTTTTCGTTAACTTTATAAAGAACATAATCAACTGATGATTTAAATAATTTCCCTGCATATTTAATATTTGTAAATTTATGCTTCATAGCTAATGAAATTATTTCTTTTTTGTTACGAAGTTCTTCACCCGCAAATTGCACACTTTCCCCGTTTTCATTAACTGCACATGTGACGATATCTATATCAGATTTTAGTCTGTTACTCAAATAATTTAACGCTAGACCATTATTTTTAACTGCTTTTAAGGCAATGTTTTTATCATTCCTAATGTCCACGCTTGTATGTTCAACAATCAATCCACACTTCTCAACAAATTTTTCTATAATTCTTTTGTCGTTTTTGAGTGAATCACATGCATACTTAAAAGATATAAAACTATTATAAAAAGCCTGTTCTACAACTTCAATATTTGCTTTTAAACTTTCATCTACAAACTCTAGTGCTAGTCCGTTTTGCTTAATTGCTTCTAAAACTATAAACTTATGGGGTTTAACGGAATCACCTGCATACTTCAACATCAATCCATTTCTACTTACCGCTATTAATGCAAGATGTTTTTGATTTCTTAATCGATCGCTTAAAAACTGAAATGCATCAGCATTTTGCTTAACAGCCATTAAGGCAACTTGTTCATTATTTTGCATGTTTTTTCCAGCTTTTCTTAACAACATCCCGTTCTTAATCACTGCAGTAGATACAATATCAAAATCATCTCTAAGTGTATCACTACAAAAATCAAATGCAAAACAATTTTGCTTAACAGCTGCAAATGCAATTTCTTTATCATTTCTTAACGTCGGTGATACAAACTCAAGGGCTAATCCATTTTGCTTCACAGCATTAATAGCTATTTGCTTGACACCACGAAGCTTATAATGAGCTTCTTCAATAATCATTCCGTTAAATTTCGCAATTTCATAGACAAACCCTTCATTGTTTAACAACACCTCATTACTTGATGATGTCGTGCCAACTTTTAGGTATTCTTTTGCTAGCAATTTACCTACCTCATAGTCCTTCTGAAGTTTATCACTTGCATAGTTAATCGCATAAGAATCATGTATCAAAACTTTAATTAACAACTCTTTATCGTCGCGAAGTTTTGTACTAGCATATTGATAGCTAATTGGTGTTATTTCAATTGCTTGAATCATAAAACTCTTATCATCTTTCAGTTTAGAACTTGCATTACTGATTATACGAGGGTTTTTGGACATTCTATGCAAAACTATCTCTTTATTGACCAAAAACATCGAGGACTTGTATAACAAATAGTTATTGAATTTGATTTTATCATTTTGCTCTAGTCGCTTAATTATATATTGCCCTATATCATTGTCTTCTTGAAGATTTTCACTAAGATATTGAAACGAAAATATATCTTTTTCAAGTGCATGTAATGCTATCTCTTTATCATTCCTTAGACAATCGCTTGCAAATTCGATTGCATTGGGGTCGTTTTTAATGGCTTCCGTAACAATCTTTCTATCATCTCTTAGCTTTTCGCTTAGATGTGATAAAGCACTTCCTCTAGATTTAACACTTCTTAAGGCAATATCGAAATTATTTTTTCTTAAATAAGTTGCTTGTTCAATAAGCCTGAGATCATTTATATAAATTGCTTTGTCTTTCATTTTGCTCATATATTATGCACCTCATTTTGCACTTATAAATTTTTTGGTCCTATTGATTGTATTCTCATAAAAATTTGTTAATATCGCGCATTTCAAAATCATACTCATTCATAACTACATCACATTAAATTTAAAAAATCTCATATAGAACTATAAACTAATCTCTTTTGGTATCTTTACTTCAACATCAAATAGCTCTACTTCATTTGATAATATGAAAAAGCAATGGCATCAATCTCTATGGGTTTTTTTAAATATGGCATTTCATTTATTGATGTGTTTTTTGATGGTTGGTTGTATTGATTGAATTCTATTTTCCAAGTTTCTACGGTTTTGATGTTTTCTCTAGATATCGTATCAATACTATACTATTTATATGTATACTTTATTTTATTAATTATATCATAATTAGAATACTTAAAAAACCTACTAGGTCAAAATTCAAAGTACTCGATTATAAAAATGAGAAAATATTGATTTATCCTGTAGTAGCGTTATTCATATCAAACAATAATAATATAAAATATTGACTCTCGTATTTCAACTAAAAATGGTTATTTCATTATTCGTCCCTATGTTATAATGAAAACAAACCAATAACAGTGATTTTTAATAGGTTATAGAATTTTTGGGGGATCTTTTTATGCTGATTAAAATATTTGACAATGAAAAATGGGCAAAACATTTTTTACTAAGTGGTGAAATGCTATTTAGTGAGACAAAGTACTTTAGGGGTTATGATGACGAAAAAATTAGAAATGATTCTACTGAAGGTTTAAGGAAAGAAACTTTCGCTTTCAATATTTCAAATATAGACAAAGATATTCCTATAAAAAACCCTTATGGTGATATAACACATTATGTTTTAACCAAAGGTCTAAAAGAAGAAATAATTCATTCAATTAAAGTCAAAAATAAATTAAGTGGCACTACAGAAATTGCAGTCGACTTTGATAATACGCAAATGGTAATGGAATACTATGCAGCTGATTATATATATTCTATGTTCAATGTGGACTTGGTTGACTTATCCTTAGATTTGTTCACTACTATGTTTAATCTTGGCGAATGGGCTGTTGTTATCAAACAAAATGGACCTTTTTTAGATCAACTAGCAAAAAAACTTAAGAAAATAGCATACAAGTACTCTTGGGATAACGTTAATTACTTACCAATCGAAGAAATCCAAAAGTTGGACTATATTAATGCATTCGTAAAAGCGATAGATTACAAAAATCAACATGAGTTCAGAATTTCATTATCACCCCTGGATAAGAAGTTTAATTTTGATAGATTGAAAATTCATATAGGTTCAATCAATAATTTTGCAACAATAATCAAAACTAAAGACCTTATAAATCTTTTGATAAAAATCGATTTTATAAAAAGACAGCAGAAGACGGTGACAAACAAATAAATCGTTAATATAAATTCTAACATCTATATTACTTAGATGCTTTTCTTTTTTACCACGCATACCACGTGAACCACACCTAAAAAATGAGAAAGCCACTAAAACTTATTTCAACATAAGTTGGTATTTTTATACCCTACTTAAGACTTCATATGGACTTCCTTTTTTGAGTTGTAATTTTTCTTATGTTGTCATAAGTTTTGTAAAAACAGGCGTTGACACCCTAAATAAGGAAAAATGAGATTGATTTTTGATTTTTCACTCGTATAAATCAATGATTTCCTGTTGACAAATACCTTTAATTTTCAAACCTTTGTAAAGGTCAAATATTAACACTACCTATCAAAACCACCACTTAGAGATTTACTCTAAGTGGTGTTTTTTAGGTTATGAGATGAAATCCATCCTGGTGGAAATTGACGGATTTTATGCGTTTTTAAATCTATTAAGTATATGTGTACTATAAGGACATAAATCTTTAACATCCTTT
>WPCH01078986.1_pt1 | contig 22280 bp, 27 predicted proteins | sample 5399881 | NCBI WGS metagenome assembly WPCH01 (sample SAMN12869468, study PRJNA574797) | sludge metagenome | isolation source: wastewater treatment of pH5 | place: China:Beijing | collected 2019-05-20
GATTAGTTCTTGAACCTGTTCGAGTTCTAACGTAAAATTGATTTGTGTCATAGAGTTCTCCTTATGTGTTTGTTTGACTACTAACATCATAGCAGAGCTCTATGGCTTTTTTAACTTTTACACAATTATACGGACTTTATCAATCTTTAACCAAGCAAATGTTTTTATAGTCATTGTATTATCAAATTATATGTTTTTTAAGTAGAATATCATCAAAGAGAGGTACACCTATGCTTAAAGAATTTCAACATCAATCGTCTAAATCATTTGAAGACACCATAGAAACGTTAAAAGAACTTTTTATGAAAAAGAAATATGGAACACTTTGTAGTATTAGTTTATCAGACAAGTTTAAGGAAAAGAACATTCCATTTGATTCAAAGCTCACAATCCTTGAAATATGCAATCCACTAGAAGCAAACAAACTAATTACGATCAATACAAAAGCAATGTTCTTGTTGCCATGCAAAGTTTTAGTCATTGAAAAAAGTGGCAAAACAACCATTGAGTTAGTGCTACCCACTAGTTTTATGTCATTATTCGATGACCCTGCACTAACTAAAGCAGCACAGGAAATTGAAACAGCAATTGTAAATACTATTTTAGAAGTATAATCGATTAGTTTTTTTAAAATTACGTACAAATAATGTATAATATTAAGTTTTTTCTTTGTTTAAACACATAAAAACCGACATCAAACAAGACACAACTTTAGTCCTTATTGATCAGATATTCATAATATGGCTCTTGTTGTTTTGTAGCCTCACACCACTTTAAACCAACATAAGTAAACCCAATTTTTTCAAGCACGTGTTGTGAAGCCATATTTTCAGGATTGATGGAGGCACCAATTTTTGTAAGATGTAAACATCCTTTTGCATACTCTAAACAAGCACTAGCAGCTTCAGTTGCATAACCTTTATTCCAATGTGCTTTTGAAAAATGATACATTAACTCTGCATCACAGTTATAATTAGGGGGATTAAAGCCACAAACACCGATGACTTCATTGGTATCTTTTAACACTACTACATAAGGCGAAAAGCCTTTTGTCTTTTGTAAATCGATATAAAACTGAATGGATTGCAACTCTCTTTCTTTTGAAGTTGTTCCACCACAGTATTTCATTACTTCAACATCTCCCCAAAAAGTCATTACACTATCAATGTCATTTAGTGATAACAACCTTAAAATCATTCGTTTTGTCTCAAAAACAATCATCATAGCCCCCAAATTTACTGTGATAAGAAATGCACTAAACCAACAGTCACTTACTTATGTTTTTCTGCAGTAACTATCGATCCGATTATATTGCCAACACCTGATATTACAGCATAAAATCCAACATAAAACCAAGCACTACTATTATAGTAAACATATACACTTGGGATAAAAATCAACCCAACTAATAAAGCAAAAAGAAAATTTCGTTTGTTGTTTATTGCATACAAATAGGATAACAGAAAGGCAACAGTTGGTAGTAAAAATAACAAGATTACAATATAACTACCTGTTGAACTACCAAATAATGGTAGAACATATACAGATAATGCATAGATAATTAAGTAAGGAATCATTTCTTTAATTTTTTTCATGGATTCTCCTAATAATTTAGATTATAAAAATGATAACACTTTACATAAGGTGGTTATCCTATGTCAATAGACTTGTTTTCTTTTACTAATCTTATAGTATGAATGGCTACTTCGATTAGATGAATAGACAACCCAACTATTAGCCAAATAATTAAATCAGGCATTAGCAAGTAAACTAATGTCCAACTCATCCCACGTTGAGCAAAAATTAATCCTGCAAGCATTGGCAATAACATCACAATACTTATGGGAATTGCAAGATTGATAAATATTGATTTAATTCTAGATTTTCTTGTTTTTATCTCATTGTTTTTAATCATAGCAATAATCTTTTTACCATTAGATAATATGGTAAATGCAAACAATATAAGTAACATTCTATATATCCAAAAATAAGAAGAGCTAGTCGGTGCTATTTCATCATGCAATATTCGAATGATACCCTCACTTAAATCAGGATACAAAATCGATGAAGTAAGCAAATGATTCTTATTTGAAAGCAATGCTATATTGTAATCATCTTCAACTAACATAATAGCATTGGATGAATAACCAGGAAGTGATCCTCCATGATGAATGGCTGGTCTATCTGCTAAATCATAATTCATCCAACCCATGCTATAAAAATTATCTGTGGGATATGTTTGAGTTAATGTCCTAAATCCATCATCAGAAAGACCTACACTTTGTGGATCATAACGAATAGCATCCATAAATAAAAGTAGATCTTCTGCTGTCGAGGTTATATAACCTGCTGGTAAATCATAGCTAAATGGTTGTTCATCTCGTTTGAATGAAAAGCCAAAAAATGATAAATTCCCTTGTACATCGACTTCTTTTTTGGCAGAAGTGTTTTTTAATTTAAGAGGTTTAATTATATATTCATCAATATAATCCACATAACTTAATCCAGTAACGTTTTCAATAATATAACCAAGTAAACTATAATTAGGATTAAAATAAGCGAATTGCTCACCAGGTGTGTGTGTTAATGTCATGGTGTTCATATCTTGCACAAGACGAGAAAAGTCTGCGTCAGCAGGCAATGCACCCCATGAACTATACTCTTTTTCAGTCATCCCACTAACATGATGGACAAGATGTCGAACAGTAATTTCATCGGATATAGAAAACTCATCAATATACGTTGAAACTCGTTGATCTAAACTGATTTTCCCTTGGTATTCTAATTGAGCAATAGCTAAAGCTGTTAGTGACTTTGAAATAGATCCTATGTAAAAACTAGAATCTTTGCTTATCGACTGTCCAAAAACTTGACTATACACTAGCTCACCTTTGTGAGAAATCGCTACCGATGCATGTGGTACACTTAACTTATCTAAATTGCTTTGTATGTACTCATCTAATGATTTTTGTTTGGATAAACTTATTAATGGTTCTGCATGAGTCACAAAGGTAAAATATGTTGTCAAGATCATCAATAAACTAACCCATTTCAAAAGATGCATAAAATGCTTGAGTTTCATAATTAATCCTCTTTTCATCAAGTAATCATATTCACATTGTTCAACATTCATTCTCATATAAAGATGAAGTTATTTTTTTATGAGTTTAGTTTAATCATTGTTTCATCTACCTATTTTCAACGAAAAACTAGTTAATTCTTCATTGAGAAGCAATTAATCAAGACTCGTTGTATCACATGTACTATGATAGCATTATATGTACAAACTGAGTAATACTTTTTTATTGAAATCACTATTTGACACTTCAAAACCTCACTGTTTAATTAAGTCACTACATTTAACAATGGTATTTATTGATTGTATTATTCAATGATTTCTTCATCTTGTCTTACACACTAATTCAAGAGTCTTTCACTTATTAGATTGATAATGTCAGGATTCTTATAATCAATAGTTGCCTCAATGACAACTACTCGGTTTTCTTTAAGCAGTACTATTGTGCTTTGATCATTTGATGAAATGGCGAGTTGATCCACATTCCAAGTTTCTTTAAGAACATCATCATATTTAAGTGGTGTGTTATACAATAATTCGCCTTGATATGTTACACCCTTTTCTAAAGACTTTACTACTTCTTTAAATAACCATTGCGCACTTTTGTTGGAGGTGGCGTTTAGATATTCAACTTTTAAATACAATGACTCATTATTTGATTCTATTATTTCTGAGTATTTTAAGTATTGCTTAATGATAGGACTACTTCCTTGGACAACATAATGAGGTTTTGCTTTTTCATTTGGCTTAATCTGATAGATTGCACTTGCTGAAATAACTAATGTTTGATTCAAAAGTTGATTATGTTCATCACTTACTGTTAAATTTTGCCCTGAAACCACACTTAATAAAAATGAAGTCAACACAAGCGTCGCAATAATTCCAATAGTTACAATCATAAAACTAGTTCTTTGATCCGTTGATTTTTTCTTAACTAGATACTGAATGAACACCCCAATAAATACACTACTAAGTGGAAGATAAAAAAATGACATTGGAATGTTTGATGTAACGACACTATCATAAAAATACGAAATCATAAGAAGAACAACTCCAAATAGAATAGGAGTGTTTATTATTAAACTAGCTCTTTTTGCTTGACTTAAAGAACGATGTTTCATCGATAAACCTAGTTTAACTCTTCTTTTTGCTTGAAACACTCTGTAGATCGTAACTAGATTACTACCAATCATTATTGTAAATAGAACTGGTAAAACTAGTGTAGACATAAAGCTTGTATAGTTAAGTACATTATTATAACTGATTGGAAAAAGCTGTCTTAATGAAATATAGGCAAGAACGACATAAGCAACAATGTTAACATACTCATTTTTAAGTAGTGATTGCTCTAGTATTGATTGTTCAATGTGTTCATCTGTTTGTAACTTTGTTGGATGATCACTTTTTTGTGCGTAAAACACTTGTAAATAATCCCTTGATGTAATATATTTCCAACCAAACTGCTCACAAAAATCTCGATACTCTTTCGCTTGTTTCGAATTGTCAGGAGTTAAAGGACCACTGTGTTTGTATACATCAATGGAAAATATTAAATTAGATGCTTCTATGGCTTCAAACTTAGCAAATACTCTACCAATTGATTTTAGCATCCAACCTTTTTGTGCCATCGCTGTAAGAAAGTCTTGAGCCGCTTTATAGTCAATTGGCAGAAAAGGCCAAAAGATTATTTTCGATTGCTTTTTCATTTTAAATCCTCTCTGTTTTCTAACATTTTATTGCCATCTTTAATCAAATTATGCAATCGTTGCAACTCTTGATTTAAAATAGTCAAACCTTTTTCAGTTATTTGATAGATTTTTTTTCGATCTTCTTCTTTAATTTGCTCAATCATTTTCTCTTCTTCAAATCGAGCCAATAGATTATAAAGTGTACCTGCACCAACTTTTACTTTACCACCAGTAACATTGTCAACAAGCTGCATTATTCCATACCCATGTTGTGGATTTAATAAAGCCAATAACACGTAATACATCGATTCTGTTAGTGTCTTAAACTGCTCTTTTGCCATCAAGTTCTCCTTATATCGATACTCGTTATACTTACTATCGATATAGTATCATGAGGGTCTTTCATTGTAAAGAAAAAACGATTCTAAGAATCGCTTGAATTATCACTTACTACATAAGGTTGATCAAAACTATGACTTAAAGCATTGTTTTGTTTTAACTGTGCATCCCAGAAATAATTCATCATTTTCTTTCCAACAAGATTAAACAGTACTTGAGTTGTTTTTGAAAAAACAACTGGTTTTGTTAGTGAATCCACATGTTGAAAATGAAAGTGTCCAACATTTATTACATGTTCAATGGCATCTACTAAAGGTTGTATCATCTTTAGTTGCATGTTTTCTGGTCTTTGTTGAAGGCCTTCCATGCCTCCTTTGATGCATGTACCAAGGTATTTTCTATCTAATAACACAGATAGTTCTTCAAAGTATGCTTCTAAATAATGTGATTGGCTACTTTCTGGAAATCCGGATTGAACAAAAAAGCTTATATCTCCTTTTGAAGGTTTCAGTTTTTCAATAAACTCCATAACATGAGAAGGCATTGCATGAACATAAAGAGGCATAAAAAACATGACATGCTCTTCTTTATCAAACTGATTAGCCCAAACATCAAACATTGCTCTATTTTTTAAATCACGAATCTCTACTTTATCTTTCAGTGTAATTTCAACTTGATTTAGTATAATCTTTGAATTGCTTTTGCTTACTCGAGGTGAACCATTGTAGATGATAAGTTTATCCATTGGTGATGTTTGATCAAAACCACTTTTTTTATTGCTTGCTTTTCTAGGCTCTAATCTCTCAATTTTAAAGTTATCGTTTTTAATTATACGATATGGTTCACTTTTAAAATGAAACGCAACTCTAAACAAATAATCTTCAATGATTTTGTTTTGTGTAGATGTCAGAGAATTGTAATCATAATAAAAGACCATCTTAGGATATCGTTGATATCGAGCAACGTGGTGACATTCGTTTGATACAAGCTCAATGTATGGATGAAAATGCACAATAGAACGATCAAAGAAAGCTTTAGCTACATGGTTAATAAAGCCTTGTGCTGTATCGATAGCAATAACAATCATTTCACTATTTACATAATGTGGATACGATTGTGCCATTGGATCATTAAACACACACATTCCTGGTGTTTTTAGCCAACAACTCCAGCAACCTGTACAAGCTTTAATGGCATTTTCAGACAAATCAACAGTGTGAACACTCTTTTTAAACTCATTTTCAATAAACATTTTGATATCTTTTATTGAACTTTATCTCAAATTGAAAAGTGTAATTTTGTTTTGTTCTATCATAAATATAAGCTTTCCTTTCAAAGGGTTCTCATCAAATCAACATACTAATTATTTTCAACAATATTTTTAAAGTGCTCAATTTGATTTTGTGAAGACTCAATAAATGTTTTTTTAGCTACTGAGTTTGGATGCTCAAACACAAACTCACATTCCATTGTGTATTTCACATTCTTTCCAACAACTTCAAAAATATTCACACATCGATTATAAACACCTGAAATTTCATAAATAAATGTTATATCATCTGGCAGATTATTCGATTCAATCGTTTCTTTCATCATGAGCTTTGTTGCATCATTAACGTCATATTCAAACTCAAAAACTTTGTTAGTTTCTTTTGTTTTACTCATAATCATATGTTGTAAAAACAACTCACTTACCTTTTCAATCTCTGCTAAAATCATAACTGTACATGCATACTCAATTTTGTTTTTTTCCATCGCTGTCACTTTATCCTTTACTCTAACGATCTACTTGTCACTAAGATACGACATATCACTTAATTTTCGGATGAGATGTTAACCATCTTCTTTTTGTGTAAACCAACTCACTCCACCTGCAAATCCCCACATATCAGAATGATTGAGTACCTTAACATCAAGCTTTAACCACATCGCATTAAATATACTTAATAAATCTCCATGTGAGACAACAATAATGTGTGAGTGTTCTTCATTTAATAGTTCTTGATGAAAAGGCTCCAAACGATCCCAAACATCTTTTCTACTTTCACCATCAGAAAACATTCGATCATAAATCGTTTTTTCTTGTACTTCCATGTTTTCTCTTAACCATAAAACAGATTTCCCGACACACTTGCCTAAGTTTCTTTCTCTTAGCTCACTGCGTAGTAAAATCTCTGTATGAAAATATTTGTTTATTTGTTGGGCAGTTTGAACAGCTCTTTGTAAATCAGAACTATAAATAACCACCGATTTTTCAGAAAGCTCATTAAACAAGTTTCTTCCTATATTATCCGCTTGTTGAGCACCTAACTCTGTTAAATCCCAATCTGTCCAAGACCCTACCATACCGTTTGTATGATGTACAGATTGTGTATGCTGAACTGTAATGATTTGCTTTTTCATATTTTCTTTAGTTTGCACAACTTTCATTTTTCGCTCCATGTACACTATAGTACAATCTCATTTTGCCAACGTAGTTACATTAAAATAAATACAATAAAAGAGAGAAAACCATCATTAATATAAATTCAATTAGGATACTCAATTTAAAGAACCTTTTCTTTACTGTGAGTATAACATGTAATTAGTTTTATTTTTACAACTGAAGCAAAAAAAACAGACTAAAACATTGAGTACTTGAAACACCAATAATTACTGATGCCCAGCAAAAAATACGCGTAAATTTAATTAAATAACAGCAAATACGATTTTTATTGAGTACACCTTCAAACAATTATTGATTTGTTTGATTAATTTGATCTTTTAATTGCTTAACTTCCTTTTTTAGTTCAGCAAGTTGTGCCATTGCTGAAAGAGCAAAAACAAAGGCAATTGGTGCTAATAGTCCTATATATTCCATAAAATAAATCCCTCCCATATTGTCTGTGTTTACTATACTATCAAAGTTGATTCACTATTTCCATATCACAGTAACTATTTGTGTAAAAAATTACAAGGTTATTTAATTTTCTTCTTAAAATTAACAAGAGTGAAAATATCATTAAACATATTAATTGAATCAACATCAAAAACAAGTGGAAAAAACTTCATTTTTCCCATTTGTTTTGAGTTAGACACTTTTTCCTTAGCTATAGTAGTAAGTGGAAGTGATAAAACTTCCTTACGATATTTTTCAGGATAATAAAAAGTGACTTTAAAAAAATCTTCCCAAATAGAACACCAAAAGATTGTCGTTACCTTTTTTCCCCCACGAACTCCATACCAACTATGAAGACCCTTTCCAAGCCAAGCTTTACCATCAGTGTAATATTTCCATGTTAATTGAATATCTGACTTTTCAAGTTGATTGATGAACTGATGATATGCACTATAAGCATCGTTAAGGGAAGTTTCGATTATCTTCTCTGTTGGAAAAATAGCAGGATCTCTTAATAACTGCTTTTTCATGGATATTGACTTTTCATTGATTTTTGTTGTATCACTCATAAATGGTCCTATTCCTTTGTTATATTTAATTCCATCAACTTAATCGATAAAAATACTGATAGAACTGTTGTGAATGAAATATCAATGTTTACAGTTTCGAATAATTGCTAAACTATTAGATATGAATATTTCATATTGCATCGTGTATTATGTTTTTCTCATATCATTTGATTCATGATTGTGGAAGTACTCTTTGATTTCTTCTTGTATGGCTCTTTTTAGTTAACTTATTAGTAAAAATTAAGAAAAAATCGATTTTGCGTATCAATTATTTTTCATGATCTAAAATACTAATAAGAGAAACAAAGGAATCGTCAAATAAGATTATGTTTTTGTTTTTAAAATAAAAGCTGTACAAAAAGTTTCTAATATTTAGACTTATTGCATACGTTAATTGATCATTTGAAAAATCAACTCTTTTTACTAAATCACTAAGCCAATCCTTAATAATGTGAGTTGAAACTAAGCTTCTATTAATGATTGTCACAAGTACATTTGCCATTCGCTCATCTTCTTTGTGAGTATAAACATTTTTTTTATTACATAGCATTACTACAAGTACATTTAAGGCATCCATGTGATCATTCAACGTGCTTTGGCTACATAGTACAATTTCCTTTAATGCATCTGCGCCATGAGCCATGCTATGAGCCCATCCTTTGTTGTCAATAAATCCTCGTACATCCTTTTCGTTAGAAACATATCTCAATACTTTATTTTTCAACACATCAAATTCTTTTTCATCTAAAAATGAACACTTGCTTTGATAGTTGAACATGATACTCAAAATCAAAACTGAAAATGATCGCATAAAAACATCATCTGTAGAGAAACTTGTTATGTTTAAAAACAGATGTTCTTCATCAGATAATTTTAAACATAACTCTTTTAAAGTAACATGATCGATAACATCGTAAATGATTAGCCAATAGTAAAAAGCTTCATATATATACTCATCTCGTAACACTGGATCAGTATCACCAACAAAAGCAAGCATCTTAAAACAAAGATCTCTTATGTTAGTTTTGCTGCTTACTTTAAAATCATCTTTTTTTAACTCGTATAATTTCTGTTTTAAATTTTCTCTTTTATTGGTCATTATGCGACTACTTTCTACAGATTAATGTTGTATGTTATAAATCAGGGTACAAATGATATCGATTCAATGCATTATTATAAACAACGTCAATTGATAAGGATGGATCAAAAACTCCTTCTTTAAAGAGTTGTCGTCCTAAAGCTACAGCTTTTTTATCACTTAAAGACCACGCTTTATAGATTTGAAGCTTTCTAGGATGTTGTCTACCTTCTTCAAAAGCAGTTTGCAACATTAATTGAAAAGCTTGTAAATCGTTGCCTATACAAACACTCACAATGTTTTTATTGGCAATATAATTTAGTTTATTGCTTAGTTTCGTTGCTCCTGCAAAGGCATCTTCACTAGCATAATAAACACGTCGTATGTTCATCATTACACACGTTCCAAAACACATAGGACATGGTTCCATCGTTGAATACAGCGCATATTGTCGAATATTTGGATGTTCTTTTACTTTAAGTGTACTAAAAGCAGTCATTTCAGCATGTGCCATAATGCTCCCAGCAAGGCTATGTGTACTACTTAAGTCATAAATTTGATTTCTACCAAAAGAGACATACTCTCCCAGTTGATTTACAATCACACTGCCAATTGGTATGCTATTTTTTTTGTATGACTCCCATGCCAGTTCAAATGCTATTTTCCATGGATCAGATAATTTCTTCCACATAAATTTCTCCATTCTTAACCATATACTAACATTAACAATGGTTGTATCTTTTTAACTCAACTAAAAAAAACAAGAAAACACACATGAATTATCCGAATGTTTTTACGTGTATTCTTGGATTATCAAAGTTAGCCCAAGCATTGTTTGGATCAATTTGACGAACCATTTTATACGCGATTGGGTTAAATCCACATTTTGGCCAAAACGATGAAGAAGCAAGATTTGTGATTCTCCAATCGGTTACAATGTAATTATAGCCCATCTTTTTAATTATTTCGTTTCCTTCATTCATAAGTTTTTTGCCCACACCTTTTGACATATATGAGTCTAAAACGCCTGCTGTACACAACTCAATACTGTTATCAGGGTTCATTAGGCTTGGCTCTATTTTTTCATATTCAAGAAATCCACAATCCTGATTATCTGTTTGTGCAAGTAAAACTAATACATCTTCTTCATCAACTAGTCGTTCAAAAGCATGTTTTATGTTTTCTATAACTTCCGGAAAGGCAGGAATATACACAGGAGAAAGATTTTGATAATGTGAAAGTATGCTAGACATATTTTTTAACACTTCTCTATCCTTTTTATTAGCTATTCTTATGGAAACATCTTCTGACTCTTTAAAAGGTTGATATGCATGAACATCCATGACACCATACACCTGCTCAATGGCAAAACTTAAATTTACAAAAGCTTCATAATACACGTTGGTTGCCATTGGTATCAAAAAATTGTGATTAAAACAGCCATGTTTTATCCATAAATCAGAAACTTTCGAATATAGTATTCTCAACAGTTTTGAAGGTTGATCCTCTAAAATTGCCATACCTTCATATGGTACCCATATAGCTCTACCAATTCGATTACTAATAATCACTTCACCAAAAATATACCCTACCAACTGACCTAGATGGGTTGCCTTAATGCCAATGATATTATGCTTTAAAAATAATGTTGTTAGGTGATCTTCAAGTGATTGCTTGTTAAGAAAATCATTGTTTAAAAAAGGGAAATATTCACCCTGTTTTGTTTGTCGCTTACATAGCAAATCACTCATCATCGACACATCTTTACTTATCAAAACATTAAACTCAATATTACTCATTTGATTAACTCCCTTAATAACTAAACTACAGAAATAAGCAACAACTTGGACGACTAATAGATATTTAACATACAATAGGATTTTATCATATAAATACAACAATAAAGCACCCCTAATTTAATAATGAAGTAGTGTTGAAGGTGTTTGAATAGTCTACAAGAAAAATCATACACTGAAATTAGTGAGATTACATTGTCAAGACATGACAAATTACACTTACTAGAATCACGATTTATTAGCAAATCATAATTGATCTAACACATGTGTGATGTTTTGCATTGATGCCTTTATAATTTGCTTTCTTATTAGATGCTAACATGAAAATTCAGTTTATGATGAATGTAATAATCCGAAATTCTTTAAGATGCGTGTTCTTTTTACTGCCATCGTACATTGCCAATACACTGTGACTTGTTTGGAGATTTTACTGTTATCTCCCCATGAGAAGTTTGGTTGCCAATATCCTTCTTTTGTTAGCGTATCTAGCCAATAACGTATGTTTTTTTCTATATATGGTTCAACTAGTTTAAACCACTGAGAACTTGGATCATCAACGATATCAAGAGGTTGAGCTTCGTACTCCATCCATTTTTCACTGTCAGTACAAAGACAACCAAGTAATCTTCTTTCCATGTGTTTCATTGTTATAGAATCGATTAAATCGGACTTGAGTTCTTGTAAATTTTCCACAAGTACTTGTAAACAATAAAAATCATGTTGATAGCAAGGTTCATCACTTTTAAGAAAGTCAATGCATCGCTTCGCAATTGCATATCCTAGTTCTTTTTGCTTGTTATTACCGTACTTTATAAATGCACTCGCTACCGCTGCACTTGGATTTGGAGAAAATCTGCTTTCTTTTGCATAGTTCCACCAAGGTGCATGTGGATGTTGATCGACTTTTTTAGGTACTTTCTCCCAAAACGATAACAACTTATCATCCTTACACATTGTATCTTCAAAATAATCCAATAACTTTTTAAACCAATTACCTTTACAATTCAACTTGTATTCAAACGCAATGTAAATGGCTTCCGTTGACGCAATACTTGAAGAATGTGGCATAAGTATATCCGACTCCAAACCATTTCCAAATCCACCATCACTGTTTTGATAGTTTAATAAAGCAGTTTCGATTGCTTTATTTGTAGCGTTTTTAAATAGATTATTCCATTTCGCTTTTTCTAAATCTCTACCATTTTCCATTATATAACTTTCCATACTCATTATTTGATGTTGAGTTAATTTGTCCATAATATCCTCCAGTTTTTAACATTTTTTTCTATGATTTGATAAAGACATTATACCCCACAATGTGAATTATAAAGATACAAAATATAGTACAATCACTCACTTAAAACCTTGCACTTATGATTTCACCAATAAATCCCTTCATTTGATGAGTTTTTGTGTCTGTATTTGTCATTATTACTACACCATTTCCTTCTATTGGATAATTAACCAACATACACTGAAAACCAACTCCCCAGCCATAAGAACTCAGTTCTACTTGTTTATCGACAACATCCAAGAAAAATCCTAACCCACTCCAATCTTTACAACCCTGTGGTTTTATCAACTCTAAAAAAATGTTTTGATTAATTTTTAGTTTTCCTTTACCTTGAATTTGTCGATTGATTTCAATCAATATTAGTGCCAAATCTTTGGAAGTACACCACAATCCTGCAGCTGCAGAAAAAGGATACACCAAATCATTTCGATTTATCACCAATCCACTTTTTGTATGACCCCACGAAAAGTTTTGGTGATTAAAATCTTGAGGATTATCGATTATCCAACTATCTTTCATGTGAAGTGGTTCAAAGATGAATCTATTTATTGCCTGTTTATAAGGCATAGAAAGAACATCACTAATTAATAATTCAATTATACAATACCCCAAATCAGAGTATATGCATTGCGTAAAAGGTTCATATTTAACTTCAGCTCTTATAGGATAATACGGTGTTTGACCATTAAGCAGTTTTGTCATTGTTAACTTACTAAAAGTTGAGTTGTATGTACCAAAACTTCCATCAGGATCAACAAAGCCACCTTAATGACATAGTAAACTTCTAAGTGTCACTTTACTTGTTTTTGTATACTCATTTTCTGAAACTTTCCATGACTTCATTTGATCATTAACATTTTTATCTAAGTGTAGTAGACCATCTGAAACAAGCTTTAATGTTAAAAGAGTTGTCGCTATCTTGCTAATGGAACAAGCATTAAAAACAGACATATCATCAACAGGTAAATTAAGATTGTTATGTATGACTCCATAATTATTCACAGATGCAAGTTTATCTTCTTTAATGATTGAAACACTAACTCCTTTTACACAGTACGCTTTCATTTTTTTCGCAATATCTAATTTATTTATTTGTATCATTTAAACCTCTTCTAGCATAATTATTCGCTTGTTTTTTACAAATATAAGTATATAGAATATACATACTACTTTTTTATTCAATCTTGCTATCTTTATAATCCTATGAGAAAATTGTGAAGACTTAAACAACACAAAGGAAACTTACAATGGAATTTTCTAATCTAATTCTTGCCATTAATTACATTGAGGATAACTTAAAAACTAACATTCAACTCTCAGACATCGCTAAAGTTGCTGGATATTCTAAATTTCATTTTGATCGTCTATTTCGATATGCTATTGGAGAGTCGCTCATTGAGTATGTTCGAAAAAGAAAGTTAACTGAAGCATCTCTAAAACTTGTAAATACAAAGGCAAGAATTATCGATATTGCGATTGAATACGGATTTCAATCACAGCAATCGTTTACAACCACCTTTAGAAAATACTTTAAAGAGACTCCTAAACAATATCGTTTAAAAAATCATCGTTTGGTTTTACTTGAAAAATCAAATTTATCTCAGATGAATATTGATCAAGTTCATTCACTAAGCCAAATAAAAGTTCGTCATATACACAAAGAAACCTTTACTGTAATGGGTATTGAAACTTTTGGTTGTAATCAAAACAATGAGATTCCTAACCTATGGCGACGCTTTTTAATTAACATGAATCAATTATCACACTACCACAACAATACATTTCTAGGTATTTGTGATCATGTGCCAGATTATGATCCAAATAAAAGTGAATTTTCTTACATGGCATGCATAGAAATAGGTAACACTAAATTTCATCCACCAAAAGGGATGATTACTAAAACCATTTTCAAACAAGATTATGTCGTTTTTACCCATGTTGGCCATTCAGATATGCTTGAAGACACATACAAATACATTTATGGAACTTACTTCTTTAAATCTGAATTTGAACTAGAAAATGCACCTGATTTTGAACTATATGATAATCGATTTAACCCTAATAGTGAACGTTCAGAAATTGATATTTATATTCCAGTTAAATCTATTTCATAGATGATACTTTGCAAATAATCATTGTAGAAATAAAACTTTGCAGGTCTTTATGGATATCAATCGAAATGAATATTGTCAACTTTTTTTTATCAACTTTATTTTTAATGTCTGATACTACGCATTAAAATACACAGGTCGAATTTATCCTATGGTTTTTTCTTCTTTACGAGCAGGTGGATGACATTTTCAGTCTATGATTAATGCCAGTAAAGTTTAGTATATGATTGTGATATCCAAAGCCCAAAATTCGTTAATACCCTTGATTCTGATTGTTTTACAAAGACAACAGTTTTAATATTGCGATTTTACAAAAGTACTTCCATTTTCTTGTTTCTGTACTTTCTTAAACTTATACATTTGAACATCCGCTTCTTTTAGAACTTGATCAAAATGTCGCAATTCTTTATCTTTACAAATACTATAGCCATAAGCGACTGTTGGCAAAGGGATTTTGTCTTCACGCATTTTAGTAAGTGCTTTTATCAACTCTTTTATTTGACGTTCAATTTTTTCGATATCTGCTTCATAGCTTATGATTGAAAACTCATCACCACCATAACGATAACAAGTGTAATTTTTACTAAATGTTTTTCTTATAACAGAAGCGACTTTTTTAATGACTTTATCACCAAAATCATGTCCATAAGTATCATTAATGTTTTTAAAATCATTGATGTCGAGAATGATTATCGAATATGGTTTTTGGCCAACAACTTGCTTTGCCTTTTTATCAAATGTCGAGCGATTATAAAGACCCGTTAGTGTATCAAAGCTACTATCAAACTCAGACATTAAAACAAAGTATAAAAACAAAGACAAAGTAACACTATGCCATGATGAATAAACGGTAGGATTAACGAGTTGAACACTTGTACCACTAATTGTAAATACAAACAAAACAATCAGTTTCCACATCATCGGATAATTATAATCTTTTCCAGTGATCAAAGTACTCATGATGAGCAGTAAAAAATTAAAACTATAAACAGCGACGAAAATGAAAAAGAAGTCACCTCTAACATATTGATTGTTGAAATCAACATGAAAAATAAAACCATAGAACGGTGATAAAATGCTCAACCAATATTAATCAACGTTGGTATAAGTAAAACTTTAATTCTTTTTAGAATTCTACTGTCAAAAATATAGGTAATGACAATTGGAATCATTGGAGAAAAAGAGAATCCTATAACGTTACAAAATATTAACAAATTACGAAAGTTTAAATACTGACTATCTATAAAAAGTGTTCCTGCTTCTGCAATAATAACAGTAATTGTTAGTACAATAGCTATTAAAAATGGTTTTTTTCTTTCGTTGTTTAGCGATGTGCTAAAATACAGCAATCCCATTAAGAAAAAAAGTGCCGCGATGTCAATAAGATGAGTTGTAACGTACATTGCCATAAAAGTCCTCCAAGTAAATTACACTATTTCCAACAAACAAACCGTTTCCACATGGCCGGAGTTTAGACAACCGATGTCATTTGGCCAATTTCAATACCTCACGTTAGTGGGAACATGTCAACGGCGTATTTAGGGTTTCCAAGGTATGAGGGAATATATCATTGGTTTTGTCTGTTCGTGGGAACATGTCAATCAAAATACGGATTCATCACATACCCAGCCGGATAAGTTTCAATACAGTCTTCAATCGGAGGAAAATGCAAAAGAACATTATCTACAAAATCATAAAGGTGATCAATATCGTCAAGAAATTCCTGTGGAGTACCGATTTCCTTATATTGAAAAGAATGAATCGCATTTCTCTTTGACTGAACAGAATCAACCCACTTATAGTCAAACGAAGCATTATCATCCCACAGCTTTCCTGTGCTGAAATTTTTCAGGTTTTCAAATTTAACACTTTCTGGTTCGGTAATTTTTCCTTTCCTGTCCTTAAAAGGTGATGAACTCATATAATCATCGTAGTATACAGTATAGAAGAATTTAAGCCATGACTCAACGACTGCCCCCAAGTTTGCACGAGCAAGGATCAACTCACCAGTAGTCATCGTAAGCCCTTTATCAATCCAAATTTTCAATGATTTAGTTAGTTCGCTTTGCCATTCAAGCATGGCATCTTCCAACTTATCTGCAGCTGAATCCGGTGCGATCCCTCGAGCTTCTTTCCAGATAAGAGCTGCATTATTCGTAAGTATAACCAGAACATCATATTTTCTTATTCTGTCCATTATTTTTCCTCGAGGAGCATTTCTTTGTTTTCATCAAAACGCCCTATAGCATCCAATGCTTTAATTCCATCTGGAGTCATGGTACCATCATCATTATCTGCGCTTGTCTCCACACAAAAATGCGCCACTCCACACCCTTTACGAAACAGCCACATAATATTCCACTTTCTTTTACTTCTTTCTTCCTGAGTAATAACTGCATAAAACTCCTCTCCATCCATTGGAACTAAAGGAATCGTTGTAGCAACAGGAACTTTAGAATTAGCCATCTTATATCCTCCTCTCTTTTAACCCCATGTCTTAGTATTAAGTAATTCTGCAATCTCGGCTGTTCCAGGTAGCTTCTCTGTCTCCAAAATTTGTGTCAAATCAAATACTCGTGAGCCCATGGGAGCCCTTGGAGTTGTCTTCTTAAAGTCGGTCTCATAAAATTTGTCTACAAAAAAGTATCGAGTAGCATCCAACTCGTAGCCATAGTTTTTCCCATCTTCAATGGCTCGGTCAATTTGCTGCTTTCTTTCAACAGTAAGTTCTCCAGATTCTACTTTATACTCAATGCCGGTTTCGGTAGTAACAGCCGTGATGATTGCATTGATTTTCCCTATAGCTCTTACACTTTTTTCTTTATATAACCCCAGATAATCATGGGCGCTGAATCCGCGATCAATATTATCATAGTATAGGTTTTCTCTTAAATTGAAATCATATGTTGTACCAGCTAGTTGAACCCTCATACGTTTCCAAGAATCCGAAACAATAATTAGCTTATCTTTATAGCAGTAATTCAGGTAATCGTCTAGCACCTCTTGCATTTCGTAATCTCTGTCATCAATTACATCTCGTATCGCATCGACAACCCGTTCAAAGATAGTATTAACGTGCATTACCGGATGTGTTTGTGTGGCATTGTATTCTTTCAAATGCTCTTCGAATTCTATCTTCTTGTCTAGATTCATCAACTCTGGTGCCAAAGTAATCATCACTTTATATTTTTCATCACCGAAAGACTTCAAATGTCGCTTCAACTGATCTAAATAAAACCAATCGGACATTTTTGTCTCAACAACAATTTTGAAGCTTTCCTGTGTGATAGTAGCATCCGGGACACTATCGACACTTTTTTCCTGAAGATTGAAAACTATCTCTGGTTCAAAGGCGTCAGAAAAAAACTCCGATTTTAAACAGCGAAAGAACTTATCTGAGGAATATGAATATAGCCTTGATAAGAGCAACATTGTATTCGCTGTAGCGACATTTTCTTTTTCATGGTATCTCTGGAAATAATGAATCTTCATAATGTCTTGTCTCCTTGCTTTTTCTTTCCATAGTTTTTCGGGAAGTATTTCTTTCCGATTTGCCAAACATACTGGTCGATTTGCTTCAGGTTATATTTATCCAAACCATAGAAACTACGGAAATCAATAAGAATGCTTTTAAATTTAGCGTAGTCCTTTAAGTCACCATCCTGAAATTCCGAGAAGCTATCCCGATTTCTGAAATAACGAAGAATCTCATCAACGAAACTATCATATATTGGATAGCCAAGAGGATTGTGATGGCTACAGTATTTTGAGGCAAAGGAGTAAAAATTCTTCTGAGTATCACTGATAGTTAAATACTGGATATCTCGGACCAAGGTAACATCCCCAGCTTTTAGTCTTGAATCAATGTCTAGAGAACAAATATGCTTAGCCACAGGATATATAGAATAAATGTTCGTACTATAGAAGTTGTTAAGTGTTGATGCTTTCAAAAGAATATCTCTGATATCTGTATTACTTGGGCATAGCTCAAAGAACAGTTTATTAAGCGCATCCTCTTGCAAACGGTAGTTCTCAAGGCCATCCCACTTTTCAAGATAAAACTCAACCTGCTCGATTGATGGATTAGGCACAGCAATATTCATTTTTTTCTTGCGAGTAGATGCTTGCTTCGCAGTCTTTTCTTGCTTAATTCCAACTGGCTCTGCACTTCCATTAGAAGCTAAAAATAAACGGAACCTTCTTAGATGAGACAAGTAACTACTCACAAGTGATTTAACATTACCGGTCGAGTTCTCAGAAAGAGCCTTTATTAGTTCATCCTTTGCCACATTCTCAAAATCAGTTGAAGCTACCACATTCCAGAACAGGTCTTTGCTTCCTTTCCTCCAAAGGTAGAAGGTGTCAGTATAAGCAGTATTTATCGTTAATTTTGAAATGTCTTGGCTATGCAAGAAGCCCTTATATAAATCACGTAGCTCCTCATACGACAGAGCTTTCATTTTGTCTATATCCAATTTTATCCCCCCCTTTTTACACAATACTGTTTAATCGTTCAAGCCACTTCAAAATGCAGCCACTCTCAAAGAAATTTAACAATGCACCATCGCAAAACCGTTCTGCTCGTACAGCTCCAATCAAGAGAGCTATCACACATTTTGCGTCTAATTTTGACACATCAGCTGCTTGCATTGATTCTGTACTCCATTCAATGTTGTTCTTTTCCAGCGTTTCACCATAACGGGTGTGTTCATATTCTGGATGTTCATCACAGAATTTATATAAATCCTCTTGGAAAGAATCCACCATTCTTGAATATCCCACAAATGGCATTTGAATCGGATGCTCTGGTGTTCCATCGTTTTCTTTATCAACAATCCACTCACCAATGTTATCCGACTGGATCATCGGTATGTACTTTGTTAAAAAGCCAAATTTACTCATCGTCGTCCTCCTCAGTTTCGTCAATGCCAAATAACATCTGAAACTTATCAAAGTTATACGGGTATGAGTTATCACCGTCAAACCTTACCGGATTGTGTCCATTATTATATTCAAATTCTAACTCCCACTGCGTGCCATCGCATACTGTGTACCCAAAACGCTGTGTTGAATATCTTCTGTGCCATTCACCAATGTGAAGGTCAGCCAGAGCAGCTATGTAAGTTTTCTTGGTAAAAGGCTCATCATCTTCATCCAGTAAAACAAGTGGTTCTTCATCATCCCATAATTTTGTATAGAATTTAAACTCATCTGACAGTTCTACCACATAGCAACGGTAACCACCAAAGAATCCGCCAATGCTAAAAGTAATCTTGCTGATGAAATCCATGTTTGAATCAAAGTCAGCAGCCTTTTCTTCTGATTTTGATAAAGTATAAATTCCACCAGCCTCAGCATAGGCTTGCTTGGCTCTTTCCAAATACTCACGATTCCAGTGAAGGCGCGTATCTTCACTCGGATGCACAATTTCATTTTGGCCATATTCGGGGCTTTCCATCGTATTTTTAAGGCGGCCTATTTCTTGCTTAAGACCACGAATAGTGGTCATAAGCTGCGTTTTAGTTTCTCCTCTGAGATATTCTTCGTAGTAGCCTTCCGGGCTAATCATCATATCGGGCCGCCTCCTTTACTCGTTTCCTGTCTTTATTTCCTTGTCATCAGGCAAAATAAAAGTCTGTTCAAACTTAACATCCAAAACATCTGCTATGGTCTTAAGTTCTTCTAAGGTAATCGTCTCACGCTTTAGCTTCTTCCCGAAGTTTTGTGGGGACTGGCCTAAACGTCTGGCCAACTCGGAAACGCTGATATTCATTTGTTCACACAACTGTCGTATCATATCAGAAGTTTTCATTATGATCCCTCCACAACTCAATATAAACATTATAAACCATTTGGTTTCAAACAACAATGAAATGTTTAGAAGCAGAAAACCCGCAACTCAATATGAGAGCTGCGGGTAAAATTGTGTTAAGAATTACAATCCGATATTGTCCTTGAAATCAGGTCCAGATTAAAATGATGGAGTCCTGTTTTTTCTCGGAAATCCGTGGGTGTACGTATATCCTTGTACAGCACACCAGCCAGTGTTTTTTTGTTCCTGCTTCGTTTTATTTCGGGTCTAATCTCAAAAGCATTGCATTGATCGCAACAATAACGGTCGATAAGGACATGAGGACGGCGCCGAAGGCCGGACCCAAGGTAATGCCGATAGGAGCAAGGAGGCCAGCAGCAATTGGAATCGCGATAAAATTGTAGCCTGCTCCCCATACCAAGTTTTGTTTCATTTTACGTGTCGTCTTGTTTGCTAACTCGATAAAGGATTCAATATCCCCTGGATCAGACTGAGTAAGGATAATATCCGCAGAATCCAAAGCTACTTGCGTTCCAGCTCCGATTGCAATACCTACGTCTGCCAAGGCAAGGGAAGGTGCGTCATTGACCCCGTCTCCCACCATGATAGCCGTCTTGTTTTGGTTTTTCATGGACTCGACCAGCTTGTACTTATCTTCCGGAGATTGATTGGCTTGGTATTGAATACCTAGAACTTCTGCAACTCCTTGTGCAGCTTCCTCGTTATCACCAGTAGCCATGAGTGGTTCAATTCCGTATTTTTTCAGCACCTCGATCAAGTTTCTGCTGGTTTCTTTCAGTTCATCTCCCAATGCGACAGCGCCGATTGCTTCATTATTTTCTACAAGGATACTTAAAGTAGCGCCTTTCGGAATATCCATACGCAATGCTTTTCCGTATGCCTTTTGGCTGATTAATTGATAGTGGTGGCCGTTCGCCTCCCCTTCTATTCCTGCTCCCGAAACGATTTCAATGGAGTCAAAGGAAACTGACTTAATGCCTTTCGCTTCAGCGTGGTTCACAATCGATTGGGCAATCGGGTGACTGGAGCCCGCCTCTATACCCGCCAACAAGCCTGTAATTTCTTCTTCAGAATATTTATCACTCAAAACAGTGACGTCCAACACTTTAAATTCACCAGTTGTTAAAGTACCTGTTTTATCCAATACCATAACATCCGCTTTAGTAGTTAATTCCAAAGCTTCTCTATTTTTAACCAGTAATCCTCGGCTTGCACCCAAACTAGTACTACGTGATACTACCAAGGGAATAGCAAGACCCAAAGCATGTGGGCAGGCAATAACTAACGTAGTCACAGTAAAGATAACGGCTGTAGGTAAATCTGCAATGATCATCCAGGCTACTAGAGCGATTAAAGCTACTACAACGGCAATGTAGAACAACCAGCTAGCTACTTTGTGAGCCACATTCTCTGCTCGAGATGGTTGGCTTTGTGCTTGGCTAATTAATGTTTGTACTTGTGAGATAAAGGACTTATCCCCTGTTTCTGTTACTTCTACATATAGGACACCACTACCATTTGTTGATCCACCAATGACTTGATCTTTAACATTCTTTTCGATTGGCTTAGATTCACCTGTTAAGAGGGCCTCGTTTACACGGGATTCTCCGCGAATAAT
>WPCH01234125.1_pt1 | contig 22173 bp, 25 predicted proteins | sample 5399881 | NCBI WGS metagenome assembly WPCH01 (sample SAMN12869468, study PRJNA574797) | sludge metagenome | isolation source: wastewater treatment of pH5 | place: China:Beijing | collected 2019-05-20
AGAAACCTGGGAAAGCCAGATTGTTACAGTGCGCCTCTTATCTGGACCCCATGAAACCCAGACTGTCCAGATTCTTCACACTCTAACCGGTCATCCTTACTATGACCTGGCTGTGAAAGAGGGTGACCGCGTAATCTTAGAGGGCGATTTCGCCGGAACAGAACCAAAGTATTTCCTAAGCGACTTCTCGAGACGCACTCCACTCATAACCATGGCCATCCTCTTTGCCATCTCTGTCATTGTTATTGGAGGTCGCCAAGGAGTCAAGGCAATCATTTCCATCGTGGGCATTTGCGTAGTAATAGCAACCATGATCCTTCCACTTGTTTTAAGGGGCCACAATCCTATTCTAGTGACAGTAGGCTTGTCTTCGCTATTGACGGGGCTCTTCATCTTGTTCGTCGCCGGTTATAGTCGGAAAACCGCCGCGGCCGTGTGCGGAACGGTCGGAGGCCTTGTCACGGCAGGGATTTTGGCTTATGTCGCAGGTAACGCAAGCTATCTCACGGGGCTCTCTTCGAGCGAAGCCCAAATGCTACAGTATATAGACCCTTCCATTGATTTCCAAGGTCTCCTCTTTTCTGGAATGATTATTGGAGCCTTAGGGGCCATTCTAGACGTCGGTATCAGCATTGCTTCTTCTATGGAACAAATAAAAGAAGCCGATCCCGAAACCGACTTCAAAACACTTCTCTCTAGGGGTATCACGGTCGGTAGAGACCTAATTGCTACCATGTCTAATACCCTGATTCTAGCCTATGTTGGCTCTTCTCTGCCTTTACTGCTCCTTTTCCAGGCAAGCCAAAGTAGGTGGAGCGAAGTCTTAAACATGGATATGGTGGCCTCAGAATTTATCCGGGCCATGGCAGGAAGTATTGGTTTAACCTTGGCAATTCCCATCACTGCCCTAGTTTCGGCCTTGCTTTTCGTCCAACCGCAGAACAAAAGCCAAGACTTGGGCAACTAATTCAAAAAGCTCAGGGGGGATCTCAGAACCTACAGGCATAACAGTCAGGGCATCTACGAGCTCGTGGTGTTCGTAGAACGGAACCCGGTTGTTGGCAGCGATCTCCAGAATTTTCTCCGCGATCAGACCTTGCCCCGAGGCTATTACCTCAGGGGCTTGGTTTTTTTGACGATCATAACGTAAGGCGACTGCTTTCCGCATCTTCCCATCTCCTAACTTGCAACTCCCTAGGATGCCACCCTTCCTTAACTAGTTCCTGCCCCAATGCGTCAAGGGCAACCTCTAGACGTTCCGCATGTTCATGAACGCTCAGCGTAAGGGCTACAGTCCGCCCCTGAACCCTCAATTCTGCACCTACCATGCCGAAAGTGGCTGTGGGTATTTGCAGCTCTACGCGAACACCCTTTTCTTCACGATTATCGCTTTCTGAAGAGTCTTCTTCTTTTATCCTTACCCAACTGGCGTAAAGATCACGATCACGGAAAAAGGGCAGTGCCAGAATATACTCCGACTGGGCAGAAAGGGACTCCACCAAGCGCTCTTCCACAAGCAGGCGGGCTAATGACTTGAAGAGCTCCCCCTCGGAAAATTTGTCGCTCCAACGAGCACGCCCCTCCAAGTTGGGCTCTGCCAATAGTTCTTGTAAATCAGGAGGAGCCTCATCCCTGGCACCGATTAGGATCGGCGCTTCCCCATCTCTACCTCGAAACTGCCTAATTAGGGTCAAGATTTCTGGTTTGAGGGGGTACTTCGCCTGTAAAGCAAGGAACGCTTCTTCGAGTTGCTCCACCTCAGCCCAGGGCAAGAGGGACCAAACCAGGGACTCTTGTACAGGAAAACCCCTCTCCACAAGCCCCTGAGCAACCAGCACAGCCTCGTCCGTAGGAGGAATATTAAGTTCTACTAGCACCTGCTCTAGTTGTCTAGGCATGATGAAATCTTGCCCAAGCTCAGCTTCAATCACATGGTCTGGAAGTACCTTTAAAAAGATGGTTCCGTCCTGCTTCGTAAGTTCTACAAATTGTCCCGGGACTAAAGAGTACCCCTGCGAGGGCAGGGGTAACTCTATTTCCATTTCTTTCGCTTGTAAAAACACAAAGACAGAGGAACTGGATACATGGCGAATGACACCCTGCAGAACACCATGTTCCGCCAGAAGCCTAGTAAGCATCTGTACTATGTTATTGGCAGGCAAGTTCAGCAGGCCACTTTGTAAGTTAACTCGCATACATCTCCACTCCCCTAACTGCTAGCCTCTGACAAGTAGGAGTACCTGGCGGAGGGAGGGACGTTTCCCATACATCAAGACGCCGATGCGATAAATCTTCCCTGAGATCCAGGCGCCAATAACAACCGAGATAAGCAAAATCAATACCGAAGCTACAACCTGTAAGAAGGGAGGATTGCCCAGCACGATCCGTGCAAACATCACCATGGGCGAGGTAAACGGAATCAAAGAAGCAACTACCGCGAAGGCGCTGTTAGGATTAAGGAAGGAAATGTAAGCGCCGAAAAATCCTACAATAATCAACATCGTAATGATGGTCACAACTTGACCGACTTCCTCCACCCGGGACACCAAGGCGCCAGCGGCTGCGAAAACCGAAGCATACAGGAAGTAGCCTAGAATGAAGAAAAGCCCAAACCACAAAACGGTATCCAAAGGAATGGTACTAAGAGTCTCCGTGGATCCAAGGGCCGACACCAGAAAACCAGAGCTACCCATAGTGTTCATGGTCAGTCCCACACCAATCCAAATGAAGAACTGCAAGAGTCCTAGGGAACCTATCCCGATAATTTTTCCGAGCATTAGTTCTAGGGGTTTCACTGTGGAAATCATCACTTCCATAATGCGTGAGCTTTTTTCTTCCGCCACACCAGAGGCTACCATGTTACCATACATGATCAGGGCCATATAGATCATGAACAGCAAAAAGTACGCCAACACCATGGCTTGGGTATGGGCAACACTATCCAGTTCTTCCACATCTTCACCCAAGGGAGACACCACTCGAACTCGGAGATCCGCACGGCTAAAAAGGCTTGCTACATCTTCTGGTGAAAGCCCTAAACGAACAGCATTCCAGCGGCTTATGGCCAGATTGAGGATACTCTCAATTTCTTCATTCAACATCACATTCCCTGCATCCGTTGTCACCAGAGTATACAGGGGACTATCCACGAGCAATAAACCAGATAATCCTTCGTCAAGGACTAGGCGATAGGCCTCGCTTTCGTCCATCCCATCAGCGGATCGAACCGTGAAGCCCTCCCGCTGGGCACTGACCTCCTGCAAATAGGGGGTAATTGTGTCTTGCCCAGGCTGCTCATAGACCACCAAATCAATCTGGGTAGGAATAAAACTGCCCGCAATCCGTTCCATCACAAGGGGGAGAAAGGATAAGCCGACAAAGACCAAGACACCAACAATTGTTGTGACAATATACGAGGTTCCCTTAACACGGGAAGTAAACTCACGCTTAGCGATGACAGGTATCATACTCATGCCGAGGCACCCACTTTCTCCACGAAGATCTGATCAAGGGAAGGCTCCACCAGTTCAAAAAGGGTCACTTGGCCAGCTTTCATTGCTTCCTGTAGTACAGTATTGGGGTCGACCCCTTCACTAAGACGAAACTCCTGATAGTCGGCGCGGCTGGACAAAAGCTCTAAGCCTGTTAGCCTGCCCCAGAAGTCCTGGCGTCCTTCCAGGGAAATCCTAAGGATCTGCCTGCCCATGGATTTTTTGATCTGTTTCAAATTGCCATGGAGGACCAAACGGCCGCGGTTAATCAAGACAATGTCCTGACAAATCTCTTCTACTTGATCCATACGATGACTGGAGAAGATGATTGTCTTCCCTTTCTTGTGGGCTTCCATCAACACCTCTTTCAGCAAAGCAGTGTTCACTGGATCGAGGCCACTAAAAGGCTCGTCTAGAATCAGCAACTTCGGGTCATGGAGCAATGTGCCGATGGTTTGGACTTTTTGTTGGTTCCCCTTCGACAACTCTTCAATACGTTTATGACGGAGTTCGCCCATCTCAAAACGATCAATCCACCGCTCCGTCTCCGCCTGGGCTTTGCGCTTATCCAATCCATGGATGCGTCCCAAGAACTCCAGATGCTCAGCCACACGCATCTTCGGATATAACCCGCGTTCTTCGGGAAGGTATCCGAACAACCCACGGCCCAATCTGTCCAAGGGCTTGCCGTTCCAGGTCACTTGCCCTTCATCTGGGCCAATAATATCCAAAACTACACGCATAGTCGTTGTTTTCCCCGCACCATTAGGACCCAAAAAACCAAAAAGGCTCCCTGCCTGCACGGTGAAACTTAGATCATCTACTGCGGTAACGTCACGAAACCGCTTGGTTATTCCAGCTGCCACTAAGGACATAGCCACTCCTCCTAAGAACAAGCCCGCGCTACAATACGAAAGTCTGGTTCACGGTCAAAGAAACGGCGAGTCAATTTTCTTGCTACGACTGCGCCAATCAACAATCCAGCTACGGCACCAAGTCCTGCCGCGGGATCACTACCCGAAATCAAACGAGTTACAACATACCCAACAAACAGGGTTGCAAACGGGATGCCGTACAAAACGCCAACCGCCTTCACTAAGGGGGCTATTTCACCATCAAGGATCACTTCGTCCCCCACCTCATACTGGCTCCCGGTGCTGCGTACCCGTACGATATAATCATCCGGGGGTCGATCGGGTGTGAGGCGTATGCAACCCTTGCAACCGCCACAGGTGCGGGCAGGATCTTGAACTTCTACCACTACTTCTTTAGCAGACTTTTCGATAACAACTCCCCTACGACGCATAAGAATCCTCCTCCTTTCTTCAATAAGAAAAACCTCTTGCTAAAAGTAAGAAACCCTTGTATAATGAACATTGCTAGGAGCCGTGGTGTAGTTGGCTAACACGTCGGCCTGTCACGCCGAAGATCGCGAGTTCGAGTCTCGTCGGTTCCGCCATTTTTGTTGAAAGACGGTTTAGCTCGTGTAAGGGCTAAATCGTTTTTTGCTTAGAGCCTGTATTTTTCCCACATTTCCTTGTAGAGCCTTTTCCCTGTGGGGCTTGCGGCCAATCCTCCCATGGAGGTTTCACGTAGACTCTCGGGGAGGGCCTTGCCAATTTGCTTCATGGCCACGACGGTTTCGTCATAGGGAATCACACCGGGAATGCCTGCCATAGCCATATTAGCCGAGACAATGGCTGTTGTAGCCGAGGTTGCATTGCGCGTAACACAGGGTACCTCTACGAGTGAAGCCAAGGGATCACAAACCAGGCCCAAGTGACTTTGCAGCGCCAGCGAAGCAGCTTCAAAGACCTGTTCGCCTGAACCACCCATCAAATAGACAACTGCTCCAGCGGCCATGCTCGATGCTACACCGCATTCGCTTTGACATCCACCTTCTGCACCGCTAATTGGTCCCTGGGCCGCAGAGACGATGCCCACGCCACCCATGACCAGGAGAGCTTCTATGAGTTCTTCGTCGCTACTCCCCAACTCCTCAGCCACGGCTAAGATCGCCCCTGGAACAACACCGCATGCTCCTGCTGTAGGGCAAGCTACGATGCGGCCTAGTCCTGCATTATGCTGCCCAACAGACAATGCATAGAGAATGACATTCTGGAAAAGGGAACAACCCACCACACGGCCGTCATTAATGGCGTTATGGAAGAGGTTTCCGTAACCAGTAATGATATGGGTCCTTTCGCCCTTATCCTGCATCCCCTTTTCCACTGCAGTCCGCATCACTTGAAGCGTTTCTCTCATTTGCTCCCGAACATCTTCACAGGAGGTATTGCTTCGAAACGCTTCGTATTCCGCAACAACCTGAGCTATATCTTGACTGCGATCTGCACATAGTTCGAGTAATTGTTTCGCATTGTTAATATCCATGACAATCCCCCTAAAAACGCGGTAACATCCTGACGACAATGACCCCTGGTATCCTACGAACATGTTGCAAGGCCAGATCTGGAATCAGATCGTCTGTTTCCGCTAGTAATAATGCCTCGGAACCACGGGACTTGCGGCTCACATCCAAGAATGCGATGTTGATGCCATGAATCGCCAACACCTTCGTAATTTCAGCGATCACACCCGGTTCGTCACGGTGCCTAGTCAAAAGGGTAGTATAGGTGCCGTCGAGTCCCACTTCAAAACCATTTACTTCGAAAATCTTAATGCGTCCACCACCCACAGACGCCCCAGCAATTACAATTTCATCCCCGGCTCCTTCAACTGTAATCCGCGCTGCATTGGGATGCACATCACCTAGATCGCCAGATTCAAAGCTGTACTCCAAACCTGCCTCCCGTGCTATCTCCATAGCACGTGGAATGCGTTCATCATCCATGGACATACCCAAAAGACCTGCAATAAGGGCCACGTCTGTACGATGCCCCCAGTAGGTTGCAGCAAAGGAACCATGGAGCGTAATCTTCGCTTTGGTAACTTCTACCCCAAGAACTCTCCTTGCAGCAAGCCCCAACCGCACTGCTCCAGCTGTATGTGAGCTCGAAGGACCCACCATAATCGGTCCAACGACATCAAACAAACCAATCCGTGCCACAATTCATCACCCCAGTTGATTGCATACTATTATGTGTACATTCTTTATCATACACTTTTTCTGTTGCATTTTCCACAATAGAAAAAGCCCTTGGTCAACATACTCCGTCAACCGTGGGCTCTTCCTTTAGGTTTGATCCAAATTAGTGAGTTGCTCCCAAAAAATGTCTAGCTCGCAGTCTTCCTTCTCCCCTACCCAATGCTCACAGCTTTCACAGCTACGCTTAGCATCGGCATCCTCAGCATCATAAGCACTGCATGTTTGTCCGACATGTCTCATTTCAACCAAACTTGGCATAGGCAACAGCTCCTTCGGCTTCTTGCTCTAGTATTGCCATTATCCGCCAAGACTATGAAAAGGAAAAAGGCTCCCCAGAAGGGAGCCCATAACAAGACTAGGAAAACACGCTGACTCTATTGCATTAATGCCGCTTCAACTGCAGTCAAAACAGCTTTGCTGGTAACGGTAGCTCCGCTAACGGCATCTACAGGACCTTGGGCTTCAATGATGGCTGGAGGTAGCTTGCTGAAGGCGTTACCTGCGATAAAGGGTGTTTCACTATTTTCTACAACCACGATCTCTGTGATCTTCCCACCACTCACGGTTACATCTACAACCAGTTCTCCACCATAACCTTGGGCTTTGCCACGGTGAGTGCCATCGCCAACGTTAATAGCATAGGTAGCGCCAGGGGCTGCCTCACCCGAGAGAGCCTTTTCGACCGCTTCGATAATAGCCTTGCTGGTTACAGTAGCTCCGCCAATGACGTCTACAGCGCCTTGTGCTTCAATAATGGCTGGAGGAAGCGTCTGAAGAGCATTACCTGCGATAAAGGGGGTTTCATTATTGTCTACAATCACGATCTCCGTGATCTTCCCACCACCAACGGTTACATCTACGACCAGCTCTCCACCATAACCTTGGGCTTTGCCGCGGTAAGTGCCGTCGCCAACGTTGACCTCAAATGTGCTTACTGCTAGTACTGGCTCTACAACCTCACCTGTACCATTCAGGGCTTCTTGCACAGCGGCAATAAGGGCCTTACTGGTCACAGTAGCACCACTCACCACTTCTACATTTGCGTTTCCGGCTTGGGCAATCTTCGCAGTTAACTCCTCAATAGCAGAATCTGCAACGAAAGGAGTCTCACCATGGGGCCTCACGCTAACTGCGGTGATTTTCCCTTCGCCAACGGTAACGTCCACGATCAGGTCGCCACCAAAACCTTGAGCAGTACCGGCATACATGCCGTCTTCATACTTGCCTGACGCTTTTTGTAAAGCCTGGTCCACAGCGGCTATAAGTGCTTTGCTCGTAACTGTGGCTCCACTTACTGCGTCTACAGTTGTGCCCCCGGCTTGTACAATGTTCGCAGCTAACGTCTCAATAGCTGCGCCGGCAATATAGGGTGTTTCCTGGTGTGGTCTCACCTTTACGTCATGGACTTTTCCCTCATCTATAGTCACATCTACAACTAAGTCACCACCAAAACCCTGTGCCACACCAGCATAGACGCCGTCCTTCATCGCAACGACATCAGTGGTCATGGACCAAACCATCGCTGATACTAAGAGCAAACCAATGAATAATAGCAGACTAACATTTTTCCTTGTGCGCGTTGTAAGCACTAGTAAACCCCCTCATCTTCCTTTGGTTCCGACTAAAACTCCTCGCCAACCCGGTCGGCCCATAGTTTAACAAACTCCACAAGCTGATCCCGAGAAGGGCTATGCATATTGCGGACATAAAAACCGGATGTCGCCTTGCCTAATGCCAGCGATTCATCCATCCCTAACTCTAACATTAAACCTAAACAAAATCCAGCATTAAAGTTGTCGCCTGCACCCGTGGTGAGACGTGGTTTGGATGTGAAAGGACCCTGCACGTAATAATACTCTCCGTCCACAAAAACACCCGCTTCAAAGGTAGGGTGCACCATCACACACCAGAGATCCAGATCTGCACCCAAAGCTCTTACAATTTCCTCCAAATCCACCTCTTCAGCTGGCTTGCTCAAGGACAAATCACGCACAGTAGCTATCTCCGAGGCCTCTTTGCGGTTAAGCCCCAGGATCACTCGATAGTGGCTAGAAAATCTGCTAATCATCTTTAGGGCGTCTCTAATGTCCTTCGGACTGCGCTTGCTCGGATCTGCCAAGTCTACGAAGAAGAACGGGCGATCACCTTCACTGCGAGGATGAATTAAGCCTAGCAGACCAGCCCAGATCTCGTTCATGTACGGAGTCATAGTCCAGTTTACCGTAGCGACCAAATCAACCCCACTAAATATCTTACGAAGCTGCTCGTCGCCCACCTCTTTTTGTAGCGTAGCCCAGTTCACATCATTCAGCGACTCCATTTTTCCCAACATTACTTTGCCGTCATCAAACTCAACAGCATCGGTATGGCCTGGTTGAGCCACTGAAAAAACTTGAGCACAAGCATCAGTTAACTCGGTAAAAACCGGATGGATATTTGGATACCCTAGTGCACCAACGTAGGATACACTTGTCCCGGCCTTAACCAGAGCATTACCCATAATGGGACCGTTACCGCCAAGTTTCATCGTTTTGGGGACAAACTCTATGTTCGTGCTTAGACCAGCCGCTTTAGAAATTCTGTCTCCAAACTGGCTTATACTTGTCATCCTTGTGTAGGTCTCAAAGGACTCCCTGCGATCAACTACTTCTACAATCTCGTCCACAAACCCATCAAATCCCACGGCTACAGACAGCCTGGCGGGATCAAGTTCTTGCAGGCGTTGGTGTAAATGCCTTAATATCGTCTGCATCTCAGTTAAATTACCTCCCTGAATAAGCTCCCCTGAGATTTCTCGATCAAGGGGCAATCTCCTCCTGCAAGATAGTAATGAAGATCTAGTTGACCAAGAAGATCACCGCGTAACGGGCAAAAAAATCATACTGCACCATGGCCTCCAAGACCCGCCGGGTATCCTCCTCGCTAATAAACACACTAGTTTGCGCTGCATCGGCCACCGCTATTGCGTCCACAATCAATGGGGCCACATAAGGATAATCCGCATCTACAGTAATGCGAGCTAAGAGATCGGAGGTTAACTCGGAGCCGTAGCCTACAACACCCTGAGACTGCACGACATCCTGTCCTGCTAAAACCCCTCCATAAAGGAGCTGGCCAGAGGCACTATAGATGCGGGGGCTCATTCCTCGGCGCACATCGAGATGGCGAGCATCAATCACCAGTCCCGTATAGAACGTGCCTTGGGTAGCCAGTTTTCCACTCCAAAACTCCTGGGTGTCGAGGGAGGAGGAGTAATTACGCTCCACCTTCAAATCCTTCCAATAAAAGCGCCCTTCCTTATTAGCAGTTACCACAAGTTCAAAGCGTCCAGGAGTGGTAAGAGTACGTATCTCAGGGATACTCAAAAGTTGCCAAGTACCGCCGGGACCCAGCTCATGCCTGGAAGAATATTGCTCAACCACTTCATTATTGTTCAGGATATGGCATAAAGTCATAGTAATCGCAACATCGCTTAAGTCCGTCCTTAGCGCCATATTGATTGCATAATCCTTGCCTGCATCTAGAGGCAGATCAAAGCGAAACTCCTGCCCTGCACCTAGCATCAAAGCCGTTCCTGTCGCCATGGCAGTGGTGCCCAGAAGTAGAAATAATAACGTAATTAATAGTGTGCCACTTGTCATGCGCATCATTATTTTATCCATAAAAGAACCTCCATCTGGGGCGAATTTCCATTCGTGCCGGTTTTCCCCTCATCCTATACAATAAACTTACCACAAAAGGGGGAGTTTTTCTTGAGTAGAAAATGTTGGATGCTTTTCGTCCTCGTACTTATAACACTATCATTTATAGGCTGTTCGCCCATTGTAGATCAAGGTGGGGGGGTACCATGGCAACCGCAACCACTTTGGTTAACGGATGGCTTTGACTTTCCCGTTGGCACACCTGACGGAAGGGGCTGGGCGGTAACAGGCTATGGTTTCTTAGGCTGGAGTAACTATAGTAATTCATACCATCCAGGGGAGGATTGGAACATACCTGGTGTAGGTAATGGTGACCATGGTGAACCTGTCTACGCGGTGGCCAATGGAGAAATAGTTTTCTCAGGATGGAACACCGCCCTAGGCAACGTAATCTTGATCAAACACACAATTTCCCCCGACAATTTTGTCTGGTCCCAATACGCTCACCTCGATGAACGCTGGATAACCAGGGGCGAACGGGTGGCCCGTCGCCAACCTATCGGCACTGTAGGTCGGGGACCAAACAATCGCTTCGATGCCCACCTCCATTTTGAGATGCGTAAAGAAGATTTGCCAGCCAACGCCTGGCCCCGCAGCAATGGAGTGGCTTGGAGTTCCTCAAGGGTAACGGACTATTGGCTCCATCCCACTGCATTTATAAATCAAAACAGACCACAATAACGTTATGTGCTAGAATATAGATAGCAAAATTGATGTTTCACGAATGTGGAATCCGAGATGCATGCAAAAGCATGCGTCAAATCAGGAGGCGCTACTATGTTCAATAGGAATTATCCGCTATCTAAGGTCACTTCTCTTGGAGTGGGAGGACCTGCCGACCTCTTTATTCAACCCAACTCTGTGGAGGAAGTGGCGCAAGCACAGCGTTTTGCCCAAGAACATGACTTGCCCCTGACCGTGATCGGTTACGGAACAAACCTGCTAATCCGGGACGGAGGGATTCGAGGCGTCGTAATGCAAATTGCCCACCCCCTTGCTCAGGCTACGGTGGACGGTACTACCCTCACAGCCCAAGGAGGTTGCCTCCTGGGATCCTTAAGTAAACTTGCTTTGGTCCATCGCCTCCGCGGACTGGAGTTCGCGGTAGGTATACCTGGTGGCCTTGGAGGCGCTACATTTATGAATGCCGGTGCCTATGGGGGGGAAATCGGACCGTTGATTACGAGCGTAGAGTTTGTCCAAGACGGACAGCCGCAGCGCTGGAATCGTGATGAGTTCTACTTCTCCTATCGGTCCAGTCGCCTGCAAGAAGAAACGAAGGACGCCATCGTGACCGCCGTGGAGCTCCAACTTGAGCCTGGTGACCACAGAGACGTCTGCGAAAAGATGAATGACTTCCAGAACCAAAGACGCAGTAAGCAGCCATTGGAATACCCTAGCGCAGGGAGTACATTCAAACGACCCCCAGGCCACTATGTGGGTCCACTCATTGAAGAGGCTGGTTTGAAAGGCCTCCGCATTGGCGGGGCTGAGGTTTCGACAAAACACGCGGGCTTCATCATCAAGAAAGGTGAAGCAAGGGCCCGTGATTTTTTAGATCTTATAGCTAAAATTCAAGGGACGATCCTACAGAAATATGGAATCCAGCTGGAGCCCGAAATCCGCTTCCTCGGAGAGGATTGATCCTGCCCGAACCCTATCCGGCAATCAGAGCAATTTTTCCAGGTTCGCTTTCAATTCCCGATAAATCTCCGGGCTGAGATCAGCCTGTTCCAGAAGTCGTAACACTTCTGCCACCCTTTCGCCATCAAAAACCTGGGTTTTCTTCACATAGGGTTGTCGCACTTGGGTATGGCTAGATGCTTTACTTCCAGCATTACCTTGGTACAACTCTTCCTTAATCAACCGCTTGCAGTATCCCACTGGGCAATGTTCATTTCGGCAGACTTCTTCATGCAGACAAAGCTCGTTTAGGGCCTGGTCCAAAGCATGAAGCTGAGCTGCAACCGTCCTAAAACGTCCTGGCACGACCTTGGCTTGCCTCCTTGCGTCAAAGAGAACTTTCACCATAAATCCTACCAGTATTGACAAAGCACCGAAAAATAAAATCACATTGGGGAGGGTTAAAAACCTAGTTGGGACGGTCTGGGCGAGGTGAAACAATCCGAACCCTATAAACACAGTACCGGAAACGAGTTTAAGCGTGAAATCTGGTATGCGTTCCCCCAGTTTACTGCCGACGATAATGGCAGCTAGACTTGTCAAAACCATACCCAAGACGGTGCCAACCAAGATCGCCCAGGGAAATGATGTATTTGATGCCAGGGCGATAGCGGTAAGCTGCGTCTTATCCCCTAACTCTCCCAAAAAAAATGCAGCAGCTACGACTAGAATTGGGCTTGCAGGGCTCTTGTGAGTGGCGGTATCTTCTTCATCTGTATTGCGAAGTGTCCACAGTCCGAAGCCCAAAAAGAGCAAAGCGGACCCAAAACGAATCGCAGAAAGGGGAATGAGGTGGGCCAAATAGGCCCCAATGATCACCGCTAAGCCATGATTCAAAAAAGAACCAAGGGCTACCCCACTCAACACTTGTACCATTGAATACTGTAGAGCAAAGGTCATGGCTAGGATTTGAGTTTTGTCTCCTAGTTCGGCCACGAAGATCAGGGCTGCAGCTTTTCCTATTTCATAGAACATCTTGTTCGTCCCTTCCAGAAAATGTCCTCGGCGAATATTTCTTGACAAGAAACCTCAGGTGGTGGCAGGAATTTTACACGTGCACAGGGTATACAGATTGGTGAGGGGAGGTAATTAGAATGAGCACCATGTTTAAAACAGGCGATTTTTTCGTACGGCTACGCGTTCAAGGTGAACGCCCCAAATTAACAGTCTGGAATCACAAAGGAACTAAAATAATCAGTGAGTTTATTAATAGCACTACGCCAAATTTTTGGGTTCAAATCGGCAAGTTAACGTCGCAGGACGTGGTTGATCAAGTTCAAGCCCTGCTTCAAAGCGAAAAATAAACAACTGCTCCAATAAACAGCCTTACCAGACCTGGTAGGGCTGATTTCCCATGAAGACGAGGAAGGTGATCCATTTGTACGTTGAGGTTGGCTGCTACACCATCGAAGATGTCCTCAGAGCTCGTGAAGCGGGAGCGCACAGAGTAGAGCTCTGCGCCGATCCAGGTGCTGGCGGCACGACGCCAAGTTTTGGTTTCATCAAGCATTGTGCAAAATTCGATGACATTGACGCTATGGTGATGATACGCCCCCGGGGCGGAGATTTCCTTTATAACTACCAGGAGATTTCTCAAATGGAAGACGACATCCGCCTGTCCGCGAAGTTGGGCGTACGGGGCGTGGTCTTTGGCGTACTCGATGCAAGGGGAGCCCTCGATCGACCAGCGATGTCACGCCTTGTCCAGCTTGCTAAGGACCTCAAACTTGAGGTCACCTGCCACCGCGCTTTTGACGTGGCTCGCGATCCCTACCAATGCCTAGAGGTATTGATGGATTTGGGAGTAGATCGCCTCCTAACTTCTGGCCAGCAAAAAACCGCAGTAGAGGGGATCCCCCTCCTACGTGAGTTGATCCTGCGGGCCAACGGCAGAATTTCCATCATGCCAGGGGGCGGAGTTCGCCCTGAAAATGCAGGGGAGTTCCTCAGCCTAGATATCATAGAAATCCACACGGGAAGTAGAATCAAGGTATCGTCTTCCATGCAGGCGACTGCTTCTGGCGTCAAGATGGGACCTGATGATGCCCAGGAATCTCGCATGTTGGTTGATGTTGGCGCTGTGCGCTCTATCGTGGAGACGGTGGGAGGTGACTGTTAGTGTTAAGAGAAATCCTAGATCTAGTCGTTCTTAGTGCCGAAAATTCCTTCATCCAAGTCACCGTATTTGTCGGGGCAGTACTCCTGCTCTTTGGCTATATTGATTATCTCCTGTCAGGACGCCTGGTGAAGACGATCGGCGACGCAAAAAGAATCCAACCGATTATTGGGGCTTTCTTAGGCCTGACCCCCGGCTGCGGTGGGGCCATTTTTGTTATGCCCCTCTTTCCTAGAGGTGTCGTAAGCTTTGGCACAGTAATCGCCACTTTGCTAGCTACCATGGGGGATTCGGCCTTTGTACTCATCTCCGTCATGCCCAAGCAGTGGTTTCTCGTATCAATCATCTCGTTTATTGTGGCCGTGGCGGTAGGTTACGCCGTAGACCTCACCCCCATCGGAGATCGACTCCTGGAGAAGTACAACGAAACCCAAGCAAAAAAAGCCCAAGCACGCCAAGGCCATCAAGACCTAGATCATAGTGTGTTTGAGAGCGAAACCGGGATTGCCCATGAGGAGTGGACCCATATTGGCCATGACGAGGGTGATGCCATCGACCTCGCCCTGCACCATGGCACTAAAGGGCACCAAGATACAAATAGCCTTGGCTATAAGCTAACCCATAGCGGGTATATCATCTTCTGGATCATCATTTTGCTGGGCTTAACCCTAGGAATCATGGACCTCTTTCAGGTGGACCTCAATGACCTCTTCATTCCTAATTTAGGGCTGATTTTCGGTATCACAGGAACCACACTTTCAGTATTGATGATGATTCTCGGCAAAAAATTCCTCGCAGACGACACCCACGAGGAGGCGGAGATGAAATTGGCCAGCCTCAAGGAGACATTTATCCATAACGCCCAAGAGACAGCCTTTGTGGGAACTTGGGTGTTTGCTGCCTATCTCGCTTACGAAATTTTCGTTCTCCTTTTGGGTTCTGGTAGTCATATTGCAGGCGAGATGACGATCGCTACATTCCTTAGCCAGACGGGATTAATGGCGGTCATAATCGGGACTTTAATCGGAGTGATTCCCGGCTGCGGGCCCCAGATTATCTTCGTCACTTTGTTTACCCGGGGTCTAGTTCCCTTTGCTGCTCTGCTGGCCAACACCCTGTCGCAAGACGGCGATGCCCTCTTCCCCCTTATTGCCATTGACAAACGTTCGGCCGTGGTGGCTACGATCATTAACACGATACCGGCATTACTCGTGGGATTGCTGGCTTATTGGATAGAGATAAACTTTTTCTAAAGGGCAGTCAAGCCTGCTGCTGTAATGGCCTGCCCAATCCTACGGTCGCTTTCATCGGGCAAATGAAATTTTATCTTGGCAAGTTCGGGAAAGTCCGCGTTCAACACTGCGCGGGCTTTTTCTAAAATCAACGTGCCGCCCCGGCCCGAAGTAACCCGCCCCAGGATTAGAAGGTGCTTGATATCATAGAAATCTGCATAGTGGGCGATGGCATAACCTAAGTAGATGCCGATATTCTCGAAGATCTTTTGGGCGCCCCCGTGACCTTTTTCGAGCAAGTCCTGAACCACTTTGAGTTTTTCCGCTGGCGTCAGGTTTTCATCTAGGTCGATTGCCGCGGCAGGGGCTAATTTGATGACGCCATCTTGAGAAAAGTATTTTACGCCACAACCGTAGTCGCCCGACCACTCGTCAACCATAGCGTCTGGATTGTAGTCAACGGGCATAAAGGCCAGTTCATTTAGCCAGCCAGTAATGGATCCCTGTGCATCGACATACCCAACCGCTTCGCTGGTTCCCATGGCTATACCCAAGATATTGGTATCTTTTAAGGATGCTGCGCCGGCTAGTGCCGTTACATCGCCGTCATTGCGGACTTTAATTGGTACATCCCCGAGCTCCTTGGCTACTCTGGGATAAATGTCTTTCACCTTTTCATCAAACAGATCCTGTGGTACTTGCAAAAATAGTGAGGCTATCATAGTCCGATTATTGATGTAGATTCCGGCTGAACTCACACCGATAGCGTCGACCCTAGGCAGATGCGCGGCTGCCCGCCTTACTGAATCCATAATACCTTCAAAGTGGTAGTCTGGATCTTCGGTCACCTTCGGATGCCACACCGTCTCATCACTGAAGAGAACCTCTCCATCCATAACGGCTGCTACTTTACGATCACTGCCACCAGCGTCAAATCCTATCCGGCAACCGTCTAGGTGACCTCCGACTGCTTCCGTTTTTTCAAAGGCCTGGGGCATCTCAGATAGGTCCACGATTTCCACCGTAAAGTCTTGCTCATAAACACGGGCCATAAACTCCGCATCAAACCCCCGCTGGCCGCCTTTTCTATAGGCAGCTTTCAGCGCTTCGCCCACAACAGGAGCACCACCGATCGTCACCTTCCAACCACCCTTGATCCACAACAGACACTTTACCAACCTCTCTATATAGAAGTAGTTGGCTTCATCCCAGGCCTCCTTGACCCCTTCAGCGAACAGCGCCATATCATAAAGGGAAACTTGGTTTTGATCGCGTTCCACAGCAATAGCCACTGGCACTGCTCGGCCAGATTCCCTTACCGCTTTAGCAAACGCCCTGTTCCACAAGGCAGCTGGGCGAAAATTCGAATCTAGCTCAGGAACAACGCTTGGTGTTGCAAGCTGGCCTAAATTTAACATATTTCTCCACCTTCACAAATGTTATCCTTTTCCTATTCGTCATGAAAGGATTATCCCCCTGCTCACCCCGGAAAAGATGCCCGAAACGCCAGCAAAGAGATGGTTTTCATGGTATACTTAAATACAAATATATCCATACAGAGAAGGTGCCGGAGTATGAAGTACGTCTGCCAACACGATTCTCCTATCGGTCCCCTCTATCTCGGGGAAGAAAATGGTCTTCTATCTCTCTTGGTTTTTCGCGAGAATGACCCTCGCCTGCAGGGCTATGTTTCCAGATCCACCCCTACCTTGGAACGTGTGAAAGTGGAGCTTGAAGAATACTTTGCCGGGAAGCGTCACCGTTTCGATGTACCGTTACGGGTCAAAGGTACAGACTTTCAAACAAGAGTGTGGCAAGAACTGCAAGTGATTCCCTACGGTGAAACTCGCAGCTACAAAGATATAGCCGAGAAGGTTGAATCTCCTAAAGGAAGTAGGGCCGTGGGGTTGGCCAACAACAAAAATCCCATTTCCATCATCATCCCCTGTCACCGGGTCGTCGGACAAAACGGCAAACTCACCGGCTATGCAGGTGGGCTCGATGCCAAAAGCTATTTGCTGGATTTGGAGCAAGACCATGCCTAAGCCCCAATACTTTGTTTATGGACCGGCGGAAATAGAGCACCTTAAATCCAGAGATAAGAAGCTCGGGGAAGCCATCGGGCAAATTGGCACCATCGAGCGAGAAGTCTATTCAGAACTCTTCTCTGCCCTGGTGAAGTCCATTGTAGGACAACAAATCTCTACCAAGGCCCAAGCAACAATTTGGGGACGAATGCAGGAGCGTTTCAAACCCTTTACGCCAGAAGTTTTGGCAGGCACAGCCGTGGAGGAACTACAAAGCTGCGGTATTTCCATGCGCAAAGCCACCTACATCCACGAAATGAGTTGGCAAATCGCGGAAGGAAACGTTGATCTAGACGCCTTTCATGAGATGTCCGATGAAGAGGTATGCGCTGAACTGACCAAGCTCAAGGGCATTGGCATCTGGACTGCCGAAATGCTCCTTACATTCTCCCTCCAAAGACCTGACATCGTTAGTTTTGGCGATTTGGCTATTCACAGGGGTATGCGCATGCTCTATCGGCACCGCAAAATCACCCCAGAACTTTTCGCCAAGTACAAAAAACGTTATTCTCCCTATGGGACAATAGCCAGCCTGTATCTTTGGGCAATTGCAGGAGGGGCAATCCCCGAATTGTTAGATCCTGCACCAAAGAAAAAGTAAGGACCGCGTCAAAAACACCGCGGTCCTTTTTTTGCTATTCTTCTTCATTCCCCTCAACTTAACTGCGGGGCATGGCGCGATGGTATTGCCAAGGCCAAACATCCTTTTCCGCCTTGGCCTTCAAAACCCAGTACGGATTGCGCAAGAGCTCCCGCCCTAACGCCACGAAGTCGGCGCGACCGTTCAAGATAATTTCTTGAGCGTGCTCTGGCTTTGTGATCAGACCTACCGCAATGGTGGGAATCCCGGTCCCTTTTTTCACTGCTTCCGCCAAGGGAATTTGATAGCCAGGTCCCAGCTTCATATTCGCTGGCAGCAGACCACCGCTACTGACATCCACCAAGTCTACACCATGAGCTTTCAGCGTGTTGCAGATCTTTACTGCATCTTCAATCGTCAAGCCCCCATCTAAGTAGTCTATGACAGAAAGCCTAACGGATAATGGCTTATCCTCAGGCCACTCTTTTTGCACCGCTTCCACGATCTCCAAGAGAAAGCGCATCCGGTTCTCTAGCGCACCACCATATTCATCGGTGCGATCATTACTTAAGGGCGATAAGAACTCGTGGATCAAATATCCGTGGGCTCCATGGATCTGAAGAACGTCGAAGCCTGCTTCGTGGGCCCTGCGTGCTGCTTGGCCCCAATTTTCGATAACGCTCCTGATTTCCGCAACCGTTAAAGCATGGGGATTTCCTTTCTCCGGAAAAGCCAAGCTTGAGGGAGCCACTAGTTCTTCGCCCCAGGATTTCCGACCACCATGGGCGATCTGAATTCCCATCATCGAACCTTGTTCCTTGCCCAATTGCACCAACTCACCTAGACCCTGGATATGGTCATCATCCCAAATACCTAGGTCATGATTGCTAAGCCGGCCCCTTTTCTCCACCGCTGTCGCTTCGAGAATAATAAGGCCTACGCCGCCAACTGCACGTGCCCCATAATGAATCCGGTGCCAATTGGTAACATAACCGTCTTCAGTGGCAGAATACATGCACATGGCAGGCATCACAATGCGATTGGGGATAGTAACGCTTTTTAGTTCAAATGGAGTAAACAATAGACATACCTCCTTCGTTTAGGGAAATTATTCCTATCTGCAAGATTCTCAAACCAAGGAGCGTTTTCCTGCCAATCGTGCGAATCACTTGGGTGTTCTGCTCCCTGGAGATTGGGGCGGCATCCCTGCCCCGCAAAGTGGACACTCCTCGGGCTGATATACCTTGATTTCCGCTCTCACTAAAGGATAAAAGGGAACCCCAAAATCAGCCTTGCCCTGACTACGGTCGACGATGGTTGCTACCCCTAGGACCTCGGCTCCACTTTCCTTAGCAAGATTAACTACTTCCCGAACGGATCCGCCCGTTGTGACCACATCTTCTACAGCCAAGACCTTTTCTCCAGGTCGGAGCGCAAATCCGCGGCGGAAGGTCATCTTTCCATCTTGCCTTTCGGCGAATATAAAGCGGCAACCAAGTAAACGGGCCAATTCATAACCTACAGTGATGCCACCAATGGCGGGTGCAACTACCGTGTCAATTCCATCAGGGAGCTTCGGAAGCAAAGCCTCCACCACTTTGGCAGCTTCAGCCGGATGCTCAAAGAGCTTCGCGCACTGCATATACTGCTCCGAATGGAGACCAGAAGTGAGTTGAAAGTGTCCCGTCTGCAAGACGCCTAGTTTTTCAAACGCGGCTAGCAATTCGTTGTTGGTCATATTCGCACCTCAATTTCTTCGACAATGTTCATGAACGCCCCATGGGGATCAGGGCTTGCCAAGATTGGGCGACCGATGACTAAATAGTCACTGCCTGCACGAATAGCTTCACTAGGAGTCATAATGCGCTTTTGATCCTGTGTTCCGGATCCTGCAGGGCGCACACCGGGTGTCACGGCTAAGAAGTCTGTGCCGCAAACTTGTTTGATAGCCGTCACCTCTAAGGGGGAGCAAACTATTCCAGCCAAATTTGCCTTCTTGGCTAGTTGGGCATAATTTAAAACACTGGCTTCCACGGTTCCTAGGATCCCAAGCTCCTCGTTGAGCATTTGCTTGTTTGTCGACGTCAACTGGGTCACTCCAATTAGCTTCGTATGTTCACCAACCGCTTCTCTGGCCCTGTGCATCATCTCCAGGCCTCCCGCACAGTGCAGGTTTAGAAGATCGCAACCGGCACGGCTCAGACTGCGCATCGCTCCTGCCGCAGTATTGGGGATGTCATGGACCTTAAGATCGAGAAAGATCTTTAAACCGCGATGTTTCAAGACATGGATGAGTTCTGGGCCTGCACTATAGAAAAGTTCCATGCCGACTTTGACGAAACGTACCTCTGGAAGTTTCTCAAGGGCTTCTTCCACCTCCACCCTGCTCCCTAAGTCAAGTGCCACGATAATTCTCTCCGCTACGCTCATAACGCACACCCCCGAATTTCTTCAATACTCTTGATTCCCTCTTCTTCCATAAGGGACCTTAATTCTGCAATAATCCTAGGACAGGCATAGGGGTCTGTGAAGTTGGCAGTTCCAACTTCCACAGCCCAGGCTCCAGCCATAATGAACTCTAGAGCATCCCGCCCACTATAGATACCACCCATGCCGATAATGGGTAGATCCACCTCGTTGGCCACATCATAGACCATGCGCACCGCGACCGGTTTGATCGCTCGCCCGGAGAGGCCTCCTGTTCGATTAGCTAGGACTGGCTTTCTGCTCTTAAGGTCGATTTGCATGCCAACCAGCGTGTTAATTAGGCTCAAGCCGTCTGCCCCGCCACTAGCTGCGGCCACAGCCAAATCTTGAATCCGAGTAACGTTGGGCGAGAGCTTAACATAGAGGGGCAACGTGCAAACCTTACGAACCGCTTCCACTAATGCCCGCAGGACTGTAGGGTCCACCCCGAAGGCTAGGCCCCCTAGTTTCACATTAGGGCAGGACACATTGAGCTCGATGGCCTGGGCTAGTCCAGACTGACAGATCCGTTCCACCACTTGGCAATAATCCTCAGCCATGTCTCCCGCTACGTTCACGAAGATGGCTACATTCTGCTGGACCAGCCAGGGAAGTTCTTCAGCTATAACATTATCTACACCTGGATTAGCCAAACCGATAGCGTTGAGCATACCTCCGGTAACCTCTGTCACCCGAGGGGTGGGATTGCCCAGGCGCGGATCGAGCGTTGTGGCCTTCACCACCACCGCCCCTAATTCGTCGAGGGAATAGTATTCCGCATATTCCCTGCCGAAACCAAAGCAGCCAGAGGCAGGCATGACAGGGTTCCTTAATTTGAGACCGGCCAAGTCAACCTTAAGATCCACACTCATAGGGAAACCTCCTCCCAAGGAAATACAGGCCCCTCTTTACAGATCCGCTTGGCAACCGAACCTGTAGGGTCAAGGCAAGTACAGCCCCAACAGGCTCCTACGCCACAAGCCATGCGTTCTTCTAAAGATACATAGCCTTGGATCACCCTGCCTTGAAAGTGCGATTTTAAAGCCTGTAACATGGGTTTAGGACCACAACTATAGAGGGTTGTCCAGTTCTTATCCACTCCCAAAGCGGCTGTAACAAAACCCTTTTCCCCTAAAGAACCATCTTCTGTGCAAATGGTGACATCACCAAACTCCGCAAATTCACGTATCCAGAAGGAGTCGCCTTGATTTTTGAAGCCCAAGACGATATCCAGTCTGAAGCCTTGGGAGGCCAACGTTTTGGCCAGTTGGTACAGGGGAGGAATTCCCACCCCTCCTCCTACGACCAACACCCTGCCGGATTTTGTAGGTTCGGGGAAACCCTTCCCCAGAGGTCCTAATACGTCCATGACATAGCCAGGTGACCGTTCACTCAGCCACTTGGTTCCATCACCCACCACACGGTAGACGAGGGTGAGAGTTTTTGTCTCTACATTGCAAGAGGCAACACTAATGGGTCTACGCAGAGGATGTGCTGTTCCTTCACCGATCAGCACATTAACGAATTGCCCCGGCATTGTTCTTTCGTAGGGAAATTCTCCAGTCGAGGTGAGGACAAAAATGTCTTGGGTCAGCTGCTTGTTCTCTTGAACTAACACGAAAACACCTGCTCTCCACCGATCAATGTCACGCTTGGCCACCCCCTAAGAGTCTGCCCAATGTAAGGCGAATTGGTGCCCTTGCTTTTAAAG
>WPCH01035914.1_pt1 | contig 22118 bp, 19 predicted proteins | sample 5399881 | NCBI WGS metagenome assembly WPCH01 (sample SAMN12869468, study PRJNA574797) | sludge metagenome | isolation source: wastewater treatment of pH5 | place: China:Beijing | collected 2019-05-20
TCGGCGGCGTCTTCTGGCGTCATTGCCTTTTCCAGAGCTACATTGTATCTGGTTAATACCTTTTTCAGACTTGCCTCTGTAAAGTCCAACATATTTCTAAACCTCCATTTAGATTTTAACAAAAAGGTCCTTGCCTCTCCGGATCTGCAGTTTCCGGGTTCATAAGGCGCTGGAGGTTCCGGTTTTGCCTCTGTAAAGCTATTTTTCCGTGGTAATACTCTTATCTGGATTTTTTCTTCTTTGAAGGGCTAAATTCCAGATCTCTACGGTATGTACCGGTGAAATAAATTTCTTTCTCCTGTTTTCCGGAACTTTTCCTTTTTTAATGTATTGCATGTCAGCACGCTGGCATGTGTTTACATCATAATTAGGGGAAATCATCACATATACCATAACCGACGGAAATTTTTTCCTGATTTTTACGAAAAAACACAGGGTCTAAAATTTTGAGGCTACCTTGAGACTTTTTGCCTCCATATTTTCTGGACTTTTATTTTTTGATAAAAGAGCTCTAAATTTTTGAAGTGAATTCCGGGTAACAGCTTCAATGACTTGACTATGTATGTGAATTAAAACAATTTAATTTTTTTTAAACAATGTCATTATTCAGATAAAGCGATTCAAAAATTTCAATGTTCTTATTTACTATATCTCTGTAAATTATAAAATTAATTTATAAACTTCTAGTGTTATTTTCCTTTTAAATTCCGGCTTATGGTGCTGTTTTTTCTTTAATTTCTCCTTTTCCGTCTAACTTTTTTAATTCCTCTGTTTAACTTCCCTCAGGTTTGTAAATTATTAATCCAAACGCTTTTATATATCTCTGCTTATCGGTTACCTCCAACTATGGCACAAACTTTTCCTTCTGTTCAGCCCGCAGAGAAAGCGAAAGGGTCTCAAATTTTTCTTCGCTGCGGCAAATTTTCTGTGCCGCAAGATCATATATCCTACATTGACAAAAAAACAAGATAGAGGTGGTTTGAATTCAACCTGAGTTAATAGATGTAGTATTTCGTTCCCAGAAAAGAAGGGATCTACTCCTGCTCCTGGGAGAAGAACCCAGAACAATGGAAGAAATTAAAGTTATCCTCGATGTTTCTCCCACAGCTATCTTGCCTCAGATCAAAAGGCTTACAGACAGCGACCTGGTTATCCAGAAAAATGGCAGCTATGAATTAACAGATATGGGAGAGCAGGTATTCAAAAAAGTCAGGTCCCTTGTAGATGTACTTTGCCTCGTTGAAAAAGACAACTACTGGATGGAACACGACCTGGATGGAATCCCTCAGTACCTTCTTGACAGGATAGGAGACATCAAGGACTGCAACCCCATCAAAGCGGATCCCAGCCAGATATTCGAACCAAATACAGAACTTCTGGACTTCTTTTCTTCTTCCCGCTATCTTATGGTATTTTCCTCTTTTTACAGGCCTGAATTCCTTCCTCTCTTTTTGAAGCTTGCAAGACTTGAGTCCGATGTTTCACTTATTTTTACGGAATCTGTGCTCGAAAAGTTTCTCCATAACTATGAACGGAAAATACGTAAATTCACCACAATGGACAATACCGAACTTTCTGTCTGTAAGGATGGAGTGAAGATTGCCGAACTCATCGTCTCCGACCGTGGGATGATGATCTCTCTCTTTGACGACCAGGGCAGGTTCTATCATGAGTATATGCACTGTACCGAGCCTCAGGCAATTTCCTGGGCAAAAGAGCTCTTTGATTTCTACAAATCAAGGGCTTTAAAGGTTGTAAGCGAGAAAATCATTGACAGTTTTATATGCACGTCAGAAAACGAGACATTTGTCGAATCCCAGCTTGTAAGCTTTCACTAAATAATGACGATCTCAATAATGACGATCTCAATAATGAGTCTGGATAATGATGATCTCGAATAATTATGATCTCAATAATGAGCTCGGATAATAATGGTCTCAATAACGAGCTCGGATAATAATGGTCTCAATAACGAGCTCGAATAATGACGGGCTCGAAATACTGGGATGCCTGAAATACTGGCGTGTCAACAGCTTTAATACATGTTTGGAGATTTAAATCCCGAATTAATCATCTTATTACATTGATATCAAACTCCTTTCCGGAGGGAGGCTAAATAGAATGAGTATGGAACTGCAGTTAATAGATACCATTTTTTTTTCGGACAAAAGGAAAAATTTGCTTCTGCTCCTGAAGAACGGGCCAAAAACGATTGAAAAGATAAAGACCGAGCTTGAAGTCAGTTCCAGCCCTATTATGGCTCAGATCCGTATACTTCTTAAAGATGGGCTGCTGGTGCAGAACGAAGATAGTTACGAACTCTCTGTAAAAGGGAAACTTATAGTCCCCAAAATGGAGCCGCTTCTCTCTACTTTCCAGGTATTTGATGAGAACCACGATTACTGGGCAAGGCAGAACCTGCGTACTCTTCCTGCTCACCTGCTGGACAGAATCGGGGAACTGGGCACCTGTAGAGAACTTATACCCGAAAGGACGCATATCTTCGATTACCCTCCGGAAATTATGGACCCACTTTACAAGTCCAGAATAGTAATGGAAATATCTTCGTTTTTCCGTCCGGGATATCCAGGCCTTTATCTGGATCTCGCGCAAAAAGGGATTGAGGTATCTCTTGTCCTTGAAAGGCCAATATACAGGAAGCTGGTCCGTGACTACAGGAAAGGTGTAGAAGAGTTCCTGAATATGGAGAACACTTCCCTTTTTGTTTGTGACGACAGGATTGATCTTGCTTCCAGCATTATTACCGACCGGTTCATTTCTTTATCCATGATCTCAAAAGACGGGAGATATTATAACCACGAGATGGTAAGCTTTGAAAAAAGCGCTCTTGAATGGGGCAGGGAACTTTTCGACTACTATAAGGACATGTCTGAGCAGGTTATAAAGATTTGATCCGGTATTGGATTTTTAAAATCCAATACTTATTCAATAAGAATTCAAAATGGGTTTTACACTAATTTAATAAGGAAGGATTCTACACTAATTCACTTTTTTTAGGTTCTAAAAATTAAAGTATTTCCGAATCAAGTTTTCTTTACCATGATAAAAAGAGGGTTTCCTCCAGTTTTCGATAATAATACTGAGATTCTTATTCTGGGGTCACTTCCCGGCGACGAGTCATTGAGGAGGCGGCAGTATTACGGGCATCCGGGCAATGATTTCTGGAGGCTGGTCGGTAATGCAATAGGAGAGAATCTCCAGGATATGGATTATGAAACAAGGCTTACAACTCTCAAACGCCACAGAATAGGGCTCTGGGACGTTTTTAAAGCCGGAAAAAGGAAAGGAAGCCAGGACTCAAACATAAGGGAAGAAGAGGTAAATCAGTTTTCTGAATTAAAAGAGATGGCACCGGAACTGAAGAAGGTATTTTTTAATGGCAAGGCATCAGGAAGATATGAGCCGGTCCTCAGTGCAATGGGCTATGAGACAAAGGTTCTGCCTTCTTCAAGTGGAATAAACCGGCGAAATGTAAAAAAGAGGGAGTCTGAATGGGAAAATGCTCTGAAGAGCTGAAAAATATGCTTTTTAGCTTTCCTATTCTTTTTCCTTAATTCAATTGGTGAGGTTTCTTTTTCAGAGTGTATCTTTAACTGTAAATCCTGTATTATTCGACCTTTATGGCTCCTATGGGACAGACATCTTCACAGGCCCCGCAGTCTACACATTCATCCTCATCCACTACCGCACAGCCTTCATCTTCGTCAATAATGATTGCTTCTACAGGACATTCATCTACGCAGGTCCCGCATCCGGTGCATTCTTCTTTGTTGACTTTTGCTACCATTAATTTCCACTCCTTATTCAAATAGCATTCTTTATTGTATTCGGACTGTTTTTTTGAATCAAAACCAGAAATCAGAATCCAGGTTAACTCACCAAACTCAATTTTTATTGAGCGTTTTTTATATATAAAAATTTGCTTTACTTCCACTTCGTTTCCTGATGATCCGTCCTTTATTCATTCTCTGAAGGCATTATGGTCCGTATTTAAGTTTCAAAGTAGAGATATTTTGATATCCAATATTTATCAGACTATATGCAAGATATACTGCGTATTCGGAGCTGCAGCCATGATACTATCATGAGATGCTGTTGGCGGGGTGCTGGAGGAATAACCTGTATATATTCCTGCTGATGTATAATGGCTCGCAAGATTTCCATATTCTCTCATGAGTGTTGTTTGAGTAGCTTTCTCTCCATCATATAGGATGACAACATCTTCTGCATCATCTGGGAAATAGGTGTAATCTTTAAAATAAGTCAGAAACAGTTTAAATTCCGGATTGTATTTTTGGACCCTGTTTAACCAGAGGTTACGCTCTTCATTGCTGACATGACACGGGTTCCCGGTCAATTTCCATTCCATATCAATATTTACACCTATTATGCTTTCATGATGACCATACCTTGTAAGTATAATGTCAATCAAATCTGCTACATCAGCATTATTAGGCTGAATTGAAAGGATCACCTTCAAGCCATCTTCATCGAATTTTTTAAGGTATGGCTCTACCTGATCAGTCTGACTGTAGCTGTAAACATTTTCACTTTTTTCAAAAGGATATGGCAGGTATGTAAGCTCATTTGCATGAGCCTGGGCAACGACCAGATCAATCACTGCATTTTCTCCCCCAAACCTCTTAGCAGCCGCAGACCACTCTTCAGCAGGTTTTGTAAAATTACAATTATTCCATATTCCTTCCGAATATTCTGATCGCGGAGGACCTTCGTTAACCGGGTGTAAATAAAATAGAATTATAACTAAAATTAAGGGTATTGGCCCTGCTAAAAAATATTTTTTGTAGTCTTTTTTCATTACCTCACCACAAAGCTCTTTGCACCGAATTTAACTTTTACTCCTTTACCTGTCAGGTAGCACAGGAAAAGGCTGCTGATTACTACTACTTTTATTGTTGCATAGATCAATACATAAGGTATCAACATTAGTAATAATCTTTTGTCTGTGGCAAATAATGGGCCAATGTATATAATGTACAGCATTATAGAGAATGCAAGGCACAGGATTCCACTCATCAGTATCATTGGAATGTTGTCATACTGAAGGATTAAGTATGGTATTGACATGATCAGGATGATTGAACAAATCCCTGTTATATATCCTGAATAATTGAATATCATCCACGGATTCTTCATTGCCCATTTTTTGTGGAGTCTCCATAACTGGAGATTTCCATACCACCATCTCTTCCTCTGTTTATACCACCCTTTAACAGTCTCAGGTGCGTCAGTGTAGACTATTGCTTCTGGTTCTTGAATAATTTTAATTGAGTTTTTAAGAGCCTTAATCGTAAAGTCAGCATCTTCAACTATGGTCTCGTTACTGAAGCTAATTACATCACACACTTTGCGCCTGACAGCAGTGAGAGGGCCAGGGCATACAAGGATGCTGCCTGACAAGCCCTGAAGGTGGCGGATAATCTCCTGTTCGGTACGATATTCAATCATCTGGAAATACTTCATGATTCCTTTTTTTCCCCGGTTATCATGAATAAACACGTTTCCTGCCACCATCTGGGCTTCTTCATTCTCATTGAGACATTTCACCAGAGAACTCACAGCATTCGGTGCCATATAAGAATCTGAATCCGTAAAGATCAGAATGTCTCCTTTTGCAATCTCAATAGCTTTATTAAGAGCGTTTGCTTTTCCTCCGTTAACTTTAAGGTCGAGAAGTTTTACAGGATACTTTGAAATAATCTCTGCAGTTCGATCGCTGGAGCCGTCATTAACAGCGATCACTTCCATTTTTCCCTTATAGTCTTGATTAAGAATAGATTGAAGGCATTTCCCTATTGATTTCTCTTCATTATAAGCCGGGGAAATAACGGAGACTAATATTGGACCTTTCGTGTTTGGATCTTTTGGATCTCGGCCATCCTCAAGTAAATACCTGTTTTGTTTCCTATTTTTGTGCCACTTCGATAACAATTTCCATGTTGCAAAAAATGAAAGTGGCAACAATGAGGTTATGATAAAGAACCAGAAGTAAACCCCCATAATCCTGTTTATATTTATGTTCCCGATAGCAGGGTTGTCTCCTTTTCCTGCTCCCGCAGGAATTACTGCAAATGCAACCTGTCCAACTGATTCGTATTGGGTCAACTGGGCCATGTCAGAGACCATTTCTGGTCTGGTATTCACCTCGACATCATCTACCCTGATGGTGATATTTCTCTCATTGGTCGATGATAAGTAATCAGTGATAAACTGCTTCGTATAAGGATTCCAGTCCTGTGCATGGAGCAGAATCGTTGTCGGATTATCCTCCCTTATTTGCTCAGAAGCCTCCTGGTATCGGGAATCTTCTAAACTTTCCATTTCACGCCAGTTCCATGTATATTCGTTCCTGTAGGTTCCATCGGTTTCGAGCACAGGTAACTCTGTTGGGATCCCGTTGCTCTCTATTTCCCGTTTTAGTGATGCATCTATTGTTCCATGAATAGGTTCTTCTGGAAGGATGAATGCCACAGGAACAATCCCGGCTTTTTCAAAGACGTATTTTCCTTTTTCTATATTTTCTTTTATCTGCAATGGCGTTAGAGTTGAATAATCTTCATGTGCCCATCCATGCATTGCAAGAAGAACTCCTCTATCCTGCGCATTCCTCAGTGCGTCAAGAAGCTCTGGTTCTTCCAGGATAGTAACACTGCCGGGAGTACCATTATTTAAGTGGTTAATTCCCTCGTAAAGAAATAATCCGATTGAAAGAGTGATTAATACAGCCAGAATTAATGAGGCAACAGGTATCAATTTATTTACGCTATTGCCGGAAGAATCAGAGAATTTTTTATCGCTCTTCTCTTTTCTTCCAAATATAGTCTCCGGTCGATTTATTACTTCTGTTTTTTGAAATTTTACAAAATCTCCGATACGTTCTTTAACCATCTCGAACCCCACCAAGCATCTTACTGAGCTGACTGCTCAATTGGTAACAGATTTTAAAGGGAAATTTTAACGCAAACCTATGATAGCAGGCATCTGTTTTATTCTGGAAATCTCAATTTTTATGCACTGATCTGACGGATCTCTTCATTGTGGTTCACAACCGGCAAAAGATCATAATCACAGCTATGCGAGATATCTTCAGATAAAACAGCACATTTATTTGGAGGCAGAAATCGCATTGGTAAACGTGGATTTATCCCTCTTAAAGATCCAGACCATCTCTACAGTACCCACTATGTACTGATCTGTCTCCATAAAAGCACCCTTCTCACTCAGGTAAAAAACTGCAGAGCATTATCTCTATATTTTTCCCGGTAAACAGGGTAATATACTCGTTAATCCACAGTTACAGGATGCTGCAACTCCGCTAAATGTGATCAGGCAGGTTTCCAGTACCCGGATTTAGTTAAAATCCTCAAATTCCCCACTCCTCTTCCCTATTTATAATCTGATATATTTGCCTGAGATCAAATAGGGAAGTATAATCTCTAATACTTCTACCTCTTCCCAAAGCTTCCTATATGATCTCAACATTGTCTAAATTTGCTGATAATTAGTATGAATCTTAATTATTTAATAGTTTTCTGTATAAACTTAATGCTCCAGTTTTACCTGCACAAGCGCGATAATTTATACAGTTGCCATGTATGAATTATTTTTTCTCTTCTTTGAAACGGCGTAACGTAGTGTTTTTTTGAGGCAAAAAATAGAAATGACTCGGAAATAGCTACAAAGGCTTTTGGCTTTTCTCTCAAATGCTGATAAAAATTAATTCTGAAATACATAAATCATGTAAAAAAATGTATATAGAATGATTCAAGTTAAGTATAAAACCGGTTGAAGAATAAAAATATCTCCGGTTATTTAAATACTCATTTTCTTCCTATTTTTAATGAAAATGAGAATGCAGAAGGCTTGGATTTTAGATTTTCATTGGTGCTGCTTACCTGTTTATGGTGCTGCTTACCTGTGTATTCCTGACTTTAAAGAGGAGATGCTGATGCTTCTCCTCTTATTATTTATACCTTTATGATCCTGTCTTCTCCAAGTGTATCCAGAATCCCAAGAAGCTTCTTTTTACGGCTGTTTGCCTCCTTTATCTCAGAGAGATAATTCTCCCATTCTTCTTTTTTTCCGCTGGCTTCGAATGTTTCTTTTATTTTTCTAATGTATGCGGACGCCTCTTCATACGAGCCCACTTTTGCTTCCGAAATCAGCTTTTCTGCAAGGCTTTTCCATATTTCAAGCGCAACTTCAGGATACTTTTCCTTCACCGAATTTGCAATTTCGCTTTCGGAGATTGAATGCCAGTATCCCTGGGATTCTTCTCCGCTTTTTTTAAGCTCCTCATACCAGTGGATAACTTCCTGTGGGTCCTCTTCCTGAATTGCTATCTTTATCAGCAGGTCAAATACAGGAGTTTTGATCTTTTTTAATAACTCCTTCTCCAGAAGCCCTGTTTTCGGGAGAACCCCGGGAAGGATCGAAGCTTTTTCTTTATTTTTACCCTTACTGGCTGGGAGTTTTCCATTTTTCAGGTACCTGATGGCAGCCTCCCGGACTTCTTCCCATTTTCCCGCCTTCTTTGCTCCTTCCTGCATGCTAGAATAGCTGGATATATCTGGATGCCTGAAAAACTCTTCTGTTTCAAGGGCAGACACAAAAAGCCAGTCTCCTTCCCCTTCTTTAATCTCAAGAAGGATCTGCAAGAGCTGATGGGCAGTCTCAGTTTCATGTTCTCTGGTCTCTTTAATCCCCCTGTAGATCCATTCTTCTGCTTTCTCTCTCTTCCCTGAGTCAAGCAGCACCCTTACCAGCCGGATGTAATTTCCTGTTTTTTTGGCTTCTTTTTCACATAACGGGATTACCTCCTCAAAGAGCCCGGATTTTTCAAGAGCATAAACCAGCCTGTCAACAGCATAGTCTCTCTGCCAGAGGGAGTCATAAAGGGGATTTTCTGTCTTTTCAGCTTCTTTTAGCTTGATCTTAAGGGATTCTGAAAAACGCCTCCATTCTTCGGGAGTAAAGTCTTTTTCCCAGAAACCGTGTTCATTAAGAATATTGTAATTGTCTCTGAGTTCAATTTCAAGCATATAAAGCATTTTTTCGTGAGCAGGAATTGAAGAACGGGTCAGAGCTTTAAAAACCACGTCCATGCAAAATGATATTTTTGTTCCTATCTCCCCTTCTTCATCATAATCCGCAATTTTTTCGTATCTGTCCATCAGCTCTTTTCCGATATCAAGAAGTTCATCAGGGTGTCCCGAATCGAGCAGGCTTTCCAGCCCTACCTGCACGTCTAAAAAATCAGGGACATCCATTTCATAATCCGCATACTCAAAATCTCCGGCTTCTTCCAGAAGCTCGTCAAGTTCGGAGTAGACTTCCCCTACAATTTCTTCCACGTTTTCTGCTGAGAGAGTTTGCCTTTCTTTGAGATACTTTCCAAGCCCGGTATCCTTTTCTGCAAATGTCACCAGTATTTCGATCAATTCCGTCCTGGTCAGACGCTGCAGGTACTCACGGAGAGCCCTGGCTGATGACTCTTCTTCTCCGAGGGCAGAGATTTCATCTCCGGTATATTCCTGTCTGGCTCTTGCAACGAAAGGGTCTTCTTCGGAAGCAATCAGAACCTCTTCTCCCTGCTCTGCAAGTTCAAGGTATTCAAGTACCGCTGCAACCCCATGTTTGCAGTCGTGCCCCACAGGACAGGTACAGACCGAACTCAATTTCCCGTCTTTCAGGAAAATTTCCGTAAAATAATCAGATGTCCCTTCTACCAGGGCTACAAGGCTGCCTTCAGGGGTTCGCTTTATCTCTTTAACCCTCTCTTCTTCCTGGTACTTTATCCCCTTTGCAGTTGCCTTCCCTCCTGCCCAGTCCTGCAGGTCACTCCACTTTAATTCCTCAAAGGGATCGGAATTTTTATTTTCTGGTGGCATAAACTATTATTTCAGCATATTCATATAAAAATAGGAATTACGAATTGTTTCTTATGTATGAATATTATTTTTGTCCTGTCCCCTGATTTTCTTTTCCGAAAGCCCGTAAACAGCAGGGCTGTGAATTACCTCGCCAGTTGCTTTATATCGAGAACCGTGACAGGGACAGTCCCATGTCTTTTCTGCATCGTTCCAGGAAACGATACATCCCAGGTGCCTGCAGGAGGGATCGAGAGTATAAAGTACCCCGTTTCTGTCCCTGTACGCTGCCACTCTTTCCCCCTCTATTTTGACGATTGCACCTTCCTCCGGGCCAATCTGAGACGCTTCTTTATGAGTGGGCAGTATCCTGTCGCCCACAAAGCCCTTGGTGGCTTCCACAGCCTGAGAGAGCAGGGTTTTAGCCGATTCCACAGGCTTGAACCGTGAAGGGTCATACACCTCTTCCCAGGGGTTGTACTTCCCGCGGATCATGTCCGTAATGATCATTGCTGCAACCGTGCCCGTGGTCATGCCCCATTTTTTGAACCCTGTTGCAAGAAATATGCTGTCATTACCTGAGGTTTGCCTGCCAATATAGGGAATATGGTCAATGCTTATGGCATCCTGGCTGGACCAGCGGTAATCAATGGAATCTACGGAATATACGGACCTTACCCATTTCTCAAGGTTCTGGTAGCGGGAAATTTCGTGTTCTTCTTCACCTGTCCTGTGCCCCTCTCCGCTCACGAGAATAAGTTCTCCTTTATCCGTACTCTGCGAGCGCAGGGAACGGACTGGCTCTTCGGCGTTTATGAACATCCCATCAGGAAAAGGATCTCTAATCCTTACCCCAAGAACATATGAGCGGGACTGGTAAAGGCGCTGGAAAAACAGCCCTGGCCTGTCGTGGATCGGATAATGCATTGCCTGAACAACTTTGTGTGCGCGTATGGTCCCCTTATCCGTTGTTATTGTTACAGGCTCCTCCCCTTCTATTTTCAATGCTCTTGTATTCTCAAAGATGTGGCATCCGTCCTCATGAATTTCCTCTGCCAGCGCGTTGAGGTATTTTACAGGGTGGAACTGTGCCTGATTATTAAAGCGGACTGCTCCATACGTTTTAAAAGGCAAGGGAAGATTTTCTTCAAATGAAGCAGGAAGCCCAAGATTCCGGGCTGTCTGAGCTTCATTCTGGATTTTATTGGTAGAGTCTTCGGACCCTGCATAGACATATGAAGGCTTGCGGACAAAATCGCAGTCTATCTTTTTTGAAGCCACTATCGAAGCTATCTTTTCCAGGGCTGCCTGATTGGACTCTGCATACTGCTGCGCCTGCCTTTTTCCAAATTTTGAGAGCAGGCGGTCATAGATCAGGCTGTGCTGAGATGTAACTTTGGCTGTGGTGTGTCCTGTAACTCCTTTCAGGATGCGGCCCGCTTCAATCACTGCAATGGATGAAAAACCTGCTTCTTTTAACAGGTAAGCCGTTGTGAGCCCTGCTATTCCTCCTCCGATTATTGCAATATCAACTCTGATGTCCCCTTTAAGCGCAGGATAGCTGGACTCGGGTACGGTTGCCAGCCAGTATGATTCTGCCCTGCCGGGCAGGATATAATCGTATTCCCTCTTGCTTTCCATATTTTTCACCAGTATAATTTTTCCCGGATTTCTGCTCCTCTGAACGCTCTTACCGGTCGGATTTAAATTCAGCCAGGTCTAAAAGCAGGCTTCGTCAATGTTTTTTCAGGTCAGTGCAGTCCACCCACTCCCATTTTTCCCTGCACTTCTTCCAGAATATGTGGTATAAAATTATCTAATTAAATATTATAAAAATCAATAGTAATATTAACTCAGGCATTTGTCGTTTAAGCAAAATACAGAATTGATCAAATAAGCAGAATTTAAGAAAAGTAAGGGATGTCATATGAGGTACCTTGTATTTTTGAGGGGGATACCCGGATCCGGCAAATCGACTTTTGTTAAGGAAGAAGGGCTTGAACCTTATACTATTTCCTCGGACGCAGTCCGGCTTCTTATAAAACCCCCGGTACTTTCTGTCACCGGACAACCAGTTACTTCCCAGAAAATCAACCGCAGGGTATGGGGGCTTATTTATTCGCTTATTAAATGCCGCATGGAAGAGGGTGAATTTACAGTCCTTGATGCAACCAATGCAGGAAATGCTGACATAGCAAAGTACAGGTCTCCTGTTAAAGCTTACAGGTATGAAGCTTTTTGCGTTGATTTTTCTGATGTGTCTCCTGAACTTGCAAAGGAAAGAAACACGGGAAGGCCTGCATATGAGATCGTACCTGAGACTGTAATAGAAGAGATGTATGCTATAATCAAAAGGCAGAGCGTACCTTCATTTGTTACGGTAATAAAGCCTCATGAATTCCGCAAAAGGCTGCAGTATAATACTCCTGATTTCTCTAACTATAAAAAAATTCACCACATCGGGGATATAAACGGCAGTTATACAGCCCTGATGAAATACCTTTCATGCGGACTGGACGACAATGACCTGTATATCTTTCTTGGAGATTATGCAGGCAGGGGAAATGAAAATTCCAGAGTCGTTAAGTTCCTTGTCTCAATCATGTGCAGGGATAATGTGGTTCTGCTTGAAGGAGATAATGAAAAACGCCTTTGCCGCCCTGCAGCCGGTGAGAAGCAGACGCGGATAGAAGGTTTTTCTGATACCACAGGCATTCTGAAAGAACTTGAAAGAGAAGGGGTTTTGCAGGATGCCCTTAAACTATGCGGGAAAACAGTGCCCTGCGTTTACTATAAGTTCCATGACAAATCCGTGCTTGTAACTCACGGAGGCCTGAGCAGCCTTCCTGAAAACCTGATTTTTGTGGGGGCAGAACAGATGATTAACGGCGTGGGAGAGCCTGAAGATGCTTCCCTGGTCGCTGAATATTTCAACAAAAATACGAATGAGAATACCTATCAGGTGCATGGTCACAGGAACCCTGAAAATCTCCCGGTAAAAAACGGCAGAACGTTTAATTTATCCGATGAAAGCAGAAAAGGAAGTTTTCTCAGAACTCTGACGCTTGACAGAGAAGGGTTTGACTGGCAGTGGATCCGGAAAGAAAATAGTTCTATATAATTATAATTTTTATATAGTAATTCTAAATTAACTGTCTAAGGATAAAACAGGGATCAGTTTACATAATATATAGATGATGAGTATGAGTACGCAGATCCCCAGTAGCTTCGATTCGATATCAGGCTGAACCATACTAAGAATAGGCACTCTTTGTATAAATATTTACTCAGTTTTTCCTGCTGAAATCCGGAATCTTTTTATAATTTCCTATACACTTAAATACTCCCTTGATTTATATTATCTGTTAATATATATCTCATAAGGGGCTAGATTGGTCATGGCTTTACAGAATAGCGATTTAAAACTGAATGAGTCGGCAGACTCTTCAAATAAATTTACTGAAGATGCAGATACTGAAACCATAGAGACAGGCTGGCTGATAGATAACCTGCCAGTAACTGTTTTCAGAGTCTCAAATGAATCTTCATGGCCTATTTGTTATATCAGTAAAAGTGTGGAAGTACTCACCGGCTACCCGGCAGCGGAATTTCTTTCCAGGAGACTTTCATGGTCAGATATTGTTTTTCCGGAGGACGTTTCCAGAATCGATGCTGCTATTGAGAACTCAATGAAAACCAGGAGTCCTTATCAGGTCGAATACAGGATCCAGAAATCCTGTGGCGATACGGTATTTGTTCAGGAGCAGGCCCGTCTGGTGAATGATGAACATGGCAATATAGCTTATATTGACGGCGTGTTTCTGGACGTTACCCCCCAGATAAAACGAAGAGAAGAGTCACAGAGGGCGATTGTCAGCAGCATACCCAGGCCGTCACTTGCGCTTTATGTGGACGCTTCCGGGAAAATAAAGTACATTAATGAGTATTTTTTGGAAATCTGCAGGTTTAAGAGTGCTGACGAAGCCACTGGCAGGTCCCCTTCCGAATTACTGGACACCAGTTCCAGAAGGACGCTTGCTGAGAAGGTGATGGAAACCGGAGAAGGTATCTATAATGTGGAGAAATCCATCAAATTCAAAGCTCTGGATAAACCTCTATTTACCGTGCTTTCAGCAGTGCCTGTAAAAGATGAAACCGGAACTATTGCTGGAAGCCTTATGGTAATAACAGATATGACCGAGATGAAAGACCGGGAAACAGAGGTCAAGGAAATTTTAAACTACACCAGCAGTTGCCTGAAAAACCTTGGAGACGGAATCCGAAAAATAAGTGAAGGAGATCTCGACATTCATCTTGAGAAAATCAAAGACGATGACTTCGGTGATACTTTTGATGAATTTAACAGGCTTGTCAATAATTTGAAATCTGTTATTGAGAATGTCCTCGAAGATATGCTTACTACTCTTGAAGAAGCCCGCCAGTCAGAAGAAGCTGTTAACCAGATGAACATGGGGATGCAGCAGATCTCAACTGCTGCAGAGCAGATCGCAACCGGTTCCGAAAACCTTTCCAGGCATGCAGGCACAGCAGCTTCTGATATAAAAGCTTCTCAGGAGATCTTTAAAAAGCTGAGCGAATCCTCCACGCAGTCTTCCAGTTATGCTTCCCATGCTGGTAAAACCAGCGATGAAGCCCAGGGGCTCAGTAATACGGCGCTCGAAGAAGTGGAACAGCTTGTTGCGGGAATTTCCCAGCTGGGAGACATCGTCCACTCTCTTGATGACGCTGTTAATAACATCGGAGCCGTCACAGGAAAAATCAAGTCCATTGCCGACCAGACCAACCTTTTGGCTTTAAATGCAGCTATCGAAGCAGCACGAGCCGGAGAATACGGCAGAGGTTTTGCCGTTGTTGCTGACGAGGTCAGGAAACTTGCAGCAGATTCGAGAAAGAGCACTGACGAAATAAATGAGATCGTTACAAACGTCCAGAAAGAGACCAAAAAGGTGACAGAAGCCATCAACACCGCAGACGGACAGGCGAAAACAGGAAGCAAAAACATCAAACAGGCCCTGAATAAGAGCCATGAGATCGCCGATGCGGTTGCCACTATAAACTCCATGCTTGCTGAGTTAGATAAGCTCTCGGATGAAGGTCTAAGCAGAGTTGAGAATATCGAGAAAAGCATAAGTGAGACCGCTTCAACAGCAGAAGAAAATGCTGCAAGCAGTGAAGAAACCTCTGCTGCAATTGAAGAACAGACAGCTGCCATGCAGCAGGTGAGCACGTCTGTACAGAATGTCAGTGGGCTTGCCCAGAAAACGGTCAATACTCTCCTGGAAAACTTCGATGTGTCAGGGGAAAAGAACAACGTCCAGCCTTCTCCCGGAAAACCGCAGGGTTTTGACAGAAACAAGGTATCAAAAATATACTGAATGTTGAATCTGTTTGATTGAGGGGTGATGAGGTGCAGAAGTTTTAACTTGCTGTTTCTTTAAGCCACTTTAAGGTGATAATATGAGTTATCATAGTCAGATCGTAAATGTGGATAATACGATTCAGGTGATTGTTTTCAGTCTTGGAGAAGAGAGATATGGAGTCGAAATTTCTCAGGTAAAAGAGATTATCCTGCCAACTCAAATCACCAGAATTCCTAATGTTCCTGGCTTTGTAGAGGGAGTGCTGAACCTCAGGGGCCAGATGGCAACAATCATCAATCTCAGAAAGAGATTGGGGAAAGAATCCAAGAAGAACGATGAAAATACCCGGATTATAGTTATTGAATACAATAATGCAACTATCGGGATGATGGTTGACAGTGTAAGTGAAGTCAAGTACCTGTCTTCTCAGAATATTGAAGAAATACCCAAATTCCTGGCTTTAAGAGACGATTCTAAGTTCTTAAAGGGAGTGGGAAAACTTGAGGATGGGCTTCTCACATTAATGGACCTTAAAGAGTTATTCAGCGAGGAAGAGCTGAAGGAGATGCGGGGATGACCGATAAAGTCCACCTCCGAGCTCCTGTTAAAATTTATGATGACGGATGGGTGGATGTAGAACTTGTAGTCACCGACAGCAGCCTCGTTATTGGAAAACGGAACATCTCCCTGCGGGAAATAGAAGACCTGGAAGATGTTGAAATCGAGGGCGTTAATTGTATCCAGATTAAAAAAGAAAGCAAAATTGTCCTTCAGCTTCCTAAAAACCTCCACCATCAGGTCTTCAAATACATTGCATTTAATCTCAAAGCAGATAAGTTTGCAGTGTTTTTCCTCTCGTCCGCAACTGTTGGGGGCGTTGTTTCATCGGATGCACAGTGGGAAAAAGGGTATTTCAGTGTAACAGATGAAGGTTTCTGGTTTCTATCCGCCCGAAACCAGAAAAGGATCCCTATTGAGAATCTCGGATCTGTTAAGACTGACCTTAGAAATGTTGGCGGGAAACAGAGGAAGGTTCTTGTCCTCTCTCATGTTGAAAAAAGTAACGTAGTAACAAGCCTGGTACTTTGTCCTGAAAGCACGCTGGAAATGCTTGAAGGCTACCTTCAGCGGCTTTTCGAAAAGCATAAGCCGGCAATTAAACTGTCCGAAGATGAAATGCAGATTCTCACTCTGATATATTCCGGGCTGGATTTTGCATCAATTGAAAACATAGCTGGAATGTCAACGGATGAGTTAAACAGTTATTATGACCGCCTTGTAGATTCCGGGCTTGCTAAAGTTGTAAAAATCAGAAAAGAAATTGAACTGACTCCTCATGGGGTAAGTATGGTAGATAAAATTTCTAAAAGATAATTTCAGATAATTTTGGGGGATATATATGGCAAAAGTATTGATTGTTGATGATACCGCTTTTATGAGAAAACTTCTGAAAAACATTCTTTTCGGTGCAGGGTTCGATATCGCAGGGGAGGCAGAAAACGGAAAGCAGGCTGTGGAAATGTACAGGACGCTAAGGCCGGATGTTGTTACCATGGATGTTGTCATGCCGGAAATGACCGGAATTGACGCATTAAAACATATTAAGACTGCTGACAAAGATGCTAAAATCGTGATGTGCACTGCCATAGGTCAGGAGAATATTGTAAAAACAGCCATAAAACTGGGGGCAAGAGGCTACATCATAAAACCTTTCCAGGCCCCCAAGGTCATTGAAGAGATTAAGAAAGTAGTCGGTGAATAAGTCCGGGGATATTATGATTCGTACTCTTATTGTTGATGATTCTGCCTTCATGCGGATGGCAATAAGAAGCATGCTTGCCAGCAGCCCGGATATAAAGATAGCAGGAGATGCGTGTAATGGAAAGAAGGCTGTAGATAAATCAAAATCATTACACCCTGACATAATCATAATGGATGTTAACATGCCAGTCATGGACGGGCTTACAGCCGTTAAAACCATTATGAGTACGGACCCTGTCCCGATAATCATGTTCAGTACCCTGACAGTAGAGGGCTCAAAAGAGGCTTTAGAGGCTTTGCAGCTTGGAGCAATAGATTTTGTCCCGAAATCCGAATCTCACCACGATGTGAATAAGATTGAGAAAGAGCTTGTTGACAAAATAAGAAACATTCACAGCTCAAACCCCAGCATATTAAGATTAATTAATATGAGGAAATTTAAAGGCGAGGTTGTCAGAGGGAAATGGAGCTGCGCTGGAGACTTTGCGGTCCTTATAGGTTCGTCTACCGGAGGTCCTTCATCTCTTGAACAGGTGATCCCAAGGCTTCCGGGTGACCTGCCTGCTCCGGTCTTTGTTGTCCAGCATATGCCAGAAGGCAATTTTTGCAAACAACTTGCAGAGAGGCTGAATTTCCTTTCAGAGCTGGAAGTAAAGGAAGCCAGAAATAATGAAAAAGTAACTGCTGGTGTTGTTTACATAGCCCCCGGCGGCTATCACATGACTGTTAAAAAGGCTCTGGGTGTAACCAGAATAAAGCTCATAAAAAGCCAGCCTGTTCATGCGGTAATGCCTGCAGTTGATGTGATAGCTGAAAGCATGCTGGATGTTTACGGAAAGAACATAGTCGCTGCAATTCTTACGGGAATGGGGTTTGATGGAGCTGCAGGATTTAAAAAGATAAGGGATGCAGGCGGCTCCACAATTGCATGCAGTGAAGATACCTGCGTTATTTTCGGAATGCCAAAAGCTGCAATAGCAGCCGGCGGTATTGATACGGTAAAACCCATTTTTGAGATCCCTGAAGAAATAGTAAGGATGTCGGAGGTGAAATGCAATGGAAAGTGATATGGCAGCCTATAAAAGCGATTTCCTTCAGGAAGTATACGAGTGCCTTGATATATTCAACCAGTCTTTTGTGGACCTGGAAAATGGGGACACTGCTGCAATTGATGAAATCTTCAGGATAACCCATACAATAAAAGGAATGGCTGGATTTCTCGGCTATGCTTCACTCGAACATCTGTGCCATACCATGGAAGAAGTCCTCTGCGGCATAAAAAATGGAGATATAGAGATAGATGGCGAACTTGTTGATATCCTGCTTTCAACAGTCGACCGGATCACGGATATTGTCAAACAGATAGAGAATGCGGATAACGATAATGTAAAAATTGACGACCTGGTAGAAGCTTTTGAAAATTATGATAAAATAAAGAACGTAGAACATGAATCTCTCTGCCCTTTATCCGCAGAAAACAGTGTCCCATCTCCTGCAATAGAATCCTCACAGAATTCGGAGGAAAACATCTCCCCGAGTCCGGAATATCAGGAGGATAAAGCCGAAAATAGAGGAACATGCGGTACGGATGGCTGCAACCTTATGAACAGAGGAACATGCAGTACGGATGAGTGCAACCTTGTTCTTGATGTAACCCTTGTTAAGGATTGTGCCATGAAAGGTCTGAGAGCATCGTTGATTATAGAGTCTCTCAAAGATATCAGTAAACTGGCTAAAACAGAGCCTGATGAAAACGACATGGAGAACGGCTTTGACGGTTGCTTTAAAGTATTCCTTTCAGGGGACAACAGTAAGGTAGAAGAACTGATGGATAGAATTTCAGAAATCGAACAATTTAATATTTCTGAAATTAAACCGCTTAATGGTGCCTCTGATAAAGAAATAAAACGTAATAATTCTATTTCGGAGAAGTCTCAGCCGGATGTCATATCAACTACTATTCTGCCGTCTGAAACCCTTTCCGTTCCTTCTGATACAATGTCTGTTTCGGAGGTGAACAGCAGAAATTCACTCCACTCATACATATACGGTTTAATAGCAAGGATGCACCGCATTCTGGACGGAATTGGTAAATCCGTAAACTGTTTTAAAAAGACCGAATCCGCCGGAGTGCTCCTGAAGAAAAAATGTAAGGATTCTAGGGGAGATATTCCGGAGCAGCAGGAAACTCTAGAGCAACAGGAAACTCTAGAGCAGCAGAAAACTCCAGCTTCCGAACTGGATATTGAACTGGGTCCTGCAGTTTCCGATCAAAAGCTGCAGATAGAAGAATTCGGGATTCCTGATCATGTTCCAGAAAAGGTTTCTGAGGAGGATCTTTTGGACTGGAACGTCTCGGACAGGATCATTGATGGTCCGGAGATAAAGCCGGATAAATTCCAATCTCATGCAGAAAACCTTAAAGGTTCTTCTCCTCAGGTACTGGAGTTATGCGAGGCTTCCGGGATTGGAGAATCCGAACCGGGTTCAAACAACCACCTATCCGAATCAGAATCCTCCACAAAAGCGATGTTTGACCCAAAAAGGCAGGAAACCATCCGTGTCAGGACCTCCAATCTGGATAATATAATGAATCTTGTGGGTGAGCTCGTCATAAACAAAGGGCGCCTGCTCCAGATATCCCAGCAGTACAACCTGCCTGAACTCGGGGAGGCAACCGGGACTCTGGACAAATCGATTTCGAGCCTTCAGGATGAGGTAATGAGAATAAGGATGGTAAAAATTGAGAGGGTCTTCAGCAAGTTTCCGCGTATGGTAAGAGACCTGAGCAGGAAATTCAACAAAAATATCGAGTTTGAAATTGAAGGACAGGATACGGAACTTGACAGGACTATTCTGGATGATATCAGTGATCCTCTGGTTCACCTTGTAAGAAACTCGGTTGACCACGGTATTGAACTTCCTGAAGAGCGTTCAAAAGCCGGAAAAAGTGAAGTCGGGCAAATAAAGCTCTCTGCAAGAAGAGAGAAAAACAACGTAATCATCGAGATAGAAGACGACGGCAGAGGCATAGATGTTGAAGTAATAAAGAAGAAGGCTGTTGAGAAAGGACTATTGTCTTCATTTGATGTGGAGAGCCTGAGCGAAGAAGAAGTCAGGATGCTGATCTTTGCTCCGGGGTTTTCAACAAAGGACGTCCCGACAGAGATCTCAGGCAGGGGCGTGGGTATGGACGCAGTAAAAACTGCTGTTGAAAAACTGGGCGGAAAGGTCAGGATATATTCAAAGAAAGGGGAATTTACAAAAATCAGAATTGACCTGCCTCCAACAGTTGCTATAATCAAATCCCTGCTCGTAGATGTCGGTCCCGAGACCTATGCTATTCCTATCTCCAATGTTGTGAAAGCTTTGAGCGTCGGCAGCAGTGATTATAAACTCATTAAAGAAACCCCCCTGCTCTATATCAGGGATAAATTGATACCGATTCTCGAATTGAAAGATTTTTTCGATATCGAATGCGAAAAACGCGACCGACAGATTGCCATAATCGTTGAAAAAGAAAACGAGGAAGTTGGCCTGATAGTTGATTCTATCATTGACCAGCAGGAAATTGTCATTAAACCACTCGGAAATGTTTTATCGAACTCAAAAGGATTCATCGGTGCCACCATACTGGGAGATGGGCGTGTGATACCGATTATAGATGTTTCAATGCTTATAAAAGGTGATATTGATGACTGATCTGGATAAGCTTGGTGAAGAGGAAATGGATGTTTTGAAGGAACTCGGCAATATCGGAACCGGACACGCTGCAACATCTCTTTCCAAGCTGCTTAATAAAGATGTCTATCTTTCAGTGCCAAAAGTTAAGGTGGGGGAAATAAAAAACCTCTCCCGTGAATTCATTGGCGAAGTTGTTGCCGGAGTGATTATAGCACTTCAGGACCTCGAAGAAAAGAAATCCGGATATCTGTACATCATGTTTCCGGAAAAGTCTGCAAGAAAAATTGCAGGCGATCTTTTCGGAATGGATGAGCTTGATGAAGAGATGTATGCGTCCACGATCATGGAGGTCGGGAATATACTTTCTTCGTCCTTCTGTGATGCGTCAGCTGATTTTATGAACATCATATTACTCCCTTCCCCTCCAAGTTTTGCAGTCGATGTCCCCACTGCAGTCATCGATTCTGTAGTTTCACAGATGGCAAAGAACACCAACCATATTATCCTGTTTGAGACCTCTTTAAGCTCTGATTCGGATATAGAGATTTATCTGGCCCTGCTCCCTGAACCCTGCCTGCTTGATGATATGATGAAGATAATGGGACGATTATGAGCAGCGTCTTCCTGTTCATTTCGAATGAAAGCGGAAAAGCGATTTTCCTGATCAGCGGGGACGTACTGGTAAAGTCCTTCTGCTCACTTTCGGATACATGCTCATTTCAGGATTCCTGCCCGTCGTGTTCCCTGCTTAATGCTGCAAAAAATTATCTTGCAGGCACTGCGCCAGACTCAAGAATTAAAACCCTGGACGGGGAACTGTCCGCCGGCATAGGGGAATATAAAATCGGAAAAAACGTGCTTTTAAAAGTCATGGGCCTCGGCTCATGCATCGGCGTTATTCTTTCCGATGTTTCTACTGGGATATGCGGGATAGCACATGTACTGCTTCCGGGAGCTTCGGATAGAGGCGAGACCAAGTATGCTGAAACAGCGATAGAAAAAATGGTTGAAGATATGGTTAAAATGGGGGCAAGAAGGAGCAGGATTACTGCAAAATTTGCAGGCGGGGCTCAAGTTTTCAAGCACATGAGCCTTGATATTCTCAAAATAGGCGACAGGAACGCAATCTCTGTTGAAGAAACTCTTATAAAAAAGAATATCCCGATTCTGGCAAAAGATGTCGGAGGGGAAGTTGGCAGGAACGTTATTTTTAATCCTGCGGACGGGAGCATGATTGTTAAATATACTGCTAAAGGGGAAGTACTGTGGTTGTAAATATTGATGACGACTTCAATTTTCTTGTGCGAAAGATTTCAAAATCTTCCGGTATCGTCCTTACCGGGTACAGGGACAGTTATCTCAGAAGAAGAATTGACCTGAG
>WPCH01279500.1_pt1 | contig 22098 bp, 19 predicted proteins | sample 5399881 | NCBI WGS metagenome assembly WPCH01 (sample SAMN12869468, study PRJNA574797) | sludge metagenome | isolation source: wastewater treatment of pH5 | place: China:Beijing | collected 2019-05-20
CCGAGACCTACCAAACTCTATTCAGATCACCAGGAATAACTAGATAATCCCACTTTCCCACACAAGACAAAGAAAACCTCCGGGGGGCTTTAGCCTCCCTTTTTGCATTTCGGTAAAAAGAACGTAAAATGAAATTTCAAGCAAGGAATGTGCATATTTATGCAGAATCATAAAGCAATAGTTCATGAGGAGGATGAGGTTTTGAAAAAACACTTGTTTATTACCCTGCTACTTGTCTTGGGTTTGTCTATTGTCGGTTTTGCCCAAGAAGCTCCCACCCAGGGAGGAACTTTCCGCTACGGAATTACTGTCAATCCCCGAGGAATGTTTAATCCCATTTTGTACACAGAACAGTATGACGGCTTAGTTATCGATGTTGTTTATGATGGTTTAATCACAATTGACGCTAACCTGCAGCCCCAGCCCAATCTAGCTAAGGCCTGGGAGATTTCTGAGGATGGGTTAACAATTACCTTCCATTTGCATGAAGGAGTAATGTTCCATGACGGCGTAGAGCTGACGTCCAAAGACGTAGCCTATACCTATATGACAATTCTCCACCCCGACTACACAGGGGTTCGCTTTGGCACTTTCAACATGCTAGTAGGTGCTAAGGAATATAAAGATGGTGCGGAAGCCACTGTTCCGGGGATTGAGATTATTGATGATTATACAATCAAATTTTCGACCCATGAACCCCATGCTCCACTTTTGTCCTCCTTTAACTACGGAATTTTGCCTTCACACTTACTTAAGGACATTCCCGTAGGTGAACTGGAGACTGCTACTTTTAATCTCTACCCCATTGGTAGTGGCCCTTTCAAGTTTGTCGAATTCCAAACAGACCGGCATGTCATTTTGGAGGCCAACAAGGATTATTTCTTTGGCAAGCCCAACATCGATACTCTCGTGTATCAAAAGGTTGCCCAAGATGCTATTCCAATTTACTTACAGCAAAGCCGGGTGGACTTCATTGAGATTTCTCCAGAGCAATATGCCCAGGTTAATAGCATGAGCGGAATCGATGTCTATGTCTATGAAGCCCTAAGTTATAGTTATGCAGCCTTCAACCTACGGCAAGCACGTTTTGCCGATGTGGCTGTTCGTCAAGCCATCACCTATGGGTTTGACCGTGAGCTCTATGTTGAAGTGATCCGCGAAGGCTTTGGTGTTGTAGCCAACGCTCCTATGCCTACCGCATCCTGGGCATACACTAACGATGGAATTGATGATTACCAGTACAACCCAGAACTAGCCGCGAAAATGCTAGCCGAGGCCGGTTGGGCACCAGGAAGCGACGGTATCCTGCAGAAAGATGGCGAGAAGTTAGAGTTCGAATTCTTAGTTCCAGATGGAAGCCGCCTAACCGAGCAGATGGCCCTGCTCTTCCAGCAGAATATGGAGGATCTGGGCATCAAGGTCAATCTGATGTTTATGGAATTTAGTGCTGCCGTAGATCGAGTTGATGCTAGAAATTTTGATATGTTCACCATGAGTTGGAGCCTCCGAGTGGACCCCGACCCCTATGGAATTTGGCACTCTACCTCCCTATGGAATGACCCTGGTTTCTACAACGACGAGTCTGATCAACTCATCGAAGAGGGCCGAATGGAAACTGACTTAGCCAAGCGAAAAGAGATCTATGCCCAGTGGCAACAGGTAATAAACCGCGAGCTACCATCCATCTTTCTTAATTATGGTGTGGTCATAGGTGCCATCAATGACAGAGTGCAAGGGATTGATTCAGAGCCTGGCCCTTATGGCCCACTGGTTGGCAGGCAGCTTCTGTCGAAGATTTGGTTAACAAAATAAAGTTTGGATAGTAAAAGGGAACAGCAGGCTCTCTGCTGTTCCACCCCATTTTTGGAAGGTGGTTGTATGTGGAGGTATCTCTTTAGAAGAATATTTTTGCAGGGAATCCCGGTCTTATTGGGATTTACCTTTTTACTCTATTTGCTTATAACTGTAGCGCCAGGAAGTCCAGTCACCCACTTGCGTGGTGTTCCAGACCTTGATAGCTCAGTGATTGCCCAGCGTGAGTCTCAACTTGGAATTGACGAGCCCTTTATTGTTCAATATGGAAAGTGGCTAGGAAGAACTTTACGACTTGATTTAGGACTTTCCTTCGACTCAGCCAGAAGGCCTGTAGTTGATTTAATCGCAGAGCGAATGCCCGCTACGATTATTCTCTCGCTAGCATCCATTATCCTAGGGTGGGGAATTGGGATTCCCATTGGGATACTCTCTGCCCGCTATCAGTACTCAACATTTGATTATGTCATAACGTTCCTGGCATTTGTAGGCATTTCCATTCCTAGCTTTTTCTTTGGACTCACCCTCCTTTATGTCTTTGCCCTGAAACTCAACATTTTGCCTGCTGGAGGTTTCTTTCTCGCTGGAGAGCCTCATACAGTCTTGGGGTATCTTCGTTACTTGCTTCTGCCTAGTTTGACTTTGGGACTAAGCAGCATTGCCAGTGTCGCCCGATATATGCGTGCCAGTATTCTCGAGGTAATCAACGAGGACTATCTACGCACTGCGCGGTCTAAAGGACTACAAGAGAATATTGTCATCTATAAACATGCTCTTCGTAACGCCCTCTTACCAATTTTGACCCTAATGGGCTTCATGATTCCCAGCATTTTCTCGGGAGCAGTTATCGTAGAAAACATTTTTGCCTGGCCGGGGCTTGGTTCGCTAGCGATCCAAGCCGTCAACGAACGAAATTATCCCGTTATCATGGGAATCAACTTAATGTTTGCGGTCTTGATTTTTTTAGGAAGTATTATTGCTGATGTATCGTATGCGTTTGCTGACCCACGCATTAGATACGAGTAAGGAGGCACACAATGATCCAGGTTTCTCCAAGTAAGAAAGTTTGGCAACGATTTTGCCGAAACAAACTAGCAGTAATTGGCTTTATCATCTTGATCCTTTTTGTCTTTACTGCAATCTTCGCGCCTTTTCTAACGGAACATGATCCTAATCGGGCTAACTTGCGAGCTCGCAACCTGCCACCATCAGCAGAGCATCCCTTTGGAACTGATGATATGGGCAGGGACATTTTAGCAAGAACCTTGTATGGGGGGCGAATTTCTCTCTCAGTAGGTTTGGTATCGGTTGGGATTTCCCTAAGCATGGGTGTTGTCTTGGGATCCCTAGCAGGGTTTTTTGGAGGCTTTATTGATACAATCATCATGAGACTTGCCGACATTTTTTATAGCTTTCCTTTTCTTATTTTAGCTATCACGATCTCCGCCGTTTTCGGACCATCCATTTATAACACCATGATTATCCTTGGAGTTCTTTCTTGGCCGGGCTCGGCCCGACTCTTGCGGGCAGAATTTCTTAGACTGAAAAATACTGATTTTGTTTCTGCGGCTACAGCCATAGGAGCTAACCCAACCCGCGTAATGTTTCGCCACATTTTACCCAACTCATTCTCACCGCTCTTGGTCTCGGCAACCCTAGGGGTCGCATCTGCCATCTTGTCAGAAGCGGGCCTAAGTTTCCTTGGCTTAGGCGTACCACCTCCAGCACCTTCCTGGGGAAACATGCTGAATAGAGCACGCCCGCTACACATCTTGGCAAATATGCCTTGGATGTGGCTTGCTCCAGGTATTGCCATTTTCGTTGTTGTTTTAAGCATTAGCTTCGTGGGGGATGGTCTTCGGGATGCCTTTGATCCACGTCAAGAACTCACCTAAAGTAATAACCAAGCTAAGTGGTCGCCTTCTAGTGAGCTGTCAGTCTTCCACCTCTTGGACGTACGTCAAATCACTGTCTCTTATACTGACGTAAAGCTCACCCTGAGTGTTAAGTGCTGCGTAGAATACTTCAGAGATATCGTGGATGTTTCGCTTATGAAGCTCCATCATGAGCCATTGCCGGGATAAATTGTTTTGCATGAGATTTTGTTCGAGTAAGCGTCCGTCTTTAATAATCTCTGTGGAAAGACCCTTGTACTGGGTGGCTATATCTAAATCTCTCGGAGTCAAAGGAAGGATCTGCGACTTTCTTAGGACACTTAACTGTCCAAAGGGTTCTAAAATGGCAAATTCCACTTCGCTAAAATCGAACACCCCCTCTCCCCGCAGTTGCATTTCTAACTGATTTAGGTTGTACCGGAGTTTTTTCATGTTATTTCCCAGAATCTTTCCATTCTGAATGACTATCACAGGTTCGCCTTGGGCAACCTTGCGGATTCGCAGACTCTGCATAAACACAAACTCGCATAGTATCGTACTCAACGTTAGTACCACTGGCGCCAACAGGATCCAGTGGTCTTTTACCATCTGACTGATGTATGTGGCACCTAGGGTACCGATAGTAATCCCCATCACAAAATCGAAATAGGATAACTGACTCAAAAGTTTCCTCCCTATGATGCGGGACATTGTCATGAGGAGTATTAAAACAACAACAGACTTCCAAATCGCAGCCCACATTTGATCCCACTGCACAACTACAACCTGCCTTTCTGCTCAATTAGAAATTCGGCCGTTCGAGAAGCCAAGGCCATGACGGTTTCTGTTGGATTGGCACCTCCCGATGTAACAAAAACACTGGCGTCGCAAATAAATAAGTTGGGGATATCATGACTTTGACAAAAGCTGTTCACAACAGATAATTCGGGATTGTGACCCATACGGCAGCCTCCCATTAGGTGGGCCGAATCTGGAACCACAAACGACCGCTTACCACCTGCCGCTTCCAAAATCTCATTGCATTTTTCAATGCCATGAGCAATGAGTTTGCGATCATTCTCCCCATAACTAAAACTAACCTCAGCCCGGGGAATCCCATATTCATCTTTCTCATCACTAAGGCACACAGAGTTGGTTAGTTCAGGCAAGACCTCACCCACAACAGTGATGCGCGCATAATAGTTCCACTCAAGCATGATCTCACGAAGTTGTTTGCCCCAGATTCCTGCATTCGTAGCTGCCAATGAAGCCATGGCAACAGGCCTACTACCATGGGCGTTGAGGGAGTACCCTCTAACAAACCCCCGACTCAGGTCCGTCTCGTAGAAGTCTTGGCTAACCGCAAGGACCGGTGTTCCCTTATAAAGCCTGATTTCTTCATTAAACTTCCCATAGACGTCATGGCCACTATGGGGCATGATGTATTTTCCGACAAGACCACTTGTATTGGCCAGCCCATCTGGAAATTGTGGACAGGCTGAGTTCAAGAGTAGTCTTGACGTTTCCACTACAAAAGCAGAGAGTATAACCACCTTCGCCTTTTGTTCATGTATTTTTCCTTCATGGCTAAACTCTACGCCAGTAACTCGGCCCTGCTTGTTAACTACGATACGAGTTACCATGGAATCGGTCAAGACTTCGGCACCTGCTTTAATAGCTCTGGGCACATGGTGGATCAGGGTAGAAAATTTCGCATTGGGCAAACAACCCTGGTTGCAAAATCCCCGATTAATGCAAGGCGGACGCCCATCGAAGGGTGCAGAAAGAATTGCTAAAGGGGCAACAGTGCTCCGAATACCCAGGGCTTCGCAACCCTTGCGGAAAACCTGAGCATTTGCACTAATGGGCTCACGTTCAGGATAGGGATAGGGCCCATGAAAAGCTCCCCAAGGAAACTTTCGAGGTCCGCTCACTTTAATATCCTGCTCTATCTTGCCATAATAAGGCGCAAGATCTTCATAATTGATGGGCCAATCCTCGGCAACTCCATCTAATGTGCGAACCTTAAAATCACTTTCATGGAAACGATAAAACACGCCTGTGAAGTGTACGGTTCCTCCCCCAACCCCCCGCCCTGAGTTATTAGAACCAAACTGCAGAGCATCTTGCCCCCCAGAGAGGCGAGTATCATTCCAGGCTAGGGTGCGGGAATGGAGCTCATCACTGGCAAAATCATTTGCAGGATCCCAGAAGGGGCCTGCTTCGATCCCTACCACATTCAGACCTGCCTCAGCAAGTTCACTAATTAACACACCACCGGCGGCACCTAATCCAACCACGACAACATCCACTTCTTGTTTAGCGAATTTGCGTTTCTGCATCTACGTTCCCCCCTTGGGCTCCCACGGATCGGTCAATCCAAGTCCCACACGGACATAACCGCGGGGGTAGGCTGGACCTCCATACCCTATCTCCGACCAAACCCAGGGATGTGAATAATAGGCGTCCACAACTAGACCCACAAGTTTCTTAAAAAGATCCTTTTGTAGGCCTTCATCCCAATCTTTCAGCTGTTCTAGCCATCCGAATTGAAGGGAGCTGATAATCTGGAACTGCTGGTCCATCTCCAGACTGATAAAAGACGTAGAGAAGCTATGTTTTGCCCAATTGTCTAGGGCCTTGAGACCATCACGAATCAAAATCTTTTGAGGTGGGGTCTTTGGTTTGCGTTGTCCTTCGCCTAATGGACTATTAAGTTTATGATCTACATGGGCCGCAATCCAGTCCAGGATCTCTTCCCGGTTGTCATAGATCAAGTGCTGCCCAACTGTCTTGATCATATCACGCTCCCACTGGGTTAGTAGTTTGAACTGAAAAGGGCCTAGCCTTTTGTTCACAATTTCTCGAGTATGATCATCCCATTCATCTTGCAAAGCCAAGACATCATAATCAGGGTAGAGTCCCTGTCTGTTTGTATGCATTGTCTCAACTCCAATACAACGCGAGGAGGGCCAAAACACTCGTCGCTGAGATCAAAAGGGGCAAGATCACTGGTGGCCCTACAAGAAAGTTATGAAATCGATAGCCATCAACCCGCTGTCCCACTCCCTTAAGGTGCATGTAAAAGCCATAGAGCCCACCGAGGGCATCTCCTAAGCAAAGGGCTATAAACAAGTTTCGAATCCAGTCCAGATTCCAAGAGCTCAAGAGAAGTGCATTAAGCGCAATTATGGGCAAAACGATGACGGGAACCCATTGGGACCAGTGCCTAAAATTCTGCCTATAATGCAACATCGTCACCTGTAAAAATATCAAGAGAAAAGCAAAAGCCGCAAACAAGATTACAACTCGTTCAAAGGGCCATCCATTCCAACCCATGCGATCACCCCACTGTTTAAGTTCATCTTGTTCAGTCTTCCCTTCATAATAAAAAAAAACCTTGAGGCGGGCACAATTGTCCTAAGATGCCCCCTTGGCTATCCAAACTTTCTGTTGAGTTTGCATTACGGCTGCTTGCAAAACAGAGCCCTGCAGGATAGAATGATAGGTATAAGGGAGGCTGTTTGCCGCCCTTTTTGCGGAGATTTTTATATATTTTTAGGAGGTCGCCATGACTACAATCATCTACATTCCCCTGGACGAACGCCCAGTTAACCTACACTTTCCAGGATGGCTGCTGGCTAACGAATCAGATATTCAGCTAATTACCCCGCCTCTAAAGCTACTCGGTGCCAAAAAGACACCAGCCGGCCTAGACAAACTCTGGGCCTGGATGGATGAAAAACTTCCTCAGGCGCAGTACTTAATCGCCTCGCTGGATATGTTATTTTACGGAGGCATAGTTCCCTCAAGACTGCACCATTATGAGGAGGAGCATTGCCAAGCCATCCTCCAGCGCTTAACAGATGTGAAGGCAAACTATCCAGCCTTGAAGATCTGCGCCTTCAGTTTAATCATGCGTGTGCCTTCCTATAATTCGTGTGACGAAGAACCCGATTACTATGAAAAATATGGGGAGAGGATCTTTCGCTGGGGCTGGCTGCAAGATCAAGTTGGACGAGGCCAAGGGGGCACTTCCGAAAAAGCAGAACTGGCTCAGATCCTCGCCTCTATCCCAGAAGACATTCGGGCCGACTATGTAGGGCGCAGAAAGCTTAACCACTTTGTGAATACTAAGGCCATCCAATTGACTGCAGAGGGCATTCTAGATTTTTTAGTCATTCCTTTGGATGATTGTGCTGAATACGGTTTTTCCGCTGCTGAGCAAAGAACCTTGCTTACGTTGGTCGAAGAGCACACTCTCCAAGATCGCATCCACATATATCCTGGTGCCGACGAGATTGGTTGCACTTTGCTATGTCGCATCTACAATGAGCTCAAGGAGCAAAAACCGCGTGTTTATGTTCGTTACTCCTCTGTTATGGGTCCCCAACTTGTTCCCCGGTATGAAGATAGACCCTTAGGTGAGAGTATAAAAAGTCAAGTCACCGTATGCGGTGGAATCATGGTGGATAACTCCACTGAAGCCGATTTAATACTCATGGTGAACTCCCCCACTCTTGGCGGTGCTAAAATGCAGGAGGCGGCTGACGCTGTCTTTAACAAAGACACCTCCTATCATTCTTTCCGAAATCTACGGGAATTTTCCGAAAGCATAAGCTATTATCTGTCTAACGGAAAAAATGTGGCCCTTGGCGATGTGTCCTTTGGCAACGGAGCGGATCATGAGCTAATGAGAATGTTAGCCAAACAAGGTTCACTACAGCGTCTCACATCCTTCGCTGCATGGAATACACCAGGCAACACTTTAGGCACTGTGATTGCCCATGCCATGATCAGAATACAAAACAAGCAAGACCAGGTTGTGCCAGATAAGTTTCTGATGGATCGGTTTGTTGAAGATTGGGGTTATCAGGTGCTAGTTCGCACGCACTTGCGAGAAGAAGCGGAAAAACTTGGCATTACCTATTTTGATCTTCGCGATGAGGGTCCTAAGATTAGTAAAATCGCCTTGGATGAGTTACACAATTTTATGGAGGAATATCTTGGAGCGTTTCAAAGCCGTTACCAACTGAATCAAGTTTATTTTCCCTGGAATCGTCTCTTTGAAATTGGCTTAGTTTCTCAGACTAAATAGCAACAACCTCCCCATATATGGGGAGGTTTCTTTTAGGAAAACGAAGCATGGGCTCGCCTAATGATTGTGAGGATCTCAGACTTATTCACCAAAGACATAACGCCTAATGGCCCTAGCCACCCCATCGTCTTCATTAGAAGTAGTATGAGCATTAGCTATGGACTTTATCTCTGGTGAAGCGTTGGCCATGGCCACACCTAGGCCAGCAACCTGTAACATGGTGAGGTCATTGTGACTATCACCTACCGCCATTACTTGATCGAGTCCGATACCGAGGTAGTCGCAGACTTTCTTAAGACCGTAACCTTTATTAATTCCTAAGGGAGAAATCTCCATATTAACCTCATGGGATTGAGTTACTTCATAAATACCCCAGCTACGCACTTCTTCTCTGAGGCGCTGAATTGTCGGAAGATGATCGTGGCGCATTCCAAACTTCAACCAGTTATGTCCATATAGTTCCTCGGACCAATTCTGATCGTTGCTCCAGCTTTCTACACTATATCCCCAATACTTGGTGCCATTGGCCTTAGCGAACTTAACTAGCTCCCTAATATCCTCGCTTCCCAGAATATGCCTTTCCATTAACTCTTCGGGACGCTGCCAAATCTCACCACCATTTACTAACACCATGGGAGTATCCAAATCTAGTTCTTCCCACAAATGTTTTGTAGATTGAATGCCTCGCCCCGTGCAAAATATAACGGTCAGACCTTTTTGTTTCGCCTTGCGAATCCAGTAGTGGGTAGTTTCTGTAATTTTTTTATCGTCAGTTAGTAAAGTGTTGTCTAGGTCTAGGGCAATTAAAGCTATTTTTGACATTATGCTCTCCTTACTACTAATTATGAAACTCGGGCTTCTTGGAGTGCCTTGACAAAACGGCTGGTAATATCCATAGGACGCGTAATAGCAGTTCCGGCCACAACCGACCATGCACCCAGTTCAAAAGCTCGCACAACCTGTTCGGGATACCAATAGCCACCTTCTGCAACAACAGGAAGACCCAAGGTAAGCATATTCTTAAGCAAATCGAAATCTGGTTCTATACCAATACTATTTCTTACGAACCCAAATGTTGAAGCCACGACGTCAACCCCAACTTTCAGAGCCGCCTCCGCGTCGGCTACAGTTCTACAATCAGCCATGACCGGTACGCCTAACTCCGTGCGAATTCTGGGCAGTAGCTCCTCTAGAGGTTCACCAAAAGGCCTCTCTTGCCGAACGTCTACCGCAACAATGTCCGCTCCTGCCCTAACAAGAGCCTCAGCATAAGCAAAGTTGGGAGTGATGGCCATCCGACCACATTCGTCAGTGACCTTTTTAATACCAATTACTGGCAAGCCAGTAATTCTCTTTATTACGTCTACTTCTTCAACCCCATTAGTTCTAATCCCTACTGCACCGCCTAAAGCCGCCGAACGGGCCATGGCAGCCATAAACATAGGGCCATGAAGAGGTTCGTTCTCTAGGGCTTGACAAGAAACAATCAGCCCAGCCCTTACTCTTTTTAGTATACTCACGATGGCCTTTCCTTCCTAATATAACTTATCTAAAACCGCTTCAGCAGTTAGTTCTGTATAAATCCTTCCTTTGGAACCTAGGTGCATGGCCACTCCCGTATACAACAGATCAAGAATATGGAGCTGAGCAATCTTTGAGCGAAGGGACCCACTGCCTAAAGGTGTCTCCACCGAGGCCGTAAGCAACTTGATGTCCGCTTGATTTGCTAACGGGGAGCGAGCATAGGCAGTCACACAGATGGCAGTTGCCCCGCGCCCCTTAGCCTTAACTACTGCTTCAACCACATCCTTTGTACTCCCGCTAAAAGAAATACCCATTACCACATCTCTTTCGTCCAAAGTAGCGGCAGACATCATCTGAATGTGGGAGTCACTAACAGCATCACAAACTAAACCTAACCTCATGAAACGATACTTGGCATCTAAAGCCGTAAGTCCAGAGGGCCCTGCTCCAAAGAACTCGATCCTCCGAGCTTGGATTATCGCCGCGATGGCACGTTCCAAATCCACTACATTAAGCATTTTGATTGTATCATCGAGGGAGTTCTTGCTAGCGTACCCAAGTTTTTTCACCATGCTTTCCAAAGAATCTGCTGCCGTAATCCCCTCGGACAAGTCTTCAGAAGGTTCCACAGAGTCTTTGGCCAAGACCAGTTTTAGCTCCTGATAACCTCTAAATCCCGCGTTCTGGCAAAAGCGGATCACTGTTGAGTCTCCGACTCCCACCGCTTCCGCCAGTTGCGTTACAGACATATAAATAACTTGTTTGTAGTTTTCAGTAATAAAATCAGCTACCTTACGTTCCGCCGGCGCTAATGTGTTATAGACAGAGCGAATGCGAATCAAACCGCCCCTAAGCTCCCTTGTATTATCCTGTTCTAAAGGCATATCACAGCCTACCTCCTCAACAGTTCAAAAAGCATTCCTATTTCTTTCCACATTTGGTAGTTATTCTCCTTCCCATGAGAGGCACCATGGGCGTTCTATCCCTTCACTGCACTGGAGTAAGCACCTTGGATAAAGTAACGTTGGAAAGCCACAAAGATGAACATGATAGGTATTAGTGCAATAATTGTGCCAGCAGCAACAAGGCGAGTATTGGTTACGAATGTTCCTCGCAGGTTATAAAGACCTACCGTTAAGGGGTACATCCTGGGGTCGGTAAAGACCAGGAGGGGCCACAAAAAAGCATTCCAAGAGTTAATAAACTTTAGGATGGCGAGGGTGGCCAAGTTGGGTTTTACCATTGGAAACATAATATACCGCCACATTTGCCAAATGTTCGTTCCGTCAATGAAGGCAGAATCTTCAATCTCATTGGGTATTGCTAAAAAAGCCTGGCGCATCAGAAAGATTCCGAACGCCGAAGCTGCGCCGGGCAAAATGACCCCTAGGCGGGATCCAAGCAAGCCTAACCTTGTCAAAATCAAATAAATCGGAATCATGGTCACGTCACCAGGAATCATCATAGTAGCCATGATGATCATAAACACTAAGTTCTTTCCTTTAAAGCTCATCCTGGCCAAAGGAAAAGCTGCAAGCGAGCATAAGACCAAGGGTAAGGAGACTTGAAAGAACGCTAGCACTACGCTGTTAAGAAAGTACCGAGGAATCGGCAAAGTCGTCCAGACCATCTGATAATGACTTAAGGTTGGATTGGACGGTATGAACTTCGGGGGGAAAGAATACAATGTTTCATTCGGGCCCTTTAAGGATGTGGACAAAGTCCAAACAAAGGGGATGATTGTAAACACTCCGATCAAAGTCAGACAAAGATAAACAAAGATTTTGTTGATACGTTTCTTACGACTCATTTTCTGTCCTGATCTCATTATTTTCCCTCCTTATCCAATGTAGTTTTATTAAGGATGGTCAAAATTAGAATTACAGCAAAAAGTAGAAAGGAAATAGCACTTGCATACCCCATTTGTAGGTTTTGAAATGCTTCTTCAAATACCAAGTAAACAACCGTCTTTGAAGCTCCTATAGGTCCACCACTTGTCATCGTCATCATCAACGTGAACTCTTTTAAGGCCGCCATGGTGGAAATCACTGTAGTAAAGAAAATCACGGGTCTTAAAAGTGGAAATGTTATATAGATGTGCTTTTTCCAGTTCGTGGCTCCATCGAGCTCTGCTGCTTCGTAGACATCTAAGGAAATACTTTGCATCCCCGCCAGATAAAAGAGCATGTAGTAGCCTAAGCCCTGCCAGATTGTTACCAAAGCTAGACTAGGCATCACAGAGGTCTTACGGGTTAGCCATCTAACAGGGCCAAGGCCGATCAGGCCAAGTAAATAGTTTAAGATGCCATTACTCTGAAACATCCAGCCCCAAATCAACGCTGTAATCACAACGGAAACTAATACCGGGAAATAGAAGAGTAGACGATAGAACTTCATACCTTTCCATTCACGATTCACTAATGCCGCAATAAAGACTGGAACTGTTACTAAGACAGGTGTTACCAACAACCAGTAACTGATCGTGTTTCGTAAGACTTGCCAAAACTCCCCGGTCTGCAAAATCGTTTTATAATTGTCTACCCCTACCCACTGGGCCGGCTGGAAGACATTGTAATTAGTGAAGCTGAGTCCCAGAGCCATAAAGCTTGGAATAATACTAAACACGATCAAAACAATTAAGGCGGGAGCCAAAAATGTCCAAGCATGCACCGGTTTATACATAATGATTCCTCCCCAAAATCAGTCCATCTAGCTCGAAAGCCAGATGGACTATTACAACACTTAATTTAAAACCATTTCTGTTCTATAACAACTCGTTGATCAAACGTTCTGCATCAGCAAGTGCTTCTGCTGGATCTTTGTCTTCTAGCAGTACCCGTTTGATCTCGTCGTTGACGATACGGTTAATTCTAGTTACGTTTTCAACTGGTGCATAGAGGTCACGGGCGTACTGCAATTGTTGGGATGCGATGTAATGACCGAGCTCTGCAGCATCTTCAGAGTCTTTACCTGAAGTAAAGTACTCATCGTTAGCTGCTTCGATCACTGAGGGCAGAATCGCAGTTAACTTAGAGAAAGCTAGTTGGTTCTTTGCATTGGTAACGAACTTAGCAAACTCAACGGCTGCGTCTTGATTCTTGCTGGTCGACGCTACTGCCACGTTCATGACTGCTACGTTAACAGCTTCTTCGGAACCCAGAAAGTCAAAGGCTGCACTAGAATTGTGATAAACATCTGGAGCCATATCTAGAACTTGTCTAAACAATTGTGGACCAGTTACAAACCAAGCAATACGACCTTGTGAGTACCATTCGATACCTTTAGCTTGTCCGAGGAGAGGCTCATCGGGAATCAAACCCTCGTCATAATATTTCTTGTAGTTTTGGAACATTTCAAGAGCTTCCGGTGTATTGATGGCTGCACTTTTCCCATCTTCAGATACTAATAAAACGCCTTCTTTGGGTAGTTGCAAATGAATCGAGGTAAGAATGTTGCCATAAACACCAAGTTTATCCATGAGCACACGGGAGACTTCCCAAGATTCTTCCATGGTTGTGGGTGGCGCATCAAAACCAGCTTGGGCCAGCAGGTCTTTGTTCCAAATTAATAGTGAGTTTGTGATGTACCAAGGCAAGGCGTATGTTCTGCCGTTAACCTCGCCAGCCTTCCAGATACCGGGGAAGTAATCATCCTTAACATCAGCTGCAGCGGTGTCCATATCAACCAGAGCGCCTAAAGCACCGAGTTTTTTCAGGAAATCTGTGTTTAGATTCATTACGTCAGGAAGTTGATTAGCCGCTGCTGCCGTTAAGGTTCTTTGTTCTGCAACAGAATGGGGAATATCTTGCCAGTCAACTTTGATACCTGGATTTTCAGCTTCAAAGTCAGCAATCATGCCTTTAATGTAATCGTCAAAAGTCGGGCTTAAAGATAGTGTCCAAAAAGTGATGGTGGTTTGGGCATTCGCCACCACACCAAATGAAAGCATCAATACCAACGCGATAAACAGTAAACTACATTTTTTATGCATTTTGTTCCTCCTCGGTTTTTTTATGGTTACGTTTTAAACATTGCTACACACAAAAAACGCAGGTCCCCCTCTCACATGATCCTCTTTTATACTGTGTCGTAGTTATTCTCCCTTTAGAATGAATTTCCTTCTACTAAAACAAATTTGGGAATTTTATTACAGCAAGGGCAGGATAAGAAACGCATCGTGTTGTATTCATTACGTAGTTAAGAAAGGGGAAGATGCTAAATGCTTCATTCTAACAGACGTTACAGAAACTATGCAGTCTTAGCCATGTTGCTTGTGGTCCTGGTTTGGACCTCAGTTGGACAGGCAAACGAATTGACCATGCGTTATCTAAATCTACAGATCATGGATGCCGTGGACCTAGGATATGCCGGTGATGCGATTTTGATTTCTACGCCCCAAGGCAAACATATCCTAGTAGACTCAGGAACACCAGAGGCTGGCACTCAGGTTCTCACTCGTTTGCAGGAGTTAGGAATTAACCATCTCGACTACGTATTTGCCACACATCCCCATCAGGATCACATTGGAGGCCTAAGGACCATATTAGCTGAAATCCCTGTGGGGCAATTTTACCAGATAGACCTCTCCTACGATTCTAGCCATTACAGGGCTGTGCAAGGTCTTCTAGCTACACATGGTATCCCAAATACAACGATTGAAGAGGGTGTTATTCTCGAGATTGAAGAGGGCGTTGTTCTAGAGTTTTTCAACCCACCTGCAGGCACAAGCCTTGGTACCGATCATGGTCTCACAGTAGGCGGCGTTAATGACCATTCCATGGTCTTTCGTCTCACCTATAAGGATTTTTCAGCTCTAATTACTGGAGATATTTACCGAGCCAGAGAAGAAGAACTAGTCAAACGATTCGGCGAGCGCTTACAGTCAAGGGTATATGACGCCCCTCATCACGGTCAGGATAGTAGTAGTTCACAAATGTTTATTTCACATGTGAAGCCTGAGATCTCCGTCTTCAGTATACAATTCTTAGCGTCATTCTCCACGTATCAGGCCTTGCGCGATTTAGGTTCGGAGGTCTATGTTACGGGCCTTAATGGTGAAGTTCTCATTTCTACCGATGGTTACGACATTACCGTGGATGTTGAGCAAGCGATCGACAGTCCATTCTTACGCTAGAAAGTACAAGGAGTCATTCACATGCCCCATAAAGAACGCACACTTACGATTCGATACTTATTCTTAACCATGGACGATGAACTGCGCGAAGCCCTGGCCGCTGAAGTTGGGCATACTCAAAAGGCAGGAGACGCAATTTTGTTAACGCTACCAAACGGCGAACATCTCTTAATTGACTCAGGCATGCCTCACAGCGGCCCTATGTTACAAGCACGTCTAGAGGAACTGGGTGTTCGCAGAATAGATTATGTGTTGACAACCCATCCCCATTGGGATCATATCGGGGGATTTTTAACTATCTTGCCAGAAATTCCTGTTGGGGTGTTTTACCAAAGCCCTGTTGTGTATGGTGAATCTGAGCATTTCCAAGAACTGCAGAAGATCCTTTCCGAGCAAAAAATCACGGTGAAGGAATTAGTTGAAGGTGATTGCCTTAGGCTTGGAGCCGTGAGCTTCAACGTCTTGAATCCACCCCGCTCTCAAATACCACCGAAGGGAGATCCTATTACCCTGCCGGACATTAATAACCTTTCCCTTGTCTTACGCTTGGATTACGGTGCCTTTAAGATGCTTTTCACCGGCGATCTATACTGCGACCAAGAGGAAGTTTTGGCCAAAAAATACGGCAACAAGCTCTGTGTGGACATCTTAGATGTCCCCCACCATGGCAGGGCCACCAGTTCGTCTGAGCTTTTGATCGAGACGGTTGCGCCAAAAGTGGCCATTATCAGTCATGAAGATCCCAAGCAACCCAGAGAGGAACGTTTCAACAGGTACGGCATTCCAGTAATCACCACCGCCGACCATGGAGAGATCTTGATCACCACAAATGGCAAGACTACCAATATTGTTGCTGGAAGAAAGAACTTGAACTTGGTCTAAAGGCCTACAAAGAGGCCCAATCTAATGTGATTGGGCCTCTTTTAATCATCTCTTCTAACTTAGGCATTGTATGCTTTTCTTTGCATAAGCTGACAACAAGTTTAAGTCCCAAAGCAATTGCAGAATTGTATAACGGGCACGAACTTCTTTAGCATAGACTATCCCCGCCTCCACTAGTTCAGGTGAGATTTCTACATCGGCCGGGGATGTAGGTCCCCCTACCCTGGCCAGTATTTCGCCAAGGCTCTCGTGCGCTGGTATGGTTCTCAAGACGCCTAGAATCTCGGGCCACCTGCGGGATATCACCTTAATGCGCCGTTCCCATTCGCTCGCCGAATTCTTCTTCGCTTTTTCCTCTAGGAGAATGACCTCCGGGGCAGCGTCCAGGAATGCCGCTTGAATTTCCTCGTTCCAATTGGCCACACTAGGTGGCATAGCCTGCTCAATCATGTGAGGAGTTAATCCTTCATGGAGAAGACTTTGATATAGTCTGCCCACCAAGAGAGTGGCAATGCCCACTTTGGCACCATGAAGAACGGGCGGTTTATCATCAAAGAGGAAGCGCATCTCCCAGAAATGGGATAGATGGTGTTCGCTGCCAGAAGCCGGTCTGGAGTTACCTACATAAGCCATAGCTATACCAGCTAACACCAGTGCTTCCATAAGGCCTCCAATCGCATTTCTATCTCCTTGGGGGATCCCCTCCTTCAAGGATAGGGTCCGTTCTAAAGAATAGCGGACCATCTCAACAACGCGGTCACAATAATACTCATTGTTGATTATGGCTGAAATCTTCCAATCAGCTAAGCAGGTGTACTTACCCAACACATCACCAAATCCAGCAGCAATCATCGCTGGCGGTGCCATAGCAATAACATCCACGTCAGCTATGATGGCTTCTGGCATGTGGCATTCGAAAGTGGTTTTTAGATTATTCTTCATTAGGGCCGCTCCCTTCGAAGCGAACCCATCCATGGAGGGTGCAGTTGCCACAATATAGTAAGGTAATCCCAATTGGTAACTTATAAACCGAGATAAGTCATTAATTGTTCCCGACCCTACCGCAAGAATCAAATCGCAGGTAGGCTCAAAGTTCATCAATAACGAGCCAACAGTTTTTTCGTCGGGGACAAGTTGCTGATCCCCCAAAACACAACTTACTGTGGGGATTCCCTCCTTTTGGAGCAATCCAAAGAGTTTTTCCCCCGCAGCTTTGTGCGTATTGCAATCTGAAATCAAAAAGGCCTTACCATATCCTGCCTCCCTAATCAAGACTGGAACCTTCTCTATTGCTCCTGGACCAATTTCTACACATTTGATGTCCACGCTATGAGTGCGGCCACATTGACAGTCAATAGGGTGATCGATAAGGTTTCTAAAGTTGAATGTGGTTGTATTCATAATTATTGCTCCTCTTACTTGTATGTTGTTAGGTTACACCAAACCCATCATAAACTGTCCTAAGTCATAGGTGTACCGAATGGTTTGCTCATGCATTCCATGAGGCAAGCCATTTGTAAAGTTGTGAATTTCGAAGGTGAAATCGCCGACATAATCTATATCTGCTAGAGCCTTCATAATCGGTTCCCACTGGATAGTGCCAAAGTAAGGGGCGATGTGGTCATCGTATTCGCCGCGATTATCTGCCACGTGTAGGGCTGTTAGGCGCTTACCAATCCTTTGTAGAGCCTCAGGCTGGTTGATACCCATGAGGTGGGCATGACCGGTATCCCAGCAGATCCCAAAGGTGCTAGGATCATTGAGTTTGTCGTATAGTTCGAGAAGCTCGTCCAAAGAGGATGCAAAGCGGCGGAGTCTCTTACCTTCAAACATGTTTTCAAGGCAAATTCCTACATTGTTCTTTTTAGCCAACTCTGCGTACCTCTTATACGCGTCTAAATTGGCGGTCAAAGACTTGTCATAAGAATACCAGGTATTATCAGAAAGGCTGCCCGGGTGAATTACTAGCCATTTTACACCCATGATGCCGGCCCCAATTATGGAGCGTCTAATGAGCTCCTCATCCCATTCTTGGTCAGCCTCAGGAACTGATTCCCAACCATAAAAATGGGCATGTCCTTGGTTCCATTCGACCCCTAGCCGGTCAGAGAACTCCTTCTGTTCTTTCACCCAAGACTCCCAATTGGGCTGAGTCATGGGTAGGGTTCCCCGAGAATAGCTGGCGAAGTTCATATCTAAGACCCTGTATCCACCTTCTACGCAAGCCTTGATACTATCCTGACAAGTATAAAAAAGTTCTTTACCCCACAATACTCTTTCATGTATGCAAGTAGATGTTGATAGGCGCATATGGTACCCCTCCAGGTAAATCGTGTATTTGCTTCCATCATACCACAACTATAGGCCGGAGGTATTGTATCCATACACTTCAAAAATGAGCAGGTTCGGACTATGAAGTCGCCAAGAACGCGCAACAACGTGCACCAGCAAGGGAGGTTAGCATATTTATTACAAAAAAATAAAAGAGTCGTACTCACAAACATGAGCACAACTCTTTTTATAATAGTCTAGGCATTATAGATCGACGCCGCGGTGCTTCCCCCTTGACCAGTCCAGTTCGTATGGAAGAACTCTCCACGAGGTCTGTCCACCCGTTCATAAGTGTGAGCCCCAAAGTAATCCCTTTGAGCTTGGAGTAGATTAGCCGGAAGTCGCCCGCTACGGTAACCATCATAGTAACTTAAAGCTGCGCTAAAGGCAGGTACGGGGATTCCTTGAATCATAGCTGTAGCGCACACTCTTCTCCAACTCTCCCCTGCCGCCGCGATCTTTTCTTTAAAGAATGGATCTAAGAGCAAATTGGCTAGCTCCGGATTATGATCGAAGGCCTTTTTAATGTCACCTAAGAACGCCGATCGAATGATGCAGCCTCCGCGCCACATAAGGGCGATACCGCCATAATTTAGATCCCAGCCATGACTCTTCGCGGCCTCTCGCATCAATGCATAGCCTTGCGCGTAAGAGACGATCTTAGACGCAAAGAGCGCTTGTCGAATATCATTTATGAATTCCTTTTTGTCCCCAGTAAAGCTCGGTATTGGTCCCTCTAAAACCCTAGAGGCCGCGACCCTTTCTTCTTTTAATGCAGAAAGAAAACGGGAGAAAACAGCTTCGCCAATGAGAGTTAGAGGAACGCCTTCATCTAGAGCCGAAACGGCTGTCCACTTCCCTGTCCCCTTTTGTCCCGCAGTGTCGAGGATCTTCTCCACTAAAGGAGAACCGTCTTCGTCTTTATAGGCTAATATATCCCGCGTAATCTCAATAAGATAACTATCGAGTTCGCCTTGGTTCCACTCTTTAAAGACCTCATGCATCTCGTCTGCACTCAAGCCCAAGAGTTCTTTCATAAGATGATAGGCTTCACAAATCAGCTGCATGTCACCGTATTCGATACCATTATGGACCATCTTTACAAAATGCCCAGAGCCACCTTGCCCCACCCACTCGCAACAAGGACTTCCATCTTCCACCTTAGCCGCAACAGCTTGGAAAATGGGCTTAATATGGGGCCAAGCCTCAGGTGAACCGCCTGGCATAAGACTTGGTCCCAGGAGTGCACCTTCTTCACCACCAGAGACGCCAGTTCCCACATAAAAAAGCCCTTGCTCTTCCACATACCGCGTGCGGCGGATAGTATCAGGGAAGTGAGAGTTTCCACCATCAATAATGATATCTCCTGCCTCTAGGAGCGGAATCAGCTGCTCAATAAAGTCGTCCACAGGTTGGCCCGCCTTGACCATGAGCATCACTTTACGGGGTTTCTTGAGGTTACTTACCAACTCCTCCAAAGAATAAGCACCGAAGATGCGTTTATCCTTGGCTCTGCCTTCCACGAAGTTAGTTACTTTTTCTAACGTGCGATTATAAACAGCAACAGAAAAACCCTTGCTCTCCATATTCATTACTAGGTTCTCGCCCATCACTGCTAAGCCAATTAAACCAATGTCTGCTTTTGACACTTTTCCACACACTCCTTATCTAGCTATCTTTGAACCCGTGCATTACCTTCCCAAATACTCCACACCTGGGCTTCATCTGCAGGCTGAGCATAGTCTGTCAAAAATGTGGTAGCCATGGCACCTGTAGCCCAGGCAAATTGCACCCACTGCTCTGATTCCCAGCCCCTTAAAATGCTATAAAGCAAACCGCCTACAAAACCGTCACCACCACCGATACGGTCTAAGACAGTAATGGGGCGCGGTTTGACCACATGCCACTGGTCATCAGCTAGCAAAATTGCTCCCCATAGATGTGAATTCACACTCACAACTTCGCGGAGAGTATTGGCAAAAACAGAGGTATTAGGAAACCGCTCTTTGACTCGACCAATCATGTCCTTAAAGCCCTGAATCTGATCATTGATGTCTTGGCCTCCAGCCTCTGGACCTTTAATTCCTAGACAAAGTTGATAGTCTTCTTCATTGCCGATTAGAATGTCGCTGAGACTAGCAATTTCCGTAAACACTGCGTGGAGTTCCTCTTCTCTGTTTTCCCAGAAAGTTGCTCTATGGTTTAGATCAAAGGAAATCAAGGTTCCGTGTTTCTTGGCGGCACGAGCCAACTCCAAACAGAAGGTACTGGCTTCGGGAGAAAGAGCCGCGATCAGCCCTGAAAGATGCATAATCTGTACGCCTTCGCCAAAGATCCTCTCTAAATCAAAGTCCTTGACATTTAGAGTTCTTCCTATCTCGCCGGCCCTATCGTTATGCACTCTAGGTCCCCGAGAACCATAGCCGCTATCGGCAATGTTAAACTGATGACGATAGCCCCATGGCCCTCCTTGATCGACCTCAGGGCCTTCATAGGTCATATGCCTGCTAGCAAGGTTGTTCTTGATAAATTGAGCGATGGGACTACCCTTAACAAAGGCAGTCAACACCTTAACAGGTAAACCTAGATACGAAGAAATGCTGGCCACATTGGTTTCAGCACTTGTAGCGTGCATAATGAATGTGTCACTAGAGTGGACAGGTTGCCCGTTCACTGGTGTAATACGCACCCCAATGCTGGTGGGTACCAATAAAGAATAAGCGAAATCCTCTCGTAATCGTAGACTCAATGAAATGTCCCCCTTTATGTCTTTATATACCAAGCGAATTCAAATGACGATCCATATGAGTAATTAGAAACTCCTCATACCTTTCCTCATTTTTCTTCAGCACTGAGTAGATGTCCTTCCTGATTTTGGGATCGCGGAGCATAAACCCATAGGTAATGTGTAGTAGTTGCCGGGTATCATCCTGATTAAGTAGCTCAGGGAGCTCCTTATCTTGCAGCTTGTGGATGTCTGGAATTTTGGTAAGATCTAAACTAACCTTGTAGAACTTTCTGGCCGCCTCTAAAGAATCAAGGGCTTTCTGATGTAAGATGCGATACAGCTCCGGATCGACATTGGCGATCACCCTCACCGCCTCCAACCAATTCGTTCCGGCAGTTTTCACATGATACCCGGTCTGCGACGCATACTGACCAATTATTGGAAAAACGCTAAACTTATCACTTCCCGAATGAATGCTGAGTTTATAACCAAAACTACGGGCTATTTCTGCATGAACTGCAAACTCTGCTTCAAACTGTTCTAGATCGCCAATATAATCGATCCCTTTCTCGAACTGGCCACAAAAACGTGGGGCAATACTACAGACCTTGACACCACGCCGTTGTAGCTCATTAGCGACAAAGAAATGATCTTGAGGGGTTGTGGGCGTGGCCACTTCATCAATACTAATCTCAAAATCGATAGCCCGATCAAG